>Ga0334722_10000604_pt1 | contig 51245 bp, 65 predicted proteins | sample C3_bottom_MG_FD_207210 | JGI IMG/M metagenome (GOLD analysis project Ga0334722, IMG submission 207210) | Sediment microbial communities from Yellowstone Lake, YNP, Wyoming, USA - C3_bottom | ecosystem: Environmental > Aquatic > Freshwater > Lake > Sediment | place: USA: Wyoming | collected...
CAGGACCAGGCGCCGTGGGGGTTTCTCCAGGGGAGACGCATGTGAACCTCGAGGGTGGAGGATGAGCAGGAGAAGGACCTCCCCGTGTTATCCTCGAGAACGATGGCCGACGAGGGCACCACCCCCATGCCCCCTGCACGCGCCCAAGGTGCCGCGCGTTCCCTGGCGACGATGCTGCGTGGGGCGAACCCGACCTTCGACCGGGTGGAGGTCGTCGCCCATGGAACGGACTGGCAGCTCGAGCCGGTTTTCCTGGGCTGCATCGACACCAGGACGCCCCTGCCGGCGACGATGTTCGGCTACGCGATCGTCTCCCGATTGGAAGATTGTGGGCCGATCCCCTGGCAGGGCCCTGTTCCGGAAGCTCCCGGCTCCCGGCTCCCGGCTCCCGGCTTCTCTTTCGGCGCGGCTCCGGGCATCGACCGGGCCATCTCGGACGCCTACGGTCTCCCCACCGATGTCGTCGCCGCCGTGATCGCCGTCGCCAACCGGCTTGGGACGGACCCCGGTGCTCTTGCGAACCTGATCGCCTTCGAGAGCGGCTGGAACCCGGCCGCGGTGAATCCCCGGAGCGGGGCCACCGGCCTCATCCAGTTCATGCCCACGACTGCCGCCTCCTTGGGCACGACGACGGAGGCCCTCAAGGGGATGTCCGCCCGGCAGCAGATGCGCTTCGTCGAGGCCTACCTGCGCTCGGTCGGGGGCCCGATCTCCAGGCCGGAGGACCTCTACCTGGCGGTGTTCTATCCCAAAGCTCGTGGCGGTGACTTGAACCAGGTCTTCCCGAGTGCGGTCCGCCACGCCAACCCGGGAATCGACACCCCGCGAGACTACGTGATGCGCGTCGAAGGCGCGGCCCGGGTGTCCACCGGTACCATCCAACGGATCGGACGGCGTCCGAGCGCCGAGAGTGGCGAAGGCGGCGGCCTCGGGCTCCTCCTCCTCGGCATCCTGGGCGCCGTCGGCCTCGCGCGCGCCGGAGGCGGATGATGCCCGTCTATGACGATCCCTGGTGGACGGACGCGGGCCCCGAGGAGCACTGGGACGTCGACCGGAAGTTCACGAGTCTGGCCCCAGGCTTCGCGCACCAGGTGACCACCCTGACCGAGCGCCTGGCGGAACGAGGGTGGCGGCCGCTCTTGTGGTTCGCCTGGCGGGCTCCGGAGCGCCAGGAGGATCTCTTTGCCCAGCATCGTAGTCGCGTCGAACTGGGCCTCCACAACGTGCTCGATCCCCTCGCGATGCCCGCGGCCCTGGCCGCGGACCTCGTCGACGCGCGCTCCCTGTGGGGGATGCAGACCGTTTCGGACCCGGCTCGACCCGGGCAGACCCACGAAGTCCCCGATCCGAGGACCTTCGACAAGGCCGCTTCCTTCTTCCGAGACCTTGGGCACGAGGCGCACGCGCTGGGTCTCTGGTGGGGTGGGGATTTCCAGAGAGAAACCGGCAGCCCCTGGGCCGAAGCCGGCCTCGGGTGGGACCCCGGCCACGTCCAGGCCGTCTCGAACACGATGCTGCCCGAGATGCAGACGCAGACCCGCAGAGCCCAGAGTGCCCTCGCCGAGCGTCGGCGCCTGGCCCTGGTATGAAGCCGGGAGCCGATAGCCGGGAGCCAGGAGCCTTTTCCCCAGGCTCCCGACCCCTGGCTCCCGGTCCCCGGCTTTCTCTCTTCCCTCTCTCCCAAGGGGCATGTCATGAAACCTTCCCGCCGAAACGCCGTAGACGAGAAACTGCAGCGCGCCCAGGACCAGGTCCGTAGGGCGCAGCGCGTACTCGAGCGCCAAAATGGGTCGCCAACGGAGGAGACGACGGATGTACCGACGCCGATGCGCGTGGGTGTGCCAAGGCCGAGGCCCGCGATTCTCCATGTTCGCAAGTAGGAGACGCCCGTGGAAATCTGGATTTCCGCCATCTCGGCGACGGTGGCGCTCGCGGCCCTGGTCTACTCGGTCCTGCAGGCCCGCCAGCAGCACCACGACCAGTGGCGCGAGAAGGTCGACACACGCCTTCTCGCGATCGAGGCCTTCATCCAGGAACTCAAAGGCGCCGACATCGTCGCCCGGGAACTCTCCACGGAGAAACGGGTCTCGGAACTCGAGGGGGACACGAACCGAACTCTCGGCGCGAACCTGCCGGTACGCATGGCCGCCCTCGAGACGTCCACGCGAGACCAGGCAGTGACCATCGCGTCCACCTCGACGGAGCTGGAGGGGCTGCACGAGCTCCTGACCGCGATCCGGGAGGATCTGCGGCGAGCGCCCTGAAGGGGCGTGCGTTCAGAACTTGATGCCCCTCAGACTGACCCACGCCGAGAGCACAGTCGCCACCAGCGCATCCACCGGGTTTCGCCTCTCCGACTCCTCCGGTGTCGCCCCGAAACGCACCATCGCCCGCGCCCCGGCTTCCACCTCGGGCTCGGCCCCCGGACGCGCCTCGTAGGCCGCATAGGGGCCGACGCTCACGCCGCCGCCGTGGGGACCGCCAAGGGAAAACGTGGACGGCAAGGATACCTCGGCCCGGGAGGCATGCAGGCTGGTGTCCAGCTTGCCGCCGCCGATGTCCACCTCCTTGGGCCGGAAGGTCCCGCCGACGCTCAAGACCAGTGCCTGCTGCGCCCAGAGCGGGTTGTGCACCGCGAGGCTCGCGCTGTAGTGCCCGAGCCGGTCGACGCTCAACGTCGCCGGTCCGGCCCGCAGGACGATCTCCCCACCCGCAGCCGCACGCGCCAGGGTGACGCCCCCCGCCGCGAGCACCCCCAAGATCTTGACGATCGTCCCGAGCACGCCCTTGCCCAAGACACCCTTGTCCTCGAGCGTGTCGAGCGTCTTCTCGACCGCCCCGTGGATCGTGGGCAGGCGCTCCAGGGCCTTACCGATGCCCTCGATCGCGTCGGCCGCCTCCGCCGTGTTGCGCGGATCATGGGCGAGACGCAGGACCTCCTGCTGCAGCCATGGCAGTTGCGCCCGCTCCTTCTCGCTCAAGCCTCCTTCCAACGCCTTCGCCGCCGCGTCCACGCTCTCGGCAACGAGACGGACCATCTCGCCAGGCGCGTGCTGGAGCGTGGCCTCGAGGGACGAGGAGGCCTTGGAGTCGACCTTCTTCACCAGGTCCAGCACGTCATCGCGCGCGCCGGTGCCCAGGCCGCGGAGCAGACCCGGGAGCGTCTTGAAGTTCGTCCCAGGTGTGGCGGGGGGGTTGCCGGTGGTACCCGCCCGCAGGCTCTCGGGATCGAACTTGCCGGCCATGTCCTCTCTTCCTCTCCAGGGTTATCCTACGGCTCGCACTCTGTACATCCCTCTTCCTCCGGGCTCGTGGCTCGGGGCTTGTGGCTGGAGGCTTCCAGATTGGCTCGCTCCATGGTCCGCACGAACCAGAACCAGGTCGCCCCCGACGTGATGCTCGGGCGCCGGTTCCAGTGGAAGGTCTCCGTCGACGTGCCGTTGGACCAGACCCAAGAGCACTGGCCCCTCTATGGAAGCCGGGACGACCCCAGCATCTGGAGTCAGGTCGGCCGCATGCGGGTGGAGGGACCGGCGCAGGGCCATGACGCGCCGGTCATCGCCTGGGACCGGCGGGTCTTCCACCCTGGACGTGGGGGCGGCTCGGCACCCAGGAAGGGCCAGACGCGCGTGAACCTCTTCACCGCGACGACGAAGATGGCCTGCCCTTCCTTCGGGCTCCCGGCAGGGCCCCCGAACGAAGGAGGGACCTGCGTGGCCGCCACGCATCCAAAAGGCGGAGGAGGTCTACGAGAAAAAGGCAAGGTATATACCTGCGATTCTTGTTATTCACTTGAGGGGAACTACTGGATGCAGGAACCCGCCGTCGCCCAGGCGGCCCGTCTCCACTGGCTGATCGAGCGCCTGAAGGAGGACGGCACCGGTTCCGCCTTGGCTCAGGACCTCGTCCACGGCATCGTCGACTACGCGCGCTTCTGCACGATGCGAAAAAGCCGGGACGGAGCACTCGTCCGTCTGGCGAGCGAACTCGGGACGTGGCGCAAGGGCCGCATCGTCGTCCCCATCGCCGAGAGCGGTGGCGGTCGCGCGCCGGTGTACTACCGGGAGGCCTTCACCACGCTTTTGCCCGAGGAGTCCGGCTTCGCCGACAGTCGGGAACTCGTGCGCTCCTTGGGCCCCGGCGAGGGCGACGTCGCCGGCTTCTTCCGCATCCACGACTCCGGCGACGTGACCGTCCTCAACCGACCGACATTGTGGGCTTCCTACGTGCGGGCCTGGGGGATGGTCGCGAAGGCGTTGCCCTCGGTGTTCTTCTGGCTCCCGACACGGGCCTGGGCGTTCACGTCCTTGCAGCCGGTCTTGGCCGAGGTCGCCGCCGAGGCGCCGAAGAACCTCGTGATCCGTCCCAGCGCCTACCACGTCGGCGATCCCGCCCCCGTCGCCGCGGGAATGCACGCGGGGACGACGGTGATCCCGAAGCCGGAAAAGGGCGCGGTACGTGGCGTCGCCATCGAGGGCGTCTACCCCTGCCCGGTCTACATGCCTCGGTGGGATCCGAACGCGATCCCACGGACGAAGGCCCGCCGTGCCTCCGGTGCGATGGGGGAATGGGTCGAGGACCGCAGCTGCCAGACCGCGGGTTGCCGGATGTGCTGGGCGGGGGCGCTCACGCCGGTCGCCTACGGGTTCCATTAGGAGACGCGGATGTTCGACGACGAGAGGTACGGACAGCAGATCGCGACGCACCCGGAGACGCTGCCCGAGGTCTACCGTCTCTGGCGGCAGGATCACGGCGGCGAGCCCCTCGACGTCTTCGCCCAGTGGGTCGGTGACTGGACCGGGAAGGGCCTCTTCGATCTCTTGACCGAGGATCAAGTGGCCGCCCTGGGCGACTACCTGGCCGGTGGCGAAGTCGAGGACGAGAACGAGGACGTGGACATGCTCATCGAGGGCCTCGAGAGCGGTCCATGAGGATGGCCTGCGAGACCTACGGGGCGGTGGCGCCCGGATTCCGGCTCCAAGTACATCCGGCGGCGAAGACCTGGGCGCCCGACGGCGAGGTCCTCGCCCGGTTACGCGCTGCATACCCGTACCCGGAGGTGACGGTACACCTCTGGCCACGCCACATGGCCGACCAGGTCTCCGGTCGTCCGGGCGCCTCGGGGCGTGCCTTCCGAGCCTTGAGCCGGGGCGACGACGCTCACGTCTTCGTCGACGCCACGGAGACCCCCGCCTCCGTCGCCTGGCTCATCGCGCACGAACTCGGGCACCACAAGGCGAAACGAGAGGGGTTGCACGGAGCCTTTGAAATCGGGCGCCCCAGAGACCTGGACGGAGCGTCCGACCGTTTCCACGAGGTGGATCCAGAAGAACGCTGGGCCGATGGACTCGCCACTCGACTGACCGGCCAGAGGTTCGACCGCGCCTGGTGGCGGGCACGAGCCCCGGTGGGTGACGCCGGTGCAGCGCTCCTCGCCCATCGCTATGGCGCGATGGCGGCTCCGAACGATCCGACTACCCTGCTGTCCGCCCTGGACGCCGAGGTACGTCGCCTCAACGGGCCGCCATGGCCAGACTGGGTCGGCTATGATCGAGGCACGTGGCTCGTGCACTGGGGTGGCTGCGTTCGCCGCCCCCATCGGTTCCCTGCGTCCTGGCATGGCCGACCCGTCCAGGACGTGCCCGGCGGGATCATGTCGGTGCCTCCACCCCCCGTCTACTGGACGGCCCAGGACCTCAGGTAGCCAGATCGTCTTGCCAGCACACTGATTCCTGGCTACGTTCCGTGTCCACGTCTCGTTGGACCGCAAGCCTTCGAGCTTAAAGCCGGAGGCAGGCGCCCTGCCCTCTGTCCCCTTTTTCCTGGAGTTCTCCATGCCTTCCCTGAGCCTCACCGCCATCCAGCAGAAGACCCTCCAGGCCCACGTCGCGGCGGACCAGGGACGGCAGCGCCGCATCCAACCGCTGGTGAACTCCCCGAACTTCGTGCAGGGGCTGGAAACCTTCCTGGGCCAGGCCCTCGACGAGGCCATCAAGGCCGGCGTGAGCCAGGCCGTCGCAAACAACAGCGACGAGGTCACCATCCTGGTGGGACTTCCGGCGCTCGCGGAGAAACTCCATGCGGATCCCCGGGCCGGCCTCGTCCCCGTCTGCACTCCCGCGGACCTGTTGTACCTGATGCGGGAGATGCTCCACGAGAACGGCATCGAGAGCGATCAGCTCGGCGTGAGCCTCAAGATCCCGCTGAGCCCCCTCTACACGGCCCTGGAAGCGCAGCAGAAGGTGGCTGCGGACCTCCAAGGCGGCGCCCAGGGCTCGGAGATCCCGACGGACATCCTCGGCGCGCTGGGCATCCTCTCCGGAGCGCCCGACGACGTGATCCGCCGGCTCGGCGCCGGCCAGCTCGACACCTGGATCTCCATGTTGCAGAACGCGGAGGTCAAGCGCCCTGGAGGCCCGCGGGCGCCGGTGGCGGCGGCCTTCTCGGCGCGGATCGCGGCGTTGCGCACAGCGGCCAGCCAGGGCGGCAACGCTCCGGCGACACCCTAGGCCGTCATGGTGTTCCCGAGCGTGGAGACGCCCCCGACCTTGAACCTGCTCATCGTGGCGATGACCGCGGGGTACATCGGCGTTCGTCTCCTGGCCTGGTACCGGGATCGGCCGCGCCGGGAGAACCTCGAGCGCCGGACGCGGGAGGAAGTGGTGGGGACCTTTCCTGTCGCGCCACCGTGCGAAGTCGCGCTGGCTTCGCACGGAAGTCCGAAGCTGACAGAGCACCTCGCCGAAGGATGGGAACCGTTGAACTGCTTCTGCGATGGGAAGGGGGCCACCTGGTGGGCCCTGGTGCGGCGCCGGTATGCCCTCCTCGGACCTCGCCACCGCGTACCCGACCCGGGCGAACCACCGCCGGTTGCCACGGAGAGTAGCACCGGTTAGAGGATTCTGGCCTGGAGACGCACATGGCTCCTACCCCCGGTCGAATCGTCCACTTCCGCATCCCGGACAGCGAGGAATATGGTGGCGGACGCTGGCGTCCCGCACTAGTCCTCGCCGTGGGCGCGGCCAACCTGATCTTGCGCGTCCATCTCCTGGTAGGCGAATGCGCGGCGGGTTGGATGTCAACGTATAAGTGGGGACGTGGGGCAATGATGGACCACGTCGGCGCTGACGATCTCCAGGTGGCCGGTGCACAGGAAGGTACGGAAGTCGGTCAGTGGCGCTGGCCACCGCGGGAAGGGGGTTGAGATGCCCCGACATAGCGACATCGGTCCCGACACCTACCGACACCTGGACGCCGAGTTTCCGCTCCAGATAAAATCCGCTGACGTCACGGTCTCCTTCACCGCCGAAGCGGCCGCCAAGGCCGCCTGCGAAGCCAACTACGGAGTACATCGGCTCCTGTCCGCGCTGGTCCGCGCCCGTAAGACCGACGAAAAGACCCAGGGCAACGAAGACGCGTTGATGGACACGATCGAGCGCCTGCTCCAGGTAGGCTTGTATTGACCCCGAAGCCACCACGCCCACCCGGCCACCAGGTCCTCGTGGACCGTCCCCTGCGCCCGCGCGCTTTGCCCATGTTCTCGTCTGCGGCGCTGGTCGTAGCCGCCTACACGTCCGAATCCAAGGGTGGGGACGGCGAGCTGATCACGCCCATACCCCTCGCGGACTATATCTGGCCAGACGAAATCGAGGCCATCGTCATCGTGGAACCCGACGAGCAGGCGGTGCGCCGCATCGCGAGCCTGTCGGTCACCGTGGAGGAGGAGCAGGCACGCGCCGTGGGGAAACCGGAGCGTACGCTCGGACAACCCTTCGCGCTCGTGGCGGACAACTGCCGGGATTTCGGCATGGGCATCGAAGGGGAAGATTTCGGCAACGGTACGAACGCGGTGCTGCTCGGCCGGACGGATCGGCGCATCGACGTGCATGCCTGGGAGGAGATCCTGTTCCGGCACTTCGACATGTCCGAAGCGAAGGCGAAGTGTGGCGAGGACACGGACGGTTGGAGCGATGCCGCCTATGCGGAAGTCTTCGCCAAGTATGGCGGCGACTATCTTCCGAAACCGAGACGCGTGACGATCGACGGCAGGACGCGCCAGGTCGAGACGCCGGAAGGTTGACGTGGCCTTCGTGCACCTGAGAGCCCATTCCTGCCATTCCCTCTTCGACGGGGCGATGACGGCGAAGACCTACGCCGCAGCTTTGAAGGCGACGCACTTCGACACCGGCGCGCTCACCGACTCGGCGAACCTCTGCGGGACCGTGGAGTGGACCAAGGCATGCGCGGAGAAGGGAGTGCGGCCGATCTTCGGGGCGCTCTTGTGGATGAGAGGAGAGCCTCCAGTATCCAGCCATCCGTCTCCAGAGGAACCGGACACGAGTGCCTCGCTGCTCCTCTACGTGCAGTCCACCCAAGGCTGGGAGAACCTCTGCGCCCTCCTGTCCTTGGGCACCCACCACATCCACTACCGCCCCCAGGTTCCGATCGAGGCCGTACTGGCTCACGCCACAGGCCTGACGGCGCTCGTGCCCTTCGATGCAGGCGTACCCTGGCGATGGGCGCCGGAGGCCGCCGAGCAGGCCTTGGAGGCTCTCGCCCAAGCCTTCCCAGAGGGACGTCTCGGGATGGAGGTCTTCGACCACGGGCTGGGCTGGGAAGAAGCTCGACGTGCCGAGGCGAAGATCATGGCCCAGGCCTTGAGCATCCCCCTCGTCGGCACGAACGCCTGCCGGTACGTGACCTCTACGGACGCTCCGACGCTCGACGCCCTGCGTGCCATCGCGCGAAAAGTGCCGGTCCATGCCCTGGGGGCCTGGGCTGGGCGGAGCGACCAGGCCTTCGTCGCCGACGAGGTGGAGATGCGCGCACGGCTCGGGGGCGGCCCCTGTGACGCCGCGGCGGCTTTCGCTCAGGCATTGACCTGGGCCCCGCCGAGGCCCACCTGGCAGTTCCCCCGGAGCGAACCCCCAGTGGAACTCAGCACGGATGAAGCACGGTGGACCTGGCTGTTCAGATGGTATCCGCCGCCCGCACCGTTCCAGGTGGTGGGAGTGCCGTCGTTGCCGGAGCGCGCAGAAGGCGAGGCCCTGCTCGATGCCTACTTCTCCTGGTACGCACGGGCGGGACTGGAGGTGCGCCTGGCAGCCGATCCTACCTTGGACGGCTCGGCGTACCGAGAACGCCTGGAGTCGGAAATCGTCATGATCCGCCAGATGGGCTTCCCCGCCTACATGCTCATCGTCGCGGAGTTCATCAACTGGGCGAAGGACGCGGGCATCCCGGTGGGTCCGGGGCGCGGAAGCGTGGCTGGATCCATGGTGGCCTGGGCGATGCGGATCACGGAGGTGGACCCGATCCGATTTTCGTTGTTGTTCGCCAGATTCCTCAACATTTCCAGAATATCAATGCCGGATGTCGATGTGGATTTTGGCAAAGCCAGGCGGGAAGAAGCGATCCAACACATGAAGGATCGCTACGGGGTTTCGCATGTGGGTCAGATCTTGAACTTCGGCACGTTCGGTCCCAAGAGCGCCTTCAAGGACGCGAGCCGCGTCCTCGGCATCCGTTTCGACGAGGCGAACCGGTACAGCGGTTGGATCTCCGAGAAGGCCGACACGCTGAACGAGGCCGTCGCCGGGGAGAGACGTCTCCTGGGACGCATGCAGATCGACCCACTCGTCCGTCGGGTACGACATCTCGCGGCGGCACTGTGCAACGAGCCGGTGATCGACGGACCGGTGAAGAAGGACAAGACCGCCAAGGCCGATCCCCTCCTGCGCAGCCGCGGGGTCCACGCCGCCGGCGTCGTCGTCACTCCACGCCCACTCGAAGTCTACGCTCCAGTCCACTTCGATGCCGAGAGCGGCCGCCAGGTGCTGGGCACGAACATGGACGGCGTCGACACCCTGGGCCTCATCAAGTTCGACTTCTTGGGGCTGAAGACCCTCGACGTCATCGAGGAGACGCTCGACACCGTACAAGCTCGTACCGGGGCCCGGCCGGACATGGACCGGGTGGCCCTGGACGATCAATCGACACTGCAGATGCTGTCGAAGGGAGACGTACTGGCGGTGTTCCAGATCGAGGGCTCCGGCATCGGCGACCTGGTTCGACGGCTCAAGCCCGACAGCATCGACGACATCATCGCCATCTTGGCGCTCTACCGGCCCGGACCTCTGGCGAGCGGGATGGTGGACGACTTCGTGGAGCGCAAGCATGGGCGAGCGCCGATCGAAGACTTGCATCCGCGGGTGAGAGACATCCTGGCCAACACCTACGGGGTGATGGTGTACCAGGAGCAGATCATGCAAGTCGCGCAGGCGCTTTCAGGATATTCCATGCCGGAAGCGGACCTGCTCCGGAGAGCCATCGGGAAGAAGAAGGCCGACGAGATGGCAAAGCAACGGTCCCGGTGGAACGATGGGTGTTCGAAGAACGGCATAGATGTCAAGAAAGCGACTGAGATATTCGACATGATCGAGAAGTTCGCAGATTACTGTTTCAATGCCGCGCATTCTGCATCTTACGGGTTGATCACCTACCGCACCGCCTGGCTCAAGTGCCACCACCGGGCCGCCTTCATGGCCGCGGCAGCCTCCTGGGAGTCCGACGACAAGGAGAAGCTCGCGGTCTACGTGATGGACTGCCGCCGGGCCGGCCTCACGGTGCTACCTCCGGATATCAACCAGAGTCTCGACCGGTTCACTGTTGTCGACGACGTCACGATTCGCTGGGGCCTCCGTGCCGTCCACGGTCTCGGCGACGCTGCCCTGCATTCCATCCTGGAGGCTCGCAAGGTGAGCCCCTTCGTCTCCCTCGAGGATTTCTCCCGTCGCATCGACCCCCGGGTGGTGAACACGAAGATCCTCGAAGCCCTCACCGCCGCCGGAGCGCTCGACGTCTTCGGGCAGAAGCGTGGCGAGGCGCTCACGCATCTGAAGACCCTGCGCGAGGCTGGTCGGAAGGAGGCGCAGCGGAAGAAGGCGGCGGAGCGCGCAGCGGAGCGCGCCGCCGCGAAAGCCTCTGGCGCGCCCGAGCCTCCTCCGAAGCCCCGCAAGCCCCGCAAGCCCTGTGCCCCGAAGCCCCCGGCGGTCGACCAGGCGCCCCTCTTCGGCTCTCCTCCGGGTCCTGTCCGGGTCGAGACGCCGGCATCCCCGGCGAAGCCTCCGGAGGCTCCCGGCTCCCGGCTCCCGGCTCCTGACTCTCCCCCGTGGTCCAGCGCCGAGACCTTCGACCGGGAGGCGCGTGCCCTCGGCGTCTGGCTCTCCGGCCACCCCCTGGACCGCTACAGCGACCTGGAGCCCCGCATCCGCACCCATACCATCGCTGCACTCGCCGAGGCCCGCGCCCACGAGACGGTAGAACTCGTCGCCGTCGTCGGAAAAGTCCACGAAATCAAGACCAAACGCGGCGAGAAGATGACCTTCCTCGCGCTTTCCGACCGCACGTCGATGACCGAGGTCGTCGTCTTCCCGGAGCTCGCCGCGCGGACGAAGGATTTCCACCGGCCGGGAGCCTGCGTCTTCGCCCGCGGTGCGCCGGACCGCGGGGGCGCGGAAGGGAAGGTGATCCTCACGGACCTGCAAGGTCTCGACGCGATGCGCGCCAGGATGACGAAGACGGTGCGGATGAAGCTCTCCGCCGTCGACGTGAGCGGAGGGCGGCTCGACGCGCTGCGGGAGATCCTGGGGCGCCACCCTGGCGTCATCCCGGTGCGCATCACGCCGTCCTTGGAGGTGGGCCTCGGCCACCCTGCGGTTTCAGCGCTGCACGCATGCAAGGTCGTCCCCGACGCCTCCCTGTTCGCCGCGCTGGAGGCGTTCTTCGGGGCGGTCGACCGGGTGCGTGCGGTGGTGTAGCTTCCGGCTTCCTTCTTCCTCTGCGCCTCTGACGTCCTCTGCGGTAATCCGGATCCGACTCCGGATCCGGACTCGGACATGAATACCGCAGAGGACGCAGAGGGCGCAGAGGAAGAGCCGAGCCGGAAACGGCGAAGCCTCCGAAAGCTTGAGGCTGGAAGCTTCAAGGCTGGAGGCTCTTCTCGCGATATGCTCCCCCCCATGCCCGACCTCCCGCACATCCGCATCGCCGGCCTCCCCAAGGGCAGCGAACTCTGGCGCCGGCTCGGTGTCACGGGCATCTCGGAGGCCTCGGACCTGGACCTGGTCGAGGCCCTCATCCGCCCCTACCTCACCAAGGACGCCCGGGCCGTCGCCATCGATCTGCTCGCCGCGACCGGCGGCGACCTCGGCCAGATCGCCACGCTGTTACGAAGCGGTGTCGGTCCTTTCGTTCCCGAGGGCGTCCGCCTACGCACGGCCGCGGTGGTCGAACTGGGCCGACGCGCCGCCACCCGCCAGGCCGGGGTGCCTCGCACCAGGATCCGCGCCGCGTCCGAGGCGGCCCCGCTCGCCTGGTCCTACGTGCTGGACCCGAACATCGAGCAGTTCATCGTGCTCCTCCTGGACAAGGCTGCTCGCATCGTCCACGGGACCCGACTCACCGTCGGTTCCGACGCCCATACCGTGGTCGATCCCCGCCAGGTCTTACGCCAGGCGCTGGCCTACCCCACCGTCACGTCGATGATCGTGGCGCACAACCACCCGAGCGGCAACCCGGAGCCCAGCTCCGAGGACCTCGCCGCGACCCGGCGTCTGGTAGCGGCGGGGCGTACCGTCGGTATCGACGTCCTCGACCACATCATCCTCGCCGGTCCCTACGCATGGACGTCGCTCGCCGAGCGCGGCATGCTCTCGGCCCCGTGAGGTTCTGAGGAGCCCGGAGGATCGGCAGGGTCCTCCCTCCTCCTCTCTTCCCTCTGCGCCCTCTGCGCCCTCTGCGGTAATCCGGATCCAGATCCAGGTCCGGATCATGAACACCGCAGAGACGCAGAGGATGCAGAGGAAGAGGAGGAGAAAAAAGAATGGCCCACGATGCTGCGATTCCGAACGTTGGACCGAATGTATAAACGCTCATGGGCTACGGGGCTCAAGGGCCCATGGACTTTCTTCTTGCCACGGTGGGTAGCATCTGATAGAAGAGAGGTACACGGAGCACCCCCCATGAACCGCACCCCCGAACGCCAGGCTTTCCTCACCGACGTCCTCACCAACTACGTCGAAGGTCACCCCTACTCCTGGTTCGACGTTCGTGACTATGAGTGGTTCCAGCCGGGCCTCTCGGGCGGGACCGCGAAACCGGCGATCATCGACGGGAAACCCGCGCCGAACGTCACCGGGACGATCCGGGTGTCCGACCCGGAGAAGGACGAGGGGCACTTCATGCCCTGGCGCAAGCTCACGCCGGCCCTCGCCGAGCGAGGCTTCGCGCGGCTCGCCGAGGGTCCGATCGAGGGCCTGAGTGAGGAGTGCAGGGCCCGCCTCCTCGGGGCCAGCGCGATCCACGATTCCGGCCTGCTGGACGTCAACGACGACGACATCGTCCTCCAGGTGGCGATGCTCGGCTCCGTGGTGTACGCATGACCCGCGACCAGGCTCTTGCCGCCGTACAGGCGCGCTTCCCACGGATCCGCGCTGGGCATTGGAACGTCAACGGCACGGGCGACGATGGGTGCGTCACGCATCGCTACACTGGTCGTGTCGCTACGACCGTCGAGGTGTTCGTCACCGAGAGCGGTGGTCTCGAGGATGTAGACGGCAATCCGTATGAAGGAGGTATCCCGTGACCGGAACCTGCCACGCCGCCCTGCCCTACCCACACGAGGGCGGCTGCGCCGGCTGCCGAGATGTCCACGTCTGCAACGTCTGCGGCAAGAGCGTCCTGCGTGACCGGAACCGCTGCACCAACGGGCGGTGCGATTTCTGTCATCGTCACCACTGCACGGTGGGCAAGGACTTCACTGCGCACGGCTACGGGAATATCGGGACCAAGCAGCCTGTAGGAGGTACCTCGTGAAGTGCAACGTGTGCAGGGCACCTCTCCGGCACGTGGGGTCCGTTCTGCACGAGTACAAGGACGACGCCGGGCGCGTCTACAAGCGCAGACGAAGTCCGCGCTATGCCCCGTGTCCTCGACTGAGTGATCCGGTGGCGCACCCGGTGCGAGCCCGTAAGGTCGCCAAAGAAGGTGCGAAGTGAGCAATCCAACACCCAGCCACGCCGACCTCGTCGTCGCGTCCTTGCTGCGCGAAGCCGTGACGGAACTCGAAGTCGACGCTCTACGGAAGTGGGCTGCCAAGAGCGCTGGCCACTTCGCCGTGTGGATCACTCTGGTGCACGACCGGATCGACCGCCGCGTGTACCCGGAGATGCTCTCCCAGGGGCGTTCCCATCAGGACGAAGCCCAGGCCTTCTTCTGCGTGCTCGAGCACGCCACCCCCGAGGACTACTGCCGGGGTGCCCTGGACGCCTGGGTGGCAGAGGCGAAAGCCAGTGGCTGATCCCACACGCCACACCCTCGAGCCCTGGTGCGTCGAAGAAGGTGCCGACGACCACATGCAGGTCTGGCCCGGCATCTACCGGCGCGCCCCCAACGGCGACTACGAGGCGACCATCGTGGAGGCCGAAGGCTATCTGCTGCAGGAGAACGCAGATCGAATCGTCGCCTCGGTCAACGCGCTGGCCCGCATCGACGATCCCCAGGCCTTCGTCGACGCGGCCCGGGCGCTCGCCACGTTCAACACCGAATACCAGGACGCCGACGATCTCCTCCGGGGGATCAACACCCTGCGCCGCGCGATGGGCTATGCCGCTGCAGAGAAGGGGACGGACTGGCCGATGGACGAGAGCCCCTGTGCCCGGTGCGGGCATGTCGAGGAGGACCACGAGCTCGGCTGGGTGCACGGCTGCCAGAAGTCCGCGGCCAACCCGGAGACCCATTGTACCATGTGCAAGGGGGTCTGCCCAGGTGAGCATTTCTACATCCCCTTGAGGATGGCCGATACGGACCTCGCAAAGAACCCATGAGGCCCAGCTACACCGTCATCCTGGTTGCTGCGGACGGAATCGTGGCCATCCAACCGCTGTTCTCCACCGGGGCCCGCGTCTCGCACTACACCCGGAAGACGGGGGACATCGTCCACTATCCAGACGAGCGGCTACCCGCAGCGTGCACGTGGGCGTGGCCCACGGACGCGGCGACCGCGATGTTCATGGAGCCCGACCCGGTGGCTGTCGCCTCGATCCTCTCGCTCTCCCAAGCACCGTCATGACCGCTCGACAGAGGAAGCGTAACGGCCGGCGCGTCGCGAAGCTCTCGAACCTCTGCGACACCGAGTTCACGACGCTCGTCTCCAGCCTCGGCTATGCCTCGAAGAACATCGTGCCGCCCCAGATCCCACACTTCAGCCCTACCGGTGGCTCATGACGGTACGTTTCGAGGAGATCCGCCGGAAGGCGACCCGCCGCTGGACCGACCCGGGCGGGAAACGTCACCAGGAGACGAGGATCTTCTCGCAGACCATCAACCCGTTCAACGTGAAGGACGGTCGGCCGAAGACCCGCGCCGAGATCGAGGCTGAGCTCGATGCCGAGCGCAAGGCCTGGCTGGCCATGGAGGTCCCATGATGCCTGGACCGTGCGAGACCGGACAGGCACTCCTGGAAGCCATGGAGGAGGCGCTCGGCAAGGACGCGAAGATCCCAGTCGAAGACATCGCTTCTCCCGCGAAGCGTGCCGTCGCCTCGTCTCTCGGCCACCAGTGGAGCGAGCACTTCTTGGCGTGCAGGGCCTGCGAGCGCGTGTGGATCGGGATGGCCCTCCAGGCTGGCTCCGGGCGCAACGTGGACTGGCGCAGTGCTGCTATTTTCGTGGAGAAGAAGCCATGACCGTCCGTGAACTCCTTGCCCCACTGGCCCGTCCCGAGGTCAATCTCGACGCCGAAGTGATGATCCGCGCCCCGCTGGAATGCGACCGCGGGCACCCTGGGCTGAAGGGCAACCTGCACATCCCCACGCGCGGCATCGAGGCAGGCGCCTTTCCCAAGCAGTCGAGCCCGATGTCCGGCAAGCCATGGGTGATGATCATCGGCTGCGACGGCTGGGAACAGAGCCCCCCAGCCGTGTCGACCCACGAGGCCTACGTCTCGGCCGATCCCCTCGTCCGCGCCGAGCAGGCGCTCCGCATCTACGTGGAACGCGCCATCGCCGACGACAAGCGTGGCCACGTCGCACCGCTCGTGATGACGACGGCCACGGTGCGGGCCATCCTCCGGGCATCCAAGCAGAAGAAGCCGTGACGATGCTCCAGGTCCTCGCGCTCTTGGCGGTGGCGCCTGCTGCCTGGTGGACAGTGGCGCGGAAACGCCTGCCCAAGCGAAACAGGTTCTACCTCTCGGTCTTCGCCCTCGGCAGCCTCGCGGTACCCTACGGTTCCTTCGGCCCGTGGCCGAGCTGGAGCACTGCGTTCATGCTCCTCGTGGCCGCCGCCTGGAGTCTGTTGATCGCCGACATCTGCAACCAGAACGAGGGACAGGAGGCGACGCGCCCATGATCCGCTTGCCGGCAGCGACGTTCACCGACCCCTGGGGCCCGCTCGCGGTCTCCGGCATCAAGACGTTGGAGACCCGCAAGGGCCCACTCCTCTCCGGCTTCCAGGGAGTACTCGTCATCCACCGGAGCCTCGCGCCGTGCGCGGACGCTGGGTTGGAGCGCTGGGGTCTCTCCGTGCCGCCACGTCCCGAGGGCTGGCCGACGGACGATCGCGGGATGATGCTGGGCGTCGTCTTCGTCGGGGAGACCTCGCGACCGAAGGGCCGGAGCCCGCTCGAGGACCTGGCGACGCTCCAACGGCGGGCCTGTTTCGTCGACATCGAGGACCGCTACCTGACCGACCTCCTGAAGGCCGCCTGGTTCCCGGCGCCGCTCTCGGCGCGGGGGCGGCAGAGCCGATTCATGGTGGAGGTGCCCCGGGCATTCCTGCCGGACTGGGCCCTTTCGGAGACCGGATGAGCATCTCCTCTGGACCACCAGGTTTCCTGCATCGGCGTCTCGACCATGCCCTTCGTCGACTCCTCGACCGCCTCGACGTACCTCGCAAGGATCTCGGCTACGTCCACGGCGACGGCAAACCCCTCCTGACCCGCTACGCCCTCCTCAAGACTGCCAACCACGGCCAGGTTCTCCTCCACCGCTTCCTGCGTGCGGACGCCCGCGATCTCGGCACCCATGACCATCCCTGGTCCTTCGCCTCGATCGTGATCCTCGGTTGGTACGAAGAGGTCGGGCCCTTTGGGGTTCGCAGGCGAGGCCTCTTCTCCGTCGGCGCTCATCCTGCCGGTTACCGCCACGTGCAGGTCGACGGCGCGTGGCCCTGCTGGTCTCTGTGTATGACCGGGCCGAGACGACCGGCAGGATGGGGGTTTCCCAGCGCGGGGATCTCGGGGGTGGAACCGGTGTCTTACGTCGAGTCCGTCGACGCGGAAAAACCACGATGATCGGTGTCGGAGACTGACCCCGCGTGGCCTCCCTCTTCCAAGACCGGGAAGACCCGCCCGTCGATCGCCTCGACCTGAACGGCCTGGCCGCCGCCGCGAAGTCCTGCCGAGCCTGCCGCCTCTGCCTCGAGCGGAAGAACGTGGTGTGGGCCCGGGGAAACCCAGAAGCCCGGACGATGCTCGTCGGTCAGAACCCAGGGAAGAAGGAAGACGAGACGGGACTCCCTTTCGTGGGCCCGGCCGGTGAACTCCTGGACCGCATCCTCGCCGCCGCCGGCATCCACCCGGACGGAGTCTACATCACCAACGTCGTGAAGTGCTGGACGCCCAAGAACCGGGAGCCGCGCCAGGACGAGACTTCAGCCTGTATCGAGCGCTGGCTCGTGCGCCAGGTCGACCGCATCCGGCCGGCGCTGATCGTCCCTCTGGGCGCCATCGCCACCCGCGCCCTTCTCGGTCCCGAAGTGGCCATCACCCGCGCGCACGGCATCTGGACCACCTGGAAAGGCTACCCGTGCTTCCCCATGTTCCACCCCGCGCACCTCTTGTGGGCCGAGGGCGAGGAGCTGCGGCTGGCGAAGAAGGCGATGTGGGACGACGTGCGAGAACTGAGGCGAGGGATGGATTCCCTCGCTGGAGAGCCTCAAGCCACAAGCCTCAAGCCGCAACCCTGAAAAAAGAGAAGACGCCGGATCAGAAACCGCGAGCGCGGACGCGCCCGCGCTCCGAAAGCTTGAGGCTTGAGGCGTGCGGCTTGAGGCTTTCCTATTGCCACCCTCCGTAGCATCCGTTAGAACACAGAAGCACATCCGGAGTCCCCATGTCGTCGGTCGTCGTCCACGCCGGTAGAGTCCCCCACCTTGGCCGCACCGCCCTGCGCCTCGAGCTGGCCCTGCCGAACCCCAAGGCCAAGAGCCCGCTCCACCAGATCGTCCTGGTCGACTGCTCGGGGTCGATGACCCCGGTCATCGACGAGGTGCGCAACGATGTCCTGAACCTCGTCAAAGAGACGCAGTCCGACGACTATCTCTCCATCGTCGTCTTCTCCGGCCATGACCGCGCCCGGCTGATCGCCGGTCCGACGCGCTGCGACCCGCAGGGCACCACCTTATTGGCCAAGGCCGTGGCCACGCACGTCCGCATCCTGGACACCACCGTCTTCTCCGAACCGCTCGCCCTGGTGCTCGAGACCGTCACCACCTACGGCGCGACGCCCCTCGCCCAGCACGCGGCGCTCCTGTTCACGGACGGGTGCGCCGTCCCGACGAAGTGGTCGAAGGCCCAGGAGCAGGAGAAAGCGTGGAACCTGGGCCGGGCTCTCGCCGCTCGTCAGGTCCGTCTGGACATCCTTGGCTACGGCGTCTGGTACGACCACGCCTTCCTCACGATGCTGCAGCGCGAGAACGGGAGCGCCGGCACCTACCGCCACGTCTCCGAGGTCGACGACCTGCCGGCCACCTTCAAGTCCATCCGCGCCGACCTGACGAAGGCCGATGCTCGAGCCTGGAGCGTCGTCCTGTTCGACGGGGACACCGATCTCCTCATCGAGGGCCATGCCTGGCGCACCACTCCGGATACCGTCGCACTCCAGCTCGGCGAGGCGTTCGAGGGCCTCGGCGTGCATGAGGAGACCCTCGTGATCTGGGTGGAACCCGACGGAAGCTGTGGCCAGAAGGCGCCGGCGAATCTCACCGTCCGGCTCACGCTCTCCGGCGCCGACATCCTCCTCGAAACCTTTCCGGTGGCACCGCTGACGGATGCCTTGATCGCGGAGTACCTCCAGGTCCGAGCGACCGACGCCACCACCCGGGGAGCCACGGGAGAGGCGGCAGAGCTGCTCACCGCCATCGGCGCCGAGAAGGAGGCCGACGACGTCGGACAGGCCTACTCCGAGCGCGAACGCCGCGAGATCGGCGACCGGATGCGCCGCATGTTCCGGGACCGGAAGTTCATCGGGAAGGGGCTCGCCCCCGTGGGGCCCGCGCACTGCGTGCTGAACATCCTGCGCGCACTGATCGAGGGCGAGGGCAACGTCGTCTACCTGGGAAAGGGCGCGTACAAGCGTTCCGGGGAACTCACCAGCGACCCGCGGGTCCTCCACCCGCCCCACGGCCGCACCCTGAAGGTGACCGGGTACGCGAGCCACGCGAACCGGTTCAACTTCTCGATCCGGGCCCTCAAAGACGTGAAGGTGCTGCCGGAGGATCTGAAGGGCGCTCCCGTGGATGCGCAGATCTGGCGCACCTACAACGTCATTCTCGACGGGAACCTCTGGCTGCCCCAACTCGAGGCCGTCCTCGATGCCTCGACCTTCGCGCTGTTGCAGGAAGCGGATGTCCTCGTAGATGTCGCCGCCGGCGACGCCCAGGTGGCCTCCCGCACCTACACCATCGATCTGCGCCGCGTGCGCCTGATCTCCAAGACCTGGGCGCAACCCGCCAACCTGGGCTTGGTCCCCTTGCTCGTCGAGGAGGCGGACCTCGAGGTGAAGCAGACCGCGCTCAACGCGCGGATCAAGGCTATCGGAAAGCCCGAGCGCGAGTTCGAGGGGGACCTCTACTTCCCGAAGGAGGCCAAGGTCGAGGGGCGCATCCAGGAGTTCTACGACGCCGACTGCGTGGAGATCCGGCTCATGGGCTACAAGGGCGTCTCGTTCGATGCCGAGAGCCTCCTCGACTTGGGGGTGGCGATGCGCGAGGTCAAGGCCGTGCGCGCTCGCCTGATCACCGTGCGCTGGCTCATCCGGTCCATCACCTTCGCGATGTCGGCGGCGAAGTCCACGGTCATCGCCTGGGGCGAGCCGACGACGACCACGAAGGGCAAGGTGCCGAAGGAGGAGCGCCTCGCCTCCTTCGCCGGGCAGACCCTGAAGAAGGTAAGCTGGACCGAAACGGAGGTCTGCTCGTGAGGAGAAGCCAGGAGCCGGGAGCCAAGAGCCACGAGCCTTCGGAGCGCGGGCACGTTTCCGATTCCGTTCTTCCTCCGCGTCCTCTGCGTCTCTGCGGTTCTCCGACTCCGGATCTGAATCCGAATCCGAACCATGAAAACCGCAGAGGCGCAGAGGACGCAGAGTCGGGACCAGCAAGAGGTCGCCGGTCTTCGGCTCCCGGCCTCCCCCATCGCCACCATGAAAAAGGCCCAGCCGGCTCCGAGGCGGACCCCGAGGCGCACTACGACGGCTTCGTCCCCGCGCCCGGCTCGCGGATCGCGGGGTGCGACGCTCCGGGCTGCGCGCTGAAGGCTCTCTACACCGACGGAATCGATCATCTCTGCGGCGACTGCTACCGCGCCCGGCGACGAACGAAGGACGGCCCCTCGCCGACGCCGGCGCACCCCTCCCTGCAGACCCCCGTGGCCACCACGCCAGAGCGTCGTCATCGCCGTCCCCGGCGCGACGCTTCGCGCATCGCCAAAGCCGCCCTTGGAGCCCGACGGCCCCGCGCCGCGACGCGCGGTCCCTGTGCCTGGCCCGGCTGCGACCGCAAGGCCCAGACCAAGGGGTTGTGCACCAGGGACGACCAGCGCCTGCACGCGATGGAGCTACGGGGTGCCTGGGAGGCGGGCGGCATTCCCGCGGGAAACCTACCGGCCCGATGGGTGGAGCACCAGGAAGAGCAAGGCGGACGGACGCGTCGCGCCTCTCGCGCACCGGCTCGTCGTCCAAACCTCCCGGAGGATGACACGGGCCAGAACTGCCATGTCGTCGTCGACCTGGATGCCCGGCGCCACGTCCCGGCGCTGCCCCAGGCGACGATCACCTCGGTGTCCCCCCGGTCCGACGGCGTCTACGTGCTCCTGCGCACCGACCTCGAGCATGCAGCCCTGTTGCAGGATCTCGTCTTCCGGGGAGTCCACCTGCGCCTGGTGGCACCATGACCCGCCAGGAACACCTCGACCAGGCCAATCGTATCGCACGTACCCATGCCGACTTCTCGCGCAAGGGCGACCGTGAGACTTGCGTCATCCTCACGCGCTGCATGCGGAGACACCTCGACCAGGCCGCTGCGCTCGAAGCGATCGAGAACTCAGGCCTCAACGCGTCCGAAGCTTCAGGCTCCGAGGTCGTCCGATGATGGGTGCCCTCGCCGCGATCCTGGGCCTCGGCGCCGGTGCGGGTCCACCCATGCCTGGACTCGGGCCCTCGGGCAGCGGTCCGAAGAGGCATCCCGACTTCTGCACGCATCCGCCCGAGAGCATCCGCCGCGCTTCACCCTCGACGTGGCGCTGCAAGGACTGCCGCCGGCGCTTCGATGCCGACCCGCGCGTCCGTCCGTGAACACCGCCGTCCTGCTGCGTTTCCCCGCGCGCCTGACGGAAGGTGCTTCCTTCACGCGGCCCCACTATGTACCCACCGCGCTGGCCGACGTGGTGGCCCTGGATCTGCAGCGCCGGCACGGCGACACTCCAGAGGCGCGTGAACCTCACCGTGGCGTCTTCCTGGACATGCCGGGGCCCGTGTCCCGCACCGACCTCACCTTCTCGGTCCAGGCCTCCGACTACGTCGTCTATGGGTACGTCTACATGCTCCCGGCCTTGCTCACCGCCATGCGGGGCGCTTCGAACTGGAAGGCCTACCGCGCCGGCGGCCACGACCTGGTGAAGGTCTACGCGCCCTACCACTGCGCGGTGCTGCGCCGACTCGACCTTGAGGAAGTCATCCGCGAGCTCGCGGCACGCGCCGAAGCTGCTGCCACGCTGCGCGCCGCGCTGCGAGCCGAGCTCGCCCAGAACCCGGACCTCGACATCCCCGAGCACCGCGGGGGCTCCGGCACCGACGAGCAGTAGGTAGTTCCTTCCTTTCTTCCTATCTTCCTCTGCGTCCTCTGCGTCCTCTGCGGTAATCCGGATCCAGGATCCGACTCCGGACTAAGACCGTGAAAACCGCAGAGAGCGCAGAGGGCACAGAGGAAGACCAGGGCAAGGAACCCAGAAACCATGGCCCGACGTGTTGCTACGGGCCGTGGCGCCCGTTAGGAGCCGGATGAGGTCGATCCGAACGCCTCACGCCCGTCGATGACGGACGCCCTGTCCCCCCACGCCCTCCTTGAGCTTCCCATGAACGACGCCCCTCCCCCCATCGCATCCCCCGCAGTCCCCCTCGCCACCGTCGAGATCGAGGACGGCAAGTACCGCTTCGTCGCCGACGAAGGCGGCAACCTCAGCTGCACCCGCCATGGTCATCCCTGGTGGACGATCGCCACCGACGGCGCCGCGCTGGCCCTGGTGAAGCGCGCCGCCCGAGCTGCCCTTCTCGAGGAACGGATCCGCCAGGCGTTGCGCGTGCTGACCGACAACGCGCCCCCCGAAGCCAAGGCCCTGGGGGCTCAGGTCCTGCGTAGCGCGCTGGCGGAGGAATGAAGCCGCCTACTCTTCCTCTTCCTTTGCGTTCGTTGCACCCTTCGCGGTAGTCCGAATCCGAATCCGGATTTTTACCGCAGAGAACGCAGAGGAAGAACGCCGGTACCAACCGCGAAGCGTCCGAAAGCTTGAGGCTTGCGGCTTGAGGCTTGTGGCTTCTTCTATGGTGCCCGCCAGGTCCGCTTCAGGGTCGCCCGCCGCTTGGGCCGGTGCGCCGCCGTAGCCTTCTTCGTGGCCCCCTTCACCGTCGACGCCGAGGCCCGCTTCGCGACGGCCCGGTCCGCGCCCTGCGCGGCACGCTCCACCCGCCGCCCGACATCGACCCCCGCCATGAACGGCACGAGGCCTTTCTGGACCCTGCGGAGGATCCCCACCACGTCCGCCGGCAGGGCCTGGCACTGCACCAACAGCCGCAGCGGCTCGACCCCCTTCGGCCCCATCCGCCGGTCCGCCTGCAGGAGCACCCGCGGCCACGCTGGCGGCGCGAGCAAGAGCACCGGGCCGCCCTTGAGTTCCTGGAGGGTAGGAACCCACGTCACATCCAGGGAATCAAGCGCGCCGCGCAGCTCCCCGGTGAGGCCATGGCGACCCGTGGCCACGAGTTCCCGCAGGTTCACGACCACCGAAAAGAGCGCCGCGTACGGCCCCCAGGTGGCCCCCGCGACGAGCTTCTTGCGGCCCAGATTCTTCTTCTCCACCTCGACACGGGGACGCAGGACATCCAGCAGGGCCTCGATGCCGTCGAACCAGATCTGCATCCGGGTGGCAGGGGGTCGAGACGGAATAGGGGGCTTTGCGCCGGCTGGCACTGCCGCTTTCGGGGGAGTACGAGAGGGGGGAGACGGACGAGTGGACACAGGCATGGGACCTCCGACGGGTACGCATAGCACGGACGGATGGCTACGTACAGTGGCGTCCTCGGAGTGCCCACGGCCTGGTGGTGGGCGGCGGAATCCCTCCCGTGGTAGACTTGGCCCCGCGAGGTAGCCCATGAGCGACGTCTCCAACCTTTCCGACCTACCGGGTCTCCTGCCCTACGAGACCGTCCGGGACGAAGTCGTCGATCTCACCGCCTACGCCGCCAAGGACCACCCGGAAGGTCCCGGCTTGAGGCTCTTCCGAGACCCGGTCCAGCGCCAGAGAATGGCGCACCGGTGCGTCACCGGCGAGGTCAAGGCCCTCCAGCTCGTCCCGCACCCCTGGGCCATCGAGAAGCTCGTCGGCATCCGCGTGCGCATCTTCACGGCCGACCCGGGCGCTCACCTCTTCGTGTCCGGGCCCTTCGTCGTCGAGCCGGGACTGGTGCGCATCTCGCTGCTCTCCGACGAGGCACGACCGGCGGAAGATTTCGGCCACCCCACGATCCTGCGGCGGCTCCGGGCGGAGGCCATCCTCATGGGCGGTCGCGATCCGATCGAAGTCGAACTCCGGGCCGAAGGCGGCGACGTGCTTGCCGTCGTCGAGGCCGTGATCCTGCCCTTGCGCGACGACGCCTTCGGAGAACGACCGACGGAAGCCTACGGGGTTCCCAGCGCCGACCAGAAGCGCGTCCTTCTCCCGTTCTTCCTGTTGCCGGACGGGGACGAAGAGATCGTGCTGCGGCCAGGGACGGACGTGCATCTGTCCACCCGTTCCTGCGGCTGGGGAGACCTCCGGGTCCTGGGGTTGGTGTTGCCGCGGCCGGACTGCGCTCCGGGCGCCGTACTGGGCGCCGAGGACCTCCGGATCGTGGGGGGCCCCAACCTCCTGCATGACGAGGCCCCGCTCCCGCTCTCGTCCCTCGGGCTCGAGTCCGGGGATTCGCCGATGCTCTTCAGGCTGCGCCACGAGCCCCTGGTGAAGACGCCCAACGTGGCTCAGATTAGTCTCCACCTCGAGGCCCATGCCGGTACGTCCGACGCCCGGCTCCGCCTGTTCCTCTACGCGGCGATCGTCCACGAGCACCCGGTGCGCAACGGCCGGAAGGTCCCCGGTATCCTCCGCGTGGATCTACCCCGTGGGACGTCCATGGCGACGCTGAGCCACGGAAAACAGCCTCCCCAGAGCCGCGGGAAGGCCGTACTCACGTTCGGGAGCGGACGACCGCGCGACGCTCCAGCGCTCGACGCCGTGTTCCCCGAGGCCTGGGAGATGAACCGGTTCAAGCTGGCGCTCCATCTGCGGCGTCTGGCCGATGCGCTCGAGGGAGACGGAGAAGGCTGATCGCTGCTCCCTGCTCCCGTCTTCGTCCTTCTCTGCGTCCTCTGCGTCCTCTGCGGTGATCCGATCCGGATCAGGATTCGGATTACCGCAGAGGGCGCAGAGGGCGCAGAGGAAGACAGGGGAGCAGAAGGGGCAGGAGTGGAAAAGACTACCGCCCCAAGCGTCGATACTGTGACTCCACCTCGGCTGGTATTTCCACCCCGAGATCCCGCGCCTTCCTCAGGAACAGCGCCGGATCTGCCACCAACGCCACGCTCGTGGGCATCATCACGACCCCCTCGGCCGTCGCCGCCTCCTCACGCGCTTTTGCCTGCCTCGCTTCCCGCGGCACGGCCTGGTGGAGCGTCTCCAGGAGCCCCTCCGTGAAGAGCGGCTGCAGGGGTTCCAGTTTCGACGAAGAGCCGTGCGTGGGGCGGTAGTCGTCGTCCGTACTCGCGGTCCAGAGCGGCTCGCCCCCGTAGTTGCCCAGCGTGAACGCCAGGTGGCCGACCACGTCCGGATCGCCGTGGGAACCCGTCACCCAGACCTCCCAGATCTTCCAGTCCTCCCAGGCCCGATGGCGCTCCCGGCCTTCCAGCGCCGAGATCCCCCAGGGATCGAGGAGGAGGCGGTTCAGCGCCTCCACCACCCGATCTGCCGCACTGAAGACCTGCGTCTGGTCCTCGGCGAGCCTCCAGTATTCGTAGTCCCGCACCATCGCCGCCGGATCTACTTCCGCCGGATCTTCGTTCCGCGCCTCCGCCTCCTCCTTGCGGAAGGTCTCCCACCAGGCCACGTCCTGGAGCCTTGACTTCGCTACGCGCAAGGCTCTCATCCAGGAAGACTCCGTCCACTGCGGGTCCCTCCGCATCCTCGGTACCATCTCCGACCAGGCCGGAAGTGCCGCGGCGTCGAACACCGGAACCGGCCCTGGGGTCTCCACACCTTGAACCCGCGCCAGCTCCGCCTCCAAGATCGGCAGAGCCTCGGCAGCGCCGGCCACGCCCATCTCATCCGCGAGTTCGAAGACATAAGGGTTCTCCTCCTGGATGTGCGCCACCTCATGGAGATGCGTAAGGATCTCCGACTCCGCCTCGAGCACGTCCACCGCGTTCTGGTACTCGTCGACCGCTTCGAAGACCTTGGACGCCTGGGCATGCTCCTTGTCCATGCCCCGCTCGCGCTCCTCTTTCTCCACCTGGTCGGCCTCGAGGAGACGCCCGGCCTTCGCCATCGTCGCGCGCAGCTCCTCGGGCAAGAGCATCGCCGGCACCACCGGGGGCGGCACGTCGTCCGCTGTGTCCAGCCCGATCTTGTGCCCCCGTGACCCGATGGGCACCCGCCAGGCCTTCAGGAGCCGCCCGATCCGATGCCTCGCCGGCGACGCGGTCACGTCCTGATTCCGCTGACCTTCGAGGTCTTCCAGCACGAAGCGCCCATCCTCGTCACCGATCTCCCAGGTCGCGAGCGGCTTTCCCTCGGCGTTGCGGTAGGAGTAGATCCTGGCCACCCCTTCCCGGACATCGCTCCAGCGCCCCCCGACGCAGTGCTCCATCGCCTCGCCCTCCTGCTCCAGCTCGAGGCGGGTGAGGAGACGCTCCACGCGGGAGCCGTCCTGCCAAGAGGCGACGACGATGCCGGAAGCAGGGATGCCGGTCTCCTGGAAGACGGCGAGGAAGGTCTGGTGCCAGGCATCGGACGCCGCCACGGCCTCGTCCCAGGTGAAACGCCCGAGGTTCGGACGCTCCGCTTCGAACCAGTCGACGAGGTTGTGGAGGTCTTCGCGGATCTGCCGCCGCATCGTGTCGAGATCGCGGAGACCATCGGCCGACCACGGCCGTCGGACTGGCGGACCTACCTGGGCCGGCATCCGCGTTGCCTCCGCGCGCTCCAGGCGCGCGAACAGGACCGCCAGCCAGTCCAGCATCGGATCCCAACGTTCTCGGACCCCTGGCGCAGGCAGCCCGAGGTGAGGGATGGTCAACGGATTCCGGCCCCCATAGGGGTTGGCGAAGGGGGGAACCTCCATCTCCTCTCGGCTATAAGTCCGTCCATAGAGCATGGAGAGGGCATCCGACAAGGTGCGACGGAAGCTCCACCCGTCGTAGCGCTGCCAGATCGAGAGGACCCTGCTCCGGGCATCGCCGCCTTCCGGACCCTCCGGGCGCAAGCCGAGGCGGCCGCGGAGCTCATGCCCGCGGGCTCGACGCGCGGCTTCGTCGGCGAGGTCGACCAGGCCAGCCAGGAGGAGCGGGAGCAGGAGCACGTTCAGAATCTATCTCGGGCGGATAGAAGGGGACCATGTGGTGGACCTTGCTCGCTGCCGGCCTGGTCTCGACCACAGACGCGGCCCAGGGTCGCGCCCGGGTGCACGAGCTGCGGAATCGGATCGGGCTATGGCCGAAGCTCCCGCGGGCGCCCCATGATCTGCGGGGGGCGATGCTGCGGGCCTTCGCACACCACTGGCCGTCGCCTCCAGGGTTCCTGTTCGAGGATCAAAACGTGGCGAGACGCGAGGCCGCGATCGCCCTACGCTCTCGTCTTCCCGACCTGTGGCAACAGGAGTGGACCTTCGATCCGGAGATCGGCGCCACGCTCCCCCCACCGAGCCTCCTCGCCAGCCCTCGCTGGATCCGCTTCACCGGCTGGTTCATGGATGCCCTCGCCACCAGCGCCTGGTCCAAGGACGCCGTCCGGTGGATCCATCGACCACGGATGGTGTGGAACTCCAACGATGTCCTCGCCGCGCTCACCCTCATCGAGGACTGGGCCGGCGAGACCGGCACCGAGTTCCTGGACATGACCTGGGACGACGCCGTGGCCACCGCGACCACCTGGCACGATGCCCTGATCGGCCGCCATTTCCAGGGCCCCGTGCCGCCCGCGCTCGTCGTGGTCGCTTTCCCGGACGGCGCCACCCTCGAGCGCCTCCTCACCAAGAAAGACTTCGCCGCCGAGGGCACGAGCATGGGGCACTGCGTCGGCGGGCTGCTCGATGCCTTGGGGCGGGCGGCAGGCGAGAGTGCGTACTGGAAGAAGAGCCGGGACGGCCGCGCCGCATTGTTCAGCTATCGAGGCGCGGACCGGATTCCCCGGGCCACCCTCGAGATGGACATCGTCCCTCTCGGGGCGAAGGCATGGGGAGAAAGCCTACGTGCCGCCCAGATGCACGGTCCCCACAACGGCGAGGTGGCCGACATCCTTGCCAGGCGGCGGATGAGTCTTTTCGCCGCCATGTTGCAGGAGACCGAGATGCGCGGGGAGGTGCGCCCCACCGACGACGTCGGGCACCGGGCCTGGGCGTTGGCGAAGGCCTGGGAGCGGGTCCGCGAGCTCCGCGTGCCGTCCACTGCCTTCCTGCTCACGCAGGGAGACCTCGACAACATCTCGAGCATCTCCATGAACCTGCAGCGGTCGGACGCCCTGAGGGTTCTACGGGACATGCTGACGCGCCATGATATCGCCTACCCGAGGCGGAGTCGCGCCTGGTTCGATCGGGCGCGGAAGCTCTCGAAGGACGCCTGGGACGATGTCGAGCGCTTCCTCTTCGTGTCGAACTCGCCCCTCTACCGGACACTGAGAGAGGGCAAGCTGGGGGACGTCCGGGCGAAGCGGGTCTTCCCGCTGGACCCCAATCAGCTGACCCCCGAGGAGGCCGAGCGGGTCGGGTGGTGGGTCTACGAGGTGAGCTTCATGGGGAATCTCTGGAAGGATCACCTGGTACGGTTGGCAGCCCGGTTGCGCTTCGACGGGACGCTGGAGTGGATCGCTTTGGCGGAACCCTATGGGCAACCGGGGATGGGCCGGCCCTGGATCGACGTTTCCGGACCGTGGCCAGGGGCTCGTGGGCTCCCCTGGAACGCCCTGCGCGACGTCGGCGCCATCGTCGAGATGACCGACATCGTGCGCGACCTGGAGAAGGACTGGGTGGAGGCGAAGTGGTTCCCGGCGTCCGGCAAGCGCGTCCGCGAGGAGGAAGGCCTGGCGACGGCCCGGCAGCCTACATCGGTCCTGCTCGGTGGCGCGGCTATACCGTAGATGCTTCCTGCTCTTCCTCCCCCTCTTCCCTCTGCGCCCTCTGCGTCCTCTGCGGTGATCATGATCCGGATCAGGATTCGGATTACCGCAGAGGGCGCAGAGGACGCAAAGGAAGAGGGGGAAGCAGGATCAGGGACTCGGCTCCACCGGCACGCCAACCACCAGGCATGCCCCCACGTATGCATCCGCCGCCGACCGAGCGAACGCCCGCGCCAACCGACGGCGCAGCCACTGGGGCAACCACCGCCATCCCCGCTCCACCGCGAACACAGGGTCGACATCCATCCGCAACGTCAGCGTGCCCCCCTTCGGCAGATGACGAGGGACGACCAGGTCGACACCCCAGGTCGACGCCACGTCGTCCACCAACCAGGGATAGGGTTCCTCCTGCCGCGTGCAGAGCGCCACCGTGAAGTCGTCGTGCAGGAGTACGAGACTGGACGCCACGACGATGCATCCCATCGCTTGGACTTCCACGCGCTGAACCCGGACGTCCACCCAGGACAGCCCCTGGGACGACAACGAGACCGAGCAGGGCAGGACGACCGGCACCACGGATATCCCCGTCGGCCCGGACATGGAGACCCGCATGGAGCGCTCCGGCGACAGATCGGGAGGATGCGGGATCGAGGGGGACATGGGCACTCCACGAGGAAGAAGACTACATCAAGCTCGGACAACGCTTCAGCCCTACGCGCAACGCATCGGCATCGAAGACGATCGCCGCCTGCTCGAGTCCAAGAACCAGGCCCCGAACCACGCGGTGGTCGAACCCCTGGAGGATCCGCCCCGCCCCCCCACCGTCCCGGACATCCACATGCCAGCCTTTCCCATCCCGCCACCCCACGAGCACGCACGGCTTCGCGACTCCGGCGAGCGTATACGTGCCCGTCACGATGATCCTCCCCTCGACCGGTTTCGGGCCGCTCATGGCCGCACCCGCGCCTTCGATGTCCGGACCCGCCGCGGCTTCGCTGCCCGCGACGGCCAGAGCCGCCGGCCGTCGATCCACGCGACCCGCAGATCGAAGCGCGCCGCGTGGCGCACCAGGGAATCCGCGGCGGCGTCCATGCAGGAGCTACACGCTGTCAGCGTAGACACGAGCTTCTCGCCTTCGTTGGCGGTCCGGCCCGGGAAGAGCGCCGCCTGCTCGAGTCCGGGCCGGTTCGCGTAGAAGTCCGCGGAGACCGCGCGTCGGCAGTCCAGGACGACCCCGCAGGCGCACTGGATCTGGTACCCGCAGGCGTACTTCAGCATCTCCTTCTCGAGGTGGGCGCGGAGGAAACCGTCGACGAGAGGATCGGGCATGGGGTGCTCTCCCTGGATGCTACCCACCGTAGCACACCTTGCGCGGACGCGCAAGAAAGTTGCCTCCAGTCCTGAAGCCTCCAGAGAAGAGGCTCGCGGCGGTGCCAGGTTAGAGTTCAGTTCAGGTCGAACAGGATGACACCCGGGATGGATGTATGGAGACCAGACCTTGAGATCACCGCCACGAGCGACAAGATGAAGCTATCCTATGCCCTGATCGCGAGCCACCTGGGGGCAGAGACAAGCGCCAGAAGCGGGGGTAGAAGCGGGAACGAAACCGGAAACGCAAAACCACGCCGCGAACGCGGAGCGTCCGAAAGCTCGAGGCTTGAGGCTTGAGGCTTGTGGCTTCCTTGTTGCTACTCCCCGTAGCACCCGTTAGACCTCCTCCATGCCGAGACCAAAGGCCAGCACCTCCTCCAACGAACCGACGGCCACCAGCCGTTTCAGCGTCGACCTCCCCTACGACGTCCGCTCCGTCGTCTTCGCGCTCATCCCCCGCGATCTCGTCGTGGAAGGCGGAACCGCGTGCACGTACTGCCGCGGCCGGGGGACACTCATCGCCAAAGCCTACGGGGAGATTGCCGGAGGACTCGACGTACATGTGCGCTGTCCGAAGTGCGTGGACGGACGCGTCCACGGATGCTCCGCCATGCTCGCGCGCATCGAGCGTGCCCGCGTCCACGCCATCCATGCCGAGGCCGACCAGATGGCGAATCGGATCCATCGCCGTACCGTCGTCACGGTGGTGAGCATCGAGGAACCCGTCCTCAAGATCTGTCCGGAAGCGCCGGAGATCTTCGTGGATCTGGATCGTGCCGGCAAGGCCTGCCGCAAGTACAACCTCGAGGCTCGCAAGAGAGCCCGTCTCTCGGCCGCGAGCCCAGAGAAAGGTCGTTAGGAAGACCCATGGCCATCCACGAACCCGTCACCGTCGAACTCTGGCAGGGCCGATCGATGGAGGATGCGACGTCCTGGCGCCGCGTCGCCATGGACTCCGCCCGTTGGTCGAAGGAGGATGGTCTCGAAGGGACGGTCAGCCTGGAGATCGATCCGAAGCTCTCCTGCCTGCAGGTGCGCTTCCGACACCTGGGCCGACCCCTGCGCATCGCTCCGGTACCGCTCGTCGACGGCACGAAGGTCCACGTGGACCAGACGACCTATGCCGCGAGCACCGAGGTCGCCGTCGACCAGCCGGCCTTGGGCGACGATGGTGTCCACATCGTCCACCGGCACCGTATCGCCCGCCGGCCGGTGATGACGCCGACCGTCCCCTCCGACCTGCCCACGGGCTCGGTCTTCGACCGCTTCGCCACCGCCCGGCGGGCCATCGTAGACGCCGCGAAGCTCGAGCCGGGCTGGGCCGGCCCGGAGAGCCTGCCGCCGAGCCGGGAAGCCCGCGTCGGCGCCGAACGCGTGGTGGCATGGCTCGAACGCGTGCAGGCGCGCAAGCTCGCGTCGATCGAGATGGAGAGCCTGCGGCAGGACCGGGAGACCCCACCTGCCCCCATCCCCGAGGTGACCATCGAGCCGAGCGGGGTGATCGTCGTGGCGCAGCACGTGGCCGGGTTCTCGATGGAACTGCGCTTCGGACCTGGGCCCGCGATGGCGACCCGCATCGACGCGAAGGGCAACGTCGACCACCTGATGCTCGTCGACGGGACTTCGAACGACGACGACGTCGCCTCGCAGCTGATCGGGGGATTGTTGGGGGGCAAGCGGGCGTCGGTGGGGGAGGCCTGATGAGGAAGCCCAGAAGCCAGGAAGCCAGGGGGCCCTTCCGGTGGGCCCCGAGGATGCGCACGATGCTGGGTACCATCGTCACCGACGTGGTCATGAACCGACCCGTGCGGGAGTTCGTGCCCGGAGAAGGCCGCCTGCGCCACGTGCTCGACGACCGGTGGCCGGACATGGACGACCCAGTCACGCAACTGCTCGCGATCCAGGCCAATACCAGGGCGGATCTCGCCCGAGAGAAATCATGAGCACGAGCGACGCCCTTCCCCCGGAATGGTCCACCACGATTCAACCCACCGTGCAGCACCTGCGGGAGCAGGCCCGTGCCGCTCCAAAGGGCAGACCGGTGCGCTGCGTTTTCGCGACCACGAGTCCAGATGTCGGCTGGGAAGCCAGGCTCTCCTCGAAGGGAGAAGGAAGCTGGCGTCTCGGGCTCCAACTCATCCCCATCGGTCGCTCCTCCACCGAAACCGACTGGGAAGCCCTGGGCATCCTCACCCGGTCCTTCGGCGCTCCCAGGGAGGGCTGGGAAACCCCGATCGAGCGTACCCATCCCAACGACGTCCACTGGATCCGTTGGACGGAGGGAACTGCGGCGGAAGACCCATCGGACGCGCCGACGCCGAAGCCCCCGGAGGAGACCTGGGCCGCGTTCACCGCCATGGACGTACGCCGGCTGCGGGCCTACCGGGCTCGGATGGAGCGCCCGGAGGCACACACGACCGGCAAGGAGGCCTCTGCCGACCCGGAGGGCTTCGCCGATCGTGCCGAGAAGGCGCTGGCCGAGGGGAAATCCATCGAACTGCGACCCGAGGATCGAGGGGCGCCACCGCCGGGCATCGACCTCCCCCACGGCATCCGCGTGATCTACAGCGTCCACCCCGGCATCGTCCCGGGGACGCTCGACCGGCACTTCTCCGTCTCTCGCCGGCACAAAAACGTAGCCCAGGAAATCCTCGACGACCTGCGGCGCCTCTTCGACATCTCGACCGAAAGTATCCCTATCGTGAATCCGAACTCAAAAGTCGCCCACTGGCTCCTCTTCGGCGAAGCGCGCACGACCGACGCCGCGCCCCCTCTGGCGCCCACGATGGCGGACGAGGAGAGGGCCACCTGGGATCAACGCCCCGATCCGAAGGACGACGCCTTCGCCCTGCTCACGATGACGCTGCCCGACACCGGCATCGCTCCGATCCACGTGGAAGGCGTGGACGCCCGCCGCTACCTCCTGAAGTGGGCCTCGTCCTGGCCCCTCACCTACGCGGACAACGACGGCGACACACCTGGCGCCGAAGAACTGCCCCATGTTTCCGATCACGGCGCTCGCGGCCTCGGCTTCCGGCGCCGGCGCCTCCCGGATCGCCAGGGCTACGTCGAAGTGCAGATCCGGACGCTCAACGGGGGCGTCCAGCCAAGGCGCTACGCCGGCGAGGACGCCATCGACCGGTGTACGCGGTTCTGCGTGGCCTACGTGGGAGGCTGGAAGGCCGGCACCGGCACCACCAAGGCGCCGACCGCATGAGCACGCGCGTACCCTGGCGCTGTCTACGGTGCGAAGCCCTCCTCGAGGTGGATCTGCACGCGACGCCCCGTTGCGACTGCGACGTGACCAAGGACGACCCGCCCTGGTACGCCCCAGTGGAAATCGCTTCGGAGCACTCCGAGTTCCCATGGCCCCGGCCGACCGGAGACGGAGAGGACCGCGTGCTCTACCTGGTCCACCGGTTCGGAGGCGAATCAAGGATTCAAGTCTACCCGGACAAACCGTGGGTTCCGGCGTCGATACGCGGCCGACCCGGGCTGATCGCCTGGCGGCAAGCCACGATGCCTACCGAGGAAGTACCCGCCCAGGTGCCCGAGAGCCTCAGCCCGCGCATCGTACGGGAGATCGCCAGGCTCTACGGGGAAGCCAGGTTGGAGATTTCACGGAAACTCCTGACGCCCAGCACCAGGAGAGAATGGTGAAAAACTGGCTCTATCGATCCGGAATGTCGATCCTGCATGCTCTGCTGTTCGTGATCGTCTTCGTCTACACGGGCGCGGGAAACGTCGTCGCGTTCCTGAATCAACGCGCGTTCCATCCTTTCGCCAGCCTCGCCCAGCGCGCCACCGGCTGGTCAAAATGGTGGTTATCCCTACTCTTCCATGGCCTCTTCCTCGTTCCGTTCACCTTCGGAAAAAGTGGGCTCTTCGGTCTCGTCTTCGTTCCCCTCTGGTACTTCGGATCGTTCTTCGACTGTGTCCGATACACGTGGCGACGTGCTCAGGAAGACACCCCGGACCCAGGAGGCGTACTCCCGAGCCAGCATAGGGAGATGCTGGTGCATCAAGCCTCGATGGTCACCCTCCTCCTCATGGGCGCCTTCCCGTGCATTCCCTTCTCCGCGCCGTTCCTGGTCGCCGCCGCGATCCGCTTCGTCGCCTTCAGCTGCGCTACGGCGCCATGGATGGATCCCGACGAACGCGTGCTGATCCGGCGCCTCCTTCCAGCTTCCCCGGAGCCCGCATGAGAGCGCGCTCGGTACCACCCGGTACGGTCCAGCGCGCACTGCGCCGGCTCCTGCATGACACGAAAGGTGGCGGTTTCTCGATCACCTGGTGCATGACCGAGAGTGGCTATTCTCGAGGTTCGGTCTGGTACGCCCTCCGGGTTCTCGATCGTGAGGGTCTCGTCCGACGCTTCAAGGGGCCGGATCCGGTCTCGGCGCGACGAGTGTTCCTCTGGAAGCGTACTTGAGGTGCCTCCCGCCGCTTCTTCTCTGCCCCTTTCCCCCCTGTCCCATTCCCAGGATATGCCTATCCGGTTGCCTCCGGCAAATATCATGCGAAGCCAGGATAACGGAGGACTAACCTATGGTATGCCAGATGATGCGTCGGGTATCGATGAGCCGTGAACCTCTGGTCCTTGTCGTGTGCGGTCGGCCCGTGGCTGATGGGTGTGACCGCTGTATCGGGTGTGGTGGCAAACCGGCGAAGATTGAGGCTAAAGGCGGACGATACCAGTGTCACCCGGATGCCCCGTGGACTGCGATGGAGGGGCCTTCGTGTCGAGGGGGCGACTCATGCTGTTGAGGTTCTACCGGAGTCAACCGGATAGGCATGTCCCAGGATTCCCCATGAACCTCGAAATCGTTCGCTACAGCTTCTTCCATTCCCCCAAAGGCACGCTTCGCTACACCGAGCACCTGCCCCCACACGTCCACACGGACGACCACGCCCTCTGCAACTGCACGACCGACGTGAAGGTCCGCCCCCAGGGCGAGCCCCACGAGGTCCAACGAGGCATCCAGCTGTGCACGAAGCGGGATCCCTACGACATCCACCTGAACCTGAGAGAAGATGGCTCCGCTGACTGCGGGATCAAGTGGCCTCGCAAACCGAATGCCCCGCACGCCTACTTCTGGTTCAGCCCGATGGATCATCTGAAGGTGGAGGTCACCGGCACCGACGACGCCCCCATCCGCGTCTTCTACGCCGACCTCTACTTCGGACCGAAGGTGGACACCACGCGCTTTTTCAACGGCCACAGCCTCACGCGCCTGAAAGACATCCACCTCCTGGCGCCCGACGCGGTCTGGATCCACGCCTGCGAGGGAGGCCGCGAGGCGATGACCGTGCTGTCTCCCGACCATGCGGAGACGTTGGCCTGGCAGGTCCACCGAGTTCGTTGCTCCACCCTGCGAAACGCCGCCCTCAACGCGCTGAGGGAAGAAGACCTCCCGGCGATGCGGGACGCCTTCCTCACCGCGCCTGACGTGGTGCAGACCTTCGAAGAGACAACCGACTGGCTCCTGCAGGTGCTGAAGACCCTGCCCACGACCGAACTCGCTCGTCACCGTCGATCCCTGGAGGGCGAACTCGGCGGACCCGCACCGCGGCCCAGTCGCGTCCACCCGTCCGCATAGGCAGAACGTCGTCCTGCCCGGCGAAGCCTCCGAAAGCTTGAGGCTCACGGCTTGCGGCTTGCGGCTTCTTCCGCTATCTTCCTCCCATGTGCATCGGAGAGCGCCAGATGATCGGTCCCAACATGAACTTCCGCAGCGTGAACATCTTGAAGGTCGACAACGGTTTCGTCGTCACCTACCTCGAGCCAGGCGAAGTCCAGAAGAACGTGCCCCAGCGCAGCGGCTATCCCCACTTCGAACACCCACCGATGCCGAAGCGCCGCACGATGATCGCCGCGGACTACCCGGCCGCGGCGAAGATCGCCGACGCCCACTTGGCGAAGGACTGCCCCGACGACGGCCTCGACGAATACGGCTACTTCGGCGCTGCGCCGATGGCGCGGATGGGTGGAGCCGCCGCCTTGGGCCGCGCTCCGTCCATTTCCGAAGCCGCGCTGCAGGCCGAGATCAACGCATCGGACCACCTCGCCGGATAGGGCGCCACCACGAAGCCTCGTCTCCCACGGCGGAGCCTCTTCGGCTTCCTGGCTTCCCGGCTTCCTGGCCTTCCGGCCTCCCGGCTTCTTCTATCCTTGCCACCGCCCGTAGCAAAGGATAGGAGGCCTCCATGCCCACATGGACCCTCGGCCTCGATGTCTTGGACCCGTGCCCCGAAATCCGGTGCCATAGCGCTCCTTGGTGGCGTCGTCAGTGCATCAGCACCGTCGCCTACTGGGTTCGCACCGACGGGCAGGCCCTGAGCTCCCTCTCAAGCGCTTTACCGATACTAGCCGGGTCCTTCGCCGCCTGGGTCGACGTGAACAAGGTCGAATGGCAGCGCCTGCACACCTTCGACCTCGCCCACCCCCTTCCCCGTCCGACGAAAGCCGCGGGCCAGGTCTGGATCGACCCGGTCACGCGCGAAGAACGCCTCGTCTTGGGGATACTGAAGAACAAGAAACACATTCTCGTCGCAGGCGGCGGAACCTCCACCATCAGCGACGACTGGGTCCTGGCCCGCGGCCTCTACGCTCCCTGGGCACCCGTCTCGACGACACCGGTGGTCCGGCCACGCGCCCGAAAACCCACGTCGAAGAAGCGGCGTGACGCCCGGGAACTCCGTGGTTAGCTCACACACAAGGCGGCGGGCGCTCCCCGTCACCATCCGAGCGTCCTCTTGTGGGCCCTCGATCCCACACTGTCCGCCGCCTCACCCCTTGACCGTCTTGCCCGCACCGCGCGCTCGGGAGTGCTCCTTGGGTCCGCCCAAGTTCTTTGATCGCGCGATGCGGGCATCTTCTTGGAGGAAGCCCCGAAGCCACGAAGCCAGAAGTTGGGCGCCATGAGCAACGCGCTGTTGGCCTTGGGCGTCGTAATCCTGCTCCTGTACCTCGCCGAGCGGCAGGGGCATCGTCGCGCCCGGCGTGATCTCGAAGCGAACCCGGACGCCGAACGCGACCGGTTCTTCACAGTCGCAAAGCAGCTGGCAACGACCACGGAAGCCCACCGTCTCCTCGAGGACGCATACACGCAGATGGAGCAGGCCTTCAGGATCGCCTGCGCGGAGCGGAACGCAGCGCTCGAGGTGGCGAAGAGTCACGACGTCAAGTGGCCCGATCCCACCGACGCGAGTTCATGGCCCTTGATCGATGACACCTGGTCGGAGCGTCGCTACGGAGGCACGCTGCCCATGAACCTGGACGCACTCGACGCCGACCTGGCTGCGTTGCCAGCGACGCAGACGATCGCGATCTCCTACCAATGCAACCCGTCTCCGTCCTGGCTCACGCACATGAAGACGCGAGGGCTTGTGAAAGACGTCGTGGAGTTCAAGTGGAGGGGTCCGGCAGAACGGGTACGTAAGGAGATCCAGGTCTACATGCGTGCCCCCGAGGGCTACTTCCTCGTGCCCATGAGCGGCGCAAACTATCGTTGGTTCGACACTGAGCATCCGATCCTGTTCACCGTCACCTGCCGACGCCCTCCCGAGCCCACCGAGTGCCCGACGATCCACACTATCACCATCGGCATCGTCCAGACGGTCTTCCAGGAGACCCCCGCGTCCCTTCCAAGCCTCGACCTCGAGCCGCCCATCTCCGCCACTACGCGCATCAACTCGACTACTCCCACCGAGATCGATCGTCCAACCACGGAAGCCATCGACGACACGCGCCTCGCCGCCCTCGTCGAAGTCGGTGTCCGCGAAGAGCTGGGACGCATGCAACGCGCGGGGAAGGTGCTGCTCACCCGGGATCCCAGGTGAGGACTTACCCGCGCTTCTCGAGGTGATCCATGACTGACGTCTTCAACCCGGTCGTCGACAACGTCGACCTGTCCATCGTTCCGACCAGTGTGCCCGGCATCGTTCCCGACGTTGCCGTCGCCTGCCGCTGGCAGGACGCGCACTACGCCCGGACGCGGCATCCCTACGCCGCCGTCATCGGGCCCCTGAGAACGCTTCGCGGCCTCGACAGCCTGGTCCGGAATCTGCTGGCGAATCCACAGATCCGAAGACTCCAAGTGGTGGGGCCCGACCTGACGCCAGGGGAGGCCACGAGCAAGGCACTTCAGCGCCTCTGGACAGGCGACCTCGAGGGACTCCCTCTCGGACCCGATCTCACTCCCGATCTCGTCCACGCCGTCACCGATGGCGTGGCGTTGCAGTGGGAGGCCCTGAGCGGACCGCCCCAGGGCCTACCACCGCGGGATGGCCCCGTACTCCGCCTCCTGCCTCCGCCGCCGACACCGGAGGCGAACGCCCCGCTGGGCGACCCGGGTGGGCGCATCGTCGGAGCCCAGATGTTCAACGCTTGGGTCCGAGCGCTCCGGGAGATCAGCCGGTTCGGGGCGACGGTACCGACCCAGTATGGGCCGTGCCGCGAGGTCCTGAATCTCGTCACCGTCATCCGGGATCCGAAGGCCAGCCTCGTAGGCCAACCAACCTGGCTGCCCTGTACCCCAGACGACGTACGCGCCTACGCCAGCCGCTACGAGGACTTGATCGCCCCCGAGGGGGCCCCCTACAGCTACGGCTCCCGCATGCGTAACCCGGTGGACCAGATCGCAGCCATCGAGCGAGCCGTAGTCGGCAACCCCTCGTCGCGTGCCCTCTTCGCCTCGCCCTGGCATCCGGAGGACGCGGAGAAGGTCTCCGGGCATCCCTGCCTCGTCGGGGTCCAGGCGCGCCTCCTGGACGGTGCCCTGCACTTGACCATGGTCTTCCGGAGCCATGACTACTGGGGAGCATGGCCGCTCAACCTCGGGGGCGCTTGCCACTGGCTCTGCCGGATGGCCGAACGGGCAACTCTACCGGCCGGAACGCTGACTTGCCTCTCGGTCAGTGCGCACCTCTATGAGCGCGACCTGGCCGCCGTCGCGAAGATCCTCGACAAGCACCCACCGGCGGGCCTGGATCTCGATCCGCGGAGCACGTGGCGGGTGGAGACCGTGGGAGAACGCCTGCGGGCAACTGCCTTCACCCCCGACGGCGCGCAGGTCATCGACGTCTTCGAGGGGCCCACCGCCGCCATCCTGCAGTCGACGATCGAGAAGAGCGGCCTGGTGACCAGCCTCGGCAACGCGATGTGGATCGGGCGCGAACTCGGGCGCGCCGAGCGTGCGCAAGCCCGGAAGACCCCTACGGAGGCCTGAGATGGCCCCTCCTCCCAGCAGCCGTACCCGCCCCCTGGGCGATCCGATCTTCCGCAAGGTCGGCCCCGAGGAACTGGCGGACAGCACCGCGGCCCTCTACGCCGACCTGATCCGCCCCTCTATCCTGGAAGCGCTGAAGGACTATCCTCGCCCCCACCTCGGGATGGTGCGTAGCCTGCTCCCGGACCTGCTCGCCCGTCTCTATGCCCAAGGCACCGCCACCGCCGAAGCGGCCCTGATCCTCCAGATGCTGAAGGACGGTCGGCAAGACGCGGCGCGGGACCTGATCGGCGGGATGACGCGGATCGTCTACTGTCTCTTGCAGTGCGCCCCGGCCAACGCCATCTGGTGGATGGACGAAGAGCTCGTCCACACGCTCATGGAGACGGACCCGCCGACGGATCTCGTCGACTGGACGAACCTGCGGCTCCCCTACCCCGGGCTCTTCCTCCCCTTCGCCCGCGACACCGCCTTCCGGTTCACGACCTCCGATGGGGAGACCGATCTGCGCTGCGAGGGCATGTACCTCGTGGAAGACATGGTCCGACACCCGGATACCGGCCTCGACGCGCCCGCGCTCATGGTCGTCGCGACCTCCGAGCCCTATGGACTCCCGAAAGAACCCAGCATCATGAGCAAGCTCACCCGCTACGCCTCGATCTGCGAAGGCCAGCCCATGCCCGAGGCCACCGGAAGTCCAGACGAGGTCAACAACGCGCGGTTGATACGTTTCGCGGTGAACTTCGCGCTGGCCTGGCGGGCCAACTACGTGGCGACGACCCTGGTACGCCCAGCGGGCCTGCCCACGAGCGCGGGGAAGATCAAGAAGCTCGAACGCCAGGGGCGCAGTACGGCATCGCGCACGATCGTCACCCTGGGGTCTCGGGCAATGGCCACCCGTCCCCGGAACGTCCCGGGGGGAGAAGAAGGGACCGATCGGGCGGCGGCGACGGCGCACTGGGTGCGGGGGCACTGGCGGAGCTACTGGACGCTCGACCCGAAGGGGGCGCCGACGTTCGGGACAAAGGTCCGCGAGGACGGGAAGACCTTGCATCGACTGGCGCACTGGCTCCTGCCCTTCCACCGCGGCGCAACAGAGCCCACGGGACGTGAGTACGTGGTGCGCGGCTGAACTTCTTCCCGTTTCCGTACCCATCCCCGTCCCTGTTTCCGCTCCGGTCGGGACGAAAATAGGCGGACTTGCCACGCTCCGTAGCAAAGGTTAGATCGCCCTCTCTCCCAAGGTATCCATGAGCTTCCTCTCCGGCCGCGTCCACGGAACCCGCTACGTCATCGCCGACTGGTCCACCCACAAGAACCCCACCCGGGACACCGTCGAGGGCGCACTCAAAGAATACGCCTTCCGCGAACCCCTCTCGAAGTCCAACGAGGGCCTCCACATCGGCTGGGTCGAGATGGACGACTGGATGAACACCGCCTTCACTCCCGACGCCTGGACCGCCGGCGCCTACCTGGCCTTCACCCTGCGTACGGACCGCAAGGTCGTCCCCGGCAAGCTCCTCGCCGCCCACCTGCGCCGCCGCGTGGCGGCCTGGTGCGCAGAACACCAGCGTGAGCGCTGCCCCTCGACCGTGAAGTCGGAGATCAAGGATTCGCTGAAGAGGGAACTCCTCGAGACCACCCACCCCACCACGAAGCTCGTGCCGATGGTGTGGAACCTCGAGGACGGCGCGGTGACGATCGACAGCACTGCCGAGACGGCGCTGGAGACCGCACGGAAGTTCTTCCAGAGGACTTTCGGCCTGACCCTGCGACGCGCCGAGCCCCTGCGCGACATCGACCTCGAGGAGGCCTGGGTGCTGCGGTACGGCCGGAAACGGAACCTGGACGAGACCTCGATCCCGGAGGATGAAGGAACTCTCGACGAGGAGAAGCTCTCCGACTTCCTCACCTGGCTCTGGTACGTGGCCGCAGTGGACGACGGCGACGTCAGCGAAGAGATGAACATCGAACTCATCGGCCGCCTGTGCTTCCGGGACCCCGGCCAGGGCGCCCACTCCGTGGTCGTCGCCGCCGACGGATTCGAGCGCATTGCCGAGTCGAAGGAGGCACTCAAGGCGGGGCGTCGCCTCCACGAGCTGCGCCTGAGCCTCACCGAACCCGGAACCGCCAACCTCTACGGCCTGACGCTAGCCGGGCCCCACCTCGAGATCCAGGGGCTGAAGTTCTCGCACCTGTGCAAGGGCGACTTCGAGGACAGCGTGCTGGAGACGATGTACCTGCTGGAGCATGTCCAAGGCCTGGTCGCCACCATGCTCGGTGTCTACGCGAGCCTCGTGGCTTCTGGCGCCTGGGTCCGCGAGGTGCAGCCCAAGATCCGGGCCTGGGCCGATGCACCGATGGTCTCGCCCGACACCGCGTCCGAACCCGGTTAGAGAGCCCTGTGGACCCTCGGGACCAGGACGACGGCGCACCGGCAGAAGATCTTCCACGGCCGACCGCCGAGGCCTTCACCGCACCCTTCCCCTGGCCATGTCCGGCGTGCCTGGACTTCACCCGCGTGCGGGCAGATCTCCACGCCGATCTGCACGTGCTCTACCGGATGGCGACCCACCTGCAGATGCCCCTGAATATCGAGCCCTGCGAAACCCACGGAACCCATGTGGCGCTCGGCCCGCGACACCTGGTGCTCACCCGGTGCACCCGGTGCGCGCGCCACGTCGTGCACTGGATCGATGTACGGCCGCCGCCGAGACGCGGGCGCTTCTTCGCCATACCTTGCGTCGAAGAGTATGACCTCGAGGATCAAAAGACCGTGCGCTGGCCCGTGGCGCCATCCGCCTGAAGAACCAGGAGCTGACATGGGCCACGCACAGTAGCCACATCTCTCAGGATGGCGCCACTGTCGTGAGCACTTCAGGCCGCCAGCGGCACCGGACGCTCGGCCGCGATCACGGTGACCGGCCACCCGAGCCAGACATGGGACAAGCCAGGAATCGGTCCCCGCGCATAGACGGCGATGCGACCCCCGCGGATGACACCGACGGCCACCAGGTTCTCTTCGCCACGCAGCGCCTGTGAAAGCCTACGCTTCGCCTCCATCAAGCCCGGCCGATGCCCGTGAGCCAAGCCGGGTTCCCTCACGCCCCGATACCGTACCCCAAGCGAGGCATCCGCCTCACGCAAGGCATCCGCCGCCGCGGCGCTGATCGCCTCGTCGGAGAGTTCCGGCGCCGGCGTGTAGGAAGAAGCCATGTACCAGGGGTACGGCCAGCCCCAGTATGGCCAGCCCCAGCCTCCGCCGCCGCCCCGGCGGCCCCAGCCGCCGTGCCCGTGCCCGCCATGATGGCCGCCATGATGTCCGCCGTGTCCGTGTGGCATGGCCCAAGGCTAACACAGGGGGAGCCCCAAGCCTTGAAGCCTCAAACCCCAAGCCAGAGAAAGAAGGGCGCCGAGACAGACTCGTAGGAACGAACGCGTCCACGCTCTGAAAGCTTGAGGCTTGAGGCTTCAAGGCTTGTGGTTTCAAGGCTTGCGGCTCTCTTCAAGAAGGTGCGCGCCGAAGGCCATCCCCCTCGGCGCGCACGGTCCACGTCCGACCGCTCAACCGTGTCCAGCATAGCACGAACCGGTTAGGATATGCCATGGCCACCGTCGCGCTCCTCGCCCTGATCGCCGCGATGTTGTCCGATTTCTCGTCCACTTCCAGCATCGGCGGCGGCAATCGTGAGCGCATGGGCGCCGATATCGGGCCCGACCTCTTCGACCAGATCCAGGTCGTCACCGGAGGCGACCCTGGGCCTTGGACCAGGGAGCTACGCGCCCTCCGCAGCGCCCTGGCAGGCCCCCTGGGGCCCTCCCTCGATGCAGCCTGGCCGAGGGACGGGATGCCACGACAGGGCGCCCACACCCGCTTCGACGCGCTGGTCCCCTGGCTCCTGATGCAGTACCGAGCCGGGTCGGGACCGGAGCCGACCTTCGCGCGCGTGGACATGCCCCTGCCCTTGAGCGAAGTCCTGGACTGGACACAAGCCACCCACCCCGACCTCACCCAGTGGACGTGGCGCAATGCGGAGCGAGAGGCCGACGCCTGGCACCGGAGCCTGATGGCCCGCCAGGGCTATCGCGCCCCCGTCCCGCCCGACATCGTCCTCACCACTTGGGCCGATGGTGCGACCCTGGTGCGGTTGACGACCCCCGAAAGCTTCGACGCCGAGGGCATCTCCATGGGCCATTGCCTGCGGCGAACCCTCCACTACTGGGACGATGTCACCCGCGGCGAGATGATGATCGCCTCCTATCGCGACCCCCAGGGTGTGCCCCAGGTCACCTTCGAACTTGACTTGAGGAGCAGGCCCCCGCACGCCACCCAGGTACAGGGGCCCGGGAACGGGTCGATCCCCGACCCGTTGGCCCGAGCTCGGCTCGGGTGGTGGCTCGTCCAGGTCCTCGGGCTCAACGTCATCGAGACAAAACGCCTCGAGGAGACTCTCTACCACCCCGTCCGGACCGATCAGCCGGTGGGCGGCCTCGACCCCTTCTGGGCCGCGCGCCTCGACCTGATCCCCGGCGCCGAGACCGAAATCGAGGCCGAGAAAGCCGCCCACGCCCTCGACGAAGCCCTACGCCTCGAGGAAGGCCTTAAAGACCGCATGCTACGCAACGCCAGCTACGTCGTAGAGGGCAAGCTCTTTCCGGGCACCTCCGTCGCCGCCGCCCACGGCCTCCTGCGGATCTACTTCCGGCGTCTCGAAGCGCTCCTCGGGGTGCAGATCGCGTACACGATCGACCAGACCTCGCCCACCGACCACGGAATCCTCACGCTTCCGGACGGAAAGACCTGGAGTCTCGCCTGGGACTACGCGCCCAACCTCAAGCAGGTGGGCTGGTACCTCGAGCCCACCGACCACTCCGTCCAGCGGATCGTGTCCTGGTACGTCGCCAGTGTCCTTTCCCTCGGTGGGCTCCTCGCGCCTCCGCCCCCGGCAGCTACCGCGCCGACGCCGGGCGGACTGCTCCAGCTCCTCCAGGCCCTCCGTCCAGCGCTGGCCGCCGCCGCCCAGGCTGTCCTGGACGAGTGGCAACCCGACGAGGAAGGCTTCGACGAGGAACTCGGCGCCGGCGGTGCCTGCGACGGCATCACCCAGGCCATGACCGAGGTCGTAGCCACGCACCTGGGCGGCGTTGGCATCGAGGAGGCCGGACACGAAGGCGACGACCACGCCTGGTTCGTCGTGTACACCGACGCCGAAGCCGTCTCCGTCGACATTCCCTCGGGGTGCTACGAGGAGGGCGGCGGCTACTGTTGGACGAAGCGCCCGGACGTGCATCTGACGGCGGACGACGTGGTGCTGGATCCAATGCCGCGAACCTGGATCGAGACGGAAGGCGGCGGGAGTGTACTTTCACCGCTGGGCATCGTCGGCGGGGCGATCGCCACGGCCAAGGAGACGCTCGAGCGCGGAGCATCGGGAGCGACGGTGCTCCTCTCTGCGGAAGTGGTACTCCTGCCCCACGAGGCCTTCGTCAAGGCGACGAAGTAGGACGGAGACGGGGGACAGGACGCTCGCCTGCCGGCTCGCTTGAAGGGTAGGACGATGGCGCTCCTATCCTCCAGCGAGCGCGACAGCGCGAGCGCCCTGAAGCTCCCAGTCGCGAGGCCCGAGCGTCCTGTCTCCTGTCCCCCTCCTCAGGCTCTCCTGGGTACGAACCAGAGCACCGCCACCCCGGCGGGCTCGTGGCTCACGCTCCGCAGGTCCCCCGAGAAGAACCCAATGTCCCCACGCCAGGCCAATGCCGCCCACAACGGCTGGAGAGCCCCGGTCCACACCTGGCGGAACCCCACTTCGAAGACGATGTCCTCGCCCATCGGAACGAGCCGTGCCCCAGCCCGAAGCTGGTCGAGAGGGACACGCTGGCCGCCGAGGCGTAGCTCGCAGATGTCAAGCACGTCGCCGAGGTCGATCCCACCATCGGATTCATCCGGTTCGCCGTACCGTCCACGATTCGGCGGCGGCGATGGATCAACCGCCGCGAGCCTCCCCTCCACGTCGTCGAGGACGAGTTCGTAAGCCTCACCCAGGCGCTGGAAGCCCCGGGTCGTACCCCCGGCATCCGGGTGGTGCCGCTTCGCCTCCGTGCGGTAGGCGGTCTTTGCCGCCGCCCGCGTGGCGCTTCCTCGTACGAGGCCGAGAAATCGGTAGGCCTCGGTGAGCTCCACGCGCCTCTCGCTCCTCGCCCTGTCTAACGCGCGAGCAGCCGTGCGCGCACGTGGTCCAGGTCTGCTTCTCGATCCAGGTACACCAGGTCGCCGTACGCGCGCCAGAAAGCTCTCTCCGACGGGAAGCTCCGCGGCTGCCGATCCTGCGGCACCTCGCACGGCGCCCGGTACTCCTCGACCACGAGGTCGCCGGCGGGCCCGACGAAGACCACCTGGACGGTCAACGACCCGCCCACGTCCACGTACCGATCCCCGACCCGCGCCCGGTCCAACCTCTCTCCCATGGCACACCCTCTGCTGAGAAAACGAAGATGCGGCCACCAGCTCTCCACCGGTGGCCGCACCGAAAGTCCAAGGGCAGACCCTCGCCTCTGCCCCATGCCTCTCGCCGTCATTCCGCGCGCGCCGCGAGGCGCGCGCTCCGAAAGCTCGAGGCTTGAGGCTTGCGGCTCGTGGCTCTCCCTAGAACGGCATCTCGTGGCTGCCCGGAGCCCCGCTGGCCGCCCCGTCCGCCGGCGCGTGCGCCGCCGCCTTCACGGTCCGGCTGCGCCGAGCCGCGAGCTTCTCGGGCGACCATTCCGCCACCCACTCCTCGGCCTCCGTGTAGAAGGACTGGAACCGGGCCAGCTTCTCCGCGCCGACGTAGCGGCTGTTGATCACCGAGGCATCCACGGCCCCGGTGGGCTGGTCGATCCAGGTCGGCATGGTGACCTTGCTGGTCGCTTCGCCCTCGCCGACGTCCTCGTACACCGGGGACCCGTCCGCACCACGCGCCGGGCCGATGACGAGCGAGAACGCGCAGGTCGGGAAGTTGACCTTGCGCGGATTCGCACCCTGTCGCGCGAGCCGCGAGGCGCCGCCGACCACGAGCTGGCCGAACATCGGGATCACGCCGCGATCCTTCGCCATGCCGACCATCGCGCGCGCCGTGAAGCCGCGGAAGGTGAGCACCACCGGTTCGTCCAGGCCCTCCGGCACGAAGAGCACGTGCGCCGCGCCCCGGGGCTTGCCCAGCGCCAGCGCGTCGTCGTACTCGTTGTTGCCGAAGCGCTGGGAGAGCCCCTTGGGCGGGGTCACCTGCCAGGAACGCCGGAAGCTGATGGCCGAGCCCTTCAGGTCCCGGATCGCGTAGCCCTGGATCTCCTCGCCCTCGCGGGTGATGAGAACGTGGGGTTCGGCGCCCGGGATCTTGAGCTGCTGCTCGGCGGAGATGAAGAACCCGCCATGGTGGGCCAGGCCGCCTTCCTTCTTCTTGCTGGGATCCCCATTCGTCCACTGGACGATGGGGTACTGCGGGCCGTAGGTCCGGTCCTCGATCGTGATGTCGGCCTGGAGGAACGCAGGAACCTCCGGGGCCTTGGCGTTGCCGTTGGCGCCGGCGGCGGCGCCCTTCTTCTTGTCGTTGTCTTTCTCGCTCATGACGTGATTCTCCGTGGCGGGGGATGGAGCACACCGCCCCGGGATGGAGCGGCATGCACAGGCCGCAGTCGGAAGACTGCGGAGATGGAAGGGGTCACCTTTTTTTCTGCCTCCGAGCTTCGGGCTCGTGGCTTGAGGCTTGAGGCTTGGAGTTCTCTTCTTGCGGCTCGCGGCTCTCTTCTCATGGAAGAAGTCCGCGCACGAGCATGGTGCAGAACTCGAGGTCCGGCATGGCGCGCACCGACGCCCAATCCTCTTGAGGAAGGCCACCGGAGACCCCACCGGCGTCGGGCCAGTGGAGGAGCGCCGAAACGTCCGCCGCCTCGAGGAGCCCCCAGGTGGACATCGTCGCGTCCGGAGCGCGCAGCACCCCGTAGCGCACCGTCTCCCCGAAGCGCACCCGGAGAGGCTCCGCCGGGAGAGCGATCGGGAAACCAGGGATCATCACCGGAGCACCGACGCCGTCCAAACCCGCCACGATCTGCCCCGCCGACGCCGCCACCTGGTCCTCATCAAGGGGACGTCCGGGGTGCTTCGCGAGCAACGCCTTCGACCAGAGCTTCGGCTTTCCAGCGCCCATCCCCGCCGCCGGACCGTGGCTGCACACGGGCACCGCCGCCGAGCCGGTCCGCGTCCAGACGCCCACGAGCCATCGGGCAGAGACCAGGCTGCCGAAGGAGGACTGCTCGAGCGCCAGCCGCCACGCCGGGCGCAGGCCGGCATCCACGAAGGCCTCCGGCGTCGGCCCCACCGGCGACCCCAGGGGCGACATCCAGAGGACAACCTCCGGGGTGAGACTCCGCATCACCTCCACGAGCCACGAGGAGAAAGACTCCTTCATCTCGCCACGTCCGAAGAGCGCCGCGAAGATCGGCGTGCGTCCTCGGAAGTCCGAAGCGGCGGCGGCAAGGTCGATGTCACGGGCCAACACCGCTGATGTCAGCCCCACCTGCGGCGCTACGCGCGGCCACGGACCCCCGCCCAGGATGCTGACCAGTGCCCGCTCCATCTTCAGGCCTCCCCGTCGAGCACGAAAACGAGCCCTGGGCGATTCCGCGCCAGCGGCGACAGATCGTGCAGGCAAGTCGCCAGCGTGCCCTCGGTGCGGCGCAAGGAATCCAGGAAGCCTCGGGGGTCCGAGCGCAAACCCCGGCGAGAACCCGGTACGTCGACGACCTCGAGGAGCTGCGGTCCGTACACGTCCGCCTTCGCCCATCCGGAGAGCAGCACACTGTCCTTCGCCGCGCTCAAGATCCGCCGCCAGGCCCGCTCCGCGTCCCGCGCACCGGACAAGCCGGAACCTCCGCAGACGTCCCAGGCTCCACGCACCAGCTTTCGCGCCAGGTCCTCGTTCACGGACCCGAGGCCCGCAGCGCGGAGTACACCCTGGATACTGTCGAGCCAATGCGTCGTGGCCTGTACGTGGTCGACCAGATCCTGCAGATCTGCGCTCTCCCCCTGGATCCGCAGCTCCATCGGCACCGCGAGGAGGTCCGCGGCATGCACCAGCGCGGCGATCCGCTTGCTCGGCTCCGGGAACCCCAGGTCCGACCGGATCTGCCGACCGCAGACCTGCTGGTACGCCTGCAGGGCCCGCCGTACCGCGGCCGGGACCAGAGACGGGACGTCGCCCCCGAAGATCTCCTCTGCGTCATGGAGCGCCGCGTAACACGCGACAACATCCTTGAACCCCTTGGGGTCCATCTCCCGACCGGCGCCGACGTCGAGCAGCCAGGTCGCGATCCTGGCCACGAGCACGCTGTGCCCCAGCACCGGCAACGCCTGCGTCCGCGAGAACCGGGTCCCGTACCGCGTCACCCGTCCGATCCCAAGAGCGACGTTCCGAGGCGTACAAGGACGGATCGTGCCCTTCGCGTAGTCGACGACGGCAGGGCCCATGGGCGCCTGTCCGAACGACAACGATGTTCTCAGCGGCAAGCGCTGCTGGGCGGAAGAGACCACGGGACCGACTCCGGACGTGCCCCCTCTCCATATCCGGGGTAGAGGGGCGCGCAAGGGTCATGAGCGTGCCACGGATGACGTACCGTGTTACGGGTAAGCCTCAAGCCTCAAGCCGCAAGCCTCAAGCTTCCGGAGCGTGGCCGCGGACGGCCACGTGGGTTCTTCTCCGAAGGCTTGGGGCTCGAGGCTCGCGGCTTGAGGCTCTCTTCTCCATGCGCCCCCCACCGACCATCCCCCTGCCCGACCTGAGCGTCATCGTGGCGCGCATCGAGGCCTTGCCCGTGGCAGGCGTGACCTTCACGCCGAAGCGACCGCTCGCCTGCGGCATGTGCCGGCGGCGCATCGGCGTCCAGGGCCGGATCCCTGGCGCGGGCTATGTCACCTGCGACGATACGGCCTGCGCACTGACCACCTTCACCGCGCTCTCCACCTGCTTCCCGGGGCCCTACGGCCTTGCGCTCACCCGCGCCTCCGCCGCGGGGTTCACCCGCATCGTCGATTTGCCCGACGGGCGGGTCCTCCTGCAGCGGGCCCCACTGATCCGCCAGGCCAAAGCCCTGTCGACCGGGTACCGGATGCTGCTCCACTGGCAGCGGGCCTTCGACCGCTGGGAACGCGAGACCGATTCCGAAGGCTACGCCAAAGGCAAGGTCCACGTCCTTCCGCCGCGCCGCATCGGCGACGTGGCCGCCATCCGGACCACCGGGGAGCTCGTGCCGGTGGACCCCACCTTGAAGCTTTCCGAGGAGGCGGCGCGGACGCTCCGGCTGCTGTACGAGGAGATCGGGAAATAGGAAGGAGACAGGGGACAGGACGCTCGCCTGCCGGCTCGCTTGAAGGGTAGGACGATGGTGCTTCCCTCTCCTTCTATCCTCCAGCGAGCGCGGCAGCGCGAGCGCCCTGAAGCTCAGGCCGCGAGGCCCGAGCGTCCTGTCTCCCGTCACCTTTTCCTCGCCCACGCCCGCGCGCTCGCCAGCGTCTCCTCCCTCGGAAATCCGGGCTCCGTCGTCACCGACACCCGCCGCAGCGCCTCCGCGTGGTCGAGCCCGAACCCCCGTCGCAAGAGCCCGTACGCCACCGACGCCGACCGACTCAAACCAGCCTGGCAAGAGACCAGGACCGATCCATGGCGCTCCGCCATGCGAAAGACCACGTAGGAAGCCTCGAGGCACCCCGGGGGGATCACCTGGCCGTCGAGGAATGGCCAGCGCAGGGTCACCGGTACCCCGCCGAACGCGGCGTCGCGCCGCACGTCCAGCCGCGTCCGCTCCGACCCATTCGGCGAGCCGAAGAGGTCGATCGCCGCCGCCCACTTCATGGGAGACCGCAGGAGGATCGCCTGCTGACCTCCGACGAAGAGCTTCGGTGCCACCTCGCGCAGATCCACCTCGAACCCGGTGGCGCACCACCGGGGGTATCGGCGGGGAGAACCAGCTTCGAGAATCACCGTACACCGGCCCTGGGCGCCGTTGCAGGGACCTCTGGGGCAAGAATCCGGGTGCGGGCCTTCACCAAGGCCTCCCGTACCCGCAGACCCGCTCGTAGCCCGTCCGAAAAGCGCCGGACGAGGACCTCCGAGGCCATGCCTCCACGAGACTTCGGTGGATCGAACCCGGCCAGACCCGCGGCGTCCACGGTGACCAACGTGGCGTTCCCCCGGCGCCCCACTTCGAAGACCAGCTGTTCTGCATCCGGCCGCCGATCCATGTCGAAGAGCCCCGTCAACGCCTCGCGCCGCGCCTCGCGCTTGCCCCGCCCCGTCGTACGGAACCGGTAGGTCCCGTGCCCGAGCTTCATCTCGACGAGGTCCACGTCCGAGCCGAAGGGCTCTTCCGCGACGTCCACGAAGGTCCGAAGCGCGGCGTAGCTCAAGGCCCGCCACCGCGCGGCGACCTCGGACTCGTCCCAGATCCAGGGATCTGGCACGACCTGGCCGAAGCGCCTCTCCAGGAGAGCCAACCACGGCCCGTCCAGCGGATCGTGCGACGTGTCCACCCAGAGCATCGCCCCCGTTCCCTCTTCCGTCCCTGCTCCCTGCTCCCGGCTCCCGGCTCCCGGCTCCCGGCTTCCAATCCCCGGCTCCCGGCTTCCAATCCCCGGCTCCCGGCTCCCGGCTCCCGGCTCCCGGCTTCCAATCCCCGGCTCCCGGCTCCCGGCTCCCGGCTCCCGGCTTC
>Ga0334722_10000605_pt1 | contig 51238 bp, 43 predicted proteins | sample C3_bottom_MG_FD_207210 | JGI IMG/M metagenome (GOLD analysis project Ga0334722, IMG submission 207210) | Sediment microbial communities from Yellowstone Lake, YNP, Wyoming, USA - C3_bottom | ecosystem: Environmental > Aquatic > Freshwater > Lake > Sediment | place: USA: Wyoming | collected...
ATCCCGACATGATCCTGGTCCTCGGGGAACCCACGACCAAGGAGGGTCTGCTCGGCCGACAGGATCATGTCGGGATTGCCGCAGATGTAGGCGATCGCGTTGGCCGGGGTCAGCTCGAGCTCGTCGCAGACGGGTCCAACAATGCTCTCCACGCGGCCCCACCGACCGGTCCAGCCCTCGTTCTCGGGCGCCGCCCTACGGGACACCGTCGGGACGTACGTCACCGGGTAGGTGCCCTCGTCGGCCCATCCCTCGACGAGCGAGCGATATCCAAGTTCGTGCTGATAGGACACCCCGTTGAGGAACACCGCTCGACGCGGACGCCCCTCACGCGCCAGCCGCCGCATCATCGACACGAATGGCGCGTTGCCCGTGCCGGACGAGATGAACAGGTGCGTCCGGTCGTCGTCGGGGACGAGGGTGAACTTGCCCTTCGGGCCGATCATCCGCATCCGATGACCAACCGGCAGCCGCCACAGCAGCGGAGTGAACTGGCCGCCGACCACGAGCCGGATGTAGAGCTCGTAGCCGTCGCTGTCGCAGAGGCCCGGGTCGGAGGCGACCGAGTACGGACGTTGCACGAGCCGGCCGTCGGCCATCACCCCGATGGTCATGTACTGGCCGGATTCGAAGGGCACGCCCGGGCCATCGAACTTGACCGTGATGTAGGCGAGCGACTCGGTCTCGTCGGATCGGGCGATCAGCGTCGCGTTATAGCGGTCGTCCTCGGGCGCGACGACGCGGGTATCGGGTTCGGTCATGAGCGGTCATGATCCTCGGCGGAGCACTGTCGAGGGCGATGGTACCCGCGGATCGGGCCACCGAATGGATCCATTCGGCCGTTGGGGGCGGGCCGAAGGGTTCGTCGCCGAAGTGAAACGTGCCCGTGTCCCAAGGACGCCCGGCGGCCGCAACGCGAGCGAACGGTACAATCCGGGCGACATCGCCGGCGACCCCGGGCCGCCCGACGAACCGCGCCCCACCGACCTCGAAGGAGCCCCCCAAAGCATGGCCACCGCCGCCCGGACCGACCGCGCCCACCGCGCCGCCAAGCGCTACATCTTCGCCTGGGGCGCCGGGTCCGCCGAAGGCGACGCGTCCATGCGCGACCTCCTTGGCGGAAAGGGCGCCGGCCTTGCCGAGATGACCAGCGCCGGTCTCCCGGTGCCGCCGGGCTTCACCATCACCACGGAAGCCTGCAACGACTACTTCTCAGGCGGTGAACGCCTTCCCGATGGTCTCTGGGACGACGTCCTGGAGGCGATGGGAGAGGTCGAGGACCGAACCGGCAAGGGGTTCGGCCGGGCGGCCAACCCGCTGCTCGTGTCGGTTCGCTCGGGCGCCAGGTTCTCGATGCCGGGCATGATGGACACGGTCCTCAATCTCGGCCTCAACGAGGCGACGCTGGAGGGCCTGGTAGCGCTTACCGGGAACGAGCGCTTCGGATGGGACGCCTACCGGCGGTTCATCCAGATGTTCGGCCGGATCGTGATGGATGTTCCCGGCGAACGGTTCGACCACGCGCTGGAAGCGAGGAAACTGGCCCGTGCCGTCACCGCGGACACGGACCTCGATGCGTCGGATCTCCACGCCGTTGCGGCCGAGTTCAAGTCGATCGTGCGCGAGACGACCGGGCGGGAGTTCCCGGAGGACCCCTGGGAGCAGCTCGACCTGGCCATCAAGGCCGTCTTCGCGAGCTGGTTTGGGAAGCGGGCCCGCGACTACCGGGAGAACCAGAAGATCGCCCACGACCTCGGGACCGCGGTCAACGTCGTGACCATGGTGTTCGGCAACATGGGCAACGACTCGGGCACGGGCGTCGCCTTTACCCGGGACCCGAACACCGGCGAACGGGTCCTGTTCGGCGAGTACCTCGTGAACGCCCAGGGCGAGGATGTCGTCGCCGGCATCCGGACACCGGCCAGGATCTCGCAGCTCGCGGACGAGATGCCCGGCGCGTACGGCGAGTTCCAGCGAATCGGCCAGCGCCTCGAGCGCCACTACCGCGACGTTCAGGATCTCGAGTTCACGATCGAGCGCGGCAAGCTCTACATGCTCCAGACCCGTTCCGCGAAGCGGACGGCGGCGGCCGCGGTGAAGATCGCGGTCGACATGGTCGAGGAGGGGATCATCACGAAGGCCGAGGCCATCGGCCGGATCGAGCCCGGGATGGTCGACCAGCTCCTCCGGGACCAGTTCGATCCGGCAGCCCGCGCCACCGCGAAGCGGATCGTCAAGGGCCTCAACGCGTCGCCCGGGGCGGCGGTCGGCCGGGCCGTATTCGATGCCGACGACGCGGTCGCCTGGGTCGCCCGCGGCGAGAAGGTCATCCTCGTGCGGATCGAGACGTCGCCCGATGACTTCCACGGGATGGCCGTCGCCGAGGGCATCATCACGGCTCGCGGCGGCGCGACTTCTCATGCCGCGGTCGTCGCCCGGCAGATCGGCAAGCCCTGCGTCGCAGGATCGGCCGACCTGGTCGTCGAGTACGCCGCAAAGGCCGCCCACTGCGCCGTCACCGGGATCGACTTCAAGGAGGGCGACTGGGTCAGCCTCGATGGTTCGACCGGCGACCTGTTCCTCGGGGCCTTGCCGACGGTGTCGGCCCGGTTCGAGGATCAGCCCGAACTCCAGGCGATCCTCGGCTGGGCGGACGAGGTCCGGCGGATGCAGGTCTGGACGAATGCCGACAAGCCCGAGGAAGCCGCCCAGGCCCGCCGCTATGGTGCGCAGGGGATCGGCCTGTGCCGGACCGAGCACATGTTCCGCGAAGGGGAGCGGCTCGAGATCGTGCGTGGGGCGATCCTCGTCGCGGCCCGGGCCACGCGCGCCAAGGCCAGGCTCGTCGCCGGTGAGACGCTCGATACCGACGACGCCGAGGTCGTCGCGAAGTTCGATGCCGCCATGGCCAAGCTAGAGGTCCTCCAGCAGGGCGACTTCGAGGGCATCTTCGAGGCGATGGACGGCCTGCCGGTCGTCATCCGCTTGATCGACCCGCCGCTCCATGAGTTCCTGCCCAACCTCGAGGAGCAGCTCGTCAAGGTCACCCGGGCCGGAGACGCCGCCACCGATGAGGATCGGGAGCTGCTCGCGACGATCAAGGCCCTCCACGAGCAGAATCCGATGCTCGGGCTCCGGGGCTGTCGTCTTGGTCTGATGATCCCGGACTTTGTGAAGGTCCAGACCCGGGCCATCCTGAACGCCGAGATCGCGCGGGTACGGGCCGGCGGCAATCCGATCGCCAAGATCATGATCCCGCTGGTCGGCCACGTGAACGAGCTGGCCGCCACGCGGGCGCTGCTCGAGGCCGAGGCCGCGGCTGTCGAGGCGAAGGCGGGCGTCGAGGTCGAGTACAAGTTCGGGACGATGATCGAGGTCCCGCGCGGCGCGCTCACCGCGGACGAAATCGCCCGCGAGGCCGACTTCTTCAGCTTCGGCACGAACGACCTCACCCAGATGACCTTCGGCTACAGCCGGGACGACGCCGAAGGCGGGTTCCTCCTGAAGTACGTCGAGGACAAGATCCTTCCGTTCAATCCGTTCCAGACCCTCGACGATGCGGTCGCCGGGCTCATGAGGACCGCCGTCGAAAAGGGCCGGTCGACGAAACCCGGTCTCGAATTGGGGATCTGCGGCGAGCACGGCGGCGACCCAGCCTCGATCACGAAGTGCGAGCGGATCGGGCTGGACTACGTGTCCTGCTCCCCGTTCCGGGTGCCGGTGGCTCGCCTCGCCGCGGCGCAGGCGACCCTCGCTTCCGCCGTACGCGACTCATAGGCCGGGCGGCCCGCCTGGGACGCCGATGACCGGGTCGCGGCGCGCGCGATGGCAGTCGGCCCGCGGCCTTGTCGTCGATCTCGAGCCGCTTCGTCGCGATCGCGACTTCCGATACCTGTGGGCCGGCCAGTCGATCAACGTGATCGGCAACCAGATTACCCGTGTCGCGCTGCCGTTCCAGGTGTACGTCCTGACCGGATCCACCCTGGCCGTGGCGGGGCTCGTGCTTGCCCAGCTCATCCCGCTCCTGCTGTTCACGCTCGGCGGTGGGGCGATCGCCGACGCCCTCGACCGGCGACGCGTCCTGATTGCCACACAGCTCGGCCTGGCCGGCACCAGCGCCGCGCTCGTGGTCCTCTCGCTCCAGGCCGAGCCGACCCTCCCGCTGTACTACGTGGCGGCCTTCGTCGCGTCGGGCTTCCTCGCCTTCGAATGGCCGGCCCGCTCGTCGGCGATCCCGCGGCTCGTACCCCCGGGGCGGCTGCGAGCGGCGATCGCCCTCGGCCAGCTCGCCTACAACGGCGGCTCAGTGATCGGGCCGGCCCTGGCCGGGGTGCTCATCGGCCTTGCCGGCGTTCCGGCCGCGTTCGCGGTCGATGTCGTGACCTTCGGGGTCTCCCTCGCGATGATCCTCAGGCTCCGGCCAATCCCGCCGATCGGCGAACCCGGGCGGCCCGGACTCGAGGCCATCCGCGAGGGGCTGCGCTTCGTTCGGGTGCGCCGGCTCATCTTGTCCACCTTCGCGATCGACCTCAACGCGATGATCTTCGGCAGCCCGAGATCGCTCTACCCGGCGCTCGCGCTGGACGTCTTCAAGGTGGGACCCGTTGGCCTCGGGCTGCTCTCGGCGGCGCCGGCCGCCGGTGCCTTCGCCGCGATCGTCCTGTCCGGCGGGGTGACGAGGTTCCGGCGGATCGGCCTGGGCATCCTGCTGGCCGTGGTGGCATGGGGCGTCGCGATCGTGCTCTTCGGGCTTTCGACGTCGTTCTTCGTCCTCGCCCTACTCTTCCTGGCCGTGGCCGGCGGAGCCGATGTCGTGTCGGCCGTGTTCCGCTCGAGCGTCGTCCAGATGGAGACACCCGACGAGCTGCGCGGACGTGTGGCGTCGGTGCACATCCTCGTCGTCACGAGCGGCCCGCAGGTCGGCGACATCGAGGCCGCGTTGGTTGCCTCGGCGATCGGGGCGCAGCTGTCCGTGATCAGCGGCGGGCTGTTGTGCCTCGTCGGCGTGCTCCTCGTGGCGCGCGCCTTCCCGGAGCTGGGTGCGCATGTCGTCCCACATTCGGGGACCGCGGTCGGCGTCACGGGGAGGTGAGCTAGGCTGCGGGCATGACCGCGTCCCCGACCTTGGAACCGCGATCGTCGAGGGCGCACCGGGTCGTGATTGTCGGCGCCGGATTCGGCGGGCTGTACGCGGCCCGCACCCTCGGGCGCGACAAGCGCGTCGACCTCACAGTCATCGACCGCAGGAACTTCCACCTGTTCCAGCCGCTCCTGTACCAGGTCGCCACGGGCGCCCTGGCACCGGGCGAGATCGCCCAGCCCATTCGGTCGATCCTGCGCCGCAACCGGAACACCACGGTCCTCCTTGGCGAAGCCGTGGGGATCGACGGAGAGCGAGGCGAGCTGCTCATGGCCGACGGCGGCCCGATCCCGTACGACACACTCGTCGTCGCGACCGGCGCCCGGCACTCGTACTTCGGGCACGAGGAGTGGGCAGCCTTCGCGCCCGGCCTGAAGTCGATCGACGACGCGACCGAGATCCGGCGTCGGATCCAGATCGCCTTCGAGGCTGCCGAGCGCGAAGCGGACCCGGACCGTCGAGCCGCCTGGATGACGTTCGTGATCGTGGGCGGCGGCCCGACCGGCGTCGAGCTCGCGGGAGCGCTCGGCGAGATCGCCAACGACACGCTCCGGCACGACTTCCGCTCGATCGATCCGCGGGATGCACGGATCGTCCTTGTCGAGGCGCTCGACCGGATCCTCCCGCCCTATCCGCCCGATCGCTCGGCCTCGGCGAAGCGCCAGCTCGAGCGGCTCGGCGTGACGGTCCGGACGAGCACGCGCGTGGTCGACGTGAGCGAGGACAGCGTCCGCGTGATCGCCGCTTCCGTGGAGGAGGCGATACCCGCCCGGACCGTCCTGTGGGCCGCCGGGGTCCTGGCGTCATCGTTCGCTCGCGCAGTCGCGGCCGCATTCAAGGCGGAGACTGACGGCGCCGGCAGGATCGTCGTGGGCCCCGAGCTCACCGTCAATGGCCACCCCGAGGTGTTCGTGATCGGGGACGCCGCGGTCCAGCCCTGGAAACCCGACAGGCCGGTGCCCGGCGTCGCGCAGGGCGGGATCCAGGGCGGCACGTACGCGGCAAGCGCGATCGGGCGGCGCCTCGCCGGCGAGCCGGTCCCGGCCTTCAGGTATCAGGACCGGGGCGACGTCGCCGTCATCGGACGGCTCGCCGGGGTCACCAACATCGGCTGGCTTGGTCCGTTCGGGCGGCAGGGTGGGTTCCTTGCCTGGCTACTGTGGCTGGGGATCCACATCGTGTATCTCATCGGGTTCGCAAACCGGATCGTCGTCGTGACCCGCTGGGCGTGGAGCTTCGTGACGCACGGTCGTGGTTCGCGGTTGATCACCGGCGAGCCGCTCCTGCCCGACATCGAAGTCCCGAGGCCGCCCGCCTGAGGCCTTGTGCCAGGCCGGCGGGCCGTTAGCCCTCGGTCGAGGTGCCTCGAAGGGTCCCCGGAACAGAGATCCGCCGGTACGGGACGTAGGCCGGCCACCACATCGCGGCATCAACGAGCGCCGCGACGTCGGTGTCGGCGGGCAGGGGCGACAGGCCGGCGCGCAGCGCTTCTGCCGCGACCCGGACGGCGATCGCACGGGAGACGGACCGCAGGTCGCCGACCCCCGGATACATCTCGCCGGCCTCGAGTCGTTCCGCAGAGACGAGGCGGGCGAGTTCCTCGCCGGCGGCCAGGAACATCTCGTCCGTGACCTCGCGCGCCTCCGACACGATCGCGCCCAGCCCGACCCCCGGGAAGATGAACACGTTGTTGGCCTGTCCGATCTCGCGCCGTCGCCCGTCGAATTCGACCGGCGGGAATGGCGAGCCCGTCGCGACGCGGGCCCGCCCCGCCGTCCATGTGAGGATGTCGGCCGGTGTGGCCTCGGAGTTGGCGGTCGGGTTCGAAAGCGGCAGGACGATCGGGCGGGCAGCCCCGCGGGCGAGCGCCCGGATCACCGGCTCGGAGAACGTCCCCTGATGGCCCGTGGTCCCGATCAGGATCGTCGGACGCAGCCGGCGCACGATCTCGGCCAGGTCGGGACCGCCCCGCGGGCCGGCGAGGTTCAGGCCGGCGGCCGTGGCGGCCGCTGCCGGGTAGGCGAGGTCGCGTTTGTCCGGGTCGAGGTCGGTCCGTTCATCGTGCACGAGGCCCGTTGAATCGACCAGGCCCAGGGCTCGCGCCACGGCCGGGCGGGACATGCCGGACGCCGTCATCGCAAGCCTCAGGAGGCGGGCGATACCCGTCCCGGCGGCGCCCGCGCCCACGAGCAGGACTCGCTGATCTGCCCACGTCTCTGCGGCGCCGCGGAGCCCGGCCAGGAGACCCCCCAGGACCACGGCCGAGGTTCCCTGGATATCGTCATTGAAACAGGGCAACCGCCCGCGATAGCGATCCAGGATTCGCAGCGCGTTGTGGTGCTTGAAGTCCTCGAACTGGATGAGACAGCCCGGCCATGCCTCCTGGACGCCTTCCACGAACGCCTCGACGAAGGCGTCGTACCTGGTGCCGCGGAGGCGAGGAGCCCGGTACCCGAGGTAGAGCGGATCTGCCAGGAGCGCCTCGTTGTCCGTTCCGACGTCGAGCGAGACGGGGAGCGTCAGGGCCGGGTGGATGCCGCAGGCCGCCGTGTACAGGGCAAGCTTGCCGATCGGGATCGCCATTCCGCCGGCTCCCTGGTCGCCGAGCCCGAGGATCCGCTCGTTGTCGGTGACGACGATGAGCCGCACGTCCTCGTACGGGGCGGCCCGCAGGACCTCGGCGATCCGGCCACGATCGTCGGGCGTGAGCCAGATCCCGCGGGTGCGGCGGACGATGTGGCTGAACTCCTGGCAAGCGCGCCCGACGGTGGGCGTGTAGACGACCGGAAGGTACTCGGCCATGTGTTCGGCCAGGAGACGGTAGAACAGCGTCGCGTTCCGGTCCTGGAGCGCGGCCAGCCCGATGTACCGCTCGAGGTCGTCGGCCTTTCGGCTGATGTGCTCGTGTTCGAGCTCGAGCTGCTCCTCGATCGACAGGACCCGGTCCGGGAGAAGGCCGTGGAGCCCGAAGATCAAGCGCTCATCCCGCGGAAACGCCAAGTCCTTGGTCAGGAGCCGTCGACCGAGGAGATCGCTGCCGGTCACATCGATGTCCGCCGGCAGGCCGGCCGCGATCTGGTCGAACGGATGGGGAAGTGGTCGCACGATCCGAGGATATCGCCGCGGGGCCCGGGCCACGGGCCGGTCAGTCTAGCCGCCCTGGCGGGCCTCCACGGGGAGGCGAACTACGAAGGTCGTGCCGCGCCCGGCTTCGCTTCGAACCTCGATCGCTCCGTTGTGCGCCGTGACGAGGTCGCGTGCGATCGCCAGGCCCAGCCCTGAACCGCGCGAACCCGCCCCTCGCGCAAACCGATCGAACACGTGAGGCAGGAACTCGGGTTCGATTCCAGTGCCCGTGTCCGCGACGGCCAGGATGACGGCGGACGCATCGTCGACAACGGATCCCGACGCGGTGATCGTGCCGCCCGACGGCGTATGCCGCAGGGCATTCGCGAGGAGGTTGGCGAGGACCTCGCGAATCCTGACCGGGTCGACGTCCAGCAGCGGGAGATCGGTCGGCGACTCCACGACGAGCGACACACCGGCTCGGCCGGCGGCGGCGCGGAATGACTCCGCCGTCTCGCCCAGGAGCACATCCGGGTCGGTCGGCTCGCGGTGGAGGGGCAGGACGCCCGACTCGGCCAGCGAGATCGTCCGAAGGTCGTCCACCAGGCGTTCGAGGACGTGCGTCTCCTCGACGAGCCCGGCGAGATGCGCCTCGTCGGCGGGGTGGACGCCGTCGGCGATGGCCTCGAGGTTGCCGCGGAGCACCGTCAGGGGCGTTCGGAGCTCGTGGCTGACATCGGCCAACAGAGACCGGCGTTGCTGCTGGTCCCTCTCGAGGCGAGTGGCCATCGTGTTGAACGCCCGGGTCAGCTCCCGGAGCTCGCGCGGGCCTCGGCGAACTTCCGGCACCCTGGTGTCGTAGTTGCCCCGCTCGACGCGCCGTGCCGCGTCGACGAGCGCGGTCAGCGGGTCGGCGAGGCGGCGGAAACCACGGGCAAGGAGGATGACCGCAGCAGTGAGCACGAGCACCGAGAGGACCGCGAATGGTCGCGTGGGCGCCATAACCGGGTCGATGACGGCCGCGATGACCCGCCAGGCGATGTAGGCAGCGCCGGCCAGCGACAGGATGAAGATCGCGCCGATGAGGCAGCCCATTGCCGGCCACATCCCGCGACGCCGGCCGACCCAGACGGGATGACCTGAAGCGTCCTGCGGCGGCCACGCCTCGTTCTCGGGCCACCACGGCGGACGCCGCCTCGGCGGACGCATCCGCCAGCCGCCCTCCTCAGGCATCCCGGTCGTCCGCGAAGCGGTAGCCGATGCCGTGGACCGTGAGGATATAGCGCGGAACGCGCGGATCGGGCTCGAGCTTCCGGCGGAGGTTCTTGATGTGCGTATCGATGGCCCGTTCGTAGGACTCGAAGGCCACGCCGTGGACGGCGTCGAGGAGCTGCGACCGCGTTCGGATCTGGCCAGGTCGACGGGCGAGCGCCACAAGAAGCTGAAACTCCGTCGGGGTGAGCTCCACCGGGCGCCCGCCCACGTCGACGCGCATCCTGTCGATGTCGATGCGAACGTCGCCGGCCTGGAGCCGGGCGTCGGTCGGGTCACCTCCGAGCCCCCCGGCACTCGGTGACCGTTCGGCCCGCCGAAGGACCGCGCGGACGCGGGCCACGAGCTCCCGTGGGCTGAAGGGCTTGGTCAAATAGTCATCGGCGCCCAGCTCGAGGCCCAGGAGCTTGTCGAGCTCGTCGTCGCGGGCGGTCAGCATCACGATCGGCACGTCGCCCGCCTGGCGCAGCCGGCGAGTGACCTCGAGACCATCAAGGCCCGGGAGCCCGAGGTCCAGGACGACGAGATCCGGTAGCAGCGCGGACACCGCGTCGAGGGCCGCCAGCCCGCTGTCCGCGGACACGACCGAGTAGCCCGCGTGCTCGAGGTAGTCGCGGGCGATCTGGACGATCTTGGCTTCGTCGTCGACAACGAGGATGGTCGGCATTCGGGCTCGCATGGTACGTCCGCCGGGGACGGTGGAGACCCGGAACGGAGATTGACCGTTCCGGGCCGTGGGAAGAGGGAGGACTGAGGCGGGACGGCCGGAGGACCCGGCCGTCCCGGGAGATCGGTCAGGCCCCCCGGCCGGCCGACGGGTCCGTCGGCGTACCTGACGTCGCGCCGGGGGTCGAACCCCTGCCGGCGTCAGCGCCGGTGCCCGAGGCCTCACCCGCCGAACGACTGTGCCACTCGTCGTGGATCTCGCGAGCCTGGTCCTGCCAGCGCCCGAAGTGCTCGCGGCCGCTGGAGTCGGACGAACCCCAGCCGTGTCGGGGACCGTGGCCCCAGCGGTCGCGTGGCCCGCCACCGAAGGCCGCGCGAACCAGCCCGATGACCAGGAACAGGAACAGGAGCGTGCCGAGGAAGCTGAACAAGCCGCCGCCGAGGCCCCAGCCGAACATATGCCAGCCGTACCACGGGCCGCCCGCGACAGCGGAAACGTCACCGGCGGCGCCTGCGATGTAGCCGGCCTGGAAGACCGCCCCCGCGATGCCGACGGTGACCACGACGAGCAAGATCGCCGCGAGGACCCTGAAGAAACCCATCTGAACGTCCACTCCCTTTCGAGTGCTGAAGAACCCGGAGCGGCTCTCGCCACCGGACTGCCACCACTCTCGGGCAGGCCTGTGAAGAAGGTGTGTCGAGCGCGCGGAGGCCTGATGGTGATTCGATGGATCGGGCGATTCCGAAGTCGACGGGACGGGTATAGTCAGGCGACATGGATCAAGCCGAACTGAGGATCACGGACTCCCCTCCGGCGAGCCGCTACGAGGCGGCCATCGGGGGCACCCTGGTCGGCGTTGTCGAATACCGCCGGCTGGGCGGGCGCCTCGTCCTGGTCCACACCGAGGTGATGGCGGAATTCGGCGGCCGCGGGATCGGTGCTGCGCTGGCGCGCCACATCCTCGATGAGGCCCGGGCCGCCGGTACCCGTGTCACCGTGAAGTGCCCCTTCATCAGGGCCTGGCTGGAACGGCATCCGGACTACCAGGCGATCACCACCCCGGACGCCGGTCCGGGCGGCCAGGGGTGATTCTCACTGAGGGTGGTGCGAGGTACGCTCGGGCGAGATGATCGATGTGGTTCATCACATCGGGCCCGGCCACGCTCGGCCAAGCTCCGGATTCGACCGGAACGGTGTCCGGCCACGCTCACATCCGGCGAATCTGATGAGCCAGCTCGATCACGGTCGTCGGTTCGCTCGATCCCTGCTCCGTGGGCGACCGGTCGGAGTAGGTGGCACGAACACAAATGGGAATCACGGCTGGGCCGTGCTCGCGACGTCGACGAGGTGATCCCTCCGGGCAAGCCGGACCGCCACCAGGACGGCGACCGCGGCGAGGACCAGGATCGTCGCGGCGGCGACCGAGGCTTCTAGGTCGCCGGCCTCGAACTCGCCATACACGACGAGTGGCAGTGTCTGCGTCCGCCCGGTCACGTTGCCGGCGAAGAGGATCGTGGCGCCGAACTCGCCGAGGGATCGAGCCCAGCTCGTGACCATGCCCGCGGCGAGGGCGGGTCCGGCAAGCTGCGTCGTCACGTGGCGGAAGACCGCCAGCTCGGACGCCCCGTCCACGCGGGCGGCGTCCTCGAGATCACGGGGAACGCTCGCGATTCCGGCGCGAGCGGCCCGGATGTAGAACGGCGAAGCGACGAAGACCTGGGCAAGCACAACGGCAACGGCCGTGAACGGGATCGCGACCCCGACCGCCTCGAGCGAATCGCCGAGCAAGCCACGGCGCCCGAACACGAGCAGGAGGGCAAGGCCCGCGACGGAGGGCGGCAGCACGAGCGGGAGATCGATCACCAGCTCCACCACGGCCGCTCCCCGGAACCGTCGCCGCGCGAGCAGGAAGGCGAGTGGCGTCCCGACGGCCACCGTGATCGCGAGGCTGGTGGCGGTCGTTCCGAGACTGAGCCAGAGTGCGTCCCGGACGACCGGCGAGGCAACGACCTCGACGAGCTGGCCCGCGCCGATGGCGCGGCCAACCAGGGCGAGGACGGGCACGGCAAGGAACACGGCGAGTACCGCAGACAGGAGTCCGACGAGGGTTCGAACGATCATGGGGCGGCGACGAACCCGTATCTGCCGAGGATGGCCTGCCCATCCGGCCCGGCCAGCCAGCCCAGGAGCGCCCCGCCAGCCGCCGGCTCCCAGGCGCTCGCCGGCACGATCCCCGCGTACGTCGCGATGACGTTCGCGTCGACCGGGATGTCGATCATCGTGACGGAGGTCGATCCGGCGGCGTCCGACGCATACACGATCGCGGCGTCGCCTTCGCCCAGCTCGATCTTCGTAAGGACGCCCCGGACGTTGTCCTCGCGGCTCACCACGTTGGCGGCGTAGCCAGCCGCGAACCCCGCGGGAGTCCCCGGCAGTTGCGCAAGTTGCTCGATGAGCGTCGCGGCATACGCCGAAATCGGCACCGAGTCGCCGGCGGCGATGATTTTCATGCCGGGTCGCCCGAGGTCCGCCGGCGTCCGGACGTTCGCCGGGTTGTCCTTCGGGACAACGATCGCGAGGCGGTTGCCGGCGAATGGCACGATGTCACCGACGGCCAGCCCCGCCTTCACGAGGGCTTCGGGGTTCCTGGTATCTGCGGCGAGGAATACGTCGGCAGGTGCGCCCTGCTCGAGCTGCGTGCGGAGGGCCGTCGAGGAATCTGTCGCCATGACGAGATCGAAGCCCCGATCTCGATATGCCCTGGCGACCCCGCCGAGCGCGTCCCGGAGCGAGGCCGCGGCGAAGACGGTGAGGGTCCGCAGCGACGGACCGGGCACGGGCGGCGGCCCGGCGCAGGCGGCCAGCGCAAGGGCGATGCCGACGAGGAAAAGCAGTCGGACGGAACACGGGCGTGGCCCGCGCATCAGCGCCCGGATTCGACGATGACGTTGGTGGCCTTCACGACGCATACCGCCGGATCGCCGACCTTGAGCGCCATCTCGGCGACAGCTTCGGCCGTCATCAGGCTCACGATCCGATGGGGTCCCGCCAGTACCTCGACGACGGCCGCGATCCGGTCCGACTCGATCTTGGTAACGACGCCGGCAAACCGGTTGCGAGCCGACTGGGTCGTCCCGCGCGGATCCGGGTGGGCGCGCCGTCGTTTCTCGAGCAGCCGGACGACCTCGGCGATCGGCACGAGACGTTGCCCGCCGCCCGACCGCTCGGTTGCGAGTCTGCCCTCGACCTCCCAGCGCCGGAGCGTGTCAACGGTCACGCCGAGCATCTCGGCCGCCTGGCCAGCCCGGAGGTGCCGAGCGGCCGCCGGACCGGATGATTGGAGGTGATCCCGCTTCATATAGAGGTATTCTGGTGCCAATCGACATGGAACACAAGATAACTTCGCGAAGGCTGGTGCCCCTCGTCAGTCGATCACCGAGTCCGCGAGCGGCGCCGCGTCCGGGGCGGGGCGCACAGCGCGACCCGGCAGCCCGAGCGAGATGACCGCGACACCGAGCGCGACCGCGGCCAGGATCCCGAAGCCGAGGGACACGCCCGAAGCGGTGACGCCCGCCGCCAGGATGCTTCCGGCCACGGTGACGCCAACGACACCGCCGAGGTAGCGACCGGTGTAGTACGTGCCCGCCGCCATGCCGACGCGATCGGGGCCGACGGATTCGAATGCTGCCGCCTGCCGTGGCGAACCGGCGACGCCCATGCCCAGCCCGACCACGGCCATGCCCAGCCCGACCGTCAGGGACGAGCCGGCCAGCGCGGGGATGGCCAGTGGCGCCAAGCCGGCAGCGATGACGAGCATTCCGACCGCGACCGGCATCCGCCGGCCCCGAAGGTCCGAGGTCCGGCCGCCGAGTGGTGCGACGAGCGCACCGACCCCGGAGATGCCGAGCAGGACCAGGCCGCTCGTCGTCGGCGATTCGTGGAGGAGACGCTCCACCAGCAGGGGCACGAGGAAGAAGCAGCCGTGGAGCACGACCGTGTTGCCGAACACCCCCGCCACAGCGGCGGCGAACGGCCGCGCCGCGAACAAGCGTGGATCCACGGCGGGATGGGCGGCCCGGAGCTCAACCCGAACGAAGACGATCGCGAGTGGGACGAGCGCCAGGGCGGCAACACCCTGGAGCCAGTTCGCCACTGGCCTGAGGGCCACGAGGAAGACGACGATCAGCATTCCCAGCAGCAGCAGGCCCACGGGATCGAGGGGTCGGCGCGACGCAGCCCCGGCCTGGCGCCTCGTGCCTCGTTCCGACGCCGCCGGCCGCAGCCAGACGCCCACGCTCAAGGCAGCAATCGCAGCGACGGGCACGGCGACGACGAACAGGGAGCGCCAGCCAAAGGCGCCCACGAGGATGCCGCCGACGAACGGTCCGGCCGCGGCACTCGCCGAGACGAGCAGGTCGAAGATCCCGAACGCCTCACCCCGTCGAGCCGGCGGTGCCGCCTCCCGGATCAGGGCCGCAGAGGTCGTCGAGACAAATGCCCCGCTCACGGCTTGGAATACCCGGGCGATCTGCAGGACGATGAACGAGTGGGCGCCCACGGCGATTGCCGACGACAGGCCGAACAGCACGACACCGCCCATGAAGAGCCGTCGGTGCCCGAATCGGTCCCCGAGAGAACCGCTGACCGGCAGCGTGATGGCCACGGCGCCGAGGTAGAGCGAGATGAGCGATGAGACCGTGTCCGCGCCGAGGCCGAACTCGGCCATGACCCCGGGCAGCGCCACGGCCAGCATCGTCGTGTTCAACGGGACGAGGATCGCGCCGCTCGCCGCGCCAAGCATCATCGGGGTGAGGAGCCGTCCCCCAGGCCGGTTGGTCACAGCAGGCGAACGGATCCCGTGCTGCCGTCGATCTCGACGAGCCGTCCGTCCCGGATCCGCGTCGTCGCGTCGCCCGTGCCGACGACCGCAGGAAGGGCGAACTCGCGGGCGACCACCGCCGCGTGCGAGAGCACGCCCCCCGTGTTCGTGATGAGGCCGGCGGCGATCGTGAACAGCGGGACCCACGACGGATTCGACGAGGGACAGACGATGATGTCGCCGGGCCGGATCCGGCCGAAGTCGGCCGGGCCCATCGCCACCCGAGCGGGGCCGCGCGCGACGCCGGCCGAAGCGCCTGTGCCAAGGAGGACATTCACGTCATCCGATGCGATCCGCGCGCCGTCGAAGCGGTCGGGCTTGGCGTCCGGCCGGTCCGTCCCGAGGCGGCGCGGCGGCTGCATCCTGAGCCGCCGATCGTGCTCGGCCTGCCGATCGCGGATCAGTCCGGTCGCGTCCCGGGGCTGAAGGATCAGGTCCCGAACCTCCCTGCGGCGCAGGAAGAACACATGCCCCGGATCAGCCAGGCTGCCGTTGGCGACGAGCCGCCCGGCGACGCGCACCGCGTGGGCCCGGATCCGCGCCTGCGCCATGCGGTCGATCCAGTAGTTGTGAACTTCGGTGAGGGGACCGATGGTGCGGGCAAGGACGAGCAGCTCCTCGAACCTCGCAAGGTCTTCCGGTCGCTCCGAGAGCCGTGCCCGAACACGGTCCGCGAGCCCGGCGGCGTCGGCCGCGAGCCGAGCCCGACGCTGGCTCGCAGGCTCCGGCGGGATCGCCAGCCGCGACCCAAGCTGGGCGAGCACGATGGACGGCTCCTCGGCCCAGGACGGCAGGTGCAGATCGTCGTATGGCTGTCCCAGGTGACCGTGCCGATCGAGGAACAGGTTGAACTCGGCGACGAATTCGGTTCCCCCCTCCAGGCTCTCGAGATCCGCCGCCGAGACGCTTGTCGCCGCGCCGTTCAGGAGGCCGAGTGGCGCCGTCAGGGCGGCTGCGATCGCGGGATTCGCCGACGCAATGGCGGCCAGTCGTTCCATCCCCAGCTCGGTTTCGAGGAGCTCATGCTCGGTGCCCTGGATCAGCCTGAGCGCTTCGCCGGGGGGTGCCCCCGGCACGAGCGTCTCGTACAGGTCGACGAGGTCCTCGGTCACCGCGTAGGGACCGCGAATCAGCAGGAAGTGGAGCTTCCACATCCGGCCCACGTCGGCCCAGGCGTTGTCCCAGGCAGCGGCGAGGTCGGCCGGCTCGAGCGCATCCGTCGGAATTGCCCGAAGGCGTGTCTCGATCTCCCGGATCTCCGGGAGGACCTCGTCGGTCCAGAACCGCTCGGTCACCTTCGCCGCCTCGCGCTGGGCGGTGTGCCAGCGAGCCTCGTTCGCGGCACGCTCGGGCTCCGGGAGGTGTGGGTCGTTGGCGAAATAGGCGTAGCCGTTCCAGACCCGGCAGTAGATCCGCTGCGGGAACTCGTTCAGCTCGTAGACGAGGTTGAAGCCTTCCCCGAGGACCCGGACGTAGTCTTCGGCCAGTGGCGTCAGGGCCACCGGCATGTGCATGTCGTCCCATTCCCACGATCGTTCGGGGTCGGCCTCGTGCTCCCAAACGAAGGGGAAGGAATCGCCCCCGTCGGCGAGGCTCATGCGCGCGCCTCCCTCGCTACGAACGGGACGGCAACGCGCCAGGCTTCGATCGGCGGATCGGGACGCGGCACGAGAGGCCTCGGATCAGGATTCGAGCTGCCGGTCGCCCTCGAGACCTGCGGCGCTCCCCGGCCGGACGGGTTCGAGGTCGACGGTTCGAACCCTGCGGGTGCGACCGACCTCGGTACGGACCATGACGGCCGGGATGACGCCTCCCGAAACCGACGTCACGGTCGCAACCTCGCCGGCGTAGAGCCCGCTCATGATGCTGACCCGGTCACCCAGCCGGATCGACGAGCGCCCGGCCATGGCGGCCAGGTTGATCGAGATGGTTCGCCCTGCCGGATTGCGTGGATCGACCGCGCCGAGGAGTGGGGGAGGCCCCTTCGTGGCGGTTTTCGGGGGTGGATAGGTGACCTTGCGACGGCGCACCTGCTAGTACCGGCGACGCGGCACGGCGTCGTCCTTCTTGGGCTTCGGCTCGTGCCCCGGTCGGGGCGGTCGTGGCGCTGTCCCGGGCGCCATGTCCGGCTGCCGGACCCAGGGCCCGCGCTCCTTCGCAGCTCGAACCGTGGCGGTGAATTCGGCAGCGAGCGGTCCCGGGATGCTGCCTTGCCAGGCTCGCTCGATCTCCTGGACTCGCACGGTCTCAGAGGCGCGTCGCTGGCGCTCGAACTTCGAATGTTTCGTCATTGTCCCTCGGCCTGGTGTCGTCCCAGGGGTTGGGACGATCCACGGATCGTACGCGCCTTCCGGCCGGGCTGCGCGCGCGGGCCCGTCGCGGACGCGACCGCCGGCCGGGTAGACTCGCGGGATCGGAGCACTGAACGAGGTGGGCGCGATGGCCATCACGATCCGCAAGTGGGCAACATTCATCGAGGAAGTCGTCGAAGAAGGTGGCAAGCCCCTCGCACGGCCGCTCCGGCGCGCCGCGGTGGCCGTGGTCGTGAAGAACCCCTACGCCGGTCGAAACCCCGATGACCTGACCGAGCTCATCGATCTCGGCGAGTACCTGGGCGACGAGCTCACGCGGCGTTGCCAGGAGGCACTCGGCACCCCCGTGGAGGCCTACGGCAAGGGCGGCATCGTGGGCGAATCGGGCGAGCTGGAGCACGTCGCGGCCGTCCTCCACCCGAAGTTCGGGGCGCCCACCCGCGGCCGCGTGGGCGGAGTCTCGATCCTGCCCTCGGTGAAGAAGCGCGGCGCGATGGGCGCCACCCTGGATATCCCGGTCCACCACATCAAGGCCATGCTCGTGCGGAGCCATTTCGACGCCGTGGAGATCCGCGTGCCCGATGCGCCCGCGTCGGACGAGATCCTCCTGGCCCTGGCGGTCACCGACGGTGGCCGGCCCCACGCGCGGGTCGGCGGCCTAAGGGCCGAAGACGCCGTCGGCGAAGACGGACTGCGCTGACCCGCGGGCGCGATGTGACCGATGCGCACCCTCATTCACAACCTCGGGGACATCGTTTCCGGTGACATCTCGTCGCCCCTGCTCGAGGCGGACGAGATCCTCATCGAGGACGGCCGGATCGCGGCAGTGGGACGCGCCCTGACGGCGGGCGCCGGTGCAAACCTCGATCAGGTCATCGACGCCCACGGGACCACGGCGATCCCCGGCCTCATCGATTCGCACGCTCACCCGGTCTTCGGCGACTTCACCCCGCGCCAGCGGACCATCGACTTCATCGAGTCCGGGCTCCACGGCGGCGTCACGACCGTGATCTCGGCGGGCGAAGTGCATCTGCCCGGGCGCCCGAAGGACATCGTCGGACTCAAGGCCCTCGCGATCGTTGCCCGCAAGAGCTACGAGAACTTCCGTCCGGCCGGTGTGAAGGTGCACGCGGGCGCCCCGATCCTCGAGCTCGGCCTCGAAGAGCACGACTTCGCCGAGTTGGCGGCCGCCGGTGTCAGGCTGGTTGGGGAAATCGGTCTCGGGTCCGTCAGGACGGGAGCACAGGCGGCTCCGATGGTCGCCTGGGCAAAGAAGCACGGCATGATCGCGACCTTCCATACCGGTGGACCGTCGATCGCGGGCTCGAGCGCGGTGGGGGCGGACGCGGTCCTCGAGGCACGGCCGGACATCGTCGGCCACATCAATGGCGGCACCACGGCCATGTCGGATGCGGACATCGAGCGCCTGGTCGCAACGGAGATGGCCATCGAGATCGTCCAGTGCGGCAATGGCAGGGCCGCGCTGCACGCCGTCCGAAACGCCTATGCGCACGGTGCCCTGGACCGGGTGATCCTGGGCAACGACGCTCCGTCGGGGACCGGCGTGATCCCGCTGGGGATCCTGCGGACCATCGCGCACCTCGCCTCCCTCGGGGGCATCAGGCCCGAGGTCGCCGTCGCGCTGGCGACCGGCAACACGGCACGCGTCCACGGCCTCGATGTCGGCCGCATCGCGCCCGGCCGGGCCGCCGACATCTGTCTCGTGGACGCACCGACCGGCTCGATGGCGTCAACCGCGCTGGGGGCCCTCGAGATCGGGGATCTGCCGGGGATCTCGATGGTGCTCATCGACGGCGAGGTCCGCATCGGGCGCAGCCGAAACACCGCCCCGGCTGCCCGGGCGGCCGAGGTCGTCGGCGAAGCGCCTGCCTCCGCCGGCCACTGAGCCAGATCACCACGATGCGCGTCCCGTGACAAAGCTTGGTCTGCGGCTCCCGTCGTTCGCCCTCGGCGATCGCACCGTCTCCCTGGGCGAGATGGGCGCGTATCTCCGCCGGGCAGAGGATCTCGGCTTCGAGACCGCGCTCCTCATCGATCACCTGCTCGTCGCTCCGCCGGCGTATCGGGTCACCTGGCTGGAACCCGTCGCGTTGCTGAGCGCGTTGGCCGGCGTGACCCGCACGGTCCGGCTGGGAACGCTCGTGCTCGTCCTTCCGTTTCGCGACCCGGTCGCCTTTGCCAAGGAGTGGGCGACCCTCGACGTCCTGTCCGGCGGCCGATCCATCCTCGGGGTCGGGGTGGGCTGGAACCGCGAAGAGTTCGATGCGCTGCGGATCCCGTATCGGGAGCGAGGCCGCCGCATGAACGAGATGCTCGAGGCGATCACCGCCCTGTGGGCCGGCGACCACGTCAGCTATGAGGGCCAGTTCTACCGATTCAAGGACCTGACCATAGAGCCGAAGCCTGCCCAGCGGCCGCACCCGCCGATCTGGATCGGCGGCGGGACCCAGCCGTCGGCGACGATCTACGGCGAGGACGTGCCGTCGATCGAGCCCGTGCTCCGGCGGATCGCCCGATACGCCTCGACCTGGGTCCCCCACTCGTCGGCAACGGCCGAGATGGTGGCCAGTGACTGGGCCGCGATCTGCGGCTACATGGCCGAGCTGGGGCGGGCCCCGGCCGAGCTCTCGAAGGTCTACTCGAACTTCGTTCACGTGCTCCGGCCGGGCGAGCGACCCGAGGCCGCCGCCCCCTTCTTCTCCGTCTACTCCGGGATGAATCTCGAGTACTGGCAGGAGTACTACCTCCTCGGCGAGGCGGAGGCGGTGGCCGAGAAGATCCGCGGCAAGATCGACGCGCTCGGCGGCGTGGACCACCTGGTCCTCAACCCCCTCGACTGGGATCCCGCCCGGCTGGAAGTCCTTGCCGAGCGGGTGCTGCCGCTGGTCGCCGGGTAACGCCCGATGGGCACATACCTGCGGCCGTCGACGGTCGCCGAGGCGCTCGAAGAGCTTGCCGCCGGCGACCGCGAGGGACGGCCGCGAGTCATCGTCGCGGGGGCGACCGATCACTACCCGGCTCGCGTGGGACGGCCGACCGACGAGGACATCCTCGACATCGGCGCCATCGCCGACATGCGCCGGATCCAGGAGACTGACGGCGGCTGGCGGATCCCCGCCGGGGCCACCTGGACCGACGTCGTCGTGACGCGGCTCCCGCCCCTGTTCGATGGTCTGAAGCGCGCCGCTCGCGCCGTCGGTGGGCTCCAGATCCAGAATCGCGGGACGCTCGTCGGTAACCTGTGCAACGCGTCGCCGGCCGCGGACGGCCTGCCGAACCTCCTGGCGCTCGAGGCGATGGTCACGATCGCGTCCTCGCGCGCCGAGCGGCGGGTCCCGGTCGCGGGGTTCGTGACCGGCAACCGGGCCACGGTTCGCGCGGCCGACGAGCTCGTCACCGGGGTCTACGTCCCGAATCCGGGTGGCGGCGCGGACACCGTCGCCCGGTCGACCTTCCTGAAGCTCGGCTCGCGGGCCTACCTCGTGATCTCGATCGCGATGGTGGCCGCGGTCATGGTCAAAGATGCACGAGGCCGGGTCGGCGCTGTGCGGGTGGCCGTCGGGGCGTGCTCCGAGGTCGCCCTTCGGCTGGCGTCGCTCGAAGCGGAGTTGATCGGCCTGGTGGCATCCCCTGGGCTTTCCGATGTCCTCCGGTCGGAGCATCTCGCCGGCCTGGCGCCGATCGACGACGTCAGGGGCAGCGCCGCCTATCGACTCGAGGCCGCCGGGGTCCTGGTCAGGCGTGCCCTCGAGGGGCTGGTCGCGTGACCGCCTGGATCAGCCTCTCGGTCAACGGGGCGCCGATCGTCGTCGAAGTGGATCCGATGCGGCGGTTGGCCGACGTCCTTCGCGAGGATCTCGGGCTCACCGGCACGAAGGTCGGCTGCGACGCCGGAGATTGCGGCGCCTGCACGGTCCTGCTCGACGGCCGGCAGGCCTGCGCCTGCCTGGTGCCGGTGGCACAGGCCGCGGGCGCCGACATCCGGACCGTCGAGGGACTCGCCCGGGCGGGTTCCGGCGAGTCGCTCCCCGCCATCGAGGACCTCTCGGGCCTCCAGCAGGCGTTCCTGGCAGCCGGCGCGGCCCAATGCGGGATCTGTACGCCGGGCATGCTCATGGCCGCGAGCGACCTGCTGGACCGCTCGCCGACGCCGTCGGAGCGAGACATCCAGGATGGGCTCGGGGGCGTCCTGTGCCGGTGCACCGGCTATCGCAAGATCGTCGAAGCGGTGGCGGCCGCGGCGACGACATCGACCGTGGGTGCAGTGACGACGGTGACCGGAGGTTCCGACACCGCCGACGTGGACCCACCGGCACGACACGCCGTCGGCGCTCGCCTTCCCAAGGTCGACGGGATCGAGCGCGTCGCGGGCACGGCGCGGTTCGGTGCGGATTCGCAGCCGGACGGGATGCTCGCCCTCCGGGCGGTCCGCTCACCGTACTCCCGGGCCCGGTTCACGATCGGCGATCTGGGCCCGCTGTTCGCTCGCCACCCCGGGCTCGTCCGCGTGCTGACGGCCGCCGATATTCCCGGTCAGAACCGCTATGGCATCTATCCGACCGGAAAGGACCAGCCCGCCCTCGCGGAGCGCGAGGTCCGCCATCGGGGCGAGGCCGTCTGCGCGCTCGTCGCCGAGGATGCCCTGCTCGAGACGATCGACGACCGCGAGGTCCCGATCCGCTGGGAGCCGCTGCCGCCGGTCCTGGACATGGCTGCGGCGCTGGCCGTGGACGCTCCGACGCTCCACGAACACGCTCCGGGCAACGTCCTGATCGAGGGCCGGGTCGCCCGGGGCGACGTCGCGCCCGCCCTGTCCGCGGGAGCCGCGACCGCCGACGTGGAGGTCGAAACGTCCTTCGTCGAACACGCCTACATCGAGCCGGAGGCCGGCTATGCCCGGCGCGTCGGCGATCGCATCGAGCTGTTCGTCAGCACCCAGACCCCGTACATGGACCGCGATGAGGTCGCGCTGATCCTCGGGGTCGACCCGGGCCGCGTCCGGATCGTCCCGACGGCCTGCGGCGGCGGGTTCGGTGGCAAGCTCGACCTCTCGGTCCATCCCCTCATCGCCACTGCGGCATGGCTCCTCGATCGGCCGGTGCGGGCCGTCTGGACCCGGCCCGAATCCATGGCCGCGAGCCCGAAACGCCATCCGGCACGGATCCGCGCCTCAGCGTCGGCAGACCGCGAGGGTCACCTGACTGCCGTCCGCCTTCATGGCGACTTCGACACCGGTGCCTACGCCTCGTGGGGCCCGACCGTGGCCAACCGGGTGCCTGTCCACGCGATGGGCCCGTATGCGGTCCCGAACGTTCTCGTGACGACGCGGGCGATCCACACCAACAACCCGCCGGCGGGCGCGTTTCGCGGGTTCGGCGTGCCCCAGGCCGCCATTGCCCACGAGGCGCTCATGGATGACCTGGCCGCCCAGCTCGACATCGATCCCCTCGAATTCCGGTATCGCAACGCACTCCGGGCAGGGTCCACGACGGCCACTGGGCAGGTGCTGCGTGCAAGCGTCGGGCTGGCCGCGTGCCTCGACGCCCTGCGGGACCCATGGGCCCGGCTGCGAACCGCAACGTCGGCCTGGAACGAGCGCGCCGAGCGCCGCGGGGATCCCCGGCGGCACGGCGTCGGGATCGGAGCGATGTGGTACGGGATCGGGAACACGTCGATGACGAACCCGTCCACGATCGAGCTGGGCCTCGACCGGAACGGGGTCGCCACGCTCTATTCCGGGGCCGTCGACATCGGCCAGGGCGCATCGACGGTCATGGTCCAGGTCGCTGCGGACGCGCTGGGTGTCCCGGCCTCCGTGATCCGGCTCGTTTCGGGGGACACGGACAGGACGGCGGATGCGGGCAAGTCCTCGGCCAGCCGGCAGACGTTCGTGTCGGGTAACGCTGCCCGGCTCGCCGGCGAGGACCTCCGTCGCCAGATTCTTCGGCTGGCCGAGGTCGGCGAGGGCGCGGTGATCGGGCTCGGGGCAGGGCGGGCAACGGTCGCCGATGCCCATCGCCCGCCGGTGGTGATCGAGCTCGCCGAGCTGCCGGTCGTGCGGTCCACCGACGCCGCGGCCGGCGCGGTCCTCCTCGGCCGCGGGTTCTACGACCCGAGGACCACCCCGCTCGATGCCGACGGCCAGGGCGACCCATACGAGACCTACGCGTTCGGGGCGCAGCTCGCCCTCGTCGAGGTGGACATGGACCTTGGTACGACGAAGGTGATCCAGGTCGTCGCGGCGCACGACGTTGGCCGGGCCATCAACCCCACCCAGGTCGAAGGCCAGATCCACGGCGGGATCGCCCAGGGACTCGGGTTCGCGCTCATGGAGGAGTACGTCCCCGGCCGCACGGAGAACCTCCACGACTACCTGATCCCGACGGTCGGCGACGTCCCCGACATCGTGTGCATCCTCGTCGAGGATGCGGAGCCGGCCGGTCCGTACGGGGCAAAGGGCGTCGGCGAGCCGGCGCTCGTGCCGACGGCGCCGGCCATCCTGGGGGCGATCCGGGACGCCGCAGGCGTTCGCCTGACGCGCGTCCCGGCGACCCCCGCTCGGCTACGTGAGGCGATCCGTTCACGAACCGGCTCAGCGTCCCCACGAACAGGTAGCGCCACGCAGGACGATCGGATGAAGGACGGAACGCCGCGTCCGGGGTAGCCTGTGGCCTGCATGAGGTCCGGGGATTCGGCGAATACGCCAGCTCGATCAACGCCTGCGCTCCTCGCCGTGCTCCTCGCGGGCGCAATCGCGGGAGGTTGCGTGACACAGACCTCGCCCAGCCCGCAGGGCACGCCGGGCCCATCCGGAACGGCACTTTTGCCGACCGTCGTGGCAACGGGCGGCGAACCGACGGCGTCCGCGCCCGCGGAATCTCCCGGCCCCTGTCAGCCGGCATTCATGGCCGCGCGCGTCACCGCGTGGGATGGCGCAGCCGGGCATAGGATCGCCAGCGTTGAGCTGGTGAATACGGGTCCGGGGCCCTGCTCCATGTTTGCCGGGGCACGAGTCCAGCTCATGGACGGCAGCGGGTACATCCTCATCGACGGCGCGCCGCCCGCCGCGTCGGCCGTCCTTGTCGTGGCCGCCGGCGGGGTGCTCACCACGGTCGTCCAGGACGGCAACTATTGCGGGCCTGCGCCCGTGCCACCCGTGACGGTGGCCATCATCTTCCCGGACGGCCTTGGCCGGGTCGTCGCCTCGCCGGTCTCGGCCGGCGACGTGAGCGGGGTACCGCCGTGCATGGGGGAGGCGGGATCCGCCGGTGACATCGAGATGCAGCCCTGGTCACCGTGAGCGCCCCGTGATCGGCCCGCCGGGACATCGCGCGCCCGGTCGCCGAATCGCGGGCGTGCTGGCCCTGCTTCTCGTCGTCTCGGCGTTCCCCCTGGCGACCCCCGTCGCCATGGCGGCAGACGTGAATCTCGCGGCGAACTGCAATGTCAGCCTGCGCAGCGCGCCCTCAACGACCGCCACCGCCCTCACCATCATGCCAACGGGCGCGGTGATCACATGGACGGAGCTCGTGGCCGGGGGCGCCTGGTCGGCGACGTGCGGATCGCTCTTCACCGGCTCCACCTGGTATGCCGTCGCGGCGATCGACGGGCAGGACGTGGCCTCGCTCTACGGGGTACCGGTGGCGTACGCGGCAGCGAGCCTCTTCCGGCCGGTGGATGCCCCAGCCTTCCTCGAGGGCGTCGATGTCTCCCGCTGGCAGGGATGGATCGACTATCCGTCGCTCCAGGCGGCAGGCAAGCGTTTCGTCATCGCCAAGGCGACCGAAGGCATCGGCTTCCTCGACCCGATGTACGCGACCAACAAGCTCGGCGCCAGCGGCGCCGGGCTGGCCGTCACCGCCTACCACTACGCTCGCCCGGATCTCAATCCGACCAACCCCCAGGGTGAGGCCGACTGGTTCGTCGACAACGTCGGCCTGGTCCCGGGGATGCTCGCCCCGGCACTTGATCTCGAGGTCCCCGGCACGCTGGGCACGGCCGCGCTCCAGGTCTGGGTCGGGGCGTGGCTCGACCGGGTTTATACCCGGATCGGCGTCCGCCCGATGATCTACGCGAGCCCGACGTTCTGGAGGAAGTACCTCGCCGACACGACATCGTTCGCGGATCAGGGCTATCCGGTCCTGTGGGTCGCCCACTGGTTTGTCGCCGGGCCCACGGTCCCGGCCAACAACTGGTCGAACCGGGGCTGGACGTTCTGGCAGTACAGCGACTGCGGGTCTGTTCCGGGAGTCAGCGGATGCGTCGATCTCGACCGCTACAACGGCACCGACCTGACTCCCATGACCTTCGGGGCTGACTTCGCCGTCGCGCCGGCACCGTTGGCGGCCAGCGTGCCGCAGGGCGGTTCCACGGCGTACGGGATCACGATCTCGCGGCTGTTCTTCACGACGCCGATCGACGTGAGCGTGTCCGACCTGCCGCCGGGTGTGAGCGCCACACTCAGCGCCGCCCACGTCACGGACTCGTCGACGACGCTAACGCTTTCAACCACCCTGGCCGGCACGCCGACGCCGGTCGGGACGTACCCGCTGACGATCACGGCGATCGGCGGCGGGCTAGTCCGGACGACGACCGCGACGCTGTCGGTGACCGATGCCATCCCGCCGGTGGTGACGCCGCCGGCCTACCGCCTGACCTACCCCGTGAAGCTGGACGCGACGATCCCGGTCAGGACGATCTGGTCGGCGGTCGATCCAAGCGGGATCGGCTCGTACGGCGTCCAGCGGCAGGTCAACGACGGGGCGTGGGTGGACGTGTCGCTGCCGGCCACCTCATCGACCTCGCTGATCGAGCCGCTCTCCTTCGGGACGACGTACATGTACTCGGCGCGGGCAACCGACGGGGCGGGGAACATCAGCGAGTGGATGCCGGGCACGCGAGCGGCGGTCGTCCTGGCCGAGCAGACGAGCTCGTCCGTCGCCTACGCCGGCACCTGGAAGAGCGCCTCGAATGCCTATGCGTCCGGCGGGAGTCTCAAGTACGCAACGGGGTACGGGGCGTCGGCCACCTATGCGTTCACCGGGTCGAGTGTCGCCTGGGTGGCCTACCGCGGACCCAACCGGGGATCGGCCCGCGTCTACGTCGATGGCGTGTACAAGAAGACCATCAGCCTCTACGCCGGGACGTACAGTTCGAAACAGGTCGTATTCGCCTTCAACTGGGGGTCGAGCGGAGTGCACCGGATCAAGGTCATCGGCGTCGGGACGGCGGGCCATCCACGGATCGACGTCGACGCCTTCGTCACGCTCACGCTGCCGTAGCGGGCGGGGCAGGCCATGCCAACAAGGGTCATTCTCGACGTCGACACGGGCACGGACGACGCGGTCGCGCTCATGGTCGCGGCCCTCTCTCCGCAGCTCGAGCTCGTCGGCGCCACGACGGTCAACGGCAACACCGTGGTCCACAACTGCACGGAGAACACCCTCCGCGTGTTCGACTGGATCGGGCTTCCCGGGATCCCCGTCCACCAGGGTATGAGCCGGCCGCTCGCCCGCGCCCAGATGACGCAGCTGAACCCGGCGAGCCGGATCCACGGCGACCTCCTCGACCTGCCGCCGGCGACGGTCGCCCGGCTGCAGCCCGGTCACGGCGTCGACTGGCTGATCGAGACGCTCCTTGCGTCCGACGGCGATATCACCCTCATTCCGGTCGGCCCGCTGACCAACATCGCCACCGCGATCCAGAAGGAGCCTCGAATCCTCGAACGGATCCCCGAGATCGTGCTCATGGGCGGCGCGCACGATCACGGGAACTCCACGGCCTCGGCCGAGTTCAACATCTGGCTCGACCCGGAAGCGGCCCGCATCGTGGTCAACTGCGGCCGCCCGATCCGGATGGTGCCGCTCGACGCCACCCACCGCGCCCTGGTCTCACTTCAGGATTGCGGGGCCCTCCGAGCGCTCGGCACGCCGGCCGCGGAAGCCGCCGCGCGATTCGTGGAGAAGCGGATCGACGGCTACGACGCCACCCAGCCGATGCACCGCCCGAATGCCGCGCCGGTTCATGACGCACTGGCCGTCTGCGCCGTCATCGATCCGACCGTCATCACGACGCAGTTCATTCCCGTGGATGTTGAAACAGGCGGCGAGCTGTCGGTGGGGCGAACCGTGTGCGACTTCCGGTTCCGGAGTCGAAAGCCGGCGAACGTCCACTTCGCGATGGACGCCGACGAGTCGAAGTTCGTGCAGATGCTCACCGAGATTCTCGGCCGGACCGCGGAGGTCGCCGTGGGCGGGGGCGGCCCTGCAGCGAGCGAACCGGCCCGCTAGATTCGCGCCATGCCCTTCCGCGCCGACCCGTGGCTTCACGTCATCGCCGGCTGCATGTCGTCGGGCAAGACCGACGAGCTCCTGCGCCTCCTCCGACGCGCGGAGATCGCGCGCCGCAGGATCCTCCTCGTCCGGCCGGCCATCGACAGCCGGACGCCGGGCGAATTCGCGGAGAGCCGCTCAAAGGCGCGCTTCCCGTCCGTCCTGGTGAACCCGAACGAGCCGTCCGGCGTGCTTGCCCTGGCGCGTGAACGCGACGCCGACATGGTCGGGATCGAGGAGGCCCAGTTCTTCGACGGCCAGCTTGTCGACGTGGTCCTGGCCCTGCGAGACAGCGGCAGGCACGTGATCGCGAGCGGCCTGAACCTGGACTTCGCCGGCCGGCCCTTCGGGCCTATGCCCCAGCTCCTGGCCCATGCCGACGCCGTGACCATGCTGACGGCCATCTGCGTCGTGTGCGGCGACACCGCGACGCGGACACAGCGGCTCGTCGGCAGTCGGCCTGCCGCGATTGACGACCCGCTCGTGGTCATCGGCGGGTTCGATCCCGCCGCGGTCGAGACCTACGAGGCCCGCTGCCATCGCCACCATGAGGTTGGCGCCGCGCGCGGGTCCGACGGTGTCGTCCCGTCCGCTAGCCGCTAAGGACTGGAACCCGCCAGTCGCGATCCGCGCCGTACCGACCGAAGCGGCTCATGCCGAGCCAGGTCGGGAAGGCGCGCACGAGATCCGGCGGGCCGTCGAGGCGTACCGCCCCGCTGTCAACCGCGTCCTCGAACCTCGTCCGCCCGAGCACAACCCCGCCGAATACCTGCTCGTCGACCGTGACGACGAGGTCGGTCGTCCGTCCCGGGTCGTAGAAGCAGAGCTCGGGTGTCGGGCCGTCGATCACGAGCCAGTAGATCTTCGGCTCGCCGGTGAACTCGAAACGGACCGTTGTCGCCTCGTGCGGAAGTCGCTCGGGCAGCAGCAGCGAGTGGACGGTCTGCATCAGGTAGGCCGGGTCGCAGTGCTCCCGGCGAAGCTCGATCCAGTGCTGGGCCCAGATGCCGAGCTCGTTGAGGACCGTCTCGAGCTCCCGTCCGGCCGGTGTGGGGTGATAGGCCGACCCGCGACCGAGGCGGTTCGGGCGCCGTTCGATGACGCCCGCGACCTCGAGCGAGCGGAGCCGTGCAGCCAGGAGGCTCTGCGAGATGCGCCCAACCCCGCGCTGGATCTCGCTGAAGTGGTGACGATCGAAGAGGACGATCTCGCGGAGGATCAGGGGCGTCCAGCGCTCGGCCAGGACTTCGCTGGCGAGTGACACGGGACACACCTGCTGGTATTGCACGGCCCAAGTCTCGCGCCTGGCGGGGCGGTTGGGAAGTGCAGAAATTGCACGAGCAACTCCAGATGTCGTAGTGGCGGCGACCGGGTATCCGATCAACCGTTGGGCCATGACGCACCGAGGTCCGGGCGTCGTGTCAAAGGGAGGGTGGCGTCCATGAACGCGCTCATTCGAGGCCTTACGTGGCCGATCGCAAGCCTGCTGATCGTGGGTGGCTCCCACTTCATCGCCGAGGCCGCCTGGCCGTCGCTCCAGGCGCTGGTCACGGCGCCCGTCGTGATGCCGCTGCACCTGGTTGCCGGGGCGTGGGCCGGTTTCGCGACCGTTCGCGCCGGCGGTTCGTTCGTGCACGGCATCGTCGCCGGTGCGGTCCTTGGCCTGCTTCCCGTCGCGCTCCAGCTCGTTGGGTTCGGGCTGATCCTGGGGCGGCCGGCTGACGTCGTCACGACGGCCGCCGTCTTCGGCTTCTTCACGATCCTGTGGGGCGGTGTCCTTGGCTCCGGCTACGCCCAGCCATCCCGAGCCTGACCCGACGCACGCGGACGGGGTCGTGCCTACTCCACGATCCCGTCCAGCCCCAGGCGCCAGATCGCCAGAATGTCGTGCGCGGTGATCCAGACCGCTGTGCTGTCGGCCGCGACGCTGCCGCTTCCGGCGCTCGGGCCATAGCGATGGACGATCTCGTTGGTCGCCGGGTCGATCTGGAATAGGAGGGTCCGGCTGCCGCGCAACCACAGGAAGCCGCCGCCGACCGCGATGTCACCGCCGCGCACCGTCTCCCCGAGCTCGATCTCGGCGACCACGGCGTCCGTGGCGGGGTCGATGCGGCTGATCGTGCCGGCCGACTGGTTCATCGTCCACACGGCTCCCTCACCAACGGCGAGGAACTGCGGCTGACCCCCAACCTCGATGGAGGCGACGATCGCGCCACTGACGGGGTCGACGTGGTGAATGACGTGCTCCTGGGGATCCGATACCCAGACACCGCCGAGGCCGGCGCGCACGGCCGTCGGCGCACCGGGGATTGGAAACCGCCCGGTCACGAGGTTGGTGGCTGGATCGACCCGGACGAGCTCGCGCGGCAATCCCTTCACGACCATCCAGACGGCGCCTTCGCCGACCCCGATCGAGGCCTCGGCCTCGGGCATCTGGCCGCCGATCTCCACCGCCGTCAGCGTCCCGGTCGCCGCATCGATCCGGACGAGTCCCGGACGCCCGCAGGTCGCCGTCCAGGCGGCGTCGAAGCCCGCGTCCATCGCCTCGCACGTGCCGCCCGGGATCATGAACGAGTCGATCAGCGCGCCCGTCGTGCCGTCGAACCGGCCGATGCCGCTGCCGACGCCCGTTGCGAACGCATACCCGCCGGCCAGGATGATGAAGTCCGGGCTCGGACGAGCCTCCGTCCGCGTCGCGGTCGTCGTGCCCAGGTCGATGAAATCCGGGAGGGTGAGCGTGGGCTTGGGGGTCGGCTGGGCCGTCTCCGCTGGAACCGCGGTCGGGGATGGCGATGGCGTCGGCGACGCCTTCGGTGCGTCCGTCAGGACTGGCGCTGACACCGATGGGCTGCCGGAGCAGGCAACGACCACCAGGATTACGAGCGGCAGACCACCCATCCGCCCAGCCACCAGGGTTTTCCTCCCTTGCCGGCACCACCCACGGCTGCCGCGCATTGTGCACTGGAGCAGCCTTCGCCGAACGTGCCGGCAAACTTGACATGGTTCGTTGCCTGCGCAACCATTTGCGTGATCACGCAACCAGGCCGCCGCCGCGCCGGCCCCAGCGGTGGGACGGACCCGCCAGTCAGGAACCAGCTCATGCCCGCGATCACCGTCGACGACATCACCGTTCTGCCGCGCATCGCTGCGCCAGATCCCGTCCTGGCCCGTCAGCGCCCGGCCCAGGGTGTGACGGTGGCGCCCAGGGGCTACGAGGGCGAGGGCTTTCCGGTCCGTCGCGCATTCGCGGGCGTCGACCTCGCGGATCTGGACCCGTTCGTGCACCTCGACCAAATGGGCGAGGTGGAATACGCGCCTGGCGAACCCAAGGGCACGCCCTGGCACCCGCATCGCGGCTTCGAGACCGTCACCTACATGATCGACGGGGTCTTCGAGCACGCCGATTCGAACGGCGGCGGCGGCGTCATCACGAACGGCGACACGCAGTGGATGACCGCTGGCGCCGGAATCCTCCACATCGAGAAGCCGCCCGAATGGCTCGTCGCGAAGGGCGGCCTGTTCCACGGCTTCCAGCTCTGGGTGAACCTCCCGGCGGCGCAGAAGTTCGCGGCGCCGCGCTACCAGGACATCCGGGCGACCGAGGTCGCGCTTGCGACATCGCCGGACGGCGGTGCCCTCGTACGAGTGATCGCCGGCGATGTCGGCGGACTTGCCGGCCCCGGGTCCACCTACACACCCATGACGCTCGTCCACGCGACGCTCAGCCCCGGCGCGCGGCTGTCGATCCCTTGGCGCGCCGACTACAACGCACTCGCGTATGTCATGGCCGGATACGGGACGGTCGGAGCCACGGTGCCGGGCGTCTCGGAGGCCGTCCCGGTCCAGACCGGCCAGCTCACCGTGTTCGGTGCCGGCAACGCGCTCACCATCGCGGCGCTTCCGATCGGCCGCCAGGAGGCGCGGAGTCCGAACCTTGACGTGCTGGTTCTCGGCGGGCGCCCCATTCGAGAGCCGGTCGCCTGGATGGGGCCGTTCGTGATGAACACCCGCGAAGAGCTGATGCAGGCGGTCGCGGACTACCAGGCCGGTCGCCTCGGCACGATTCCGGCGATCCACGGCGCTCCCACGACCATCCAGGAGCGGTAGCGCCGCCGCGCACGGGGCCGCTCTAGTTGTGATTCCCACATACCGTCTTGATGCCCACCGCGGCCGGTCGTCCACTGGCCCGGGATCGAGCGAACCGGCGGCCGCGATCGAGCTGGCTCATCAGATTCGCCGCAGCTGAGCGCGCCCGGACACGGTTCCCGTCGAATCCGGACTTCCGCTGAGCGTGGACGGGGCCGACCTGATGAACCACATCGATCAGCCCGCCCGAGCGTTCTTGGCAACAACCTCTGTGGGAGTCACACCCAGGCAACACACCTGTCGGGTCCCGGCGGACCCGACAGGGGCGACATGGCCTGCTGAGGACGGGCGACGCGGCCCTCCCAAGGCCGCCGCGTTGGCGCCGACGATGACGCTCTGGCGCAAGGCGTCTTGGAGGTGCCCATCGTTGCCGTCGAGTCGGCCGGGATCGTCCTCGTCCGGAGCGATCCGCGCGATGTCGTCGGGGCGATCACCCCGTCGCGGGCGACCTACAGAAAGATGATCCAGAACCTCATCTGGGCTACCGGCTACAACATCGTGGCGATTCCAATCGCGGCAGGCGTTCTTGTCCCGTGGGGACTTGACCTCCCAATGGCGGTCGGAGCCGTCGCGATGAGCGCTTCGACGATCATCGTCGCTGCGAACGCCCAGCTCCTCCGGGGCCTTCGCCTGCGGGCGTCGCCCGCGTGAGCGTTGCCGTCGACCGCGTCGAATGCATCTATTGACAATGTATCGCTCCGCGATATAGTGGCCTCATGGACACTATTGCGCAGCCCCAGCACATCCCGCCGCTCTCGAGGACGGCGATGCACATCCTCCTCGCGATCGGGCCGGAGGAACGGCACGGCTACGCCATCATGGGCGAAGTCACGCGGATCACCGGCGGGAGTGTCCGCCTGGGGCCGGGTGCCATCTACACCACCATCAGACGGCTTCTCGACGACGGCCTCATCGAGGAGAGCGACGAGCGGCCGGACCCCGAGATGGACGACCAGCGCCGACGCTACTACCGGCTGACCGGAGCGGGTCGTGCGGTCGCCGCATCGGAGGTCCGCCGCCTCGACACGATGGTGCGGGCGACGCGCCCGTGGGCCCTCGAGGTCGGCTGATGAACGGCCGCTCCCCGGGCCATGAGCGCCTGTATCGCGGCCTGATCCGGCTCTATCCGGCCGAGTTTCGAACCCGGTTCGGCGACGAGATGGTTCAGCTGTTCGGTGACCAGATGCGTGACGCCCGAACTGGCGACGCGCATTCCGGTCCGGTCGGAACCTGGCTCAGGACCCTTGGCGACCTTGTGGTCACGGCGGCGTCCGAGCACACCCGGAGGGATCGAACCGTGGCGCACTCACTGGCTGACTCGCCGTCAATGGCAATCCGCGCGCTCGGGATCCTCGGCATTCTGGGCGGCGTCGTCCTCCTCGCAGCCTTCGTCATCGACATCGCCCCGGAGGCCAACCTCGTCCGGCTCTTGCTGTTCAACCTGGGGGCCATCGCGATCGGGCTCGCCGTCCATGTACGTCAGGCATCGATCTCGCCGCGCCTGTCTCTCGCCGTTACGGCGCCCATGATTCTCGCCAATGCCTGGTATCTCGTAATGACGATCCTCTCGATCGGCCGACCCGTATATCCGGTTCCGGACGCCGAATTCCGCCCGATCTTCTTCTATGCCGGCGTCTCCATGTGGCTGTCCGACGCGATCTTCGGGCTCGTGGCCTTCCGCCTGGGAGCAGTCTCGCGAACGGCCGCCCTTGTCCTCGCCGTCGGAACGGTTGTCAGCGGGAGCGGTATGGGCGGTCTCGCGGGCACGTTTCCATGGCTATCCGGGATCGTCGCGCTACTCGCCCCGTTCTCGCTCTGGGGCATCGGCCTCGTCGGCGCCGGCTGGATCCTCCTCGGCATCGACGTCGCGACCCGCCGGCGCCCGCTCGGTGCACGCGGCGAGGCTGCCCCTTCGCCAAAGGCGTAGCATGACCTCCGATTTCCCCAGCTGAACTGCGCGGGAGAGATCGTCGGGGCGCACTGACAGCCAGGGCGTGACCGGCGGCGCCGACGGAGCAACGGTCCGGAACCTCTCAGGCACCAGGGACCGCGCAGGGATGGGGACGCTGGAGAGCGTTGAGGACGGGAATGATCCCGCCAGCGCGCGCCGACGGAGGAACTCGTGTCGCCGAATGCGCCGCGGGGACGCTCTCAGGCACCAGGACAGCGGGGCACCGAGGAGGTGCCGTTCCGATGCCCGAGAAATCTGCCGATGCCGAGTTCGTCGACCGGCATGTCGGGCCCGGAGAGGCCGATGTCGAGGCCATGCTCGCGGTCATTGGGCGGGCCACGCTCGATGGCCTGATCGAGGCCACCGTTCCGTCGGCGATCCTGCGCTACCGCGACCTGGACCTGCCGGCGCCTCGTTCGGAGGCCCAGGCCCTGGACGATCTCCGGACGATGGCGGCGGCCAACACCCCTCTCCGCTCGATGATCGGGATGGGGTATCACGACACGATCACGCCACCAGTAATCCAGCGGAACATCCTCGAGAACCCCGCCTGGTACACCGCCTACACGCCGTATCAACCCGAGATCGCGCAGGGCCGGCTCGAGGCGCTGATCAACTTCCAGACCGCGATCTGCGACCTCACCGGGATGGAGATCGCGAACGCCTCGCTCCTGGACGAGGGGACCGCCGCCGCCGAGGCCGTGACCTTGTGTCACAGCGTTTCTGCGGTCCAGGACGGCAACATCCTGCTGGTTGACGCAGACACGCACCCCCAGACGATCGCCGTGCTGCGAACGCGAGCCAAACCACTCGACGTCGATGTCGTGGTTGGTCTGCCCGCCGAGCTCCTCGCGCGGACCGTCACCCCTGATGAGGGTGCGCGTACCTTCGCGATCCTGCTCTCGAACCCCGGCTCGTCGGGGGCCGTCAGGTCGCTCCGGACAGACATCGCGGCTGCCCACGCGGCGGGTCTCCTCGTGATCGTGGCTACGGATCCTCTCGCGGCCGTGCTCATCGAGAGTCCCGGCGCCCAGGGGGCAGACGTCGTGATCGGCAGCAGCCAGCGCTTCGGCGTGCCGATGGGCAACGGCGGCCCACACGCGGCGTTCATGGCCACGCGCAACAGCTTCAAGCGGGCGCTACCCGGACGGCTGGTCGGGGTCAGCGTCGACGCGGACGGCACCCCGGCCTACCGGCTCACGCTCCAGACGCGGGAGCAGCACATCCGCCGCGAGAAGGCGACCTCGAACATCTGCACGGCGCAGGTCCTCCTTGCGGTGATCGCCAGCATGTATGCGGCGTGGCACGGGCCGGACGGGCTCCGTGCCATCGCCGAACGGGTGCATGCCCGGGCCGCGGCGCTTGCTGCCGGCCTCGAGGGCGTCGAGGGACTCTCGATCCGCCATGCGCGGTTCTTCGACGCCGTCGCAGTCGAGACCGGGTCGTCCGATCGCGCCGAGGCCATCCTCGCCGCCGCCGCAGGCGCCGGCTACGAGCTCCGGCGCCTGGACGAAACCGGAGTCGGCATCGCCTGCGATGAGACAACGTTGGAAGCCGACGTGGCAGCCGTGCTCACCGCCCTGGGCGGGAAACTGCGTCCGGGTCCTGAGGTTGCGACGGCGGTCGCGGAGTCGCTGCCCGCCGGCCTGCGCCGGACCGACCCGATCCTGACCCACCCGGTTTTCTCGCTGTATCGCTCCGAAACCGAGATGCTCCGCTATACCTTCCGCCTGGCCGAGAAGGACGTGACCCTGACGAGATCGATGATCCCGCTGGGCAGCTGCACGATGAAGTTGAACGCCACCACCCAGATGATGGGCATCGGGCTACCGGGATTCGCGCGCGTCCATCCGTTCAGCGACCCGGCGCGGCTCCCCGGCTACGCGCGCATGTTTGCCGAACTCAAGGCATGGCTGGCTGAGATCACCGGTTTCACGGCGGTCAGCCTGCAGCCGAACGCAGGCTCGCAGGGTGAGTTCTCAGGCCTCCTCGCGATCCGGGGGTGGCACCGTTCCCGCGGCGAGGGGCACCGCCTTGTCTGCCTGATCCCGGCCTCGGCCCACGGCACGAACCCCGCGAGCGCCGTCATGGCCGGCTATCGCGTGGTGGTCGTGGCCGCGGACGCGCACGGCAACGTGGATCTCGCGGACCTGCGAGCGAAGATCGCGGCGAACGCGGCCGACCTGGGCGCCCTGATGATCACGTACCCGAGCACGCACGGGGTCTTCGAGGAGGCGATCGTCGAGATCTGCCGGCTCGTCCACGAGGCCGGCGGCCAGGTCTACATGGACGGCGCCAACATGAACGCGCAGGTCGGGCTGTCGCGACCCGGCGACATCGGGGCGGACGTCTGTCACCTGAACCTCCACAAGACCTTCGCGATCCCGCACGGGGGTGGGGGACCGGGGATGGGTCCGATCGGCGTGGCGCCGCACCTCGAGCCGTTCCTGCCGGGGGTCGGCCTGGCTGACCCCGGGCGCGTCGCATCGGCGCCGTACGGCAGCGCCAGCATCCTGCCGATCTCCTGGGCGTATGTCGCCATGCTCGGCGCAAGCGGCGTTCGCCGGTCGACCGAGATCGCGATTCTCAACGCCAACTACCTCGCGGCGAGGCTTCGAGAGGTGTTCCCGATCCTGTACGTCGGCGCGAACGGGACTGTCGCGCACGAGTGCATCCTCGATTGCCGGCCGCTCACGGCCGCCACTGGGGTGACCGTCGACGACATCGCCAAGCGGCTCATGGACTTTGGATTCCATGCCCCGACCATGAGCTTCCCGGTCGTGGGCACGCTGATGGTCGAGCCTACGGAGTCCGAATCGAAGGCCGAGCTCGACCGCTTCGCGGATGCGCTCCTGGCCATCGCGGCCGAGGCCGCCGAGATCGCCGCCGGTCGGGTGCCGCTCGAATCCTCCGCGCTCCGAAACGCGCCGCATACCGCCGCCGACCTGCTTCGTCAGGAGTGGGCCCGGCCCTACTCGCGGGAGCAGGGCGCGTTTCCGCTCCCCTGGGTCCGGGCGCGCAAGTACTGGCCACCGGTCCGGCGGATCGACAACGTCTATGGCGATCGAAACGTCGTGTGCGAATGTCTTCCGGTGGCGGCCTACGCGGAAGCGGCCGGGGAGACGCGGCTGCTGACCCAGCCCGGCTGACTTCCCGCGCCGGAGCGCGCCGGCGTCCTGCCTCAGGCGAGAGCGCAGCCGTCTCGGGCCGCACAGGGCGATCATGCACGCGGCGCGGCCGAGGCCCGGTAGCGCTCCAGCATGCGACCCGAGACCTCCGGGCCCGCGTTCAGGAGCTCCAGGAAGTCGCGGCCGTCGAGCGCGAGCAGCCGCCCATCCGACTCCGCGGTGACGGTCGCGCTGCGTGGGGCGCCGTGCATCAGGCCGAGCTCCCCGAAGACCTCGTCGGGACCCATGACCCGCAGGCGCCGCGACAGCTGGGTTCCGGGATCCACCTGGTCCACGGCGAACCGGCCGGACTCGATGATGTAGAAGCGCTCGGACGGGTCGCCCTCGAGAATGACGACGGTTCCGGCGACGACCGGCATGGCCTGGAGCCGCTGGAGCGCGAGTTCGAGGGCTCCAGGCGAGACACCGGCGAAGAGCGGAAGCTGGGCCACCCGAGCCAGGGTCGCCGCCACGGAGTCCAGCGCCGCCTCGCGCCGGAAGCTCGCACCGACAAGGGCGATCGTGCCGAGCGAAGCAACGAAGATCGCGACGCCGCCAACAGTCAGGATGAGCTGCGACCCGATCGTCTTCATGAGCACTGGCACCGCGAATGAGCCGGCCGCATAGGTGAGGGTGCCCACCGTTTGCAGGGTGCCGAACGTGCGACCCCGTATCGCGTCCGGGACCACACGCTGGAGAACGGTGTCCTTGACGATCTCGCTGACGAGGGCCCCGGCAGCCACGACGACCAGCGCGACGATCGCGAGCGGCAGCGTCGTGACCATCCCGAGGAGCACGAAGCCCGCGGACAGGAGCGCTGCTCCCAGGAGCATCACCGGACCAAGGTTCGGCCTGAGCATCAACGAGGCGCTCGCGACGGCACCGACGACGCCGCCCACACCGATCGCGGCCCACAGATAGCCGGTAGCATCCTCGCCGACGCCGAGGCGGTCCACCGCGAAGATGACGAGCGCCACGGACAGGCCGCCCCACAGGAAGCCCGCCACGAAGTCATACAGGGCGAGGCCGCCGACCGGGCGAAGGATGGCTGCGAACGCCGATTTCTCTGGCGCCAACGGCAAGCCCGCCTCGCCGGCTGGCGCCGCGGAGCCGGCAGCCGCGTTTGCGACATCAGTCTCTGGAGCCACCAGGGCAGTGGCGGCCCGTGGGTTGTTCGCGGGCAATGTCCAGAGGACGACCATCGGCGCGAGGAACGTGGCGGCATTGATCACGAACGCCCAGCCGAGGTCGGTCGTGGCGATGATCAGTCCGGCAATTGCCGGACCGATGATGAAGGTGATCTCGCCGAGCGTCGCAAAGATGCTGTTGGCGGGTCCCAGCTCCGTCTCATCCTTGACGAGGGACGGCATGTAGGCGCCTATCGAGGGTCGGAAGAAGACCGCGAAACAGGTGGCGAAGATGGCCAGGCCAACGGTCACGAGCACAGGCCCGCCGAGGAATGTGTTCGCGGCCAGCCCGATCATCGCGGCGCCTCGGATGAAGTCGGTCACGATGAGGACCAGTCGTCGGTCGAACCGATCGACGACGACCCCGGCCGGAACCGAGAGCAGGACGTACGGGATGATCCGCGCTCCGCCGATCACCCCCAGGAGGAATGGGTCGCTGCTCTCGCGGTACACGACGACCAGGAGCGCAACGAGGTACAGCCAGTCGCCGATGCCGGAAACGAACTCGCCGGCGAACAGCTTCAGCAGGTTGCGGTTGCGCGCGACGGTCCGGTACGCCGTCAGCATCCCTTGTCCGGCCCTCCCTCAGGTCGCGAGCAACGCCGGAGCGCGTCGGCCGAGTATAGGGTTCGACATTCGGCCACACGTCGCACGCCGGGCGGGTCCGTGCTGGATTGGCTTCGCGGGCTGCGGCTCAGGCGGTGCCGGCCTCGCGAGCTGCCCAATACTCGCGCCAGCCACCGAACGAGGTGATCTCGCGGTGCCCGGCGGCCTCGATGACCTCGCGCGGGAACAGGATGCCCGGGACGACGCGGCCGTCCTCGAGTTCCACCGGTCCGCGGTACAGGTGCGGCGGCTCGCCCGCCTCGACCCGCGCCCAGACCTCGTCGGGCAGGTCGTAGAGCTCTCCGGGAACGGAGATCCCGCCCTCGCTGACCTCGAACATCCCGGGATGAACATCGCCAATCGAGAAGATCCGGTACTTCGGCGCCGTTCGGAACTCCCCGAGGAACGTCGCGCCGGCCAGGTTGGCATTCAGCTTCAAGCCACGCATCAGCGTGCCGTTGACGAACAGGAGCGTGGACACGGGGTGCCTCCCGGGTACGGTGGGAACGGTGCTGGCGGCTCCGTCGGGAGCCGCCAGCACGTCTTGGGGCCGACCGGTCGTTGCGGGGGACAACCCCGGCCGGCGGAGATTGCTACATCGCGCCTTCGGGTTCCTCCTCGGGCGGGGTGGTCATGGCGGTCCGCAACTCGGCCATCGAGCCGTGACCTTCACGCCAGGCGGCGGCCCAGATGACGAGCGCGGCGAGGACATAGCCGATCCAGACCGGTTCCGGCGACCGGACCTGCCAGGCGCCGTCAACTGATTGGAAGATCAGCCCGGCCGGGTCGTTGATGAGCCCGACGAGCGCCAGCACGGCGGCGATCAGCGTATAGACGATCGCCCGGCTGTACTGCTTGCCGATGACGAACACCGCGATGGCCCCGAGCATCAGGCCGGTCACGACGGCACCGGCGCCGAGGCGCTCGAGGCCGGCGTAGAGGACGCCCTGGTTGCCGAGGGCCGCGTACATCCCGTCGGCGCTGATGTCGGATCCGGCCGCATGGAGCGCGCCGTCGACGAGCGTCTTTGCCCACTGGGCGATGTTCGGCACGATGGCGAGCACGATCGCTGGGGCGTACTTCGCCTTCGACGTCTGGAACGCCTGCGAGCCGATGACGAGACCGATGAAGAGGAGAATCGGGAACAGGGCCGCCCGCGGAACGACGGCGAGGAACACGCCGACGAGGCCGAGCAGGCAGATCGCCGAGATGACGATGCCGGTAGCCAGGGAGTAGCCAATCCGGCCGCCGACGGCCTTCCAGCCGGGGTGGCCGATGTACACGGCCGGCGGGAACGGCGAGCCAAGGAACGACCCGACGACGGCGCCGATGCCGTCCGCCAGCAGGATGTGCCGGAGGTTGTAGTTGTCGCCGGCGACCGAGGCGGACTCGACGTTGTTCATCCCTTCGGTGAAGTTGTAGACACCGAGCGGGATCGCGGTGACGAGGAGTGGCAGGACGTCCGACAGGCCGCTCAGGACCTCGGTGCCGGGCTGCGGCAGGTTGATGCCGACCTGCTCGAACGATGCCGAAATCTGGGCGGGGTCGAGACCCGTCCACCCGAACACAACGTACGAGAGCCAGCCGATCACCGTGCCGACGAGGATCGCGGCGAGGCCACCCGGGATCCCGAAGGGCAGGCGCACGCCGGCGGTCCAGGACAGCAGGATGATCGCGAACGTGGCGAGCGCGATCCAGGCCGCGTTGAACATCTCGAACGAGGCGTTCATCGAGATGAACGCGACCGAGATGCCGGCGAGGGTTCCGAGCATCGCCGCGCGGGGCGTGTACTTCCGGATCGTCGGGCCGACGAACGCGCCGATGAGCACAACGACCCCGATGAGGAATGCCCACGCGAGGCCGGCCTCCCAGGCCTTCATGACGTCGCCGGTCTTGCCGAGGACCGGGAGCATGATCACGAAGGTCACGAAGAAGTAGTGCGGCACGCTCGGCCCGTAGGGCATCGCCGCAACGTCGCTGCGGCCCTCCTTCTGCGCGAGCCGATAGGCGAGATACGCATAGAACAGGTTGCCGAGCGGAAGCGCGATGGCGAGCGCCGGCAGGATCCGGCCGTAGACCGTCTCAGCCGGAAGTTGGACGACGTAGAGCATCAGCGACGAGAGGACCAGCACGTTCAGGAGCACGTTCGTGCCGAGTCCGAAGAACGCGTTCCAGTCTCCTGGCACCCACAGCCTGGGCTTGGTCATTGAGCCTTGCATTGGTTCTCCTCACCCTCCCTTGGCGATCGCGTTCAGCGCGACGCCGAAGCCATGCCCGCTGATTCCCGTCGCGCCACTTCCAGCGCGCTGAGGAAGCGGGCTGAGTCGCTCACCCAACCGAAGATCCCGCCCTGCGCCTTGATCATGGCCAGGGCCGCCTGCTGGAACTCGGGGAAATACGAGCCCACGCAGTCCTCCAGGACAAGTGCGTCGTAGCCTCGATCGTTCGCCTCCCTTACCGATGTCTGGACGCAGACCTCGGTGGTCACGCCCGTGAAGACCAGCTTCTCGACCCCCCGCATCTTCAGGATCGTCTCCATGTCGGTCGCGTAGAACGCGCCCTTGCCGGGCTTGTCCACGACCGGCTCCCCGTCGACCGGTGCGAGCTCGTCCACGATCCCGTGGCCGTATTCGCCCCGGACGAGGAGCCGCCCCATGGAACCCATGTCGCCGATCTGGAGCGGCGCGTTGCCCCGCTCCTTCTTGGCCCGAGGGAGGTCGGACAGGTCGGCCCGGTGGCCCTCCCTGGTGTGGATCACGAACATGCCGGCGGCCCGGCACGCCTCGAGGACCTTCTTGGCGGGGGCAACCGCGCGGAGGAGCTTCGACGTGTCGTTGCCGAGCGACTCCCCGAACCCGCCCGGATAGACGAAGTCGCGCTGCCAATCGATCATCACCAGGGCCGTCCTGGGGATCGTGAATTCGAACTCGTAGGGTTCTGCCTTGACCTTGGTCATCGGGTCTTCCTCGTTCTCCTCTCTGCCTGCGATTCATCAAGCATTCGCACCGCCCGTTGGACAGTTCATGGCCCGCTCCGCGAGCCGGCGTCGGGCACGACGCGGGTGCCGGTCTCGCCCGCTATCGCGCGTCCGAGCGCCGCGGGCGTCGTGATCAGGACCTCCTGTCCACCGCGTTCGAGGAACCGGATCGCTGCCTCGACCTTGGGGCCCATGCTGCCCTTCGGAAACTCGCCGGCGGCAAGGAAGGCCGCGGCCTCTGACGCGGTCATCTGGTCCAGCCAGCGCTCATCCGGCTGGCGGAAGTGGACCGCGACCCGTTCGACGCCGGTCGACAGGACGAGGAGCGGGATGCCGAGCGTCGCCGCGAGGAGCGCCGAGGCACGATCCTTGTCGATGACGGCCTCAACGCCCTGATATTGGCCGCGCGCCGTCTCGATGACGGCGATCCCGCCGCCGCCGACGGCGATGACGACGTATCCGGCGTCGACGAGGGACCGGATCTCGCCCAGCTCCACGATTCGCTGGGGTTCCGGGGAGGCCACAACCCGACGGTAGCCGCGGCCGCTGTCCTCGACGATCCTCCAGCCGTCACGGGCCGCCCGCGCGTCGGCATCCTCCTTCGAATAGAACGGCCCGATCGGCTTGGTCGGTCGACCGAAGGCCGGGTCCGCGGCGTCCACGACGACGTGGGTCAGGACACAGACGACGCGGTCTGGCAGCCCGCGGGCTGCCAGCTCGTTGAGGAGGGCCTCGCCGAGGATGTGGCCGATGCCCCCCTGGGAATCCGCGACCGACATCTCCAGGCTTAGCTTCGGGATCGGTGCGTCGGCCGGGACGAGCTCCGATCGGAGCAGGATGAAGCCCACCTGGGGTCCGTTGCCGTGGGTGACGACGACGCCCCAGCCTTCGGCGACGAGGTCGGCGATGTGTCGAGCGGTCTCGGTGGCGTTGTCGCGCTGCTCGTCGATGGTGCCCCGCTGGCCGTCGAGGATGAGCGCGTTGCCGCCGATCGCCACGACTGCACGCCGCTCCATCAGGCCGCCACCTCGATGTCGGGCCCGATCCCGAGGCCGGCGGCGAGGCCCCGAATCGCCGCCGCGAAGCAGTCCAGGGGCGCCCGGGCGATCCCGGCCCCGATCTGGCCGACGCCCGCCTGGCGATGGGCGATCCCCGTGTTGATGACCGGCGCGATCCCCGAGTCGACCACGCGGCGGGCATCGATGGCCGTGGGCGTGCCCGCGAACTCGAGCGACGGCAGGGCATAGGCGGGGTTCCGGGCAAGCGTGATCCGGCCCATCAGCCGGGTGAACTCGAGGGCGTCGCTAGCGGAGCCGCCGACGAACCGCACGATGGCCGGGGCCGCGGCCATCGCGAAGCCACCGATGCCGAACGTCTCCGTGATCGCGCTGTCGCCGAGGTCCGGGTTCGCGTCCTCCGGGCCGTAGCCGGGGAAATAGAGCCCATCGGGCACGCCGACCGGCGCCGTGAACCACCGGTCTCCGGTCCCCGACAGCCTGATCCCGAACTCGACGCCATTGCGGGACATGGCCGTGACCACCGACGACCCGGGGATCCCGTGGGCTGCGTCGAGCGATGCCTTGCAGGCCGCCATCGACAGGTTCAGGAAGAAGTGGTCGTTGCCGCGGAGGAAGTCGAGGACCGCGGTGGCCGTCGCGGGGTCCGCGCTGCGGACGATCGAGGGGGCAAGCATCCGTACCAACAGCGAGGTCGCGGCAATGTTCCGGTTGTGGCCTTCGTCGCCCATCTGGAGGGCCTGCCCCGTCAGGCTCCGGAGATCGATCGGGCCAGTCGTCTCGAGCGTGGCCGAGAGCGCGGGCCCCAGGACGTCGCGGAACCAGCGCAGTCGCTCAAGGACGGACGCGTCATACGCACCGAACCGGAGGACCTTGCCGAGGCCTTCGTTGAGCGTGGCATGCGCCCTGCAGCGGCCGGCCTGGTTCTCGACGACGACGACGGGCATGGACGGGCTGATGACACCGGCCATCGGGCCGACTGCGCCGAGGTGATGGCACGGCGCGAAATCGATCTTTCCCGTTCCCGCCAGCGCCTCGGCCTCCTCGGGGCTCGCGGCCCAGCCTTCGAACAGGCTCGCTCCGATGATCGCGCCGCGTACGGGGCCGCACATCCGCTCCCAGGCGATCGGCGGGCCCGAGTGAAGGATTCGGCGGTCGCCCAGCCCGAGCGCCTCGCGGGCCGGCTTGACGTCCACCAGTAGCGGCTGCGCCGCGAGCAGGCGTTCCACCGCCGTCACGTTGCCAGCGGCGACGGTCCGCCCGACGGGGTCGAGTGGATCATTCTCGAGGCGCGCCAGCAGGAGCCCGGCCTCGCGGTCTCCCTCCGCCGGGGGCCGCCAGTCGAGCGCCGCGACCGTCGCACCGTGGGCCGCCGGCGCATCAACGAACATGGCGAGGCCGACATTCACCGCGCGGACGTGGGCAGGAAACAGTCGTGACTCGGCCATCGATGGGTTCGCCATCAGATCACGGCTCCGGCCGCGCGGCCTGGCTGAGCCGACGACCCGCTCGAGGTCGCGGCGCCGGCCTCGTCCATCGCTCCGGCTGCGATCGCAGCCGTGAGACTCGCCGCCTGCGCGTTGCTCGGGGCAACGAGGACGCCGATCGCAGCCAGCTTTGCCTCCTGGTCGGACCGGCCCTGCGGATCGGCATCCGTCCCGCACACGGAGGCGACGACGGTCAGGGATCGGCCGGCTCGACGAGCCAGCTCCTGCGCCTCGCGGACCGCCGGCACGAGCGCGCCGGCAGGATCCTCGTGCGATCCGAAGCCGAGCACGACATCCAGGAAAATGACCGCCGTGGACGGGTCGGCGGCGACCTCGACGATGCGCTCGTTGCGGAGCCGTGGATCGATCATCGGGTGTGGACGTCCAACCGTGTACTCGTCATCCCCGAGGTCGAGGATCTCGTGCCTGGTTGCCGTGTCCGCGCCGAGGGCCGCTCGGAGGACGAGTTTGGCCTCGCCGGCGAGCGAGCCGCCGGCAAACAGCCCGCGGATCCGCCACTGGCCGGGTGCGAGGGCGGCGATCGCAGCGGCCGCGGCAGCCGGGAGAGGGGCGTCCGTGGGCGCCGCACCGTCGTCGCCGACACGTTCACCCCGGGCCAGGGCCACCGCCGTGGTCGCCGCGGCCTCGAACGTGGTAGCCGGGACCAGGCCGCGCGCCCGCACGGCCGCTGGGTCTCCGCCCAGGAAGTTGACGACGACCGGCGTGGCCAGCGCGGCAGCGGCCGCGAGCACGCGTTCGGCCACCTCGATCGCCGGCGGCTTCGAGATCAGCACAATCACCGCGGTGGCGGGATCGGCCTCCAGTCGCCGCAGTGCCGCGAGCATCATCGTCCCACCGACCCGCGCGTCCAGGTCGCGGCCACCGACACCGATCGCCTGGGAGACACCGCTCCCGGCGCGGTCGATGAGGGAGCTGACCTGCTGGAGCCCGGTTCCAGACGCGCCGATCAACCCGATCGGGCCGCGCCGGACCGCGTTCGCGAATCCGAGCGGAACCCCGTCGAGGATGGCCGTGCCGCAGTCCGGACCCATCAGCAGCAGCCCCCGCTCGACGGCGAGGGTCTTGAGTTCGATCTCGTCCTCGATCGGGACGTTGTCGCTGAACAGGAACACGTTCAGGCCGCGCTTCAGGGCCTTGAGCGATTCGGCCGTGGCGTAGGCACCCGGCGTCGAGATGAGGGCGAGGTCGGCACCCCCGAGATCGGCGACGCCCTCGGCAATCGTCCGCCAGTGGGTTCGCGTTGCCGTGGCGGCGGGCCCGTCGGTCGTCCCGGCGAGCCGGCGGGCGGCCAGCTCAAGTCCCGTCGCGGCGGCATCCGGATCATCCGAGGCGACGGCCACGACGAGGTCGTTGGGCCCCGCGTTGCGGACTGCCTCGACGAAGAGGCCGGCCTCGGCCAGGACCTCGCAATTGGCCCGCGTTGCCATCACGAGGCCGGCGCGGGTGACCCCGGCCAGGCCCTCGAGCTCCGCGGCGATCCGCATCAGCTCGACGGAGTCTCGATAGCTGTTCTTGAAGACCCGGGCATGGACGCTCACGCGGCGCGACTCAAGACGACTGGCCGGACGCCGCTGAGCGCGTCGAGCCCGAGGAGCACGCCCACCAGGGTGTCGGCCCCCGACGTCGCTCCCCAGGACAGGGCTCGCTCGATCGCTGGCGCAAGGTCAGCAGGATCCTCGCCCAGGAGGGCCGCGACGAGGTCGTGAAGGCGGCCCGCGAACTCGCCGGCTGCCGCGTGGCGCAGGAAGGTCGCCGCGATCGAGGTGGTCTGGCTGTGGGCAGACGCCGCCGGGACACGCAGAAAGGCGGGGCCGCCCGGCCGGAGCGCCGCACAGGCCGCCGCCACACCGACCAGGGCGTCGTCGCCGGACGGAGTCAGGCCGGGACCAAGCCCGATGAGCGAGGTCGCCGCAGCCTCGACCTCAGCGTCGCCATCGCGACCGAGTGCCGCGGCCAGCCTAACGAGGCGCGGCAGCGCAAGGCGAGCCACCGGTCCCGGCGAGATCGCCGCTCCCGGTCCGAGGAGACCTCCGAGGCCGTCCGTCGTGCCGGGTCGGGAGCGCGCCGCACGGGACGCGGCGATCCGGGCGGTAGCCGATCGCTCCGCCCAGCGCTCTCGGGGCTGCGGTCCAGGCTGCCCCCGCAGACGCGGTGACCAGGATTCAGCCGCGCCCAGATCGATGATCAGGCCGGCCACCGGCACGTGAATGCCTCGCGCGCTGAAGATCACCGCCATCCCGGGCCGGAGGCCGGCCGCGAGGAAGTCGACCGTTTCCGCCAGCATGACGCCGTTCGGGAGCGGACCACTGGCCGGACCGCACACGGTCAGTAGGCCGGGCCCCGCATCGAGGTTGACGACCGAGTGGTAGACCCCCTGGACCGTCGCCCAGCCTCCTCGTTCGAGGGACGGCCGAATGGCATCGCTGACGAGCGCTGCCCGGGGGGCGCCTGACCGGCCTGGGGTCGCCTGCATCGCGCTGAATCGTAGGGACGCGCTCCCTCGCGGTCACTAGCCGATCTCCACATTGACACGACATTTGCCTGTGGAGTATTCATACCGCGATGCCTGCCTCCGCCGGTGCCAGCCTCGACGCCGTCCGAATCTCCGACATCCTCCGGCTGCCGATCCTCGAGGGCGCCCGTGTCGTGGGCGGAACCGAGGGTCTGGAGCGGCCGGTCCGGTCCGTCAACGTCATGGAAGTCCCGGACATCCTGGACTGGGTGAAGCCGGACGAGCTGCTGCTCACGACCGCCTATCCGCTGCGCGACGATCCAGCGGCGCTCGATGCGTTGATTCCGCGCCTCGCCGAGCGCGGGCTCGCCGGGATCGCCCTCAAGCCGACGCGCTACATCACGGCCACGCCGAAGGGCATGATCGAGGCGGCGGACCGGCTGCGGTTTCCGTTGATCGAGCTGCCGGCCGAAGCGTCGTTCAACGAGATCATCAACGCGGTCCTGTCGGACATCCTCGCGTCCCAGACGGTCCGGCTTCAGCGCGTGGCCGCGATCCACGATCGGTTCACCGCGATCGTGCTGTCCGGCGGGGGACTCCGGCAGATCGCCGAGGCACTCGCCGAGCTGATCGGCCGCTCGGTGGCCATCGTCGACAATGCCGGCGCACTGCAATGGCGGACGGCCCCAGATGTCGAACCCGGCGACGGCATGAAGGTCCAGCCCATCCAGGTGGGGTCGGACCGGTACGGCGCGATCCTCGTCAAGGGTGGATCGGAGCCGCTCGGACCCGAGCAGCTGGAGGCGGTGGAACACGCGGCGACCGTGGCTGCTCTCCGCCAGGTCCAGGCGCGGGCTGTTGCCGAGGCGGATCGTCGATTCCAGGCGGTCTGTCTCGAGGAGCTGGTGACCGGCCACGTGACCGACCGAAGCGTCCTCGTCGAGCGCGCCGCAGCCTTCGCCTGGGACCTGGCGACGCCGCGGGCCGTCCTGCTCGCGGAGGTCGAGGCCGTCGCCGGGCGTCCCTTCGCCGCGCTCGCCGGCACGCCGGAAGAGGGCGAGCTCCGACATCGGCTGGCCGAGATCGCCCGCGCAAGCCTTGGGTCATCGGCGATCACGTGGGAGCGCAGCCGCCAGATCGGATCACTCGTCGCGGTGCTCGATGGTGGCGAAGGCATGCTGCGCGAGGCCGGCGCGGCGTTCCAGTCGGAAGCTGTACGGCGGCTCCCGGGCGGGGTCATCAACGTCGGCGTCGGCCGCCCCGTCGACGACCCGCTTCAGATCCACCAATCATTCGGGGAGGCGCGGCGCGCCCTAGCGATCGGCCGCTGGAGCCGCGGCCCGGGCCAACTCGTGCTGTTCTCTGACCTCGGCGTCGACCGACTCCTCGCTGCCGTCCCGGAGGCGGAGGTGGAGGCCTACTGCGACGCGGTCCTGGGTCCCCTCGAGGCGTACGATCGGGCGCACGGCACGGCCCTGGTCGCGACACTCGACACGTTTCTGGCGAGCCGCAACGGCGCGCTCGCGGCTCGCCAGGTCTTCGTCCACTACAACACCCTGAAGAACCGCCTCGCCAAGATCGAGGAGATCGTCGGCCCGTTCGTCGACGACCCCGAGCGCTGCCTCAGCCTGTCGCTCGCCCTCCATCTCCGCCGGCTGCCGTCCTCCTGAGGCGATCTCGGCTCGCGACCTCGTGACGGCGCGCGGACGCACCCGCGCCTACGCGCCCTCGTAGGCGATCTCGCCGTGGAGGCCCTGGTCCAGCCCGCTGTCCTCGGTCTCCGCGGTGACGCGCACCGTCGTGACCTTGTCGATGAGCCAGAGCATGCCGTAGGTGAAGGCCAGCGACCAGATCGAGGCGATGACCACCGCTTCCACCTCGACGATGAAGAACGAGGCGTTGCCGGCGAGCAGGCCATCCGCACCCGCCGAGTTCCAGGCCTTGTTGGCAAAGACCCCGAGCAGGATGATCCCGAGCGACCCTCCCACGCCGTGGACGCCCCAGACGTCGAGGGCGTCGTCCAGCTTGTAGCGGTTCTTCAAGGCCACGGCGCCATAGCAGACCGCCCCCGCCGCGCTCCCGATGATGATGGCCGTGACCGGCGACACGAAGCCCGCGGCGGGCGTGATCGTGGCCAGGCCAGCGACGGCGCCGGTGAGCAGGCCGAGGAACTTCGGCCGCTTGGCCAGCCGCCAGTCGAGCGCGAGCCAGACGATGGCTGCGAACGAGGCCGCCACGTCGGTGTTCAGGAAGGCAATCGCGGTGACCGAATCGACGCGGAACTCGCTGCCCGCGTTGAAGCCGTACCAGCCGAACCAGAGCAGCCCGGTGCCGAGGGCGACCAGCGGGATCGAATGCGGCCCCGAGTCGGCCGTCCGCCGACGACCGACGAACAGGACCGAGGCGAGCGCCGCCATGCCGGCGATTGCGTGGACGACGATGCCGCCGGCGAAGTCGAGCACACCCCACGTGGCCAGCAGGCCGCCGCCCCAGATCATGTGCACGAACGGGAAGTAGACGAACAACAGCCACCCGGTCAGGAAGAGCATGTACGCCCGGAACGTCACCCGGTTGGTGAACGCGCCCGTGATGAGGGCAGGGGTGATGATCGCGAACATCATCTGGTAGGCGATGAACACGACAAGCGGAATCGTGTCGTTGAGGGGCGCCGGCGTGTCCAGCGTGACGCCCTGCAGGAAGGCGAAGTCGAGGTTGCCAATGATCCCGCCCGCCCCGCCGGAAAAGCAGAGCGAGTAGCCGATGGTGACCCAGAGGACCGTCGTCCAGCCCATCGATACGAAGCTCTGCATCATGATCGCGAGGACATTCCGCCGACCGACGAGCCCGCCGTAGAAGAAGGCAAGACCCGGCGTCATGAGCATGACAAGGCTGCTGCACAGCAGCATGAAGCCGGTATTCCCAGTATCGAGTCCTGGCATCGTCCCTCTCTCCGAGCTGTGACGTGGACGGCCCCATGCTAGGCACCGGCTCGGCCTGCGTCTGTGTCCGGTCCTCATCGTTTGGTGGCCAGCGGATGTCCGATTCGGCCAGTTCGTCGGGACCGGGCGCCGGATAGAATCGGCCCGTCGAGGGATCTCGAGGGAGGCAAAGCCCGGTGCAGCTCACGCCCCGTGAATCCGAGAAGCTGCTCATCTACGTCGCGGCTGACCTCGCCCGTCGCCGGCGCGCCCGCGGGCTGCGCCTCAATCTCCCCGAGGCCACGGCGCTCATCAGCGAGGCAATGATGGAGGGAGCGCGCGACGGCAAGAGCGTGCCCGAGGTGATGGCGCTCGGGCGCCAGGTCCTTGGCCGGGACGACGTCATGGACGCGGTTCCGGAGCTCCTGACGGTCGTCCACATCGAGGCGACCTTCGTGGACGGCACCAAGCTCGTCTCGTGCCACGACCCGATCCCGTGAGCGACGGCGGGCCCATCGGCGGCTACCGGCATCCGGCCGGCGACATCGAGCTGAACGAGGGCCGGCCCGTGACCGAGCTGTCGGTGACGAGCCTGGGCGACCGGCCGATCCAGGTCGGCTCGCACGCCCACTTCGCCGAGGTCAATCGTGCGCTTCGCTTCGACCGCCTTGCCGCGTTCGGATGCCGCATGGACATCCCGGCCGGGACCGCGGTCCGATTCGAGCCCGGGGATACGCGCACGGTCAGGCTCATCCGGTTCCGCGGTGCCCGGGTCGTGTGGGGCGGGCAGGGGTTCGTGAACGGGCCCCTCGATGGGCCGGGCGCGCGGGAAGGCTTCGCAGCACGCCTGGCGAGGGGCGGGTTCGAGGGAGAGGCCCCGCGAAGCGGTGAATCCGGGTCGTGAGGATCTCCCGATCGCGTTACGCCGCGCTCTACGGCCCGACGACCGGCGACCGCTTCCGGCTCGCCGACACCGAGCTCGTGGTGGAAATCGAGCGAGATTTCACGATCCACGGCGAGGAAGCCGTGTTCGGCGGCGGCAAGTCCATCCGGGACGGCATGGCCCAGTCATCCACCGCGACTCGGGCATCAGGCGCCCTCGACCTCGTGATCACCAACGCGATCGTGATGGACGCCCTGATCGGCATCGTGAAGGCCGACATCGGTATCCGGGATGGGCGGATCGAGGGGATCGGCAAGGCCGGCAACCCCGACATCATGGATGGCGTCGATCCGCGCCTGATGATCGGGCCGGGCACCGACGTGCTCTCTGGCGAGGGCCTGATCGCGACCGCCGGGGGCGTTGACAGCCACGTCCACATGATCTCGCCGCAGCAGGTCTGGGCGGCGTTGAGCAACGGCATCACGACCCTCCTCGGAGGGGGCACCGGTCCGGTCGACGGCACAAACGCGACGACCACAACCCCAGGTGACTGGAACATCGCCCGGATGCTCCAGGCGGCCGAGGGCCTGCCGGTCAACTGGGGCGTCTATGGCAAGGGCAACGCGAGCGAGCTCGAGCCCCTGCGCGAGCAGGTTCGGGCGGGGGCCTGCGGGCTCAAGGACCACGAGGACTGGGGCACGACGCCGGCGGTCATCGATGCCAGCCTTCGTGTTGCCGA
>Ga0334722_10000606_pt1 | contig 51223 bp, 39 predicted proteins | sample C3_bottom_MG_FD_207210 | JGI IMG/M metagenome (GOLD analysis project Ga0334722, IMG submission 207210) | Sediment microbial communities from Yellowstone Lake, YNP, Wyoming, USA - C3_bottom | ecosystem: Environmental > Aquatic > Freshwater > Lake > Sediment | place: USA: Wyoming | collected...
CTGGAACACGAACCAGACCGTCACGGTCACTGGTGTTAATGACAACCTGGCCGATGGCAATGTGGCTTATAACATCGTGCTTGGCTCCGCTACCTCCAGCGATAGTGTCTATAGCGGCCAAAATCCCGCCGATGTAGCGGTGACCAATACCGATGTCCGCAGCGCCAGTTTCGTAATCAGTCCACTTAGCGGAACCACCAATGAATCTGGAGGAATATTCACCTTCACAGTCCGCTTGGGCTCCCAGCCTACCAACGACGTGACCATCCTGGTTAGTAGTTCCGACACCACGGAGGGTACGGTTTCCCCGGCCAGCCTGATCTTCACCAACGCCAACTGGAACACGAACCAGACCGTCACGGTCACTGGCGTTAACGACAACTTGGCTGATGGCAATGTGGCTTATAACATCGTGCTTGGCTCCGCTACCTCCAGCGATAGTGTCTATAGCGGCCAAAATCCTGCTGATGTCGCGGTAACCAATACCGATGTCCGCTCCGCCAGCTTTATCTTCGGCGCCATTATCGGCAATACCAGTGAGTCCGGAGCCACGGCATCGTTCACAGTCCGCCTTGGCTCCCAGCCTACCGACGACGTGACCATCCCGATTAGCAGTTCTGACACCACTGAGGGTACGGTCGCCATAGCAAATCTGATCTTCACCAATGCCAACTGGAACACGAACCAGACTGTCACTGTCACTGGCGTAAATGACAACCTGGCCGATGGCAATGTTGCTTATACCATCGTACTTGGCACCACCAGCTCTAATGACGGTCTCTACTCCGGCCTAAACCCAAACGATGTTACGGTCACCAACACGGATGTCCGCTCCGCCAGTTTTGTCATCAGCGCCATCAGCGGCAGCACCAGTGAATCGGGCACGACGGCCACCTTCACGGTTAGCCTCGGCTCCCAGCCCACCGCCAATGTAACCATCCCGGTTACCAGTGGAAACCTCACCGAAGGTACGGTTTCCACGGCCAGTTTGATCTTCACCAATCTCAACTGGAACTCGAACCAGACCGTCACTGTCACCGGCGTTAACGACTTCGTAGCCGATAGTAATAAAACCTATAACGTTGTGCTTGGAACCACCTCTTCAGGTGATAGTGTCTATAACAGTCTTAATCCAGGTGTCGTGGCGGTCACCAACAACAACATCCAGGTTAATTCACTTATCGTCAACTGGGACTATTCTGAGGCAAATTTTGTGGCCAATTACGATTTGAGAGGGATGAATGTATATGTCGGCGGGACCAAGGTCTGCACTTCGCCGGATGCTGGCGTTTTAGCGGCCAAAACAATAACCTGCAATGTCAGCTCCTACTCCCTTGTTAAGCCATTTTCTTTTACCATTACGGCTTATGACGGTGCGGGGGAAGAAAGCGTTATGTCTGATGCTTTTACAATCAGTTGATTCGGCAAAAACTAATGCGGAAAAGAGCAAAGAAACTCGAGTTGCCGGAGAAGAGGGGGGCGGCAACTTGAGTTTCTTATTGGCCTATTTTGGGAGGTTGTTGCGTTAGCATCTCCCTCACCCTAACCCTCTCCCTGAGGGCGAGGGAACTCACCTTCTCCCCCAGGGACCTCGGTACCCCCTTGTGGGGTGGAAGGTCGGGATGAGGGGGCTAAAACGTCTTCATCAGCACTTTACTTACGGTTTGTTAGTAAAAGGCTAGGCCTCATTTGGGGAGCCAAATTTTAGTCGGCGCAGCTGGTTTCTGGGCATCGAGATCCCAACCGTCCTGCGCAACATTCACGGAATCAAACCTAAGCCCTCCCCACCCCGACGTAGTGGAATCCTGCTTCCCTCATCTTTGCAGGGTCATAGACATTGCGCAAATCGATGAAGACCGGCGTTCGCATAACGGCCTTAATCCTGGCCAAATCCAGGGCGCGATACTGATTCCATTCTGTAAACAGGACCACGGCATCGGCTCCCTGGCAGGCTTCGTAGGGAGAATCGGCACAATTAAAATACGGGAACATTTCCGCCGCCTGTTTCATGCCTTGTGGATCATGGACTTGCAGCCTGGCGCCCTTCTCGTAGAGTGGCGGCAGGATGCTCAGGGCTGGCGAGTCACGTAAATCATCGGTCTCCGGCTTAAAGGTGAGCCCGAGAGCCGCAATGGTCTTACCCGCTTCTGAGCCACCAATGGCATCGCGAATTTTCTTAACCATTCTGGCCTTTTGGGCGGCATTGACTTCAACCCCGGCCTCGACAATCCGCACCGCCACCCCGTGTTCCTGAGCCACCCGCAGTAACGCCAGAGTGTCTTTCGGAAAACACGACCCGCCATAGCCGGGGCCGGGATGCAAGAATTTACTGCCGATTCTCCCATCTAACCCCACGGCTTTAGCCAGATCTTTGACGTCGGCGCCGACTGCCTCACAGACCGTGGCCATCTCGTTGATAAAACTTATCTTTACCGCCAGAAAGGCATTTGCCGCGTATTTGATCAGCTCAGCCGTCTCCAAATTCGTGACCACAAAGGGAGTGGAGAGCAGGTAGAGCGGGTCGTAAATTTCCTTCATAACCCTGGTGGCCCGTTTGGATTCGCTGCCGATAACCACTCGGTCCGGGCGCATGAAGTCGTTAATCGCCGCGCCCTCTCGCAAGAATTCTGGATTTGACACCACATCGAAATCAGCTGTTGGGTTGGCCTCGGCAATGATTCTTGCAACTTGCCGGGCCGTGCCCACCGGCACGGTGCTTTTATCCACCACCACGGTGTAGGCGGTCAGGTGAGAGGCCAGTTCCCGGGCGGCATCATAAATATAGGTGAGGTCGGCATAACCATCCCCCCTTCTTGACGATGGGGTGCCGACGGCGACAAAGAGCGCCTGCGCCGATTGAACTGCTGACTTCATGTCCGTAGAAAAGGATAGGCGCCCCTCCGAGACATTTTTTTGAACCAGGGCCTCAAGGCCCGGCTCATATATTGGAATACCACCCTCTTGCAGGGATTTGATTTTAGCAGCGTCTTTGTCCATGCAGATCACCTGATGACCAAATTCCGCTAGACACGCTCCGGTAACCAAGCCGACATAGCCGGTACCAATCATTGTAATATTCATTGAGCGAATTCCTTATTAAACGCGGTAGTACTCCCGATACCAATCAACAAAACGTTGCAGCCCTACCTCAATTGTGGTGGATGGGCAGAAGTCAACATCGCGCACCAAGTCATCAACATTGGCGTAAGTCTCCTGGACATCACCATTTTGCATCGGCAGGAAGCGCTTTTCAGCCTTGCGGCCCAGGCAGTTCTCCAGGACTTCAATGAAACGCAGGAGTTCTTCCTGCTGATTATTGCCGATATTGTAAATCTTATAAGGGCACCAACTGCTACTTGGATCGGGGTTATTTCGGTCCCAAAGTGGATCAGCGGCTGGAGGACGCGTGATAATTCGAACCACGCCCTCGATGATATCGTCGATATAGGTAAAATCGCGCTTCATCCTGCCTTCGTTAAAGACATTGATCGGCTGACCGGCCAGAATCGCCTTGGTGAAAAGAAAATAAGCCATATCAGGTCGGCCCCAGGGGCCATAGACCGTAAAAAACCGTAACCCGGTGGTTTTCAGGCCGTAGAGGTGACTGTAGGAATGGGCCATCAACTCGTTGGCTTTCTTGGTGGCCGCGTACAATGAAACCGGATGATCAACATTGTCATGGGTTGAAAAAGGCATCTTGGTGTTGCCGCCGTAGACGGAGCTCGATGAGGCAAATACTAAGTGCTCAACGCCGGAATGGCGACAACCCTCTAAGATATTGCCAAATCCCACCACATTGGCGTCTATGTATGAGCTGGGATTTTCCAGTGAGTAACGAACCCCGGCCTGGGCCGCCAGATTGACCACCGCCTGAAAGTGATGCTTGCGAAAGAGTTCGGCCATCAGGGGCCGGTCTGCCAAATCTCCATGGACAAAGGTAAACGCCTCACTCGCAAGCAGAGAAAGCCGGGCCTGCTTCAGGGCGGGGTCGTAATAATCATTAAGGTTGTCGATCCCGACTACCCGCCATCCTTCCGCCAACAGCCGTTTGCTTAAAAAACAGCCAATGAACCCGGCGGCGCCGGTGATTAGTATCGTTTTCAACAAAAAGCTCCTTTGGTAGATAGAAATAAACGAAAAGTGGGATCGATTTAGCTGACAGAATATTAAGGATTGTATGCATGATCAGCAGGAAGACCCTGATCGATGAGCCTGCCTGTGGGCCAGATTTCATGCAGGGCCAGCAGGTTGTTCTTGACCTTGCGGGGAGCTCCTAGAAAAAGTTGTGAGCCCGATCTTTCCCGGCTGGCCCAAAGTTCTTTATGCGGGCTGTGCTCGCCAAGAAAGTCATATTCCTTGATCCCGTTGGCAATACACCATTCCATGACCTTCAGGCGCAAAATATTCCCGATACCGGCAACTTCCGGATCAAAACCTTCCTGGAGTGCATGGAAAACACCATTGTAAATATAGCCGTATTGGATCGCATAGGCCACATTGTCAAGATTCAGGCGGAAGATGCCAAGCCAGTTGTGTGATAATGAAAGTTGAGCGAATTGGCGATAAAAATCAGCCATCAGGGGCTTTTTGATAAAGGAGCCACATTGACCTTCACTCCGCCAGCGTCTGCCATGCAGGTGGAATAACTGCGCCAGGTATTCGCCAACATCTTCAGGTCTGCTGCAGAACTCAAAACTGATTGCATGGGTTTTTAGCAGATTTTTCTCCAGGTATCTGAGGTTGGACCGTCGTTTCCTAGATAGTCCAGCAAGATAGTCTTCGAAAGAAGCTGGCAGTAGAAATGAGCTGAATGAAGCGACACGACTTCTGCTAAAGGAGAGATCCTCGCCGAAACATTGAGCAAAGCGCTTCTGGCTTCCTGTCCAGCCCGCTATATTAGGGAACCAGGCGCAATCCCATTCACGGTAATTGAAGATGACCTCACGTATGGTGGCCAGGCACTCTTCTTCCAGCCCGGTATGGGCGATGATATCCGGATATTCCGCCCCGGAATGACAATCCCCGATGTATCGTAAATACCGGTAATTGATAAGTTTGATTAGCTTAAATTCTGTGAGATAAAAAGGTGCCGCCCCGACAAGTTTTCCTCTCTTATCCCGGACTATAATTACAAAGAGCTTGGCCTGTGGATAGACGGTATTAAGCCAAGTCGAAAGCCATTCGAAGGTTAGAAAAATTGAGTTAGCAGCTGAGAATTGCAAAAGGTCATTCCATTCTGGCGCAAGGCAGTCGAATTCAGATCGGGAAGTAATGAGTTCAGGTGTCAACTCAGGCTTAGGGGGCATATGCATCGATCTCCGGGGCAATAGCTTCAATAAATGATTGGAGATCAATTTTCGAAACTCCGGACTTGTCTGATTGGTCGTGAATAGGAGCTGCAAGCAAAACAAAGGCCCCAAAGTTTTGATGTCTGAATAGAGCGTCTCTGATTGATCTTATTTTTACTTCGAAACTTGCCGTATAATCGCCGGATGGCAGACGGAACCAAAACAGCGTATCGTATCTAGTTTTGTCGATATCAGCAGCAATGCGATTCACAAGAGCCGGTCGTTTAAGCCCTGTTTCATAGATTTCACCGCCATTGTACAAAGAGCGAGACAAATAACTGATCAACCTTTTATCAACGCCTTGAGAGCTATAGTAAGGGATCAATACCTTGATCTCATGGCCTTCCTGGTTAGTATAAGTCCTGACGATCTGGATGGCGCCAGGGAAGTATGATTCGCTGTCAATCCAGTTGTCGTCAGACCCATGCCATTCACCCAATCGGTAGGGCAAAGAAGTGCGTGGTTGGACGGCTATTGGGGCTGCAAAGAGGTGGAGATATCCTGAAAAAACAAACAAGACCACGAGAAGTATCAGCGTTGGTTTCCTGGAAACGTGGAGATTGCTTCCAATATCCTCCACATAACTTACATTTATGGCACCGCGTTCAAACAATCTTGACTCTATAGGGCTTTTCCACTTGGTCACCCACCAGTTCACCAGAAAGATACCTACCAGCCCGACTTGTGCGACAAACCAACCATGAAAAATATGGGCTGGGCCATGTAACATTTCTGGCCCATAGCATTGTCCCATCACTCCAGCTAGCGCCACTCTGATGCCATTAGCCAAGACAACGATAAATACCCCTGATGTCAAAACAATGGCAGCTCTAGTCCACGTCTTTTGGGTTAGATAGACCAAAGCAAGACCGATGGCGATTACCGTGATAAAAAAGCTTATACCACTGCATGCTTGAGCTACCTCAAGTGAAATATTTGGGAGGTGAATGTAAACGGTGTCAAGGAAGACCGGGTAGCCGATGAGTCTGAGAAAGAAAGATCCAAGTTGTGCAGAGATAAGTTGAAATGGTAAATGAATCCGGTCAAGAATTGGATCCATCAACGGGACCATGAACTGGAGGTAGAAAAGAGGCAGAGCTAAGGCTTTCAAATAATTCCAACCCAGAGTGAAAAGCACAATGGAGGGCAAGATCAGCAGAAAGGACAGTGCTTCAAGTTGAACAAAAAATCCTGCCCGACCAATGAACAGCAAAATAAAGCTGAATACGATACAGATAATTCCAACGATAGGGGCAGGACGAACTTTGATGTTGGGGAGAATATCCCGCTTTAGCCAAATCAGGTAAATGGAAATAATGGGGATCAAAAAGCCATGGGAGTACGTGCGGTCAGTAAGCCAAAGTTCGATCAGCCATTTAAGGCTCACAAAATACAGACTGGCAAGAGCAATAGAAAATGTGCAGATTGTCACCGCTGAATAGCGATAGTTGTGTCCTTGGACTAGGAGAGGAGAAGAAGTTGAATTGCTCACTTTTTGCTCACAACTAAATTATTTCATCTAGTACTTTCTTGGCGCGCATTATCTCTTTCGCAAATCTGCCTTTCAAATTTGAATTATAGTGGCGAAAGTTGTAGACGTTCCTTTTTTGTAAATGCCATCTGTCAGCCCATTCAGGTGCTGTAACAAGATTTATTTCTGAAATGTCATGATCAGTACTGGCGTGTTCTAGAAATTTCAACATTAATAAGTTTCCTGCGCCGTATTCTCTGTATTTTTCTTCGTAGCCAATCTTGAGAATATACCAAACATTAGCGGTTTTAACGCATAGTTGTGCAGCTGCAGGGTGAGAGTTGATGTAAAGAATGTTAATGAGTAAAGATCCGTCTTCCGAAAATTGGCATATCAGATCTTGATAAAATGAAACCAGCCGATGTGAGTGCTTAATCGCGGAATTGGTGCCATTTTCGCCTTTCCAGCCGGAAGATTCAAGGTCGAGGAAAATTTTATATGCGTCCTGTAGTCCGTGTGGATCGTGAATAAATCTCACACTAACAGGTCCCTGCTCCAGTTCGATACGTTGGGCAAGCCTCTTGATGTTTCTGAGAAATTTTTTCGATAGCGACTTTTCGAAAGAGCCATTTAAACAGTCGAAATATGCATTTTCAGTGTATTGTACAAGCCACTTTTCGTCTGCAAGAAAAATATTAAACAAATCTGAATTCTCACTTATCCCAGTGAATTCCATAAAAGACCAATTGAACTGATCGTAACTGCGTAAAGAATCAAGCATTCCAATGAAATCTTCTTTAGTCATCACCTCATAGTTGATAAGTGCACCCGATAAAACGATATGCTTATGCTTAGGGAAAGTGATGGTGTGAAATTTGATGTTCCTTTTTGATAAAACAGATTTTTGGATCGGTAGGATCATCTCTATTCTGTCATCTCTGCTGACTGTAACAAAATAAATTGTCTCTTCCATCAGGGATTTCACGAGAGCGAACATCCAGCGCCAATCCTGATGAAATTGCGGGTGTGAAAGATTTAAATATAAACGATTCCACGAGTCCCTAATTTCATTAAGACCAGGTAAGCCCACATGAATTTGTACATTGGGCCCCTGTTTGTCAGGGGATAAAGGTAATGATTTTGATAAATTGTTCTGATCAGTCAACTGTGGGCTCATAAATTAAATTTTAGGAATTTCCTGAAAGTCTTAATGCATGTCGAACACGATTTTCGATATCAAGAAATATGCTAATTTTCCAAATTAATATGCTCATTGCAGTGGCAACAAGTGCAACTCCAATAATTGCAATATTTGGTAATTCAGTCCGGTCGAAGCCAATAGCTTTATAAATAAACATGATTGAAACGCCATTAAAAATAAAAATGTAAAATGTAGAGGTTGATATTTGATATACGGGAGTTTTTAGAAAACTTGGGATTTTAAAATTCGGAATAAAGGCTAGTACGAAACTGCCGGAGATCAACCAATGCATAGTGAAATGAATACCTGAATCAAAATATGCAATCGCAAGTCCTGCGAGAAATGTATAGTATCTTTGTCTAATCGTTGATGTAAGGCTAAAACAATAACCAAGCCAGATAAGTAACAAGAAGTTTTGCGGAACAAGATCTCTCAAATATTCAGTATTCCATACGTGTGGTGCCACCAACCTAATAGAAGTAAAAACAAGAAGAAGATTCATTGCTGCTTTCCATCGAGATGAATTTAGTGCCGTTCTGATTTTTGACGAGGAAAATAATAGTGATATGATGAAAAGACTTTGAATGAGAACCTGGACAAACCAGAATGGAAATACCCCGGTAATTTTAAGGTCTATGAGGTTTGTCATCAATATAAGAGTAGTAAAGTCGAAGTCTCTCGTGTATGCAAAATTTAATATCGTGAGTATGTAGTATGGTATTAGTATTTTTATTGCGTAATCTGCGAACCAGTTCCATGTGCCTCTTTGTACAAACTCTGAATGCTTAAAGCGACCCATGTTGTAGCCGATCAATACAAAGAGAAGCAGGGTTCCTCCGCCAGCATATTTGATCCCAGAGTGGGTCAGAACAACTGCCGATATTGCAAAAAACCTCAGCAGGATGCTGCTTTCAACTTCTGAAAATAGCGTTTTTTTTGTCGATTTACATCTTGCCAGGGCCTCAATTGCTGTATTTTCCCAATTGTTTGGTATATAGCCAAGATGATTCTCAAGAGCCATAGAGAGCTGGACGTAATTAAGAGAATCTCCACCCAAGCCGACAAAGGACGCATCAGGAGTTATATCTTCACCGGGAAATATCTCGGAAAATTGTTTATATAAATAATTCTCTGGATTGGCTATTAAGGAGTTGTGACTATGTGCATTAATGCAATCTACTTCGCACATCTCAGATATCTTTGCTCTTTGAATTTTTCCTGTGGCGGTTCTAGGAAAATCTGCAACACGGATCACTTTAATGGATGATTTTGCGTTAATAGAATAGCCATTCAATATATCTCCGAGACTATCAATAATTAATTTTTCGTTTATGCCAGAGCTATCAATTACGGCAACTAGGAAGCCATCGCCCCTTAACTTGTCAGGGTATTTGGCTACTACAATCTGATTAGCCACATTAAATTGCTTTTCTAATTTAATTTGCAGCTCGTCTGGGTTAATTTTTATGCCACCAGAGTTAATAATGTCATCTGCCCTGCCATCATAGTACAATCTCCCATCTTCCAAATGACCAATGTCATTAGTCAACAGCCAGCCATCTATATCTATAACGCTTCTGAATTCTTTGCCATCATATATTCCGTTACAAACATTACCACCTCTTATCATTATTCTGTTTTCATGGTTAATGGTTATTTCAATTCCATCTGTCGGCAGTCCAACAGAATTGAGATATGATTCGTTAATTTCGTTAATCTTTAGGAATGTTGAACGAGACGCCTCTGTTAACCCATAATGTTGAATGATATTTGCATTTGGAAAAAGTTTTATCATCTGCTTTTTCTCAATTGCGCTCATGAATTGGCTACCAATTTCAATCCATTTTACCTTTTTTCCCAGCTTCCCGATTATGTTCTCATTTGCCAGCAGTATTCTCCAAAGAGTAGGAACAGCCGATATTGCATTAATAGAATCAGTCTCAAGCATTTTCCTGATTTCAGACGGATTAAATCCATCCTTCGGTATATAGGCTTTCCCGCCTATAGCGCATATAGCTCGTACTCGTCCGAAACCAAACGAATAGTGAACCGGCACACCTATATATTCTCGAATTGTTTCGTCAACTTCCATTATCCGGTTAAGCCTAATAACCGTATTTTCTAATGTTTTATGGTGAAGCAATATTGTTTTTGGTTTTCCTTCGGTGCCAGAAGTAAAAACCACTTGCGCTGGCAAATCATCAGATATCGTCGGCTGGAATATTTCTAACCAACCACCTTGATGATCTGGCTCAATTATTTCGGCTAGTTCCAAGTCTATATCGTCAGTAGCTCCTTGCTTAACTATAGCTACAAGTATTTTCTTGTTAAAACATTCAAACATTTTTTTAACAAAATCAACTGAATTAGCCTCTCTTATTCCTATAACCATTTGATCTATAGCCATACATTTGCCAATGTTTATAAAGGTTATGTCTAAATGCTGAAAAATAATTTAATAAAAATACAAGTTAATGTACAAAATGGTGCCAATATAATTAGATTGTTTACGATCATTAAATCGGTAAGATTTTTTGTCCGGTTCGGGTCATGAAGACTACTTCTTTTACCCCCGCCAAATAATAGCCCTTTATTGCTGCGGCTAACTCGGCGCTTGAAGGTTCTGGGTTCTTTGTGTAGCCGATGATTGCACGCAGCCCCCCCCCAGCTTGTACAATTGTGGGACAGGCCTCAAAAAGATGTGCAATCACTGTAGGCGGTCCAGTGCATATGTAGTGGACCGCGACAGCAGATCGCTTTGTGTCTGGTCTGGAGCAAGCGCCCCACGTGGCCTTGTGATAATACACCCCGTCGTTTAGGTATGGGCGGCTCCCTTGGACATCAAGACTTTTTAGGGCATTTTCAATTGCGTATTTTATTTGGTAATAATAGACCGCCGTGAGCACACCGCAATTGACAAGTTTCTCGTCTCCATCCAGCACCCCGGCGCGGGTATAAAGTAAATTGCCACCTCTAAGCCGACAGAGAGCAGCTGCCAACGGGCGGCCGTCTTTCGAGATGAACATCAACATTCCTTCGTCAAAAAACCTCTTTATTTCCTCATAGCTGTCATACAAGGCAAGAGGGCCAAAGCGTGTCCTGATATATGGTATAAACATTCGATTATAGAAAAACGGCAAGTCGGCAAGATCTGTTGAGATCTTCATCTCCAAGTTATATTTTCTCTCGAAACTGTTTATAAGATTACGTTTTGTTCCGGATATGTTTTTCCGCAGACCATCCCAGCCACCAGATGTTTCAATTATCTGCTCAACAAACTCATTCCCTTTAAAGCTGGCGAATCTGTCTAGAAATAATCCATAAATACTTGGAAGTGAAGATACACAAATGTCAAATTTATTAGCATGATTCCGAATATATAATGGTAGTAGAAATATTGGCATTCGCCATTTACGTACTTCTACTATTGACATGTTGTAAACTCGATGTTTAAAATCATCAAGAAATAGACTAGATCCTACCAGTAAACATCGTATGTTTGGTCCGTCATTTGTAAGTTCGCCGTCAAGCAGGACTAAATCAATAATTAGTCCCTTAGTTGCCAACCATACTAAGCGCTTTGATAACTCAATAAGGCGACTGACTCGTTCACTCATGCTTGACTCCGTAAGCTATTGCAGGAGCAATCTGCACAAAAACAGCATAGTTATTGAAATTAAAGTAAATAACAATTTCCACTTGGCGAAAATGCAGATTCAACAGCTGTAGCAATTTGAATTATGTTATGACGCGGATCAAGGTTAAGAAACTGCTGTTGCCGTGGGTTGCAGCCGTGCATTGTATGGTGTTGATAGGAGTTTTTCGGTGATAACTATTGCTGTGCCAGCCAGAAATTGGGTTTTCTTGTCCTCGAAATACTTCCACTGTTAATCGTGTTTCAAACTCTATTGTAACTTGTGATCCGGTTTTGGACATGACTCCATAACAGTTATTACCTGTTTGTGTGATTTCGCAGCCTTCAGCTAGATGAAAATTTAATTTCACCTGGTGTTCATCTCTGGCCATGATTTCATCATCAATAGTAAGACACTGTTTGTCCGCCTCGAGCCTAATACTCCGCCGGTGAACGACTGGATCGGTAAGTCTGGTATAGCCATCATGTTCGGCAGAGACCATTCCTCCCTGGCCTTCCGGCCCAGGGGTCCATTCCAGGCAGTGGGAATGCGCTTTCTTCCCCCACATGAAAGAACCGAGGATCTCGGACTGGTCCAGGCCATCGATTTCGATGGTGTTGTGGGCAATGGTTTTGCGGAAATAGTGCCTGTAGTCAGGATACGTGAAATAGTCAAAAGTTCCAGGATCAACAAAGAGATCTTCGCCGCCGAATCTGAGGGTGAAGCTCAAAGCATCGGCATGACCATGGGCTGCGATCGACTGGAACCCGAGATCTCCGCAATCAAACAGGACGCTGAGGCTGTTGGCCAGCGTATTGCCGGACTGCAGAAGATAAAAGCCTGAATAAGGAAAGGCCCGGGAAACTGGGGGGTGGCAATCAGCGATCTTAATCTGGCGATAGTTAACCATACTTCCCGGGCCCAGGAGCCAATAAACTGGTTCAGGGAATTCTCCCGCCTGCGCTTTGAAATCAGGGCGATTGAATAAAATTGCTCCGGCGGCTACCAGATATTTAGCATCAGAATGGGTGGCGCCAAGATCAAGCACATAACCGTCATCCGCATCACCATAATTTGGCAGGCCCCCTGCCTCACCCAGGGCGCCGGAAAACTCCACCATCATTTCCAGTTTTTTCCAGAAATCTTCCGTGAAATCACAACCGGCCTTTCGCGCCACAATTCCAGAGAACATCAGAAACTGCATGACAAAAAGCTGGTAGCCATAGGCCAGCTCTTTGTTGCAGCCATCAGCATAGGTCTGATGGTGAATCTCTCGGGCTATAATATCCCGGCTTTGTGCCCGCCACTTGTCGGTATCCTTGAGTTCCGAGAAGTAACAGCTGGCAATAAAGACCCCGGCTGCTTCGCCAATCAAGTGATTATTAGCCGAAGAGCCCTGGGAGAATTTTCTGGTGATCTCCCAGAGGTGGAGATAGACGGAACGAAGGATGCGCTGCTTCGGTTCACCGGCAAAAAGTCCGGATTCATTGATCAAATCCAGTGCCCAGACCCAGTTTAGGATTCGAATGGATAGTTCCATGGGGCTGCGCCAGTTCATGCCGAAACCAAAGGGATTCTTTTTAAGCCAGGAATCGATTTGGTTGATTACTTCGTGGGCATATTTGCGATCGCCTGTAATCCTGTACGCTCGGGCCAGAACCACCAGTTGATGATGGCGGCTGGGTTCCCAGACCAGCTTACAGTCGCCGGTTTGGCCAAAATCACGGTAATCAATCTTGCCGATGTAGATCAGAGGCGCTTTTTGGCCGCTGGCATGGTCCTTGTGCCAGTCAATGGGATTGCCGAGAAAATGATCTTCCAGCTCAAAGAAAGTGAGTTTATGTGCGCAGATCTGCTCGGCCTTGGTGATCAGCCTTTCACGCCATTCCTCACGGAAATTAATGGCTGAACTTGGGGGGAAATCTGCCAGCCGAAAAGGTGGGTCGGATTCGGTGATCGATTTTAGGCTTTCTGCTGAATCTGGATAAATTCCGGCTGGAATCCGGTATCCATCCAAGATATCCCGACAAGCTGACTGAATGCGCCAGGCGATTTCTGCTGGGGCCATACTCTTCAGTCGCTTGATATACCAGTTAAGGGATTGCATGGGCGGATATTACCGGGGAAAATTCATTTATGATTCATTGCCTGTTTGTAGACCTCTCTGGTCTTCATTGCCACAACCTCAGGGTGAAATCGGGATAAGGCGATTTCACGCCCTCTCTGGCCCATGTTCTGGCGCAGTTCAGGAGAGACAAGTAGTTTTTTTAGTCTCTCCCCTATTTGCACAACATCAGTCGGATCGATGAGAAAGCCGGACTTCCCCTCTTCGACCATAAAAGGCATGCCACAACGGTTGGAAGCAATCACAGGAATCCCGGCGGCCATTGCTTCAGATATGGCCATGGGAGCGTTCTCTTGGAGCGAAGGAAGAAGCAGGATGCTGGTCCTTGCCAGCTCCCTCCCCAACTGTTCACGGTTAATATGCCCCAAAAACTCAACCCGATCGTCCAGACCGCTTTCCTTGATTTCGGTGAGCAGTCGCTGCCTATAAGATTCCAACTTCGCCTCGCCAGCTACCGCGAGAATTCCGCAGCCGCCATGTTCCTGTGCGTGAGCCAAGGCCTTTACTGCTCCTAAAGTATTTTTTCTTTCATTAATCCAACCCAGGACGAGAATTCGTCCGTTGTCTTCATTCTTCCTGATTGCAAAATAACGATCATCAACAGGGTTATCGATATCATATATTCTGGCGTTGGGCGCGGATGGTTCAAGCATCGCCCGAACGTAGGGGGAAATTGAGATAATGTTTTTATGTTTAGCCAAACCTCGGCGCTCAGTTTGTTTCCAAAGGATTGAGCGAATACTTGCAAAAGCGCGGCCTTCAGCGGGGATATTGGCATGGTCAAAACCATGTACGGTAAAAACATGCGGAATTTCCAGAGTGCCGAGCGGGAGTCCGAACGTTTCATGAAAATGGACAACATCGGGATTCAGTTGTCTGATTTTGCCAAGGAGATTTTTTCGACTGGGGCCGCAGTGGATATCAATGATTTCCGGCCAGGAAGCTCTGGGTATCCGGTGAATGGTGACTTTCCCGTCCTGTTCGGTCAGTTCACCGGAGAGATTTTTTTCGAGAGCGACGAGATGTACTTCCATGCCGTCAATCCGGGATAGTGCCTGGGCTAAAATTACCGTCACCGATTCTACTCCACCCTTGGGGCGGTCGAAGTCTCGTGGATATCTGCTTACAATTACTACTCGCACAATAACCCCTTCTATAATTTAAGAAATATTTCAGAACCCTTCCATGGATCTAGTATTGGAATCCTAGATTTCAGGTAGAGGCACTTTTGTGCTTGTTGTGCCCGGTATATTACAAGGACAGTAGTAGTTTTTCCAATGCTGGCAAGGTCTTTTCCGGGGTATGATTAGCATGGAAAAATTCCCGGCACCGGTTGGAGAGCTTCATATGTTCCTCGTCGCTCGCCACAACCCTCTGGATACCTTCGCGAAGCTCGTTTGTACTATTGGCAACATATCCAAGTTGATGTTTCTTCACGACACCGTCAGGATCAACGGTTGAAACAACAGGGACTCCTGCTCGCCAGGCCTCAAGAAACACGTTTGGAAATCCTTCTTTTGTTGATGTACTACATAAGACACTGGCCCTTTGATAATATTCCTGCATTCTGGAATAAGGAACCTCACCGACTAAAGTGACATTATTTAGGTGCTTTGCCGTATTTTGTAGATAAATAGCGTATGCGCTACTCTTATTGGAGGCGCCGATAGCGATGAAATCATTCTCAGGCATTTGTGCTGCCAATTCTAATAACCACTCAAACCGTTTTTCCGGCGAAAACCGTCCTATCCATAGCACGGTTTTTTTCTCCCGGCGTATCTCGGATGTTTGTTCGACGGTGCTATCCGCGAGAGGCGGCGCGCAATTCCTTACCAAATATGAATCTTTGCTAAAATGACGCTGTAAGAGGTGTTGCTGGATTTCAGTTTGGGCTATTACCGCGTCAGCATTGTTAAGACCATAACGATAGAGAGCTTTTTCTCTTAAATGACCAAGCGATGGCAAGCTCGGTACACAATCCAGTTCGCTGGCTATTGCATGGACAAATTTTCTGCGGTTGTGGCGGCACCACAAGGCGACCTGACCTGTTTCCACCCCGCCTCCTCGTTGATAGTAAACATCACAGTCCGCCCGGCGCATGGCAGACCATAGCCCTGACCATCGAGGCCAGATAAACCTCAACACCGGAATGCCAGAGTCACGGGCGTACGCATTATAGATAGAAATTCCTTGCTGCGGTGTTCCGTCCCTCTGGCCATGATCCAACGTAATGAAACATATCTGAAATCCCCTTGATTGGAGCCAGCGGGCAGCCAGCCATTGTTGGACCTCGGCTCCTCCGATGTGACGAATTTGCTCTTTATTCGCTATAAGATTATAGCTATTTAGAGCTACAAAACAGATTCGAATCTTTTTGGCATTTGACACTTCTGTTTTCTCCTGCAAAAAATAACATCCGCCGCATCAAACAACAAAAAACATCTCCTCGCGGGTTATTCGCATACATTTCCTACAGTAACCTTTCTGGCAGTCACAAATAACATCATCCCAATTACATGCCAACGAGACAGCCAAACACCAAGGCGACCACCTACAGGAGCCTCAAAATACGTAGCATTAATTTCTTCCATTTCTGATTCGCGTAACATTTGAAGAAATGAATCAGGATCGTACCTGCGGAGGGAATATCTCAGGAACTCCCTGCCGCAGCGATTTTTATACCAATTTACGCGTCTGAGCCGATCCTCTATTCCTCCCAGGAAGCTTCGTGTGTGGGGGATTGATATCAGCAGATAGCCTCCAGGTCTAATGGTAGATATGAGTTTCTTTATCAAGGCGGTATCGTCTTCTATGTATTCAATGACACTCGAACAAATGACGACATCGAACGACAGAGGGGCCAGGTCCATCTGAGAGGCTTCTGTCTGTTCAAATCTAACATTACTAATGTTATGCAATCTCTGATTCTGGCGGGCCACAGATACCATTTCTTTGGAGCCATCTAGCCCAAGCACCTCATAGCCCGACGATCCTAACGCAAGAGAAATTACTCCTGAACCGCATCCATAATCTAATATCTTCGCGGGAAGAGGGATGGCTTTTTTGACTCCTCCTGTAAATAACGCCAAACGATCTCTGAACTCCGCTTTTCTCTCGTATAGCCCGGTCCAGCGGTCGGCCTCCGTGGAAAAAAATGATGTCGCGTCGCCACTTTCTTTCACAATATTTGGTCCTCTTTAGCAAAATGTTTAGTCAACATGTGAGCTCTGTTGGGTTAATTTGTTGAGTTCCGTTTTCCATCGTAACGTGACTGCGTCAACGCTATTGTAGTTGTTGACAGTCTCCCGGCCGGCTTGTGAGAAGGTTGTCCATAGATCGTGATTTTCCAGCAGGGTGACAATCCGATCAGCATATTGTGCGACATCGTTAGGTTCAATTAACCACCCATTCTTCCCATCCAAGACAAGGTCTCCGAGCTCGCCAACATTCGCGACGACTGGAACCGTTCCTGCTGCCATAGCTTCTGCCATTGCAATAGAAAGACCTTCGCTTCGGGAAGGCATGACAAAAATTCGTGAGTCTGCAAGATAAGGTTCTACAAAATTTATTTTTCCCATTACGGTGATATTTCCTGAAATGCCGCATCTTGCCGCATAATCAACAAGTTCCGCCATTAATGGGCCATCTCCTAGCAATAACGCACGGATATCAGTTTTGCTTTTTGCCGCTTTTGCTACAATTTCAACAAATTGTAGGGGTTGCTTTATCTCTGTGAGGCGACCTACAAAAATCAAATCATATTGGCGTTCTTCATAGCTACGCCATGGGACATTATCAACATTCACGCTTCCCGGAATAATGGCCAATTGACTAGTAACAGTGTTATCAATAAGATAAGATCTTGCCAGTTTCCCTCTGATTACGACTAAATCGAATTTTCTAACAATTGATAATGCAAGATTTTCTAATAAGTTAGAGGGGTAAGTGAGGTTTTTCATTACTGAATTTTCGTTATAGCACCCTCCACCAATCACTTCAATTGGACCTCCAGTCATCTGATAGCAAACTGGACATCTAAACATACGTCCGATTGCCAACGCAGTAATAGCACCAGGGAAAATATGATATCCCATAATAAGATCTGGGCGACGTCGAATACAAACCGCAATCAAATACAGCCCTTTTGCTGCAGCTCGGCCAACTATGCGTACCAACCATGTTGGAGGACAAACGAACCGAACTCGGCTATGTGACTCGATCATCGAATCTGTTACCAATATTACTTCGTCAACCCCTGATTTTGTTAATGGAATAATATGAGAACGAAACCAACCAACATTGAAAAAAGTTCCAAGCACAGCTATTCGTCTTCTTGGTGGGGAGTATTTCCTCTTTGGAAGCAAATTTGATACAAAACATGCGGTCAATGCTAATGAATAGGCAAACAGAATAATTGAAAATGAAATAAATCTATTTAATAGCAGCATTAATTGTTGTCGCTTTGGCGGTTACTCTAATATGTTGCTGTAAAACTGGTAAAACTACTCAGTTTTGGTGCAACTTTCCGGAAGCCTTGCTAACATTGATGTCACACAGGCAAAGGTAGTTCTGGTGCATGATACTGCGTCGGCAAAGGGGATTGGCGATGTGGTTCCGGTTCTGACAGCGGTAATGAAGGCATCGATCTCTAAAGCATGGCCTTTGCCTGAACTGCCAGGTGATAATTTTTTTGACTTGCCGCCGGACAAAAGAGTCGCTTTACGCCAATTTTCAATTACAGCGGTTCTTCCTTGCCCGAAGACTTCGATGCGTTCTTTCTCGTAACTTGGATCACCATTGGCCACATAGATAATCGTGCCCAGGGAGCCATCCGTCATCGTAAGACTGATGATGCAATTATCGTTCTGCATTCCCGGCACGTTTCCTCCTACCCGGTAAGCAAAAACTTCACTGACAGGCACCCCGCAAATGTATTGGATAAGATCGACAAAATGACATCCTTCGCTGACAATTCGCCATCCACCTTCTTCAGAGTCCTGATACCAGGAATCGCGTCCAAGGGTGCCTGCATTAACTCGGCAGATCACCTCAATTGGGCCGGCATGTCCAGAAAAATGATCCCTCATTGCCACAGATAGAGGGCTGAACCGGCGATTATAGCCGGGCATGATGATCTTCCCGCTCTCCTGTTGGGCCGAGATAACCTCGGCTAATTGTTCTTTCGTGAGGGCCAGTGGTTTTTCGACAAAAACATGTTTCCCCGCTCTGGCAGCCTGGGCAGCCATTTGCGCGTGCATATCATGTCGGGTAGCAATTAACACCGCATCAATACGCTTATCAGCCAGAAGTTCTTCGAAGTCGCTGGTGCAGAATGCAAATCCGTGACGCTTGGCGGCGCTGGCTGCCGTTAATCCCCCGGCGGAACAGATACCGATCAGATCCACTCCTGCTGAGCGCTTGAGTGCTGGAATCAGGGTGCCGGTGGCAAAGTTGCCGGCGCCAATAAGCCCGATTCCGACTCGCGCAAGTGTAGTGGTCTTCGTGGTAGCCCGCGCAATAGCTGGCGTTTCAACGGTACGTTGCAGCACCACGGTTTGGTCGTACTCAAAAAGAAGTCCGGCCGCGTGTTTTCCAGGCGACTCATGAAGCTCCTGGTAAGCTATCGGGGCCTCCATAAACGGGAATATCTTGGGTTTAAGCATACTTGGGGAAACTCGCCCCGTGCCGATCAAGCGAAGAACTTCCCCAAGATTACGTCCTTCCGTCCAGCGGACATAGCCCACCGGGTAGTCAACACCCCTCTCCTCGTAACTTCGGTCATAACGGCCCGGGCCGTAGGATCTCGACATGATTACCGACAACTCTTTGCGGTAATAAACCTCCCAGTTTGCCTCGACGGGTACCATCCCGACAATAACCACTTTGGCTCGATCACGGGCAATTTTGCCGGCCAGGGTCATTGGGTCGGCACTCTTGGTGCTGGCAGCCACATAGATCACATCGATCCCAAGGCCGTCGGTCATCCGGAAAAGCGAATCCTCCAGGCCCTCTTCGTCGCGGTGGAATGCGGCGTCAGCCCCGCATTGCTTGGCCAGATCAATCTTGGCCTGGTCAACGTCAATCCCAATTACCATACAGCCGGCAGCCTTGAGGATCTGTACCGCCAGCATTCCTACCAGACCTAAGCCGATGACCAGCACCGAATCGCCCACGGTCACACCAGCTTGGCGGACACCGTTGAGGGCAATGGCGCCAACCGTTGCAAAAGCAGCATCAGGCAGATCCACATTGTCTGGGACATGTACACAAAGGTTCCTCGGAACGGAGACGAATTCGGCATGGCAGGCCATTCCTTCCCCGGCACAAGCCACGCGGTCCCCTGGGGCAAAATCATCAATTCCATCACCAACCTCCTCAACGATACCGGCGAGGCTGTAGCCGAGGGGGGTCAGAGAATCGAGCCGCTCCTGAACTTTCTTCAACGTCTCCATCGCCCCGATCTGCTTGACGCTCTGGAGCACCTGTCGGACCTTGTCTGGCCGCGCCTTGGCCATTTGCAGTAAATTCATACGGGCCTGGCTAACCTTCATCCGTTCCGTTCCCGTACTGACCAGGGAATAGCAGGCGCGAACGATGAGCCGCCCCTTTCTGCAGACAGGGGCAGGAACCTCCTCTAGTCTCAGATCGCCTGTCTTGTAGTTCTGAACCACCTGTCGCATTACTCAACTCCTCGTAGCGCCATGGCGCTAATAACGGCAAATTGGCCTTAATTGAAGAATCGGCCTGTTTTTACAAGCCATGAGAGAATCATTAGTTCTGATACAACTTGGCTTTGCAGCCGTAGCGGTATCTTGCCGCCACGGCATTAGCGGGCGTTGCTGGCAGTTAATAAAGAAAGCGCCCATAGAATGGCCCTGATGGATTGGCTTATAGCTGCCGAAAATTATGTGCACTTTACGGGCAAATCTGGAGTTTGCCCGTAACCTCTTACCAAAGATTAACATCGGCAAGAGGGTTCTCAACGCAGCGCTGATAGTACTCTTGATCCATTCTCGTGGGGGCTCAGCAGAGATTTTCTCCAGCTAGGGAGTCTCCCAAGAATACCGGCATTAATAATGCGCTATGGTGAGATTGTTGCTAAACCAACGTATGGCTTATTTAATTACCAGAACCGCCTGTTATCAGTAATTTCGGTATACCAAATTCCGTAAAACCTAAATCCGGTTTAGTCCCTCGCCAATGGATGCAACCAGTAAGCGCAGCTCCACCATTTAGGTCACCCAGAGCACAATCAACACCGGAGACCAAAGTGCCGGCATCTACGGCAGGCGACGTTTTTGAAAGGTGCATGTTGTCGGTGTAAACAGTGCTTGTTGCCCAGCCGACAACGCGGACCCCACGGCAGTCCATAGCTCTTCCGCAGACGCTGGAAGAAACTGCCGGTGAGAATGTAATGATCCTCGTCGTGGCATTAACCGCAGTAATTTGTCGCTTTACGCCATCGTCGTTAATCTCCACATAGTGACCAACTACAGGGTTGGGCCAAGGATAGCTGGCTTCGGCTACCGGGTCATACAGCATAACGGTGTTGGCGGTGATTGCCGATTCCGCCACTGACGCCCATTCAAATTTAGGTGGCGCATCAACCAATAGGGGGTTGAATATAAGCGGACGACTGCTGGTGCCAGTTAAAGTGCCAAAAACTCCGCCACAGGCATACCCCCCGGATAGATCGGTGTTGAAAGTATTGGCGGCGTATTGGGCCGGGGTGTATTTCCCGCTTAAGGGAGCGCATCCCATGGCCGTTATGGAATTGACCGACCCGGTGTGGTAGATGTCAGTGTCGGCTAAATTAACCGTTGAATCATACCCGGTTCTTGGCACGTAAATCGTAAGATCATCGTCCCTGGTTGCGCCGATTATGGAGTTGCGGAGGGTGACATTACACCCCGCCGAAGTGTCAGTACCAACTGAGAGTTTGAAGCCGTCCTCGCCATTTCCCCAACTGGTCAAGTGATCCACCGTGGCTGTTACCCTGTCCGTTGAAGCTGGACCCCAGCCGGTACATTTTACCCCGGTCTCAGAGTTTCCATAAGTCAAGGCGCCACGCATGGTGTAGCTGCTGGGGATGCCAATATTGCCGCCCCACATTTTGATGCCGGTGGCGCCGTTGTCCCACGCCTTGACATTTTCAAGCAATACCACTCGGGCCTTTGTGTCCATACCGTCTTCAGAGCAGCGGTAAGCTGAAGAATTTTTGATGGTGAAGTGGTTAACGAATTGATCAGTGTGAAATCCATCGGCATCACCATTGTCGTTACCCTTGCCGTCATTGATGTCATGGGCAACACAGTTATCGATGGTAATGTTATCGCTGAGATTGCCCAGGACGCCACGAACCGACACACCGATGACGTTATCGTCGATCCCAGAAGCAAACCCCTTAAGGTCGTGGAACTGCGAGTTTTTCACAATTACCCCATCCACGTACCGGAACAATAGACCCATGGAGCCATCATGGACATCCAAGTTGTCAAACAAGAGATTGGTCCGGGGGGCATTTGGGAAATCTCCGTCCAGGACCTTGATGTAATTTTTTATCTCGAAGGGCCCGATGAAGGACAAATCATGGACAATATTCGTCGCTCCAGAATAAACCATAAACAGATCGGTGCCCTGGCCGTCAAAGACAACGGTCTCGCCCGGGTATGGGCGGATGGTTATGGGTTGGCTAGGCGTGCCATTAGCGAGCACCCCCTGCTTAATCCAGAACAACCGGCCGGTGTAAGTGCCCTGGCGGATATAGATGGTCTCGCCGGCCTGGGCGCCGTTCCAGCTGTCATCCCATAATTTTGACATTATGTCGCAAAACGGCTGAGAGATTGTTCCCTGTCCGCTGTTAGAACACGTTCCACCAATCGAGGCCTTGTCAAAATACCAAGAGCGTGCCTGCGAGGTAGTTGCTGCTGCCATAATCACCAATAACAAACATCCTGCCGGTGCTATTTTCATAACGTGACCTCTTTTTTGCGAGACGTAACTCTTAAGCCCTGTATAAAATCATGCCCCATGATGTGAACATATAACACACCAAAGAATCTCTTGCAAAATTCATTATCGCTGGTCTTCTACGGCATTCCTGTATGGTGCCGAACAGCATAATCCGGAGGTAATCTAGAACTGCCAGAATTCTCAATGAACCGTCTCCCGCCTCGGGCAGGATGGTTTAAAGATTGGTTATCTTCCCATCAAGCGGTGGAAATTCAAGTTTACGCCATGGCAGAGAAACACTTGATCGTCCCGTATGGTCGGGTGGATTTCTCTGCAGGTCTTTAACCTCTTGATCGTTAGCATACAATTTAACCATTGAGGCATGGTCGGTATAGATAGTCAGCCCGGACAAATCGGTGTCGGAGCCTCCGGAGGCGATATCGATCCTGTGACAGCCATGCCCATCAAGGGATGAACCTACTGTCACCTGCCGGATGGACCGGCAATAATCAAGTAACCTACGGGTTGTAGTCACCAGAATTTTTCCATCAAGAGCATATTGGGAAAGCTGATTGAAGGTTTCCTGGGTCCGAAGGCTAAAGGGATGATAGCAGTCTTTCGCCCTTCCCAGGTGAGTGTAAATAATTGATACGCCCTCCTTTTTCACCAGGCAATCAAGAAATTGTTGCGACATGGTTTCCGGAAAAACATCGGCTGTAGCTCCTTCACTCACGCCAAGCCAATTCGAGTTAGACCGTAGAAACTCTCTTACCGGCTGGCCGCTTCTTAGAAATGTCTCACGCAGGACCTCATTAGTGCGGTTCATTTCATACTGTGGAGAGGTGGATATTCCCTTAGCAAATTCCTTGAGGATTGTCTGGCCTGATGATATTGGATGTCGCCATCTGCCTATTCCGCTCAAACTTCGGTCAATACCCTGACCAATTACACTTGTGACCCTGCCCCGCCAAACATATTGAATGCCATAATCGGTACTCAAGTCTGCATGATATGCGGGAGAACCGATGACGTCCCCTGTTCCCTGGGTGACGTCATTGCCGAAATTTGTTGGCACTCTGGCGTGATCTACCCAGATTTTTATGCGGCAATTGTGTCGATCAAGCTCTTCAAGTGCTCTCCCCGCATCCTCCCGTGTAACAGCACGACTTCCAAAGGAGTGGAGGCTGTCAATATGGCCGGAATGGATGAGGTTACGCGCCATGGCTCGGCCAGCTTCGCTGGTATTCCAATAACAGAATTGCGGTTGAGAAACATCAAAGTAGATTGTGTTCCCAACCTCAAGTCCGACTCCGGTACCAAATGCGGTATGTTCCCGGGTATTAAGGTATTTCATCATCGAAAAATAGACATGTCCGTCCGGGGTGCTATCAAGGTCACTGCAGATGGCCAGCATTGCCCGATACGGATATGGAAGCCGCCGGATCGTGATTGCCTCGTTTGTCTTTATTCCCTCTTCGGGAAAATGAATGGGCGTCAGCCGCGCATCCATTTTTTGGTCGTGGTGTCGACGCGTAACTCTTTTTGCAATGGAATGTTTTCCAAATACCGCTCGATAATTTTTGAGCTGGTTTATAAAGTCCCCCAGACCCGAGGTGCTTTTTTTGAAAATCTGTAGTTTTCTGTGAAAATGTACTCTCCGAAGTTGTTTTAAATCTAAGGTTTTTTTGTAGTTAATTCCCTCAATGCTGGTGAAGACAATCTCGTACCCAGCTTCAGCTATCGCTTGCCTTGTTCTGGTATCAAAATCTCCAGGAAGTCCATTGGGATAACAGAATGATTTTGGCATCCGACCATATAAGTCTTCCAGCTCTTTTTTGGATTGTCGAAGTTCAAAATGCAGTTGTTCATCTGAAAGCTTTGTCATTATTGGATGGGTGACCGTGTGAGATGCAAGGTCAACTAGGCCGCTTGCCAGCATTTCTTTTAGATGGCTTTTCGACATAGGGCGAAAACCTTCTTCTGGTGAAGGTGGTATTGTGACTCCATGGTCTCGGGCGAGCTTATCAATTTCTGCATCCCGTCTCTCGGTGGAAAGGGTTTTTAGATATTCGTTTAGCTCTTTTTTTGATCCCTGGGCTTTTAAGTTTTCCGTCGTTAGTTTGTTGTGATGTTGCCGCATCGCACCGATCTGAGCTGTTATCCAGTGATGCTTATCAAACCAAAGCCATTGGTTTCGCAGGGCAAAATCTGTGGTCACGCACACAACGAGGGGAATTTGTAAGGAACGTATAAGCGGGTATAGGGTCGAGTAAACTTCCATGTGGCCGTCATCCACTGTCAGCATGGCCATTCTTCCTTGCACTCCCGTCTGCAGTAATTCCTCTGGCTTGACAAATCGATATTTCTGCCCGAGCAAAAACCTGAGGCTGGTCTCAATCGTGGAAGCAGGTAAGCCATGGGGGCAATCGAGTCGATGCAGTGTCAACACTAATAAATGATCACGCCGATCGAACAGGCGCCACACAGTTGAAGCAGCATCCCATAATCTAACCATCATCTATTCCTCTCTCGGGAGTCTGCCGGATTTAAGATGGTGTGTGTTAAGTAAGTTGCTGATATAGCAATGATGAAATCTAGTACCAAGATTATAGCACTGTCTATAACAGCAACGGACAAGGTGACGCCACTGACGAGTCGGTCAAGACGAATACGACAGTTCAAATTGTACTTTATGCAACGGATCCAGTTAGCGGATAGTCCTCTCTGCTCCAAAATTGTGCAAGCTCCTTTATCCATTATCTTCCAATAAACCCCAAAATTTGGTGCTTTATTGCCATTGGAACTACCCAGATCCAGTACATGGTAATAAGGCCAAGTCCACCGAAGCCGAGTCCAAAGATGAGCACAGAGAAATCGCTGGGTCCAGCCCATAGCCTTGCCCCCACTAAGCAGGCTATAAAAGGGAGGCACAATAAAATCGGTTTAAGTAGTGATTCCGTGAGGTATTTTTTTAAAGAAATTCCAGTGATGCCCATAGCCAACCAGGGAATAACGGTCAGATACGGAACGGCAACAGCCAGGCTAACACTAACGGCAACTCCCAACAGTCCGACGTGAGCAAACTTCACCATGATAATTGATCCGGTGAGGCTGGCAACTGCACAAACAAAAGAAGCTAAGCCGGGCTTGCCGTGTTGATCCAGCCCCATAAGGGCGTAAAAAGATCCGACTTGAGCTAGGACAAAAAAATGGCCCAGTGCGAGGACAGGAAGTATTGGAATTTCTGCGTAGCTGGTGCCCATCCAAATCCGCAATAAACTGCTTCCAAGAATTCCTAGAATGAGCGCCAAGGGAAGAGCGATTAACGCTCCCCTCTGAACTCCTTGCAACAACAGATTCCTAAGAGATGTATAGTCGCCTTCGGCCTGGAAATGACTAGCGGATGGCGTAAATACTCGCCCATAATGAAAGAGGAGTTTGTTCGCATGAGTTATTAAGGCCATAGATCGTGCATAAACTGCCACCGCAGCAGGACCGAAAAAGTAGGCGATGAGGATATTGTTGCCTTGATACAAACCCATATTGGCGGCTGTCGCCAGCAATGTCTTGCTACCGAAAAAAAAGACAGTCTGGAGTCCTTTCCTGGTCACGAACGCCGGAGAAATGATCAGTTGCGGACAAAGCTTGCGCGCAATCAAGCGTTTTGTGAAGGCTTCCACAATTCGCATCCCTAAGACAAGAGCGCCGAGGTAGGCGAGGCTGCCACCAAAGAGAAGAACCGGCACAATGCATCCCATAAGCAGAACATAGCAGGTTGCCTCAATAATGGCTAAGAGCTCATATCTTTGGTATCCACTTATAACACCAACGTAAGTCGGGATGAAAAGATCGATGCAGACAGATAAACCCAGGCAGAGAAGTAAGAGTCTTGTCTCCTTGAGGTATGGAAGAAATGAAGGGGGGGCGACCCATGGCAAGATATATACTAGGATGATTGTAATAAACAAACCAGCTATGGCTGACCCTGTGAATATGCAGGCGCAACAACTGACAGTCTTGCTCATTTCAGTCCATTGAGCCGTTGTCCTGAACTTGGCAACATAGCGGTTAACAGATGAGGCAATCCCTACCGTAAGCAAGTTGAGGTAGGAAACAGTGGCCCATCCGAAATCCCATACCCCCAGCCTTTCTTGGCCCAGGTGGTCGCCGATCATTCGCGGCAAGAGGAACCCGCCCACAATGAAAACAAAATGTCCTAACCAATTCGCTCCTACGTTCCTGAACATGGAGTTTTGTTGCGCTTTTTCAGTGGGAGGAGAGGGAAGGGTATCAGCTTGAAGTTTATTGTTCATTGGCCCTTCCTGGTAATAAAAAGCGGCGACAGGGAAAGTGTGGAATCAACCGGAAATGTCTTTGCTCGTGTTAACTGGAATCCACTCTTTCGTTTGACGCTTGGATAACGTCTTGTTTTCGGAAGGAATTTCTGTCTGGAGCCGGAATCTGATAAAGCGAGCTGGTGCTCCGGCGACAATTGAATTTTTTGGCACTGATTTGGTAATAACACAGCCCGCTCCCGCTGTCACATCGTCCTCGATAATAACCTTATCAACCACAATCACTCCGGTCCCCGCGTAGAACCTGGCACCTATATCTGGTCCACAAGCATCGCGATAAGTCACCAAACTCACATTGTGGTGAAGCAGGCTGTCGGGGCCGATCTTAGTGCCTGGTGCAATCACCACCCCGCCAAAATGTAAAATTGCAATGCCAGGATCAATATTAGCGTTGAGGTGAATCTGGACACCTGAATAAGTGCGCGCGAAAGGCAAGCCTCCAAAGTACAGTATTTTTAAGAATGGCTTTACCAGAGGACTGCACCTGCATGCCATTTTGCCAAACCGGTACCAGATTACCCCGACCACGGCCGGATGGGATACCAAAAGACGGGGAATGATCCTCCAGATCGGTTTTCCATGGTAACAATATCTGGCGTAATGCCGCAGATCTGCTTTCAGATTATCAAACACCTCATCCTCCAATTGCCTTTAAATCCAGCGTTGATATCACTGAGCTGCCGGTAAGGAAGAAAATGTCCCTCCGCCAGAGGTGCGGCGGTCAACAACCATTCTGAGCAACAGTCCAATTGAGCACCACAACCCAACAGACGCCTCGTTGGGATAAAAAGTCTGACCAGTCAAAGATCCCACAAGATGAGCTCCGACTATTGCCAAGCATGTACCGCCAACGGCTTGATATATATCGTTATCCTTGGCTTGAAACAGGGATAAACTATTCTTGATGATCAAAGAAAATAGTAAAACAACTACCGTGAAGCCAAACAGGCCGTTGTCCAACAGCATTTCCAGATAAGCGTTGTGGGGGTGTGGGGCCGAGTCATGATGCTCTATGAAAATTGTTGTAGCTATCCCTGTCCTCTTCATTGCTTCGCGGCCGTACCCTGCAAAAGGAGCTTCGTAAATTTTCTCAATTACCATCGGCCAGGCAACGCTGCGACCGGCAGTTAATGTATATTGATCGACCGTTCCTTCCTCCGAGGTCATTCCCTCATCCATTCGGGAGACGAGGCCAGGCGCAAATGAATAAATACAAATAATTAATAATGGGACTAATAGGAGGAGCTTACGAAACTTCAAGGTGCAAAGAATTAGTCCTATGGCTGCCCAGGCGAGATATCCCCCTCTTCCTGCAGTCAATGCCTGGCCCAAGGAAATTATAAAAAAACTTGTCCAACCCAGAATGTTCCGACTTTTAGTAAATATTATTTCCTTTGCTGCCAGAAGCGCCCAGGCTGCGCCGGCCAGCATCACGGAAAGGTCTGTGCGATGGTATCCAACTTCTTTCCGTAGTACGCTGATTGTCCGTTCCGCAAAATGTTCACTGTCTTGCAAAGTGTAGAGGGGCACCCATCTAATGGTCTGGATGGCAAGGAGAAAATAGATGCCTATTATGGCTACAAGTGCAAATCTCACTCGGCTGCGGTTCCTGCAGCCATCAAAGAGCAGCATTCCCGGGATCGCCCATTTGGCGCAGTTAAAAACATAATCGTTCCAAGTTCCTGTGATGGAAGGCACTTGCTCCGCCATATCAGCAGTCTCATAAAAAACTTTAATCCCTTCCATATCTGCGATCATCCGAATGACACTAATCAGGATCATGCATAGAAAGAGCACTAGTAGAGTCATAAAGCCTCCGGGCATGTCCCACTTGAGGCCTTCATTTTGGCGATTCAAAGTCCAAGCAATCAAGATCATACCAAGAAGCAAATTCCAGGGGTTTAGGCCGGGAATGTTAAAAATAGCTGAAGGCATATCTGGATGTTTGTATACAGCCATGAGCAGGATCAGGCCGCAAAGCGATTTGAACCAGTCTTTCCAAGCGTAAATGGCTATTAACGATATAAAGAGCCATAATAATGTAGTACGGATCATCGAGTCTTCTGTGAAAATAGATTGAAGAAAAATTCTTTGAAAACCAGCCAGCAGAAATGAGTGTTGGTGACAAGGTAGCGTTTCCAGAGACGGCCAGGCTCTTGTTTCAAGCGGTAGAGCCACTCAAGCCCCAGCCGTTGCCAGGATTCCGGGGCGCGTTCGACCTTTCCGGCCATGACATCGAACGAACCGCCTACGCCATGACAAACCGTCACTCCCATTTTTTCGCTCCAGCGGGCCAAAAAGTTTTCTTTTTTGGGCGAGGTGATAGCAACTAGAAGGATATCGGCTTTTGAGTCAGCTATATTTTGGGCAATAGTTTCTTCTTCGGCATAAGAAAAATAGCCGTTTCTCCGTCCGGCTAAGACGACGTTGGGGTAGTCACTTTTTATCCTTTCGGCGACCTTTTGAGAGACTTCTTCGGTTGCCCCGAAGCAAAAGACCCGGTAGCCGTGGATATTGCCTCGATCCAGCATCCCCGTCATCAAGTCGATGCCGGTTACCCTCTCTGGCAGAGGCCGACCAAGGATCCGGCTAGCCCAGACAACAGAGGCCCCATCGGCAAAAATGACATCTGAGGAGAGCACGTCTTCTCTCAAACCGGGATTTTTTTTCATGTTGACGATTTTTGCAGCATTAACAACACCGATATGCAAGTGCTCCTTATTGTGGATTGCCTGATGAATTAAATCAAGGGCTTCATGTATGGTGACACTCAGGATGGGTATCCCAAGGATGTCAACAGTTGAAGGTTTATTGTGAAAGGGGTTTGTCAACAAGTTGGTTTGCCTAGGTAGAGTTTTGTCTTCTTAATTTGATGACTGTTGAAATTAATTTGGTTGTATTGTTATTAACTGGCAACAAAAAGCTGTATCCATGGTAAGCAAATCAATAAAATCTGAGAGAGATTCTAGTGGGCTCTCAAGTAATTGCCTATCTCCTGTATGTGAATAATAACCTAGCTTTACTTGATGAAGTTTCTAAAAATTATGTTTTGAAATTTAATCAAACAGTAAGACAATGAAATAATTAACAACAATGTTAGAAAAAAACTAAATATGATGTACTTGCTTGGCAGCAGGCCGATAATAGGATTAAGTTTTATGAGGATAATTCCATGTACGAGATAAATTTCATAAGAAAGATCGCCAAGAAATATTAAGAGCTTGCTAACAAGACCTATCTGCCCTATCAGAGAAATAATTAATATTAGGATAAAACAAAATAAAATCGGCGATGAGCTATTGAGCAATAATGAAATATATTTGTCGTTTATTGTTTGTTTGGCATCTGTGATATAACAGATTAGTGTCATGCATAAGATAAAAAGTGTTATTGTCGCATATATTATGTGTCTTCTTGATATTATTTGCGCAATTTTTTTGTGAAAATGTGCGATAGTGCAACCGATAGGAAATGATACAAAATGATGAGGTGAGCCAAAAGGTAAATATTCACTCCTTCTTAGGAAGAACAAGAGAATGCTGCAAAGAAATATCATGACTAAAGAATATAGTCCTGGTGCGTATCTTGTGCTTAGAAAAAATATTAAGTAATAAACTATTATGAAAGTGATAAACCACCTGGCGTAGTCTAAGTGTCTGAGGGATTCGGTGAAATTGATGCCAAAAAAGGTCAGAACAATGTCTGTTGTGGAATAGTGCCTTTTCAACAAGAAATAATCCAAGATGAGTATGACTATCGTGGTTATCCAGTAAGGAACCATGACTTTGCTCAGTCGTTTTTTAAAGAAGGTCCTTGAGGTCAAAGGGTTTTTATTCCATGACAATGTAAGGCCATACCCAGAAAGTAGGAGAAACATCGAGACAGCATTTTTAGATAAATTTGGAGTTGTTTCGACAAGCGAAACATGGGTCCAGAGATGGCCGACAACGACCAATAAGATAGCAATTCCCTTTAATTGTGTTGTTTGCACAGTATCAAGGAAATAAGATTCTTGGTGGGAAAGAGTTATAGCGGCAAACACTATAAAAAGTGCCAGAATCATCCAGTTTGTGAATAAAGGATGATCAATAACTAATTTGGATGACTCGTAATTAGAAAAAAATTCCGACATTGTTTAATCTGTTAAAGATTGTCCATGTACCAACTTGCAGCTTCATCCAGCCCTTTGGTAACTGAAAATTCTGGCTCATAGCCCAGGAGATTTCTGGCTTTGCTGGTGTCGGCCAGGGAGTGTCTGACATCTCCCGAACGAAAGTCTCGGTATGTTGGGAGGGCAGATTCAACCTGAGGATATCTGGCGCGGATTCTTTCTTTAATGAATGCGTATAGCTCGTTTAGGCTCGTGCGTTCGCCAAAAGCGATGTTGTATACTTGGTTTGGTGCCTCAGAGTTATCGGCAGTTGCGGCAAGCAAGTTTGCCTGAACACAGTTGTCAATATAGCAAAAATCCCTACTGGTCTCGCCATCTCCGTTGATGAAAACATTTTCCCCTTTGATTAAGCCAGCAAACCATTTGGGAATGACAGCTGCGTAAGCTCCGTTGGGGTCTTGGCGTCGGCCGAAGATGTTGAAATACCTCAATCCGATGGATTTAAAGTTGTAAGTCCGGGCAAATACCTCGGCATAGAGTTCGTTGACCAGTTTGGTAACCGCATACGGGGAGAGGGGTTTGCCTATTTTGTCTTCAACTTTTGGCAGGTCCGGGTGGTCCCCATATGTGGAGCTGGAGGCAGCGTAAACGAATCTCTTTACTTTGGCGTCCCGGGCGGCGATCAGCATGTTAAGAAAGCCGGAAATATTGTTTGCATTGGTGTTGGCAGGATCTTCAATGGATCGTGGAACCGAGCCCAGAGCCGCCTGGTGCAGGACATAATCGGCGCCGGTGCAAGCCTTTTTGCATGTTTCAGCGTCTCGTATATCACCTTCAATAAAGGTAAATCCCTCCCACTGTGCGGGGGAAACTAGGTTTTGTACCGCATCGAAGTTGTGTTGGAAACCGGTGGAAAAATTATCCAGCCCGATAACCTGTTGATTGTGCTTTAGCAGGGTTTCCAGCAAGTTTGAACCGATGAATCCTGCCGCCCCGGTAATGAGCCAGGTCTTTGGTGCGGTCGGCAGCTGTTTCTGAAGTCTGGCGTATTGTGTAGAGGTCATCATGGTTTCCTTTTCTTAAGCGGGATATACCTTGCCTTGGGGCTTGTTTTTCCCAGCAAAGACATTTCTGGTGTCTACGATGAGCGCGGAGTGTTCTAAAATGAAATCGTAATCATAGGCCGAATGGTCTGTGGCAACCAGAACACAGTCGGCAGCGGCCAGGGTTTCCATGGTTATAGGCGTGCTCTCAAAGCCGAAGTCATATTTTCGACCAGCGCGGAGCTTGGGAATATGCGGATCGTTGTATTCGACGATGGCGCCCTTGGCGGTCAAGAGTTCCATGAGCTTATATGATGGCGATTCCCGATCGTCATCAACATCCTTCTTGTATGCGGCACCCAGGAGCAGAATCTTGGCGTTTTTCAACGATTTGCCGTGTTGGTTTAGGGCTTCCATTGTTTGCTGCACGACAAAATAGGGCATGGAGATGTTGATCTCCCCGGCCAGCTCGATAAACTTGGTGGGCATATCGTATTCCCGAGCCTTGGATGTCAGGTAGAACGGATCAATTGGAATACAGTGACCTCCGAGACCTGGGCCGGGGTAAAACGGCATATATCCGAAAGGTTTGGTGCTGGCGGCCTTGATCACCTCCCATACGTCAATTCCCATTCGCAGACAGAGGACCTTTAGTTCATTAACCAGAGCGATATTGACACTGCGGAAGATATTTTCCAGGAGTTTGGTCATTTCTGCAACCTGGGTTGAGGATACCGGCACGACCTTATCCAAGGCTGTAGCGTAGAGCCTGCAAGCGGCGGCAGACGACGCCTGATCAATACCGCCAACGACTTTCGGGATACTTGTGGTGGAAAAGCTTGGGTTACCCGGATCTTCTCGCTCTGGAGAGAAGGCGAGGGCAAAGTCTTTGCCACCTTTCAGTCCGCTTTCTTCAAGCAACGGTTGCAGCACTTCAATCGTGGTGCCGGGATAGGTTGTGCTCTCAAGGACAACAAGCTGGCCGGGACGCAGAACCTTGGCAATGGCTCGACCTGTTGCCTCGATATATTTGAGGTCAGGCTCACGGTTTTTTGTAAGTGGGGTGGGCACACAGATCAATAAGGCATCTGGTTCGCCAAGGCGGGAAAAATCTGAAGTAGCTGAAAAAGTTTTTGCCGCCACAAATTTGCCGAGTTCATCCGAGGGGATGTGCTTAATATAACTTGTACCCGCCTTGATTTTGGCGATTTTGTTAGGGTCGAGGTCAAACCCGACAACCTGTATGCCTTTGCGAAGGAATGACAAACTCAAGGGTAGCCCAACGTAACCGAGGCCGATTACGCCGAGGACGAAGGACTTCTGCTCAATTTTTTCAGTGAGTGCGATTAGTGGTGTCGTCATAATAATTCCTAAACATTGGTGAGGTTGATGACTCGTTAAACTACTTTCAGGGTTTTTAGATCCTGAAAGGTAATAAACTCAAAGGAGTTGGCATCAATAAAATCACCAAATTTGGTGATGGAATATCTGGTCAACGACTTGGGGTGTCCCATAACATGAAATAGTTCATTATTCCCTCTGAGCATATTCTGCTGATACGCCTCGTTGAGCGTGTCTGCCTTAAGCCCGTCAATGGAGACAACACTCCTGGTGCGGCTGGTTAACCGGCGCAAATAGTACTCAGAATTGGCGGTCATGGTGACACCATCGCCAAAGGGGCGGTGGTGGCTGCCGCCGAATTTTCTGGCCAGGGCCATGCGCCAGAAGAGCAGTGGCCCGGCCGAAAAAGAACTGATCGGCACCTCCACAAAGGATCCGGAATCTTCTTCGTGGTTCGGATCATCGGTAAACCGCCAATAATCTTTGTTGGGAGCAGTTTGGAAATCGTACCAGCGGGTGGGGTCATCGGAGGTGCCTCCAGGGAAGACCGTACTTTCAAGCCAGATACCTTCACTCAATAGCGGCGCCGCGATTTTGTTAAACGGCTGGATGCACCATCCGCCACCCCGGAAGGCGAAAACACTATCACCGCTGATCTCTGACAAGATGTTCTTCCCGGAGCGGACAATCTCGCCAATACCCTGGTCCGTAAAGTCGTGCAGTCTGTAACGTTTAGTTTCTACCTGCCAGATGTTGCCGTCAAAGTGACTGTCCAGCCAGTGGGGGTGAAGATGAAGCTGGATGTCATGGCCGTTTTTCGTTAAGCTCCCAAGATGATTTCTGATCTTATCATAGTCGTGCTGTAGACGGGGGGACTTTTCAGCCTGGGCGCGGATCCGCAGGAGAAAAATAGCGTCCACAAAGAGCGAGAGCTTTACGCCCTTTTTGCCAATGCGATCAAGCAGGGCAGTGAGCGGTGCCAGAAGACATTTCTCCACCGTGCCGGTATTGGCGCCGAAAAAGAGTTCATAGTCGAGGCTAAAAAGAAGTTTCATGGTTTAGAGTCTCTTGTAACAATCCAACTTACAACCGGAAACTAATCCAACCTCTACATTGCACCGCTGCCCTTGAGCACTTCAGGGACGGTTTTTAAGAGAATCTTGAAATCGAGCCGCAATGACCATTTTTCAATATATTCCAGATCAAGCTCCAGCCATTTCGTGAAGGGCAAATTACTGCGGCCGGAAATCTGCCACAGACATGTGAGCCCCGGCTTGACGCTGAATCTTTTGCGCTGGATGCCCTTGTTAAATAGATCAACATCGCGAAGCGACATGGGGCGCGGCCCAACCAAGCTCATCTCACCCTTCAAGACATTAATGAACTGCGGGAATTCATCAAGGCTGGTCTTTCTTATAAACTTGCCGACTCTGGTGATGCGCGGGTCGTTGGTAATTTTAAAGATCGGCCCTTCAGCCTCATTCATTGCCTCAAGTTCTTTGATTTTTTCTTCGCTGCCAACGTACATGGAGCGGAATTTATACATCCGGAATATGCGCTTCTTTAAACCCACCCGCTCCTGGATAAAGAAAACCGGGCCGGGAGAATCGAGTTTGATAGCCAAAGCCGTCAATGCCAATAGCGGCATTAGCACGGGCATAATTATTACGCTAAAGAGCAAATCAATAAACCTTTTTACCATTAACTTGGTAGGGTCGAGTGCTACCGGCTCTAATGTGAGTAGCGGGATATTCCCCAGCTCCACCAGGCTTATCCGCGCCACTTGCAGATCGTAGACATCTGCCATCAATCGCAGTTTGACTCCTTCCTCCTGACAAGCATAAGCGATTCCTTCGGCATCGGAAATCATTTTGCGGGGAACTGCCATGATAACTTCGTCGATCACGTTGTTTTTGAGCACTTGACTAATGTCGTCAATAGATCCAAGAACCTTGGCGCCGTTGATCGTTTGCCCCTTTGTTTTTGGGTCTGGGTCCAGGTACCCGATGATATCAATGCCCCACTCCGAGCGCTGTTGCAAACTTTTAGAGAGTGTCAATGCCCGGAGGCCAGTGCCGATGATCAGCACTTTTAGATAATTTTCACCATGGGTCAGCGACCGTTGGAAATAATACTTGGTCCACAAACGCACAAAGAAAAGAAAGATGATGTCGATGAAAGCGAAACCGGCGATGACGATCCGGCTAACGTATTGAATTTTTAAGAGGAAGAGTAGGGTGAGCAGAACAACAATTGCTACGCTGACGCCGCGGGTCACGGCCCAGGCGTAGTCGAAAGTGCTAGCCACCCGGGGGCTGCGATATGAGCCGAATTTCGGCAGTGTGTAGAGCAGCAAGGCCCAAATCAAGGGCAGCAAAGCCATATGAGAAAACAGATCCCGCTCGTCGGCGTTCCGTTGGAGGAAAAGGGACTGAAGCCAGAAGGCCATGCCATAGGCGAGAACCGTGACCAGCAGGTCGATGGCGGTCATAAGGCGGGAGATTTGGATTGCTTTTTCGTCAAACATAAATAGTCAATTTGATTTTGTTAACTCGCAAATAGATGGACCCTTGAGGGGAAGAATATTCACCTCGGAGAACATCATAAGGTTTAATGCCAGCAGTAAACCTCGTAATCTCTGTGCGCTCTTTTCATTTAGAAACTTCACCAGACTTTATGCTACTTGGAGGATTCCGTCATTGCAAGGAGAGGCGTGGCTCAGAAGTGACAAACTCTAGTTGTGTTAACGTGTTTTTTGCACCATTGCTGGAATGTGTTTGCCAACACAAGGGAGAGCGAAGTTTGCGTTTATCTGCATAGTCGTTCCTTTTCGTGCAGCGAAAAATAAATAAGAGCTTGAATAACAGTGGCGTTGTTGAAGGTGAATTTTACGCTTTTGAGCATCCGGTTTTATCTAAGCTGCTTCATTTCAGTTGTACTAGAAGGTCGCGGGCGTTGTTAGCATCGGGGAAATTTTTGGTGATTGCTAATGCTTTATTCAATGACTCCCGGGCGGCATCTTTCTTTCCCAACTTATTAAGTGCCATTGCCGTGTGATAGAGGATGGTTGGATTGGTCTCTGTTTTTGTGGCTGCCTGTTTGAACTGCATAAGAGCCAGGTCATAAGAACCACGTTTGTAGTGTACCCAACCAACCGTGTCGCAAATATTCGGGTCATCAGGGGCGCTTTTTTGGGCCACCATCGCCAGTCTTAACGCTTCTCCTAGATCTGTGCCCCGTTCGGCAATGTGCCAGGCTAGATTGTTGGCCGCAGGGCCAAAATCCGGGTTTTTTTGCAGTATTTGTTCGTAGTTTTCCGCAGCGTGCTCGTAGTCGCCTTTTTTGTCGAGTAAAGCTCCGAGACCCATTCTGGCGCTGTTGATATCAGGTTTTTCCTTTAATACCGCCTGATATTTCTTGATGGCCTCGTCTATTTGCCCTTTTTTGGTATAAATTTCCGCCAGCAGTAGATATGGGGCCGGGAGGGCCGGGGCAAGTTCGATGGCCTTCAGGTAACTTTTCTCAGCTTCTGTCTGCTTGTTGTCCTTGAGGTATAGGTTGCCGAGGATGATTTGGAATCCCGGGGTTTCCGGGGATTTCGCGATCTGTTTTCTGACCCTGTCAAAGGCTTGTGGCGTTTTATTGTCTTTGAGTAGAATCGAGGTAATTGCTGCGAGAACATTCGTTGATGAGGGTGCGAAGGCCAAGGCTTTTTCGTAAGAATCCAAGGCTTGGGCGTATTTCTTTTGGGCTAGGTAGATCAACCCCAAGGCCTGATGTATTTCCGGGTTTTGCGGCAAAGTGGCTACCAAGTTGTTGAATGTCTTCAGCGCTGAAGCATAATCTTTTTCTTGAATCTGACATTTGCCATAGATAATTGCCGCTTTAATATTTGCCGGTTGGATTTGGAGGCCCTTAATTGCTTCCTGTTTTGCGTCGGCAATGTTGCCTTGTTGGAAATAGAGTTCGGCCAGAAGGGTATGGGCTTTGAAATTGAAAGGTTCGAATTTGACCGCCTCTTGAGCAGATTTCTTTGCCAGTTCGACATCGCCTTTTCCCAACTCAGCCATGGCCTTAACAAAATATGCTTCGCCCGATTTCGGGACTTCCTTGATGATGGCTTCGGCATACTCCAATGCCTTGCCGAATTCCGAGTCGGTTATGGCGAGTTTGGTGAGAACCAGTTTGGCGTCCAGGTTGTCTTTTTGCGCGCTCAAGGACTGATTAACTTTTTCGCGCGCCAGACCAAGGCTGCCATGTCCAAAGGCCAGATCAGCCAATTGAGCCAGCAGCGAAGCCGGTTTATCAGAATGCTTTATGGCCTGTTCGTAAGCGTTTTTTGCCTGGTCAAAGTTCTGGTGACGACGGTGAAAAGTAGCCAGGATTCCGTACAACTCACTTTCATCCGGCTTGAGTTCAATAGCCTTGTTGATACTGGCTAAAGCTTCGGCGTTTTTACCGGTTTTTTCGTAGAAAACCGCAAGGGCAAGCCGCGCTTTTGGAGAAGTTGGCATGGTCTTAATCATGTCAAGAAGCTGTTCTTCCGCCAAAGCGCTATTTCCCTGCTTCATGTAGAAATCAGACATCATCATATAAGTTGTGATATTTTCCGGTTCCAGGCGGAGGGCATTTTTTAACGCAATTTCCACCTCTGGCATCTTCCCTAGTTCAAACTGTACCTTGGCAAGAATGGTGTATAGTCGACCGTTTTTCGGATCGATAGAAATTGCTTGGTTGATGGCGGTAAGGGCATTGGTGAATTTCTTTTCGGCAATATCTGCATTGGCCCGCATGGTCAGGGCTTCGATATGTTTTGGGTCAAGCTTGAGGATCTGCTCAACTTTTGCGCGGCATTGGTCGTACTCCTTGGCCATCAGCAGGAAGGTTGCCACCTTGGAGAGGGCGTCAACGTTGGTTGGGTCTAGGGAGGCAGCAATACCTAATTCTTTAAATGCTTCCTTGCCGTTTTGCATCTTCAAGTAGGTCAGGCCAAGTTGGTAATGGCTAGGTGCATCTTTAGGTGAGGTTTTAACCGCGTTCTGGAATTCCAGAGAGGCTGATTTGTAATCGTTGCTTTTGCTATACTCCATGCCCTTCTTGTAAAACTTTGCTGTTTTATCAGCATCAGATGAGCAGGAGATGAGAAAAAAGGCGCAAGAAGTAATCAGGAATAGTTTGATGAATGAAAGGCTCGGGAATTGCTGTTTGTCTGGCATTTCATCGCTTCCCTGGTAATGATTATTCACTAGCCCTTGAGTATGATTGAACAAACATTATGCGGCATTATATGTCCATAACTAAATCTTTATTGGCCGTTTTTTTTCACAAAAAAATGCCGCAAGGAGATTGGCTCCCTACGGCACTTTCTGAGAAAGAGAAGGATTCGGCAGTTATGCGTTATAACGCGAATGTCTCCTGTTTCCAAAACCGGCCAAACCAATCAAACCGGTGCCGAACAGCAGCATGGTGGCTGGTTCTGGAACCGTGTTGACTGATTCGAAAATGTCGGAGGCTACAGCATCCGTGCTCGCGTTAACACTGCCCCTCCCGCTGAGACCAGTGAGTTTATTTTGAAGGGTGATGCCGTCTAGGATGCCCTGGAGGGATGTTAAATTTGTCGCCATCGCGCTTCCCGCGCCAATCGCAGAAACCAAGATCATACTTCCTAAAATTTTGCTAAACTTTTTCATTTTGCTAACTCATCCCCTTTAATCTGCGTTAAACCGTTTCTACGGCCGCTCTGGCCTTTGCAACTCATATTAAGATGCAAGTGAAAGAACAAATTACATCTGCATGCCAAAGCAAACTTTGTGCCGTCTGTGATGTTTTTGTTAAAACAGACGGCTGAAGCATGGTAGGAGTGCCTTTAAGTCTCCATGTTGCTTGTACTGGCTTAACATAAACCCTATGACATATTCCGAAATATGGGAATTTGGTTAGGTTTCGTTTGCTTGGTGTGAGAGATTTGATCGACTAATCGGGCGGTTATCGATATTGTGCTGGCAAGATTGTAGAATTCCGGATTACTGGAAACCGGATTGCTGGAATAGATGACGATTCTGGCATCGGGGTACAATTACAAGGGGGAAGAGCCGTAGCGGAGCAAGAGGCGTGGAGAGTCTAGTCAGCTGGCCTGGGGAACCTTTTTAACCAGTCCAAATGTTTTCATCTTGTCATACAGAGTGGTCTTGCCTACCTGCAGAAAGGTGGCAGCCTCCTGCACATTACCCGAGTGGATTTTAAGGACATCGCTGACGACTTCTTTCTCAACCTCGGCCAGAATGTCCTTCAGCGATCGCCCTCCCTTGAGGAGTGACTTAGTCTTGGGGGCTAGGGTATGTGGTTGGCCTAGATGGTCTTCGCGAATCGGCTTTGAATCGAAAACAATATTCTCCTCAATAATGGCACTGTCTTTTGCCATAAGGACAGCGCGCTGAATAACGGTTTCGAGCTCGCGAATATTACCCGGCCAGTGATAATCATGCAGGAGGTTAAGAACCGCTTGGCAAAGAGGCTTGACTCTCTTGTTAAAAGTCTTGCAGTAATACTTCAGGAAGTAATTGGCCAGTTCCGGAATATCTTCCGGGCGGCTCCGTAAGGCAGGAATATTAATGTTAATGATATTGAGCCGATAGTATAAATCGAGCCTGAAGCGGCCGTCCTGCACCGCTTTGGCGAGATCGACATTGGTGGCGGCGATGATTCTTAGGTCTACTTTGATCACTTCGTTGCCGCCAACCCGCATTACTTCACCATTCTGCAGGACCCGCAGGAGTAGGCCCTGCATGCGGGGAGAGATATCGCCGATCTCATCGAGAAATATCGTGCCGGTGTTGACGATCTCAAATTTACCTTTGCGGCGGGATGTGGCCCCGGTGAAGGCGCCTTTTTCATATCCGAAAAGCTCGCTTTCCAGGAGGCTGTCGCTCAAGGTGTTGCAATTCACTGTTATGAAAGGCTTGTCGCTGCGAGCGCTGAGGTTGCGGATAAGATTGGCGGCCAGTTCCTTGCCGGTTCCTGATTCCCCGGAGACGAGCACTGTGGCGTCGGTTTTAGCCACCTGAGCAATCATCTTGCGGAGGCGATGCATTTTGTTGCTGGAACCGACCATGTCGTCGACCGGGCGACCTTCGAAGAGCTGACTTTTTAGGTCTTCAAACTCGTTAAGGAGGTGGGCGCGGTTTTTTTCGCTCTCTGCCAGGTCTTGGATTTTCTGGCGCAGGATGTTTTCAATATTTGTATTGAACTCAGAGATTTCCTGCTCATGCATCTTCCGCAGGGTAATGTCGCGCATGACCACGAGGACAAGATCATCGCCCAGGTATCCGTTAAATTTTACGAAACTGAATTCGACGCTGACATTGCCGATCCTGGTTTCCATGAGGGGTTCGGTGTGTTCACTGCGAGTAGCAAAGCCCAGAGGGCAGACAGACGTGCATTTTTGGTTGGCGCAGAGAGTATCGTGGCAGTATTTGTCGCAGAGGTTCCCGAATTTGGCGACAGCGCTGGGATTCATGTAGGCGATAAGATGGTCCACCCGGAAGATGAAAACCATATCGGGCATGATATCGAGCAGTGCCTGCCAGTTTGAGGTGATCCGGTCGATCTCTTTTTGAGTTATGAAGACGTTAATGTTATGCACCTTCTTTTACCAATCAGGAATAAATGGAACGTATTAGTTGGATGGCATATCGAAAATGATTCTGACGGAAAAACCGAGCATTGTCCAGTGGCTTGTAAAAAAACGACTGCGCTCTTTTGGGTGGAAATTCGAAGATCCTGTGAGTCGACACTTGGAAATTGAAAGGGGATCCTAAAATCAGGGTTTGTGTCCGTAATAGGCATGGTAATGGTCTTTGATTGACTTGGGCGGGCACTGGTTAAAAACAATGCCAAGGATTTTATCGCTACCGATCAGTTCGGCGGCTTTCCTGACCTGCTCCTTCTTGGCTTGTCCCCAGCGGACCACTAGAACAACGCCATCGACAAATTTAGATAATACCGTGGTCTCAGCTGCTGATTGAATCGGAGGACTATCAATGATAATGACCCGGTCAGGATATCGGTTCAGGGCCTCAGAGATCATGGCGGACATATTTCGAGAATCAACGATTTCTGAAGGATTCAGGGGAGATTCACCACTGGTGATAACTGAAAGTTTGTCTAGTTGGGTTTTCTGAATCAATTGCCCGAGGTCATCGCCGTCTCTAAGATGGTTGACCAGGCCACGGCTGTTGTCGAGACCAAAAATCCCCGCTTGGGTGGGCCTGCGCAGGTCGGCATCGATCAAAAGTACATGTTTTTCCATGCCCAAGGCAATGGCTGCGGCCAGGTTGGCGCTGACAAAGCTTTTGCCTTCTTCGGGAATGGCGCTGGTGACCAGAATGCACCTCGTTGCCTTGCCGTTGGTCTGATGAAAAATTCTGGTCCGAAGCATTCGGAAATTTTCCGCCTCAACTGATGAAGGATCGTTTATGACCAGGAGTCCACAGTTGGCGGCGTCGACGGTTGTGGGTAAACTGCCGGGTTTTAATATGGGAGAAGATGTTTTCTTCGATTTTTTGGTCTCTTGCAAATGCGCAGATCTTTTGGTGTAGAGCACTTGCTCGGATTCTTTTGCTTCGTGCAAATAGTCCGATTCCTTGGCATCTAGCAGCTGGGCTAGTTCGATGGCGTCGTCCACGGAGTCGTCAATCTGCAGGGCAGCGAGATCGTGCTCCAGGGTCGAGGTTCTCACCACCACTTCCTCTGGCGGAGGTGAATTTCCTTCTTCAAGTGCCCTGGCGAGGGCTTTGTGTATTTTGCTCAAAGTCTTATCCCTCAATGAATCTAGTGATGGTGGTGAAGTGGAAATATCTCATTTGGCGGGGTTTTTACCATAAAATGGAGTGAAATTTCGTAAATTCAAGTCAACGAGTTTACTCAGGGATAGTCTATCTCTGAGGGCTTTCTCCTCAGCCGGTTTTAGGGAGCTAATTTTTGCCTTTACCAGACCACCTTAAGTTGACGTCATTGAATTTTTTCATGATAAACGACTCGGATGGGTCTTTGGGGTTGAAATTTTCCTCACCTGGTATCTGGAGATCGGCAATGCTTTCTTTGACGATTTTGACATCAATCGTCCTCTTTGCCTCAGCAAAACCATTGATCAGTGCGTGATCGCAAAGAATATTGATCAAGCGTGGATTGCCTTTGGCGGCTTGGTGGATGAGTTTGATTGCCTCCTGCTCAAACAGACTTGTTCTAGTCGTTCCGGCCTTGATCAAGCGAAAATTGATATATCCGCCGGTCTCCTTTTCAGAAAAAGGATCAAGATGAAAACGGATGCTGATGCGCTGCCGCAGTGCCTGGAGCTTTTGTTCTGTCAGTCGTTCGTTAAGTTCTGGCTGTCCCACCAGAAATATGCTCAAGACATTATATTTGTGATCATGATTAGAGAGTAGACGTATTTCCTCAAATAGATCGAGGGGAATAAGGTGGGCTTCATCAATAATCAGTAAAACCCGTTCTTTGTTGGATTTACAGTTTTTTAGGAATTCTTCAAATTCAATCAAAAATTTCGCTTTGTTACCAGTGTATTCGCTTAAGCCATATTTGAAAGCGAGATAGTAATAGAAGTCAGAGATTGAAAAGGTAGGGTGGTCTATGAGAAGAACCTTGTTGCTGTTGAAGATGGTATTGAGCAGAACACGAATCAGGGTCGTCTTGCCGGTACCGACGTTGCCGGTGAGTAATAGAAATGCCTTGTTGCTCATCTGGCCGTACATGAGGACGGACAACGCCTCGCGATGCGCCTGGCGCATAAAGACCATATTGGGGTCAGGGATAAGTTCAAAAGGTTTGTTCTTGAAACCATAAAAGCTGTAATACATGTCGTCCCCTAGACTATTATAGAACCTTTGTGCCAGAGATAGATGACGACGCCAAGCAAACAGGCAAAGCTGAACGCAAAGGCCAAGGTCCATAGTAAATTTTTTATTCGGGTGATTCTGATGAGCCGCTCCGAATGAATGACCGGAATAGCACAGAGAACTGGGAGCTTAAGGAATGACTCGATTTCTGGCATGGTCTTGAAGGAGTCTGCCAGTGAGCCCAGGGCGAAGGCCAGTCCACCGCCGAGAACAATTCCAGCAAAAAATGCGGATAACATTATTTTGATAAAATTAGGTTTAATTGGTTTTTCCGGAAAATGGGCCGGGTCTATTACCTTGAATTGGCTTCCTTTCTGCCGTCTCTCGAGGGATTCGGTGGATTCGGCTTGCAGGTTCTTGGTGACCAAGTTTTCGTAGTGGTTCTTGAGCTCTTCGTAATCGCGAGTTAGAGCTGACCATTCCGCTTCTCTGATCGGGGTGTTGTTGACCCATCTGGTATACTTGCCAATCTCCGCGATGATTTCCTGGCCTTCTTTTTTTGAGATGGAGATATTGAAGTCAATATCTTTCAATTGAAGATCCATTTTTTCAATCTGTGGATTGAGTTGCAGTAGGCTATTCTTTTTGCTGCTCGCCTGTTTGGTCGGTTCATCTTTTGCGACAGGTAAAGCGGGTGTTTTTCCGGAATCGATCTGTGGCTCTTGTTTCAAGAGGGCGGCCTTGGTCGCGGCCGCTTCTGTCTCGCTTTTTTCGAGATCGTCAATCAGCTTAATGGCTCGCCGGACCTCGGGATGTTTTTCTGTATATTTTGAACGCAGTGACGTCAACTGCAGTTTGAGCTTATCCAATTCAGATGGTTGGGTGGAAACGGTTTTGTGACCTTCGCTAGATATTTTGAGTTCAGGTTCTTTGTTGAATTCTTTAGGTTGGCTGACCTCAAGTTCATTGGTCTGGGCGATCAGTTGCTGACGTAGTGCAACCTGTTCGTTGAGCATGAGCTTCATTCGCTCAAATTCCTGGATATTTTTCTGTTTGTTTTGATACTGATCCTGTAGGGAATTAAGGCGTGCCATGTTGACCTGCAGCTGTTGCGGCATTTCATTGTAATACTGGAGTTTGTAGTCGCGCAAGGTGGCCTCGGTCTTGTCAAGGGTCACCTTGGCCATATCAAGTTCATCTTTAACGTAGGAAGACGTTTCGGTGGCGCGAATGGCCCGGAACCGCAAGTCTTCCTCGATGAATTTGGCTGTCAGTGCGTTGGTCACCTGCACGAGCTTATTCTGATCTGCGCCTACCAGAATGACCTTAAATACGTCGCCTTTCTCGGGTTTGATCTTGATGTAATCTGCTCGCATGCGATCGACAACGTCCTGCATGGGCAGTTTTGCCCGCATCTCCGGGTAGAGATCAAATTGTGTGATGAGTTCCTCAAGGTTGGTGCGGCTGGTGACCTGTTCGGTCAAGGTGCTGATCATCTCGCGGGTTTGGGGCTGATCGTCGCCATGTGCTGTTGCGGTAGGGTTGATACTCTGGCGCTGGTACATGATCAACGAAGTTGTCTCGTACATTTTAGGGGTTTTCAAATAGACAGCCAAACCCGCCAGGGTGGAAAGGAGAATGCAGGAGAGAATTAGTTTTTTCCTGCTCAGGAAAATGTCGAGTGTCTGTTGAAGTTGCTGCAGTTGTTTCTGGTCCATAATTTCTCGTTATCTTGTTCTTTATAACCAGCGCATGAGCTCTTTGCTGGCCGAAAGCGTGCAGTAGAACCTGTAGCCGTTATAGCCTGCATCAGTGGCGGTTACGGTATCGGTTTTTAATTCATAATACTGGCCAGCAAGGGAAGCGGTGAGCCACTGCCAGGCGTAAGAGAGTTCAAGGCTGCCGTGGTAATTCGTTTCACGCCCCTTGGGTTGCTGATCGATGAACTTGTCGTGCCTGACTGAAGCGGAGGCGGCGAGGGCAAGCTTTTCGGTTAATTGATAGTTTAAACTCGACATGGCCGACCAGTAGATGGTGAGGCCATCATTAGTGCCGTTAAAATATAGTTGATCGACCCCACCGAGTCCGGAGAGCAGCAAATTTCCATTCTGTAGTTTGTTGTGCAACTCAAAGCCATAGTTGTAATCATTTTCATCCTCCGAATTCTGGCGATCCACCAGGGATGGTCCGAAAAAGAGGCCGAAACTTGTGGTGGGTGTGACCACCTGATCAAGTCGCAGGTTGCCACTGTGCACCTTATAGGGTTCACGGTTAGAGATGTCGAAATGGGCGATAAAATTTGTCTCATTATACTGGTAACTCGCCGATATTTTACTGTGCGGAGTAGGGCTGAATCCGAGGCTTATGTCGGCGGTATGGGTTTCAATATCCTGCGGTTGGGCGAGATCCTGCTTAGTCAAGGTGGAGAGGGTGTCAAAATCACCGAATGAATATGTATACGAGATACTGGTCTGTAATGGGGGAGATATCTGCCAGGAATAACTAGCGGTCGATTCATGACGAGTATAATCCGCCTGATCTTCGGCGTCGTTTGCGAGGATAGTGTTGGTATATCCCAGACCCAATGAGGTATTTGGACCGAAGATGACGGTGGAATGGAGATTTGCGATATTGTTAGAGAAACGGTTGCGCTTTAGTTTGGTAGAGTTTAGAAGCGCGGTGTCGGTGTTTTCGGCCGCGTCATCGGTTTGAATGTATTTTTCCGACAAATCGAGGAGCCAGTTTGAGGCAGAGTGGGCGTGTTCGCTAGCACTCAGGTAATGGTTTATATTTTCCGTGTGGTTTTCATGGTTGATGTTATAGGAGGGGGAGTAGTTAAGAAGAAATGAATCGTTGGCCCCTTTGCTGTCAAATGCCAGGGTGGGGGCAATTTTCGTCTCCCAGGAGGACACTTTGTTGTCCGGGGTTCGATTGGTGTTTGAATCATAACTTTCTCGGGCCTCGAACATGCCCTTAACCCCAAGGTCTCTCGCCAGGCAAGGGCTGGAAGTCAAGGTGGCTAAGGCGAAAGAGATTACCGACAACCAATGGATTTGATAATTATTATGGTACAACGATCACGTCCTCCGGCATCAGGATGGCATTCTGCTCGATGTTCTTTCCCTTAACAAAATCATCGTAGTTAAACTTCAATAACTTGTCATGTCCTGCTTCCTTTCTGACAATGGTAATGCTGTCTTTTTTTGCCCATTCCAAGAAACCGCCCGAACGTGCCATTGCCTGCAGAACAGAAATAGGATAGTCGATGTTGAATTCCCCTGGTTGTTTAATCTGACCGATCACATAGTAACGCCAACTTCTGCTTTGGATAAGTATAACAGACACGGATGGCTCAGCTATCAACTCACCGATTTTTTGCTTTAGCTCGACAGCTAATTCCGCAGGGGTTTTCCCAACGGCATCGACTTCACCGACCAAGGGGAGAGAAATTCGACCATCGATGCGCACGGTAACCTGCTTGGAGAGATCGGCCTCTTTCCAAACAACCACTTCTAGTATGTCCCCACGACCGATTACGTACTTGAAGGTTGATTCGGAGGACGGGGGGGAGGGGGCCACTTCGGCTGACCATGCAGGTGCAGCCAATAGGCAAAATAAGCTCGCCATCAGAATCATGATACCATCTTTGATCATTTATGCCTCCTTGGGCCTGGTTTCTGGCAGCTCTGTGTCGTGAAGAATCCTGACCGGAAAAGTTTTAAAAATAGGGGATGATTGCTTGGCCGTCAATCTACGGGAGCTTTTGTGGCCATGCGGGTCTGGTTCCGCAGACCCCAACGGCGTGACAGACGCACGTTAACAGAAGATGGCCGTCATGGCAAAGACATAACATATTGTATCCATCATCTCGCGAGCAAACTCCAACACGGCCGTGAATATTAACGGTGGAAAGTGTTTGCATAAGACGCAGGTAATGTATCTGCGAAATGAAAAGAGGAGGGGAAGATCAAAATAACAAAAAAAAGCCCCTTGCTTGTACTGGTACAAGGCGAGAAGCTCTTTCTGGTGTAGCTGAGAACTACACAATTATTGATTTTTATGGTGCCGAAGGCCGGACTCGAACCGGCACAGGTCTCCCCGCTGCCCCCTCAAGACAGTGTGTCTACCAATTCCACCACTTCGGCGAATCATTATGTCGGTATTACTTTACCGGTGAAGTTTGCCCGGGAAACTGAGCCGGTGCCTGATCTGTACTCCCAGTAGCCTGGCCCGGTGTCATGGGAACCTTAATAGGTCCACTCGCGAGCGGTTTTTCAACCGGAGCGACTTTGGTGATGGTCGCATTTTGCATTACTGAACCGGTACCACTTTTTGCCGATAAGTATGCCAGGCCTATTGAGGTGACCATGAAAATAACGGCAGCACCGGTGGTTACTTTGTTGAGCAGGGGGACCGGCCCTTCAGAACCAAAAACTGTATTGCCTCCACCGAACGTTGCCCCTATGTCGGCACCCTTACCGTGTTGCAAGAGGACGATGACAATGAGAAACAGGCAAACAATCACGTGGATCGCAGAAATTATCGCGGGCATAAGTACCACCAGACATCTTGATCTTCCGAAGACAAAGGAAGGCAGAAATTTATTGAAAATTAATGATGCGGGAAAAAGAATCGGCCTGTAATGCTGCACCACCGACCAAGGCACCATCGATATCTTCCTGGCCCATAAGAGTGTCTACGTTGCCAGAATTAACCGAGCCACCATACAGTATTCTTATTTGGCTGGCAACGGTTTTCTGGAACAGATCTGTCAGCGTTTGGCGAATGAAGGCATGGGCCTCCTGGGCCTGGGCCGGAGTGGCGGTTTGGCCGGTGCCAATGGCCCATACCGGTTCATAGGCGATCACCAGTTTTGTCGGGTCGGTGATGGCTACTTGCTTAAGACTGCCGCGGAGTTGCCCTTCCAAGGTGGCCATGGTCTGACCAGATTCGCGTTCTGATAGTTGTTCGCCAATGCAGAGCAGCGGGATGATTCCGTGGGCAATGGCTCCCGTCACCCTTGCATTTATTAGGGCATCTGTTTCGGCAAAAATATGCCGGCGCTCGGAGTGGCCAACAATTGCCATCGTGACGCCAAGGTCTTGGAGCATAACCGGCGAGATCTCGCCGGTGAAGGCGCCCTTGGGTTCCCAGCAAATATTCTGGGCGCCGAGGTTTATGGCAGAGCCTTGTAGAACATCAGCAACCGCCGCCAAAGCGGTGAAAGGCGGGGCTAGCATGACCTGGCGATCTTCAAGTCTGCCGGTGGCTTCGACGATGGCTTGGGCTAATTTAGTGGCCTCGCCAACGGTGGTGTGCATTTTCCAGTTGCCGGCGATTAGAGGAATTCTAGCCATTAGTCAGCCCCCTAATTCCGGTTGTGTTCTTGCAGGGCAGTGACGCCGGGTAGTTCCTTGCCTTCCATTAACATCAGAAAGGCACCCCCGCCGGTTGATATGTAAGAGATGTTGTTGGATTCGCCAGCGCGATGGACGGCGACATCGGTATCGCCCCCGCCGACGATGGTCAAAGCATGGGATGACGCCAGGCGCTGGACCATGGCCAGGGTGCCCCGGGAAAAGGCATCCATCTCGAAGGCGCCCATGGGGCCGTTCCAGATTATGGTCTTGGCGTCGTCCAGGGCGGCGGAGAAGAGCAGGGTGGTGGCCGGGCCAATATCGAGGATCATCCACCCTTCCGGGACTTCCTGGGTGGTGACTCGTTTAGTTTCGGCCCGTGCATCAAACTTGTCGGCAACGATGCAGTCTACCGGCAAATAAAGCTTAACGCCTTGTTTGCCGGCCTGGGCCACCAGTTCGCGAGCGGTATCGAGAAGTTCGTCCTCGATTTTAGATTGGCCAACCCCGTAGCCCAGAGCTTTCAGGAAGGTATTGGCCATGGCACCGCCGATGATCATCTTGTCAACGCGCTCCATGAGATTGCGCAGGGCTCCAAGTTTGCTGGATACTTTGGCGCCGCCGATGATAGCCACCAAGGGGCGCATGGGCTCGCCCACTGATCGGTGGAAGTAATCCATCTCTTTTTGTAGTAAAAAACCTGCCGCCGCCTCTTTGCAGAAACTCGGAATGCCCACCACCGAGGCATGTGCCCGGTGGGCAACAGCAAAGGCGTCGTTGATGTAAATATCAGCCAGAGAAGCCAGCTCTCGGGAAAAATTTTCATCATTTGCTTGCTCTTCTGGATGAAAGCGCAAGTTTTCCAGCATGATCACTTCGCCCGGCTGCATGGCCTCGACCATCATTTTGACTTCCGGTCCAATGCAGTCCGGGGCCAGTTTGACCTCTTTGCCGATCAGTCTGGATAGGCGTTTGGCGGCGGGGGCCATGCTGAATTTTTCCACCCGTTGGCCCTTGGGGCGGCCCATGTGGGAAATAATGATGATCCTGGCGTTTTCGTCCAAGGCATGATTGATGGTCGGCAATACCCCTCTGATCCTGATATCGTCGGTGATGTTTCCATGCTCATCAAGGGGGACGTTGAAATCTACGCGAATCAGCAGTTTCTTGCCTTTGATGTCGAGATCTCGGATGTTCTTCACAGTGAAGTCTCCTGGGTGCGATTTGTGGGCCGGGCCCGTGATGTGGATAGGGATTGGAATCGTTGGAATTACCCCGTAACGACCGACAAGGTCATGCAGAGGGCATCATCCTGTGGGGCAGTATAGTAGTTGCGGCGTCGCCCTGTCATCTCAAAAGCATTCTTTTTATAAAGGGCATGGGCTGTGGTGTTGGCGGCGCGCAATTCCAGGTGAATTCTGCTGAGTTCCCGCGCTCTGGCCAGAGCGATGAATGAGGTCAGGAGGAGATTGGCAATCCCTTGGCGGCGAAAGGTAAGCGCCGTGGCAATTTTCAAGATTTCCGCCTCGCCGGGAAGCAACCGGGCCATGAGAAAGCCGCCGAGAGCTTCTCCGGACTCGGAACGGCAGATCAGTTGCAGAGAACCGGCACAAGTCAACTCCTCCGCCAATTGTTTGGGGCTCCACGGCGCCGGTGACTGAAACTCGATACGTTGAACCTCTGGCAGGTCGGCGGGCGTCATGGCCGCGACCTGCCAGAGGTTCTTGTTCATACCATCTGCTCGGCAATGGAAACCGTGCGGTCCCCAAGCATATTGGTGTAACTGCCCAATTCATTGTCGTACCAGCCGTAAATTACCGCCTGGGTCACCGGGATGTCGAGCTTGGCCTGGCCGGTGCATATAAGCCCGGCCTTTTCCAGGTTGACCCGGATGTTGGCGGTGCGGGTGTGGGTTTCCGTTCCTTCAATGATGGTGGCGGCGAAGGGCATGCCGATAATGTCGGAAGAGACGTTTTGTTCCTCGGTATAAACTAGATAGGGAGAGCTGCTGGAGAATTCCCGGTAAATGGCGTTGATCCGGTCGCGCTTCAGCGGCTGCTGGATATCATCCTGGATGTTAAGCACCAAAACAATCAAAGAGCCGGTGGAGGTGGGGATGCGCACTGATTCAGCGATGAAGCCGATGCTCTTCATCTCCGGGATAACCAGGACCAGGGCCTTGGCGGCGCCGGTGGTGGTGAGGATGATGTTGTTGAGAATCGAGCGGTTCTTGCGCAAATCCGTGGCGCCGGCATTGGGCAACCGATCGAGAACCTGCTGGCTGCCGGTGGCGGCATGGACGGTGACCATCGAGGCGCTGAGAAAGTTTTCCGCACCCAGTTGATCCAGCAAGGGTTTAATCATGAAGGAAAGGCAGGTGGTGGTGCATGAAGCGGCCGAGATTAGACAGTGCTGGGAGGGAATGTAGTCCTC
>Ga0334722_10000607_pt1 | contig 51148 bp, 50 predicted proteins | sample C3_bottom_MG_FD_207210 | JGI IMG/M metagenome (GOLD analysis project Ga0334722, IMG submission 207210) | Sediment microbial communities from Yellowstone Lake, YNP, Wyoming, USA - C3_bottom | ecosystem: Environmental > Aquatic > Freshwater > Lake > Sediment | place: USA: Wyoming | collected...
CCACCCTTGGTATCGACCTGGATAAGGCTGGTCAGGCCTAGTCCCATGTTATTCGAGGAACTTTGGACAGTGGAAAGGATGTTGTTGGCATAGACGCTGGCCCGTTCAAGATTGATGCTGCTGCCCTCGCTGCTTACTACTTGCAGGATGTCACCATTGACGGTGAGCAACACTGCCCCGGCAAAGCCATCCAGGGCCGAAAATTCCTTGCAGCGTTCTTGGATTTTAACCAGATTGAGGCGGCGTAGGTTTATCTGACCTTGCTCGTCAGCTTCGGCTGCTGCCGGGCGTGGGGAGGTCTGACGGGGTATTGGACGCAATGGTGGAGGTTCCGGTTCGGGAATCAATTCAGGCAACGATTCTGCCGCAAGAACCTCCTTTAGCTGATCAGCATTGAGGAGTACGGTCTTTTCGATATCGTCACCGTCATCGTCCTGGTCGTCCTTCTTGGCCCCGGAAATGGCCGATTTCTCGTCTGCCATGCGGGCTGCTTCCATCAGAAGATGCATAATTGGAAACTCAATTTTCCGTTCCTTGGTGTGGCAAACCTTATCGATCTCGATGGTCAGCCCGTCATCGCTCCAAGAGATGATCTCGTAGGCGGCATCATTACCATCCAAATTGCCGGTACGAGCATCCATCAACTCACCCCGTTCCAGGGAAATCTGGCCGTTCTTGCTCCCGGTACGGACAGTAAGCGTGCAGGTTTTGGCCTCCATACTGACCAATTGCAGGAAGGAGGTCAGCGAGATCCCGTTGATGAATCCATGGCTGGAATCTCTAGCCGGCGCCAAAAGTTTGGGGATATTAATTGCCTCCAGATCGGCAAACGAAAAGGGTTTAGGAATAAAACGGATGGCGCCCAGGTCGACAACCTTGGTTTTGATGTCCGGAGTGGAAAAGGCGGATATAACGACGATGGGAATGCGGGGATAGTCACTCTTCATCTGGGCCAGGAGTTCAAAGCCGTCCATCTTGGGCATATTCAGATCGGTGATCAGTAAATCTATTTTGGTCGTTGCCAGATGCTTGATGGCCGAAATGCCGTTGGCAGCTTGCAATACGTTATATTCACCGGGCCGGTAAGTGGAGGAAAACCATTCCGCCAGGGTGACCCGAACGGTTTCCTCATCGTCGACAATCAGGACATTTTTCATCTTGTCACCAGTTTGGGGACCCGGCCATGAACATAAATAGCAAGTGCGACCGGAGCAATAAGGGCTTACCGAATAATCTTCAAAAATTATATACTGCCAATCCCTGCGGTTTTGAAGGAAATTCGCATGTTGCCTCCGGTGGTTGGCAAAAAAGTCGTTAATGAGCTACTTGGAATGCCGATTGTCCAGAGTGTCCCTACTGCGGGGCAGTAATTTGCTCAAAAAAAAAACCTGCCGCATGGCAGGTTTTTTTAGTGGACATTGCGGCTGCAATTATTTGATTTTTTCCTCGTAGGCCTTGAGGATCAAAATATCCTTAACCGGGACATTCTGGTGCATGCCATGGCTAGTAGTGGCTACGGCGACGATTTTATCGGCCACATCCATCCCTTCGACCACTCTACCGAACACAGCATAACCAAAATCCTGCGGTTGATTGCCCCGGTGATCTAAGCTGGTATTGTCATTGACGTTGATGAAGAATTGACTGGTGGCGCTGTTGATATTGCTGGTCCTGGCCATGGCGATGGTGCCGCGCTGGTTCTTCAGGTCAGCACTGGCCTCATTGGGGACCGGTTTACGGGTGGGGGTCTTTTCCTTCATTCCCGGCGCCATGCCACCAGCTTGGATCATAAAACCGGGAATTACCCGATGAAAAATCAGCCCGTCATAGAAGCCCAGGCGAACGTAGGCTCGAAAATTTTCGGCAGAAAGTGGGGCCTCTTTGTCGAAAACATCGAGCTTGATTTTCCCCATACTGGTTTCTAGGATTACCATGGGGCCTTTCGGCGCTGCGGCCTCTTGGGCAAGAATTGGAGAGGGGCTGGTGAAGAGCAGGGATACTAGCAGTAGTAATGACAGTTTTCGAAGCATGGACGTCTCCTTGGATTTGGTGTTGATTAGTAACGAATAACAGTGGGTTGCGCTAGTTGAGAAAATATGTTATTTAGGCTTTCCCTTTATAGTCAGCCAAGAATAATTTTTCAATAACTACGTATTCAGACATCCCGAAGACGGCACATAAAGTAACGGTTTCCGTGTTGTAGTTCAAGTCAACTCTGCCGACCTCCCGTGCGACTATTCCTGCCAATCCCGGCTGATTTTCCAAGGCTGATCCTTAACGAATGACGAATTTCACCGACTCCAGTTTCGATAATTCAACGAGTTCACCTCTGACGGGAGATATTCGTCCCGGCGGTTGTTGCTTCATCACCCCAGCCAAACTGCTCATGTTCTTGGCTGCACTGGCTTTGGCGATTGGTATCCTCTTGTTCCCCTACTGCTCTTTCCGGGGTGTTTATGTGCATGAAGCGCCGGTGGCAACCTCGGTAAATGTTGCCAGTGGTGATGAGTTGATTACCCTGCTCAAAGAAAAGGGGTTATGGGAAATAACCGGGGGGTTTGCAGTCCCCCGGATGATACTTTCATCGTATCCTGCCAATATCGGTGCCCTTGACCCTGAGGCTAAAAAGAAGGCCTTCTTTAACTCTCTCTTGCCCGCAGCCTTGGTGGCCATGGCGGAAGTGGAAAAGGAAAAGGAGTCACTGCACACCATTTTGGCCAAGATTCCTGGGGGTTATCAGGGGCTGTTGCTCTCAGAACCGTTTGATTCTTGGGCGGTAGCCTTAAGTAAACCCGAAATTGACACCCTGCTTGCCCTCGGATTCAAATATCGGACGGACCTGGCCGACGAGCTGATTAAGCGGGTAGATGTGGTTCCCTTAAGTCTGCTGATGTCGCAGGCGGCTTTGGAATCGTCGTGGGGAAGTTCCCGGATTGCCCGCCAAGGCAACAACCTCTTCGGGGTCGCGACCTGGGGGGATGATGCCATTGCCGCGCCGACCAATTCTGATAATAATGGCCACCGCTATGCCGATTACGGTTCCATCATGGAGTCGGTGCAAGCCTATATCATCATGTTGAATCGTTTACCCAGCTATGAACGTTTCCGTGAAATCCGCACGCACTCTCATAATCCTCTCAAATTGGCCGAAGGACTGAAAAATTATTCGGAGCGGCGCCGGGCCTACATTATCGACATCAAGGATGTGATTGTGGGCAATGGACTGAGCCGCTACGACGACTGTTTCCTGGCCTTGCCCCCGGTCCCCGCACCACGTAAAGTCGGATTGTTGGGAGAGATCGCCAGGCGTTTTAACTTGGCCTCTCCGCTTACCTCGATATAATTCTCCTCTTTCTATCCTGGTTCCCTTTGTCTGCCCATAACGTGGGCTGGGGATTAGTTATCGCCACGTATTAGACCTGCGTAATTCCATCCTCCTGAAGTAGATTCCCTGGTGTGCCTCAACCATGATAATCTGGCAGGGCGGCGGGATAATGTGGTAATGATGATTTTGCCCGAAGGACACACGCCGCCGCCTGTCAAATCAATCCAAAGCAAGCCTGGTCCACATGTTAACGCGAGGTCTGAAAAGCAGTCTAATAACCAACCTCCTGCTGGCGCTGGCCGGGGCCATGCTGCTTATTGACCTGGTCTTGCTCAGCGCCGCCCGCCAGGAGCAGCTACGGGAACGGGTAACTACCGGGCAGACCTTATTAGCTGCAGTTGCGAGCATGTCCGAACCAGTCCCTGCATTACCCGTAACAAGTCGGGTGGCAGACTCTGCCAACGAGGCTGATGCCTCCTGTCTGCGGATCTTTGGCCCCGGCGGCAACCTCGTCGCCGATCTGGTGCCTGGTTGCGGTGCGGCCCCGGAATTATCCCATCTGGCCCTGCAGACCCTTGTCGCGCGTCAACCCATGGTAGCGATCAGTGGTAGCAGTGTGGGATTCTTTTGGCCGGGAAGTAGCGTGCTTGCGGTATGTCGCCCCCTGAAAGCCGAGCAAGGCGGCGGAGTGATCGGTGCCGAGCTGTCCCTTGCCGGGCTCTATCAAAGCCTGCGCCATTCCCAACGGGCGTTCAGCGTTTACTTCCTGATCAATCTACTGCTCTTCGTCGTGTTAGGTTTCATCCGCCTTTACCGCAGTATGATCAAACCTATTGACCGTTTGGTCGACACTGTCGCCGATTTCCGGGATGACGACGAATTTACCTTCCGTTCAGATGAACAGGAAAGCGAATTCAATCGACTCTCCCGCTCCCTGAATCAGATGCTGGGCCGGATCAAGCGGGATCGGGCCAAACTCGAAGAGTCCGTGGCTTCTCTGGAGTCGGCTAACCAAGGGTTGCGCCGCGCCCAACAAGAGATGGTCCGGGCTGAGAAACTCGCTTCGGTGGGCCGCCTGGCCGCCGGGGTTGCCCATGAGATCGGCAACCCCATGGGGATCATTGCCGCCTATCTGGAACTGCTCAAACAACCAGGTTTGGCCGAGATGCAGAAAGTAGATTATATCCGCCGAGCGGAAGGCGAGGCGGGCCGGGTCAACACCATTATCAGGCAGTTGCTGGATTTTGCCCGTCCTCCCCGGGAAGAGGCGGCGGCGGAGGTTTCGGTGCATGCTTTGGTTATTGAAGTCCGGGAACTTTGTACGATCCAGCCTTTGCTGGCCGGGGTGGCTGTGAGGTTAGATTTACAGGCTAAAAATGACCTGGTGGTTGGCACTGGCGAGCAGCTCAGGCAAATCTTATTCAACCTGGTCCTTAACGGGGCGGATGCCATTGCCAGCCAGGGAGCAACACCACCTGTCGGTATCATAACCATCCGTACCGCGAACAACCAGGGGACGGACCCGGTCGGCCGCGAGGTAGCTGGGCTTCAGCTTGAGGTCATGGATAACGGCCCGGGTTTTGTCGAGTCGGAACTGGCCAATGTTTTTGATCCATTTTACACCACCAAGGAACCGGGAAAGGGCACCGGTCTTGGTCTATCCATCTGCTTCACCATCGTCGGAGACCTGGGCGGTACCATTAACGCCGCCAGCAATCCGGAAGGCGGCGCACGGATTAGCATCTTCCTTCCCCAGTCTGCGGCAGTTATCCCCAATACAACCTTTATTGGTCTGGAACATGGCTGAACTGAATCGCGTTCCCAAGCTTCTGGTAATCGATGACGAAGAGAACATGCGCCATGTCCTCTCCGTCCTGGCTGGTGCCGCCGGCTATCTGGTGACCACTGCCCCAGACGGCCGCGAGGCCCTGGATATTCTGGCCAAGGAGTCCTTTGATTTTATCCTTTGCGATGTAAAAATGCCCAGGATGGACGGTATGACCTTCCTGAAGGCGGCTGAAGCCTACCGGGCCGAAACCACGGTGATTATGATGTCGGCTTACGGTACCATCGATTTGGCCCTGGAGGCCATGAAGGCCGGGGCCTATGATTTCATCTCCAAGCCCTTCAAGGCGGACGAGGTGCTGATGGCCCTCAAAAAGGCTGAGGAACGTGAGGGCTTGCGGCGGGAGAACTTGCGGTTGCGCGAACACCTCCGGCAACTGGAAGGAGAGAGCTCATTCGCCAACATGATCGGCCAGAGCAGTCAGATGCAGGCGGTCTTCAATTTGGCCGCCAAGGTCGCGCGCTTCAGCACGACGGTGTTGATCACCGGCGAATCCGGCACCGGCAAGGAACTGGTGGCCCGCGGCATTCATTACGCCAGTCCCCGTGGTGCCCATCCCCTGGTGCCGGTGAACTGCGGCGGCATCCCTGAAACCCTGCTGGAGAGCGAACTATTCGGCCACGTCAAGGGTGCCTTCACCGGGGCCGACCGTAACCACAAGGGATTGTTCGAGGAGGCCGGAGATGGCACTATATTTCTCGATGAAATTGGTGAGCTTCCTCTGCCTTTGCAAGTCAAGCTACTCCGAGTGCTCCAGGAAAACGAGATTCGGCCGGTTGGTGGCAGCGAAACCCGCAAGGTCACGGCCCGGGTAATTGCCGCTACTTCCCGAAACCTTGAGGAAGAGGCGCACCGCGGCACCTTCCGGGAGGATCTCTATTACCGGCTCAAGGTCATGCCCATCCATCTGCCACCGCTAAGGGAACACACCGAGGATATTCCTGCCCTCTGTCATCATTTTATTGTCCGCTTCAATGAGAAATTAGGAACCACTATAGCTGGGATCACCCCGGCCGCCCTGGCCGGTTTTCTCCGCTATCCCTGGCCCGGCAATGTCCGGGAGTTGGGAAATGCCATCGAACGGGCCATGGTCCTCACCGACCATCGGGAATTAGAAGTGGCGGATTTTCCTGGTGAACTGGCAGGCTGTAGGGAAAAGGGCGGCTCAGCCGAGATCGGATTATCATTAAAGCAGGCCAAACGTGTCTGGGAACGGGATCTGATCGTCCGGGCCCTGGAAAAAACCGGCGGCAACCGCTCCCGGGCGGCGGAACTTTTGGAGATCAGTTTTCCGTCGCTGTTGGGGAAGATCAAGGAGTACGGGATTGAGGTGCCTTGAGTATGAGCGGGGCTGTTAAAAACCAACTGAATTGACCGAAACAATGCCATTCCCTGGCCCACTTGACTGCCGCCATTGTACGGACTAGTATATGAACCATAATTAGCCAATAATGGTTCAAGAAGGTATCGCCATGAAATCCATCTCCATCCACAATCTTGATGATCCGCTCAATACTCTTCTTCGAAAACGGGCCAGACAGCAGGGCACAAGTCTGAACAAAACCATCAAGGCCCTTCTGGAGGAGTCCCTGGGGATCGCTCCCCGAGTCTCGACCGGTCACAGGGAAGAGTTCCTTGATCTATGCGGGGTCTGGTCGGCAAAGGAGGTTGAAAAATTTGAAAAAGCCCTGGAAGATTTTGAAGAGATCGACCAGGAGGACTGGGCATGAGAATGATTCTCCTGGACACTAACGCCTATGCCCGTTATCTGGGGGGAGATGAAAATGTTCTGGAGGCCTTGGGGAGTGCTGAGATCGTTTATATCTCTGTCTTTGTCCTGGGTGAACTTTACGCCGGTTTTCAGGGGGGAAGCAGACTCAAGGACAACAAAAAAATCCTGCGCAACTTTCTCCTGAAACCCACGGTTAATATTCTTAATGCCACTTCTGATACGGCGGAAATTTTCGGGATGCTCAAAGACTCTCTGAAAAAGGCGGGAACCCCTCTCCCCATCAATGATGTTTGGATCGCGGCGCATGCCATTGAAACCGGCTCTGTTGTCGTGACCTATGATCGTCATTTTACCAGTGTGCCGGGCCTGCGCCTGTGGAAATCTCCGTAGGGTGGGGCAAACTTTTGTGCCCTGCTCAATTTGGACGCAATTACAAAAGTTTTATTTACGAGCAGCAGTTTCGATTTTAATGGCGTTGCCGTGGCTTTTCCCGGCGGAAATGCCACTTGCGAAAATCTCCCCTTTGCTTTAGTCTGAAACCTCGGAGAATGGCCGCAAACTGCACCATTACCAGCTTCGCACTTAGAAAATCCCGCCTCATTAAATAATTAGTAAGGGACCACCTTCTTTGTCGTTGCCCTTATACGCCAGTCAGCCGATAGTCGGCACCACCCCAGAACCTTCGCCATGAAAGACGGTCGGCGCAGCAAAACCGGCAGGGAGCAGTAATCATGCGCAGAACACCTTGGTACTTGCTTAATCTGGTCTTTTTCCTCTTGACAGCATTGGTCGCTCTTGGTGCCTGCTCCAGAGGTGAAAACAAGCTGGCGGTAGGTGACGCAGGCCCAGATTTTCTCCTTGAGGATCTGGATGGCCATGCCGTGCGGCTCTCCGAATTTCATAACCGGCCGGTAATACTGCGCTTTTTTGTTACTGACTGTAAGTTCTGCCGCGCCGATACCGGGGTCTTCAACAGCTATTACCGCAAACACCAGGCTCAGGGCTTGGAGTTGGTCTATATCACCACCACCGTCGACCGTGAGAAGGTTATGGCCTTCGCCAAGGAGTTGCAGATTCCCTTCACGGTGGCCATCGACCATGACCGCAAGGTTTCGCAGGCTTACAACATCAAGATTGAGCCCCAGACCGTGGTCCTGGGCCCCGACCATCGGATCAAGGGCGCCATTTTGGGCGGGGTCGGGGAACAACAGTTGGACGAGATTCTCGGTTCCCTCTGGGGTGTCGTGACTCCGGCCGGTGGTGGTGCCCCTGCAACTAACGGCCAGCTTGATCCCCGCGACCATTTGTCCGCCAATGCCCGCTGCCCGGTATGCGGTATGTTCGTGGCCAAATACGAGGTTTGGGTGACCCGCATTGAGGATACGCCGGGAACCTTCCTGGATTTTGACGGGGTCAAAGACCTGGCGGCCTACTTCTTCAAACCCAGCCTCTACGGCGGCAAGGAGCTGAAAGGTGACAGCCGGATCTGGGTCAAGGATTACTATTCCTTGAAATGGCTGGATGGCCGCGAGGCCTTTTACGTTTACGGCAGTGATGTCAATGGTCCCATGGGCCTGGAGTTGATTCCCTTTGCCACCCAGGCGGCGGCGCAATCCTTCTTGACCGATCATCATGGCAAAAAGGTGCTGAACTTCGCGGAAATCACCCCGGCCTTGATTGATGAACTCCGAGGCGGCGCCCACATGAAGCCGGGTCAGTAGCCGATGCGGCCCGCGCTGGTGCTGGCCCTATGCCTGCTGACCTTCGGCGTTCTTGATGGGGCGCTCCTTTGGCAGAGCGGTCAGCGGCGGGCGAGCTGGCCCGTGCGCATGGGATCGGCCGCGATCGCCACCGCCGCCATGGGGCTCACCGACCTCTGCCTTGCCACCGAGGCCCGCTACACCAGGCATCCGGCGGTTTCCGACTCCCTGGCACCATTCATGGATCACCCCGGCTCCCTGGAGCATTTTCCCACCGGCTCCTTCTGGGCCTGGCCGGGCGAGAACCAGAAGGAGCCGACCCCATGAACCGGGCCCTGGAAAAACAGCTTAATCTTCTGGATTACACCCTGGCCTCGCTGCGGCGCCGCAAGCTCAAGAATCTGGGGATCATGATCGTCTTCGCGGCGGTGATCTTTCTCGTTGCCTCCTTCCAGTTTCTCACCGCCAGCCTCACCGCCACCGCCCAAGATCTGCTGGCCGAGGCCCCGGAAATTGTGGTCCAGAAGATGTCGGCCGGCCGTCAGGAGGCGCTGCCGCTCAGTTATCTCGCCAAGTTGGAAGGGTTGTACGGCATACGCACGGTTGCTCCACGGATCTGGGGCTATTACTTCAGTGAGACCTCCGGGGCCAACTTCACAATTCTTGCGGTGGACCCCGCCCTGATGCCCAAGGGTGACCGGCTGTTTCAGGCCCTGGAGGGGAAATTGCCGGGGGTAGGGCAGGGCGAGGTGGTGCTGGGCAGCGGGGTGGCCGCTGATCTGAATCTGGCCGGGCGGCGGAGTTTTTCCCTTTTTCGGCCCGATCTAACCCTGAAGCCCTTGACTGTGGTCGGGAATTTCAAGGCCGACACCGATCTGCTCACCTCCGACCTGATCTTCACCACCCCGGACGCGGCCCGCGACCTCTTTGCCATTCCGGAAGACCACTGCACCGATCTCTGTGTCTACGTCGCCAACCCCCGGGAAATCGGGACCATTGCCAAAAAAATCGCCGCCCTCCTGCCCGCCACCAGGATCGTGACCCGGCCCCAGATCAGCCAGACCTACCGGGTGGTCTTCGGCTGGCGCAGCGGTTTTGCCTCCATCTGTCTGCTCACCGCCCTGGCTGCCTTTATTATCCTGGCCTGGGACAAGGCCTCCGGCCTCTCGGCCGAGGAGAAACGGGAGATCGCCATCCTCAAGGTCCTGGGCTGGCAGACCGGCGACGTCCTGCTCCTGCGCTGCTGGGAGAGCCTGACCGTGGCCGGGCTGGCCTGGCTCCTGGGCTGCACTGCCGCCTATATCCATGTCTTCTGGCTGGATGGCGAGCTCTTCAAACCGGTGCTGCTGGGCTGGTCGGTGATCCATCCCCAGCTCAAGCTGCTGCCGGCGGTGGCTGCCCCTGATCTCCTGCTGATCTTTACCATGTCGGTGGTGCCGTATCTGGCCGCCACCGTGATTCCGGCCTGGCGGGCGGCGATCATCCCGCCCGACGCGGCGATTCGCTAGGAGGAGGATGCATGGCCGACGCCGACAACATGATCTTGCTTGACGCCGTGACCAAGGTCTACAACCAGGGCCGCCTGAACGAGGTCACCGCCCTGCACGAGGTGAACCTGGCCGTTCCCGCCGGAGCAATGATCTGTCTGCGCGGGGCCAGTGGTTCTGGAAAATCAACCCTGCTCTCGATCATCGGCTGCATCATTGCCCCCACCAGCGGTCGGGCCATCATCGCCGGGAAGGCCTTATCTCGTCTGCCGGACCGTTTTCTCACCATCCACCGGCGCCAGCATATCGGCTTCATCTTCCAGCAGTTCAACGTCTTGCCGGAGTTGTCCGTGCTCGACAACGTCACCCTGCCGCTCCTGCCCTTAGGGGTTGGCCCGGCGGAACGGCGGGCCCGGGGTAATAAGTTGCTGGCCCATCTGGCCATCGACCATCGGGCCAATTTCCCGGCCGGACAGATCTCCGGCGGCGAGTTACAGCGGGTGGCTATTGCCCGGGCCCTGATCAACGACCCGCCCATCATTCTGGCCGACGAGCCTACCGCCCATCTCGATTCCAAGCTGAGTCGCGAATTTCTGGCCACCATGGCCGAATTGAAGCGGGAGGGCAAGACCATCGTCATCGCCTCGCACGACCAATTGGTCACCGAGAGTCCGGATTTGGACTCCATCCTCGACGTCAAGGACGGCCGGGTTCATGTTTCTTAATATCTGGAGCCTGGCCCTGACCTTTTGCGGGGCCATCGCCGTATTCCTGATCGGGGTGGCCGCCCGCACGGGCTGGCGGGTCATCCGGTACTGGGATCCGGCTAGCGATGACGCCCTGCAGATCGGCTTGGAGAGCGAGACCTGGCTGGCCTCCACCCTGGTCGAATACGGCCTTGCCCTGCAGATCCTCACTTTGCTGCTCTTCGTCCTCGCCGCCGACCAGTTCAGCCACGTTATCGCCGGGGCCATGTGCGCCACCGGCAGCCTCCTGGCCGATCCCTTCGGGATGCCAACCCTCTACGTTAAGCTGGCCGGGGTCTTCCTCTACGGCTTCTGGCTGCTCCTGCATCAGCTCGACATCCGGGTCGAAACCTATCCCCTGGTCCGAATCAAATTTATCTATCTCTTGTGCCTGCTACCCTTTCTCTTGGTCGATGTCACCTTGCAGACCCTGTACATCGCCGGACTCAAGCCGGACATCATCACCTCCTGCTGCTCGGTGGTCTTCGCCGAGCCCGGCCCCGATAGCGGCAACCTGATGGGTATCCCGCCACGGGGGCTACTGCTGACCGCTTTCTATGGCACCATCATCGGTCTTGGGATAAGCGGTGGTCTCCTGGGCCGGAGTAAGATTGTCGGCCGCCTCCGGACCCTGCTTACGGTGCTCTTCACCATTGGCTGGGCGGGCTTTTTTTTCCTGGCCCTGGCGGTGATCACTGCGATCCTGTCTTGTTATATTTACGCCATGCCCAACCACCGCTGCCCCTTCTGCCTGCTTAAACCGGAGTACAACTACATCGGTTTGGGCATCTATTTCACCCTGGTCGGCGGGGCCTTCTTCGGCACCTCCACCGGGGTTGCCGCGTTGCTTGGCCGCCACCCGGATCTGACCGCCCAGACCGCGCACTACCGGCGTACAGCAATCAAGATTTCCCTGCTGCTGTTGATAATTTTCACCATACTGACCTCTTTTCACTACCTGCGCTATCTGATCAGCGGCGGAGAGTAGGCGAAGGTAAATGGTGGAAGACCTAAGGCTGAAGGGCAAGTAAAGGGAGGAGGCTGATGCCGGAGAGAATTTGCTACTGTTTTAATTACACCGTGGTGGATATCGAAGAAGATGTCCGGGCCCATGGGGAATCGCGGCTCATGGCCGGGATTCTGGCCAGCAAGAAGGCGGGCGGCTGTCGGTGCGCCACGGAAAACCCCAAGGGGCGGTGATGCCTGGCTGATGTCCGCCAGGTGGTGGACCGAACCTTGAGTGGTGAAAGCAAGAATTAAGCGGGCAACATTATGCTGGCCTGGAGGGAACAAAAACGTATGAGCAACCAAACAATAAAGCCCAGAGGTGTCCCCAATCTGGCTGCCCGGCTCACCAAGGCCGAGCAAGCCTTTCGTAAAACCCTGCTGGATTTGCTGATCCAAGTCGGTCGGCCGGTCGCCGAAGCGGAGTTGGCGACCGGGTCCGGTTGGTCGACTGAGGAATGCGGAGGTCTGGTCAGTACCCTAGCGGCCAAGGGGCTCCTGGTCAAGAATGTTGCCGGGGAAATCGCCTTTGTCTACCCGGTTTCTGCCCTGCCAACTCGTCACAGGGTGACACTGGCCGATGGCCGCGCTTTTTCCGCCATGTGTGCCATCGACGCCTTGGGCTGCGCCTTCGAATTTGCCCGGGATGCCGCCGTCACCTCGTCGTGCAGCCACTGCCAACGGCCGTTGTCCGTCCGCTTGGCGGGAGGAAGAGTGGCACATGCCGATCCGCCCACCATCCAGGTTTTGCATGTCGACCTGGACCAATATGGTGATTGGGCCGCCAATTGTTGAAACCAGATGAATTTCTTCTGTACGAAGAAACATCACGAAGAGTGGCGCACCGCTAGCCAAAACGCCCAGATTGGCACCTTTTGCCTCGATCTATCCGAGGCAATTAACGTCGCCAGGCGGTTGTTTGGCCCAGACAAATGAAATGAATTGCTCACTACGATTCCCGCTGAATCGGTAAGGGTACTTGCCGGTGCTGAAGTATTGGCAGCCTCTGCGCATGCCAATAATCGGAAGAGCACCCCCTGTTGTTCCAGATATTTTTACGTAGCGCTCCCTTGATCATGTCCGCATGTGGTGAAGAATATTCTTCAGTGATGCAGAATCTTCTTCAGCCAGGTGGTGTACGGAATTCGAATCAGACTTGTAATGTCCTGAAATTTAGTGGTTTTATCTATTGGTACACAAGTTGCTCTCTGCAATGCTGAAAGCTGAGGGAGAAATAATGAACCGACGATCTCGATTAATAGTAGCAATGCTGACCAGTGTGACCATTTGGGCCACCAGCGGGGTGGCGCCGACGGTTGTCTCCGCTTCAGCCCAGTCGCTCTTGCTGCCCCAGTTGGTTGACTCTGCCCTGAAAGACAATCCGGAACTCAAGGGCGACCAGGCCCGCTGGGATGTTTATCGGGAGAAGATCCGCCAGGCCGGGGTCTTGGAAGATCCTATGTTGATGTTACGGCTCCAGAACATGCTAATCCGCGATCCTCTGGCTTTCGACCAGGACAGTACCACCGCCAAGGTTTTTGGGATCACTCAGACCATCCCCTTTAAAGGGAAACGGGGCCTGGCCAAGGAGGTTGCTCTCCAAGAGGCCGAAGCGGCTCGCTGGTCCCTTGAGGAACGCAAGGTAGAGTTGGTCTCCATGGTCAAGGAGTCCTGGTCGCAACTGTTGTTTGTCGACCGCTATCTCGAGATCATCGCCAAAAATGTCGTTATTCTCGACGACTTGAGCCGGGTCAGCGAGTCTCAGTACAGTCTCGGGAAGGGCCAGCAACAGGACGTGCTCAAGGCCCAGCTCGAACGGACTAAAATGGAAGAGATGCGCATCACCCTGGTCCAGAAACGGCGCAGTCTGGTCGCCACCCTTGACACCCTGGCCTACCGCTCGGCCGATCTGGAGATCACGCCGGATTCACCCTTGGAACTTACCCCCCTGACCCTGAACGCCGCCGAACTGGAACAGCTAGCTGGTGATAATCGGCCCGTGCTCAAGGCCATCGCCGCCCGGGAGAAGAAGGCCAAGGCCATGCACGGTCTGGCCGACCTTGAGGTGTATCCTGACCTTACATTTTCCTTTGAGTACATGCAGCGCAACACCAGTGAAATGGACGCCAACGGCTACGACATGTACTCCACCGGCGTCACCTTCAATCTGCCCTTGCAGCATGATCGCCGCCAGGCCATGGTCGCCGAGAGTGAGGCCGATACTCGCATGGCCGGGGCGGACCGGGAGATGACCATGAACCAGATCCGCCTGGGAATCGCCGACGGCCTAGCCAAGCTGGAGGGGAGCCGTAATATGGCCGAGTTATACCGCCAGGGCATCATCCCCCAGGCCAACTCAACCTATGAGGCGGCCCTGGCTGCCTACCGGGCCGGGCGGACGGAATTCATGAATGTCCTGGAAAATCGCATGGCCATTCTTAATTATGAACGGGATTATTACGAAGCCGTGGCCGACCACGAGATGGAATTGGCTCGCCTGGAAGCGGTGGTGGGAAGCGCGCTAACCAGTGGCGTCCGGGAATCTGTCCCGTCGGCTGCCCGTCAGGCTGAACCGCAACTGCAAATAACTCCCCAACAGGAGCAAAAATGAACTCTGCTAAGCAAACCGTGCTACTGCTGATTGGTGTGGCCATGTTATCCGCTCTGGTCTCGGGCTACTATTTCGGCTGGGTTCGTCACCCGGCCGGGCCGGTTGAGCCGACTGCCAGCGCCGCGGGCGACAACCATGCCGTCAATGCCAAGCAAAAGTATACCTGCTCCATGCATCCCTTTATTATTCGGGACGAGCCGGGCAATTGCCCGATTTGCGGGATGGTTCTGACTCCGGTCAAGGCCGAAAATTCCGCAGCCCCGGAGCGGCAGGCCGCCGACCGCAAGGTCAAGCACTGGGTCTCCTCCATGGACCCCACCTACGTCCGGCAGGCGCCCGGCAAGGACAACATGGGCATGGATCTGGTGCCGGTCTACGATTCCGGCGGCGAACCCAATCAGATCGTCATTGACCCGGTGACCATCCAGAACATGGGGGTGCGTTTTGCCTCGGTGGAACGACGCAACCTCTCCCGCACCATCCGCACCGTCGGGCTGGTCGCCTACGACGAGCCGCGGCAGTATTCGGTGAACAGCAAGATCGAGGGTTGGGTTGAGAAGCTGCACGTCAACGCCACCGGCCAACCGGTCCAGAAGGGGCAACCCTTGCTGGAGATCTACAGTCCCGATCTGGTGGCGGCCCAGCAGGAGTATCTGCTGGCCCTGGAGAACAGCCGCCGTTTGGCGCAAAACCCTTATCCCGAGATTGCTGCCGGTGCGGGCCGCCTGCTGGAGGCGGCCCGCACCCGGCTCAGTTACTGGGATATTGATGCCCAGCAGATCGGGGCCTTGACCGAGGGCGGCCAGATCCGCAAGACCATGACCCTCTACAGCCCCAACGGTGGGGTGGTCACCATGAAGAAGGTGGTGGAGGGCATGCGGATCATGGCCGGCGAGGAACTGATGCAGATCGCGGATCTTTCCCGAGTCTGGATCAATGCCGATCTGTACGAGCATGATCTGCCGCAGGTTAAGGTCGGCCAGACCGCCACGGTGGAAATTCCCTCCGCCCCCGAGCGGAAATTGCAGGGGCGCATCACCTACATCTATCCCTACGTGCAGAACGAGTCCCGCACCGTCAAGGCGCGGATCGAGTTCGCCAACCCCGGTCTGGAACTCAAGCCCGAGATGTTCGCCAATGTGGTTATTGCCACTTCGACCCAGGGTGGCGCTTTGGTAGTGCCGGGCGATGCCGTTTTACGCTCGGGGCAGGGGAGCACGGTATTTGTTTCTCTGGGAGAGGGACGTTTTGAACCTCGGGTGGTGCAGACTGGCATGAGCGATGCGGAAGGGTACCTCCAGGTTGTCTCCGGCCTCAAGGAGGGTGAAAAGGTGGTGACCTCGGCCCAGTTCCTGCTCGATTCCGAGAGTCGCCTGCAGGAGGTGGTGCGCAAGATGAGCGCGCCGAAGCCCGAGGTTGCCCCGGCCCCGAAAGAAAATTTGGAAGGGCTTTTTAAATAAACGGCTAGTTAGCATAAACAAAATATCGAATTGCTATGAACTTGGGCCGTCCTTCGACATGCTCAGGATGATCGGAATTACTTATTAGAACAGTAACACCGTTCACCCTGAGCTTGTCGAAGGGTCAACTGTAGATCCGAGGCGTTAACCCATGCTTGAAAAAATCATCGGCTGGTCGATCCGCAATAAGTTCATGGTGGTCCTGGCCACCGTCTTTGTCGTGGCCGGCGGCATCTATGCCCTGAAGAACACCCCGGTGGACGCCATCCCCGATCTGTCGGACGTCCAGGTCATCGTCTTTACCGAATACCCCGGCCAGGCGCCGCAGGTGGTGGAGGATCAGGTCACCTATCCGCTCACCACCAAGATGCTCTCGGTGCCGGGGGCCAAGGTGGTGCGCGGCTATTCCTTCTTCGGCTACTCCTTTGTCTACATCATCTTCGAAGATGGCACCGATATCTATTGGGCCCGTTCCCGGGTTCTGGAATATCTCAATTATGTCTCCAGCCGCTTGCCTAAGGGAGTGGCCCCGGTCCTCGGCCCCGATGCTACCGGGGTGGGCTGGGTCTACGAATACACCCTGGAAAGCGACCGGCTCAATCTCCAGGAACTGCGCTCGTTGCAGGACTGGTATCTCCGCTACGAACTGACCTCGGTTCCCGGGGTGTCGGAGGTAGCCAGTCTGGGCGGCTTCATCAAGCAGTATCAGGTGGCGGTGGACCCCAACCGCTTGCGGGCCTACAACATCCCGATCACCGAACTGATGATGGCGATCAAGAACAACAACCTCGATGTCGGCGGCGGGGCCATCGAAAACTCCGAAACCGAATACGTTATCCGCAGCCACGGTTACATCAAGAACCTGGACGATATCAAGAACATCGTGGTCATGACCACGAGCGCCGGCACTCCGGTTCTGGTGCGGGATCTGGCCGAGGTCCGGTTGGGGCCGGAGATGCGGCGCGGGGTGGCCGAATACAACGGTAACGGCGAAGCGGTGGGCGGCATCATCGTCATGCGCTTCGGGGAAAACGCCCTGAAGACCATCGACGGGGTGAAGAAGAAGCTTGCCGAACTCCAGTCCGGACTGCCGGCCGGGGTGAAGATCAAGGCGGTCTACGACCGTTCCGGGCTGATCAACCACGCCGTCGATACCCTGCGGGAGAAATTGATTGAAGAGAGCATCGTCGTCGCCCTGGTCACGGCCCTCTTTCTCTTCCATCTGCCCAGTGCCTTTGTGGCCATCTTCACCCTGCCGGTGGCGATCCTGATGGCCTTCATGGTCATGCGCAGCCAGGGGATCAACGCCAACATCATGAGCCTGGGCGGCATTGCCATCGCCATCGGGGCAATGATCGACGCCGCCATCATCATGATCGAAAACGCCCATAAACATCTGGAGCGGGACCGGGGTAAGAAGCCGCACTGGCAGATCATCAGTGATTCGGCCAAGGAGGTGGGGCCGACCCTCTTCTACTCGCTGCTGGTGATTACCGTCTCGTTTCTGCCAGTCTTTACCTTGCAGGAGCAGTCGGGCCGCCTCTTCAAGCCCCTGGCCTTCACCAAGACCTATGCCATGGGCGCCGCCGCCCTGCTCTCGATCACCATTGTCCCGGTGCTGATGGGCTGGTTCATCCGCGGCAAGATCAAGCCGGAGCATGCCAATCCCCTGAACCGGCTGTTGATCCGCCTCTACCATCCGGTGGTGGATCTGGTGCTGCGCTGGCGCAAGACCACCATTCTCCTGGCGCTACTGGCGATCATCTCCATTACCTTTCCCTTGACCAGGATGGGCTCCGAGTTCATGCCGCCGCTCTACGAGGGTGATCTCCTCTACATGCCCACCACGCTGCCGGGGTTATCGGTGACCAAGGCCCGGGAGATCTTGCAGGAAACCGATAAGATTATCCGCCAGTTCCCCGAGGTAGCGCAGGTCTTCGGTAAGGTCGGTCGCGCCGAAACCGCCACCGATCCGGCCCCGATGATGATGATCGAAACCACGATAACCCTCAAACCGGAGAGCGAGTGGCGGAAGGTGCCGGTTGCCCGCTTTTACTCGGGCTGGCCGGAGTGGAGCAAAACGCCTTTGCAACTGCTCTGGCCCGAGCAGAAGACCTTGAGCCATGAGGAATTGATCCAACAGTTGAACGCGGCGGTGCGTTTTCCCGGACTGACCAACGCCTGGACCATGCCGATCAAAACCCGTATCGACATGCTTTCCACTGGTATCAAGACCCCGGTGGGGATCAAGATCATGGGCGATGATCTGAAGGTTCTCAGTGGCCTGGGCGAACAGGTGGAGGCGGTGATGCGCCAGGTGCCGGGCACCCTGTCGGCCATCGCTGAACGGGCGGTGGGCGGCTACTATCTGGATTACCAGATCGACCGGAGCGCCACCGCCCGCTACGGGGTGAGTATCGCCGACATCCAGGAGATCTTCCAGACCGCCATCGGCGGCATGAAGGTTACCGATACCGTGGAAGGGTTGGAGCGCTATTCGGTGAATGTCCGCTACGATCGCGACTTTAGGAGTGACTTGGATTCTCTGGGCCGGGTACTGGTGCCCGGGGCCATGGGGCGCCAGATTCCCTTGATGCAGTTGGGCAAGTTCTCGGTCCGCAACGATCCGGACAGCATCAAGACCGAGAATGCCCGCCGCACCGCCTGGGTTTACGTGGATATCCAGGGCACCGACATCGGCTCGTATGTGGCCAAGGCCCGTGCGGCCGTGGCGGCCCAGGTGAAGCTGCCCGCCGGCTACAACATCGTCTGGAGCGGCGAGTTTGAAAATATGGAAAAGGCCCGATCGCGGTTGCTGGTGATCATCCCCTTCACCATTCTGATCATCTTTGTGATTATCTTTCTGAACACCAAGTCATTGATCAAGACCGCCATCGTCTTTCTGGCCGTGCCCTTCTCGCTGGTGGGGGCCTTCTGGTTCCTCTATCTCCTGGGCTATCACACCTCGGTGGCGGTCTGGGTGGGGCTGATTGCTCTAGCCGGGCTGGATGCCGAGACCGGGGTGGTGATGCTGCTCTATCTCGATATCTCCCACCACCTGTGGGACAAGGCGGGACGGATGGTGACCCGGGGCGATCTGGTCCAGGCCATCCACCATGGGGCGGTCAAAAGGATCCGGCCCAAGATCATGACCATCTCGGTGATCATCGCCGGTCTCTTGCCGATCATGTGGAGCCACGGGGCCGGGGCCGACGTGATGAAACGGATCGCCGCCCCGATGGTCGGCGGGGTAGTGACCTCCGGGATCATGGAATTGGCGGTTTACCCGGTGATCTTTTTCATCTGGCGGGGCTGGCGGTTGAGCAAGAGCCTGGAGGCGACCTCGCAGGATATGTCGATTGAAGAATAGTGACGTTATTTCAATATGTAGCTGATGCAAAGCAAACCAAAACCTTAAGGAGTAGAGCGATGAATGCGAAGCAATTTAAGCTGGTAAGAACCGGTTGTCTGTTGGCGATTCTCCTCACCGCACCGGCCATCGCTGGGGCCATGGATCACGACAAGATGGCGGGGATGGATCATTCCACCATGGCCGGGATGAGCGGGGACGCCAAGATGATCATGCTGAACGACAATATTCAAGATGGGGTGAAGGGTTCGGCCCATCTTGCCGATATCACCAAGGCCATGGCCGATATGGGCATGAAGGCAACCCATCACTTCATGGTCATGTTCACCGAGGTGAAGGGCGGCAAGTCCATCGCTGGCGGCGTCGTGGCGGTGAAGCTCACCGGTCCGGCCGGGGCAACCGGCGAGACCACTAAGCTGATGGCCATGGGCGACGGCTTTGGCGCCGATATGACTTTGGGCAAGCCCGGCAAGTATGCCTTCGAGGTAGGCACCCAGCTAGCCGATGGCAAGAAGCGGCAGTTTCATTTTGAGTACATAGCAAAGTAAGGTTTTATTGCTTTGGATTTGTTGACTCACCCTCCCCTCAATCCCCTCCCATAAAGGGAGGGGAGGCTTTTTACTCCCTCGCCCCTTGTGAGACCTCGGTACCCCCTTGTGGGGTAGAGGGTTGGGGAGAGGGGGAAGTATACGCCGCAATTTTTTAACCGAACAACACAACCAAAGAGGGGCCGTCCGGATATACTCTGCGGCCTCTTTTTTATCGTTACTGACCAAATAGTGGTGGCGTACAACGGTCAATGCGCCTGGCAGTTATGACCAGTGCAGGCCTGGACTGGGGCCATAACCTCAAAGCGATTTTCCAGCACTCCGTCGATCACCGCACTGACGGTGGCGCTGCTTTCCTGGGGCGCCCAGAACACCTCGATCCCGGCCTCCTGGAACCCGGCCATGGGGCGTTTTCCCATCCCGGAAACAACGATGGCGGAAACCTGCTCATCCCGCAACAGGCCGATGGGGGCGAGGCAGCCGCCGGCAGTGTGGGATGGGGGAGCAATGGTCTCCACCGCGATAATTTCCTTTCCTTGCAAGGTGACGATGGTGAACAGGTCGCAGTGGCCGAAATGTTCCGAGCGTTCGCCAGCCAATCCTCCCGGGGCGTTGGAAGGGACGGCGATTTTTCTGGTGGTCATTCTGATTCTCCTTTTGGATTTACCGGTTATCTATCTTATAAAATGCGATGATAGCAGAGCGAGTTTTGTGCATATGCCCACAATAGGTGGTCTGGGCGGCTCTGTCAAGGCGACCATGGCCTTAACGTTCTGAGAGATTGCGGAGAGACAGTCACCATGTCCAGACCAAAGAAACCAAGGCAGTGCGGTTGCGGTATGGCTGGGAAGGCCTTTAAGCCTACCGGTACACCCATGGGGGAGCTGCGCCAGATCGTAATGGCGCCGGACGAGCTAGAAGCCCTCAAACTTTGCGACTACGATGGGTTGTTTCAGGATCAGGCTGGGGAGAAGATGGGCGTTTCTCGGGGAACGGTGCAGCGGTTGCTGGCCTCGGCCCGCAAAAAGGTCGCCGCCGCCCTGGTTGAGGGCGCCGCCCTGGTGATGGCAGGGGCTGAGAACTGTCAGTAGTTGCCGGGGCTGCTAAGCTGACTGGCTTATTTCGGGTTATGCACTAAACGATTTTCAGCCAAGTCTGTAGGAGCTGGCTATGCCCGCGATCCGGAGTGAATCGTGGGCATGGCCAGCTCCTATCATGACAGAATTGTCGGCACCTTTATTAGGTAAACCAGAAAATCTCGTGGCGACTCTTTATTGGCCACGTTTCGCATTTTGGTTGCAGATGTCGGCCATGGCAACTGGCTACAATCCGCAGTCCAGACCGGCGGGAACCCCCTTAGGCCACTCTTTTACTCCAGCATGTCATTCAAACTCAGGGCGCTTCCTTGGCCATGGCTATTGGAGGGATCCTCTGTTGCCACCTCGTCAAGAACCTGGAAATGGACATCCAGTTGGTCGAGGGAGTTCATCAGCATGCCCTTCAGATGCTGGTGTACTTCGCCCTCGCTGATTTCCCCCAGGGAGCCATAAATTTGCAGGAGGGCGTTGTCCGGGGAGATCTTGATGCCGCTGACCTTGCCGTTGGTGAAGATAAAGGGTGAGGTGAAGTTGTTGGCCTTCTGAAATTTATCCATAAAGGCGGTGTAAGACTCGGGGAAGTTGATCTCCATCAGCTCTAGGAAACTGTTGATCCCCAGCACCACCAAGTCCAGCTCGGGGACGTTGTCATCCACCAGATCAATGCCAACCTGCAAGGTGCGTAATCTTTCCAGAAATTCCTTGACCAGCTCGCCGCGAATCACGTCGCCATGCTGGGGGGCGATTACCTCAGGCAACGGATTAAGCATCAGAATCCGCTCCACCGTCTTGCGCACCGCCCGTGAGGAAGGCATGTAGAGCTGGTGAAAAAGCTTGATCCCCTCCCAGGAATCTTCGTTGGCGTAAATTCCTTCCCCCTTACGGGTATTGACCCCACCCAGGAAGTCACCGGTGAAGAGCACCCGGCTTTCATAGTCGTAAAGCATCATGGCGCCGCGAAAATGGCAGTAGCGGGCCGGAACAAAGCGAACCCGCTGGCCGGAATGCTTGAGGCGGAGCACGTAAGAGTCGAAGCTCTCGGCGGTGCGCACCCGTTTTTCCGGTAAACCGTGCATTTTTACCAGTCGCCAGGTGTCAACCGAGGTGAGCAGGAAGGAGCGGGGTGCGGACGACATCAGCATGCCGATGTTGGCGGTGAGGTCTGGATCCTGATGGCTCAGGAAAATCAGGTGGGTATTGTTAATTCCGCCCGCCTTTTCCTTGAGCAGGGGCAGCAGGGCGGCTAGATCCAGCTTGGTGCCGGGATCAAAGAGCATGTTCACACTCTTGCCATCCTGGCTGATGAATTGCTTCAGGTAGATGTTGCGGTGAAAGTCCTCTTCGCTGCTGCGGATGGTGAAAAAGTTTTTGCCGATTTCATGGATCATTTTGCGGGCTCCTTGCTGATATGGATATTTTATATCGATTTGCTTTGGCAACTGTGTGTCACTGTCGCAGAAGGAATCGCCAAACAAGACAATAAATGTCCTGTTTATCCAGTTACTTATACATACTCGGACTTCTTGCTGTCAATGCGGAAATTATAAATCCAGCGATGCGTTTAGGTATTTGGGAAACAATTGTCAGGCTGAGAGAAACCGGGGTGGCGGGTAAGGCTGCATTGGGCAACTAAGGAAGTGGAGAAGAGCTTCTCTGTTAATCTCGCTTGCCCCGGTTGATCTCGGCCAGAAACTCCCGACCGTAGCGATTGAGTTTGTGGGCGCCGACGCCGGTAATTCTAAGCAACCCCGCATTGTCGCTAGGGGAAAAGGCCGCCATCTCAATCAAACTGGCGTCGCTGAAGATCACGAAGGGCGGCACCCCGGCCTGCTCGGCCAAGCGTTTGCGCAAGGCCCGCAAGCGGTTAAACAACTCCTGATCATACAATAATTCACCGGTATTGCGACCCTTGGCCTTGGCAACCGGCGCGGCCTTTTCCCGGGGGGCTGCCATCTGCAGGCGGATCTCGCCGCGCAGCAGGGGTTGGGCCGCCGAGGTTAGTTTCAGCACCGAATAATCGCTGACATCCTGGTTCAGATAACCATGTTGGATCAGATGGCGGATCAGGGCGGCCCAGTAATCCTGGCTTTGCTCCTTGCCGATGCCGTAGGTGGAAAGACGGTCGTGGCCCAACTGGATCAGGCGCTCCTTCTTGGAGCCGCGCAGGACTTCGATAACGTGCATCATCCCGAAACGCTGGCCGACCCGGTAGACGCAGGATAAGGCCTTGCGGGCGTCTTCGGTGACCTCGATCAGGGTCGGCGGCGCGAGACAGATATCGCAATTCCCGCACGGTTTGGCTAAACGCTCCCCGAAATAGCCCAGGAGGATCTGGCGGCGGCAGCTCTGGGCCTCGGCAAAACCCACCATGGTGCTGAGTTTGTGGAGTTCGATCCGTTTCTGCTCGGCGTTTTCCGATTTTTCAATCAGCCCGCGGGCGATGGCAATATCCCCATAACCGAAAAGCAAAAGAGCCTCGGCCGCCACGCCGTCGCGCCCGGCCCGGCCGGTTTCCTGGTAGTAACTTTCCAGGTTCTTGGGCAGATCGTAATGGACCACGTAGCGGATGTTGGATTTGTCGATGCCCATGCCGAAGGCCACGGTGGCGACGATGATCAGGGTGTCGTCGCGGAGAAAATCCTCCTGCACCCTCTGGCGGGTCGTGGCCGGGAGACCGGCGTGATAGGCCGCTGCCGGGAAACCTGCCGCGCTGAGCTTGTCGGCTACCTCTTCCACCCGTTTGCGGCTCAGACAGTAGACGATTCCCGCCTCCTCCTGCCGCGCTTTGAGAAATCCGACCAGTTGCCCAAAGGGTTTTTGCTTATCCAGCACGGTGTAGCGGATATTGGGCCGATCGAAGCCGGAGACATAGCAGGGCGCCTGCCCCAATCCCAGCCGGGTAATGATGTCCTCGCGGGTGTGGGGTTCGGCGGTGGCGGTCAGGGCAAGTAGCGGTATGGCGGGGAAGAGCTGGCGCAGTGCCCCCAGTTTGCAGTATTCCGGCCGAAAATCGTGCCCCCACTGGGAAACGCAGTGGGCCTCGTCGATGGCAAACAGGGCGACGGGAAGTTCGCGGAGCCGTTCAATGAAGTCCGGACTCATCAGCCGTTCCGGGGCGACGTAGAGCAGGTCAAGTTCACCGCCGTGCAACCGGGCCAGTACCCGGCGCGCCTCCTCGCCGGTCAGGGATGAATTGTAATAGGCCGCCCGCACCCCGGAGAGCGTCAGGGCATCGACCTGGTCCTTCATCAGGGAGATCAGAGGGGAAACCACGATGGCCACCCCCTCCCGATGCAGGGCCGGGATCTGGTAACAGAGCGATTTGCCGCCGCCGGTGGGCATCAAGACAAAGGCGTTGCCGCCTTTAATTACCCCGGTGATGATCTCTTCCTGCGGCGGGCGGAAGCTGGGGTAGCCGAAAACCTTGCGGAGGGTTTCCCGGGGGCTGGGGCTAGTCATAGCAGGTGTAAATCGGCGATGACCGGCAGGTGGTCACTGGCTACCTTGGAGATGCCCAAGCGGCAAGTCCGGCTGTGGATGACACCGATTGGCCCTCGGTAGAAAATCTTGTCCAGGCCGTTGGCCGGGGAGAAAGAAGGGTAGGTAGCGAGGGCGTCGAAATAATTTTTACCGTGGTTGGTGGCGCAACCGAAGTCCAGGACCTCGGTGAACATTGGCGCTAGGCGAGTCCACCAGTCGTTGAAATCCCCCGCCACCAGGCAGGGGGAGACCCGTTCCAGCTCTTGAAATTCCGGGGAGTGGACCAGGACGCCGACCTGGCTTGGTCTTTCCCGGAAGGAGAGGCCCAGGTGCATATTGAAGGTCGCGATCTTAATCGGACCGGAACCGTTGCCGGGGGTTTCGATTTCGGCATAGAGGCATCCTCTGGCCTTGCGATCATCGATGGTCAGGTCGATATTGCGCTCCCGGAGAATGGGAAAACGACTGAGGGTGGCGTTGCCGTACATGCCGGTGCGTAGCTGGACATTCAAACCCAGCGCCGCGTAAGGATAGTCGAGACGGGCAGCCAGATCCTCGGCCAGGTTCAAGCCCCGGGAACGCGGCACTCCGACATCCACCTCCTGGAGAAAAACCAGGGAGGGGTTGTGATGGGCGATGATCTCGGCGATGCGCTCCGGTTTGAAGCGGCGGTCCACCCCGATACAGCGGTGAATGTTATAAGAGATGACGCGAAATTCCATGGCTATTCCTGATTGGCCAGAACGATCTCGATCCGCCGATTCCGGGCCCGGCCCGATTCGCTGTCGTTATCGGCCACCGGTTTATATTCCCCATGGGCGACGGCGTTCAGGAAGTGGGGATCAATGCCCCGCTCTTGGAGAAACTTCGCGACATTGACCGCCCGGGCTGCCGCCAGTTCCCAGTTGCTGGAGTACTTCTGGGCCAGGCCGCCAACAATGGGGACGTTGTCGGTGTGGCCTTCAATGCGGATGGTTTTGTCGGAAACCTCTTTGAGGATGTCGATGACCTTCTGGAGGACATTTAGGCCATCAGTCTTGATCTCAGCCTTGCCGGAATCGAAGAGGATGGCGTCCACCAGATTGACGGTCAACTTGCCCTTTAACTCGGAAATGGTGATCTGGCCGTTGTCGATCTCACTCTTCATTTTGTCGATCAAGGCCTGGTAGGTCGAACCCGTCTGCTGGACCACGGCCTCTTTTTCAGTCCTGAGCTGTTGGAGCTCCTGGGTCAGACGGTCATTGGCAGCAGCGGCGGTGTTGAGCAGCTCAGTCTGGGCAGTGATCTGCTGGTTGCGTTCCCCAAGCTGTCTGACCTGGTCGGCCAGGTGACTGGTGCAGTCATCCATTTGGTCGACCATTTCCTGGCGAAGGGCGGCGATTTTCTTACTGAGGGCATCTTCTCTGGCAGCCAAGATCCCCTCCAGCTCACGGTTGCCGGCCGTCAAAGTCTCTTTGTCCTTCAACAGGGCAGCGTTGGCGTTATCCACCTCGGCCTTTTCATCCCTTATTGTCGCATGGGCGCTTTCCAAGGCGGCTTTATCATGTAAGAGGTTCGCCTTGGTATTTTCAAGATTGGCTTTTTCTTGAAGGAGGGTTTCCAGTTGGTTCTGCAGGTCATGGTGTCGACTTTGCAATTCAGTCAAGTCGGTGTCGAGTTTATTGGCGTGGTCATTGAGTTCTTGGAAGGTAGATTTGCTCACACAACCGGTTGCCAAAGTAAGCAAAATCAAAGAAATAACTGAATACATCGCCGTCATTTTTGGACCCATTCATGCCTCCATAGCTGAAAAATCAGGTTGTTGGCGGACAACGGTTTATACTAAACATCATCGTGTACAAGTAGCATTCGCCTGGTGGACTGTCAAAGGACAATACAACTGCGGCGGATTTTTCCTGGTCCTGCCAGGGGAGCAAGGTTATACTTGCCAGTCGGCAACGCCTTGCGTTATTTAGTGCTTCCGGTTCTATCATTAATCCAATCGGTCAATGCAAAAGGTATTACTATGCTAGAAGGCTTTGAATCAGCGGCGCTGAAAGTCCGAATTAGGGAGATGTCCATCGATGATCTGCCCCATGTCTATCACATTGGGGAGAATATCTTTACTGCCGAGTATTCCGCAACCTTGTACCGCACCTGGGACGAGTACGAGATCACGTCTCTCTTCAATACCGATAACGAGCTTTGCCTGGTGGCCGAGATGCGCGACCAGATCATCGGTTTCGCCCTGGGGACCACAGTGGAAAAGCATCATTCGGCCTGGAAGTATGGCTATTTGATTTGGCTGGGAGTACGGCCGGATATCCAGCACCAAAACATCGGCGAGCGCTTGTTTAAAGAGATCAAGCGACGGATGAAGGAGATGGGGGCACGGATCATTATCATCGACACCGATGCCGACAACGGCTCTGCCATCAATTTCTTCAAAAAACAAGGTTTTGGGAACATTGAAAAGCATGTCTACATGAGTTTGAACCTGGGCAAGGCCAAAAAACCGTCGGTGAAGAAGCATGAGTGAAATGCTGACCAAGGTCTGGGGGGCGATTCGTCCCGAACGTTTGCGGGCCAACCTCCTGGAGATGGTGGATATTTACTCCCCTTTCGGGAAGGAGGAAGATATCCAGCTCTATCTTGAGGAACAGCTTAAAGACACTGGCTTAAAGGTCGTCCGCCAGGAGGTGGAGGAGGAGCGCTACAACCTGGTGGTAACCATGGGACCAGGAAGCCCGGATTTCTTTCTGACCGGTCATGTGGATACCATTCCGGCCTGGGATTTGGAAAGCTTTGGCGCCCGGCGCGAGGGTGATACCATTTTCGGTTTAGGCAGCGCTGACATGAAGGGTGGTTGCGCCGCCATGGTCGAGGCGTTTCGTGCCATAGCCGAGGTTTTAACCGAGGAACAGCGCCCACCGGTGGGTCTACTGTTGGTGGTGGGCGAAGAAGAAACCGGCGATGGCAGCGCCACTTTCCTCACCCAGTACAAGCCTTCCTGGGTGGTGATCGGTGAACCAACCGGCCTAGCCCCTTGCCTTTCCCATTATGGATACCTGGAAGCAAACTTCGTTACCAGGGGACGGCAAATCCATTCGTCTTTGCCGGAGCTTGGTCACAACGCCGTTGAATCGATGCTGCGGGTGCTCCTGCACCTGGGGCGGGCGCCGCTTTTTGAGCGGGGACAGTCGGAAATCGTTTATTCAATTAGGGAAATGGTTTCATCAAGGGCAGGTTTTGTGGTGCCTGACCGTTGCGAGAGCTGGATTGATCTGCACCTTTCCCCGGAGGTAAAGCCGGACAGGGTGGAAACCGAAATCCGGGCGTTGGCCGCCTCCGCCGAGCAATATGTGCAAGATCTCGATCTGGAGATGAATTTTGGTTTTGCCTCGCCCGGTTATAATCTGGGCCGAGACTCACTCATGGTCCGCAACCTAGCCAAACTCTATCCCCAGCTCGGTCTGAATATGCGCTTTGACACCTTCCGCTCTCACTCGGACGGCAACCTCTTCTACGAGGCCGGGGTCAAGCCCCTGTTGCTGGGCCCGGGGGAGTTGGAGGTTGCCCACACCCCCGATGAGCAGACCTCGTTCTCCCAGGTGCTGGAAGCCGCCCGGATCTACGCGGCCCTTTGTCTGGAAGGTGGTTGGCAGGAATAGTGAGGGGCAGTCCGTGTTCCCCCTGAAAGTCGCTGTGGTTGGGCTGATTTGACTTGTTGGCAATTCAGCCCCGGCATGATCGGGTCGAGCTAACGGGATTTCGCCCGTTAGCCCTCCCACACCACCGGAAATGCGGTTTTCCGCAGTTGGCGTACCCGAAGGAGTTCCACCAACCCCTGATGTATCGCTGCCACTGCGTCCGCAGTTCCTTTCGAAGTAAAGATTGGCCAAGAGCGGGCTCAGCGGGCCACCCTGGGGCGAACCCCACAGGCGGCGCTCTTGTCTGCCGTCCGTACTTGGTGCAGCGCTTGTTGGATCAGTCGGTCTTGCACCGTCGGGATGCCAAGCATTCAACACCCGCCGTTTGCCTTCGGGATTTCCACCGCCGCAAGCATGGCCCGCTCCGATCATATCCCCCCCAACTGATTAAAATGGTTGCCAAATCCGCAAAACCCCTTATATTGTCGCCAACTTTTGGTTATAAGTATCAGGTATCTCAACTACGACATTTTCCTTCCGCGTCGAGTTTTCCTCCTCGTAAAATGTTGTTCGCCTGCTGATCACTTAAGGAAGGTGCCAAGAATTTTGTTTGCCGAGCCTGCCCATCACGGGGCTGGTCGGCCAAGAGGCACTGTTCGGAATCTTTAGCCCCCATGCGGGCAAACCAATCTGAATAGCACATCCAACGGCTCCGATATTACCGCGGGCTCACGTTTATTCTTCGCGACTGTCTTAATAGACGGCGGAAGATGGCGTCAGCACCTAGCGGGCGGAGCACCCAATCCGCCCCGCCCCATGGCGCCGGGCAAATTTCATGAGGTAGCAAATGAGTTTTACCCTGTTCAATCTTGACCCGAAACTTAACGCCAATGTAGTCGCTTGCGGTTACACGGCACCCACCCCCATCCAGCTACAGGCCATTCCCGAGGTGTTGACTGGCCGCGATCTGATGGGTCTCGCCCAAACCGGCACCGGCAAGACCGCCGCCTTTGTCCTACCCATGCTCCAGCGCCTGTTGGCCAGCCAGCATGGCCGGGCTCGGGCTCGGGCCCTGGTTATCGCCCCGACCCGGGAACTGGCTGAGCAGATTCACGAAAACATCGTCGCCCTTGGCCGTCATACCGGTCTGCGCAGCGTTGCCGTTTACGGTGGCGTCGGCAAGGGCGGGCAGTTGCAGATGTTCAAGGCTGGGGTGGAAATCATCGTGGCCTGTCCGGGACGCCTGCTTGACCATATGGACAGCGGCGATCTGGATCTCTCCCACGTTGAGGTGCTGGTGATCGACGAGGCCGATATGATGTTTGACATGGGTTTCCTGCCCAACATCAAACGGATCATCAAGAAGCTGCCGGAAAAACGGCAGAACCTGATGTTTTCGGCTACCATGCCGGCCCCGATCCGAATTCTGGCGGATCAGATCCTCAATAATCCGCTCACCGTCCAGGTGGGTCAGGAAAAACCGGCCGACACCGTTTCCCACATCCTTTACCGGGTTGAGCAGAAGGGCAAGGGGGCACTGCTGAAGAATTTAATGAGCGAGATTCCCATGGAATCGGCCCTGGTCTTTACCCGCACCAAGTACGGTGCCAAAAACCTTGCCGTCTCTTTACAGAAATCCGGCCATCAGGCCGTGGCCTTACAAGGCAACATGTCCCAAAATAAACGCAAAGAGGCCATGGAAGGCTTCCGGAAGGGGGCGTTCAAGGTGTTGGTCGCCACCGATATCGCTGCCCGGGGTATCGACGTCTCGGGGATCTCCCATGTGATCAACTATGACGTTCCCGACACCGTGGAAGCTTACACCCACCGCACCGGTCGGACGGGCCGGGCGCTGCGCAAGGGTGAGGCCATCACCTTTGTCGGTCGCGAAGACCAGATCTTCGTTAAGCAGGTCGAGGCCCGTCTGTCCGGACGCTTGGAACGGCGTGAGGCGGCAATCTCATTGATACCGGATGATGCCACCGAGGCGGTTGATGTCACCGTTCGTCCCGGTGGTGACTCCGGTCGCGGCAGTCGCTACGGCCAGCAAGGCAGAGGTCAGTCACGCGGGCCTCGGTCAGCTCCCCGCCAGGGCGGTAACGAATTGCCAGCCCGTAAATCATTCAACAAAGATGGTGATACCCGCAATCAACCGGGAGCTTCGCCGGTCCTTGGTCTGGATGGTGGACCGGTCTGGCGGCCAGAAGCGGGTAGCCAGGGCCATCCTCGACCACGCCGGGATTCGAATGTGGGCGGACGCCCAGGTGGTGCTAATCAGGGACGGAGCGGTCGCCGCGCCGCACCCCTGGGGCTCGGCTTCGCCAAGCGCTCCGGAGGGCAGGGCGGCACCAATCGGAGTGGGCGCGATAACGGCTGAACCTGATTTGATAAGATGAAAAAGGCAGCACCGGATTTCCGGTTGCCGCCTTTTTTATGCTGTTCAAAGACTTTTGATGTTGTTCACCAACTGAGCAACTTGTATGCCCAAGGAAACACACTGTTTCCCCGCCATGCATTTCTCGGCCTCATCCAGTTCCAGCCGGGTTTGCAGATGATGAGCGTCCTTGCGCAAGTCGACCATCCACGCCTCTTTGGTATCATCGAAATTAACCTTGACATCGATACCGCAGGCGCCGATGTCCGGATAAATATTGGTAATCTTACTGCACAACTCATTTCCATTTAACATATCGTCCTCCGTTATTTATTCCTCACTCCTATTTCGTCTATGTCTATAAGGTGGTGATTGGTCTGCGAAGATCAAGGCCTGTCCCTGTTCAAATTCGCGTATTCCTGCGAAATAACCACCGAGACGGTCATTATCAAAAAAAGTAACGCCGTGGCGCGAGGAAAAGGTATAGTTTCAGGGAAAGAATTAAGCAGTAAAACTCATCAATGGTGCCCATGATGATCCAAAAACTCAGCCACTTAGCCGTCGGAGTATTACTCTTGATCACGCTTCTGCCGGTGGTCGCGGCCCGAGCCGAGCCGGTCAGCTTCGAGGAACAGTATCACTACGACGCCAGCGAGTCCGACAGCAAATTGAGCTGCCGGGCCATCTCGTTGCTCCAGGTAAAACAACTTCTTCTGGAGCGACTAGGCACCTATATAGAGTCAACCAGCCAGGTGGTTGACTCGCAACTGTCTCGCGACGAAGTAAGCTCGCTGAGTGCTGGGATTGTAAAAACGGAAATTATTTCCGAGAGTTGGGACGGCATGACCTATATCCTTACCGCCCGTATCCAGGTGGATCCCGAGGAGGTAGTACGTCTACTTAACGGCATTGCTGGTGGCGGGAAAAAGCAGGAGGAAATGGCCAAATTAGAGCAGGTCAACCAGGAAGGATTGGAGAAAATTAATCAGTTAAAGACCCAAATGGAATCCATCCAGAACGACTTGGTGGCGGTCAACCGCGATTATACCCAGGCGTCATTGGTCGTAGCAGCCTGGGGAGCGTTCGAGAGAGGTTTGGAGCAGATGCGCAATAAGGAATTCGCGGCTGCAGTCGAGTCCTTTTCCCGCGCCTTGGAGGTCAAACAAAACAGCCCAAATTATCTCCAGCGGGCTATTGCCTATCGAAAGCTTAACAGGTTCACCTTGGCCCTAGCTGACTTGGAGAAGGTCATTCAGCTAAACCCAAAGATAGGCGAGGCCTATTTTCAGAAGGGCCTCGTTCTGTTGGACAGCGGAGAGCGGCAGGGCGGGCTGTCAGAGATCCGCAAAGCGGCAAATTTAGGCAACGGCAAGGCGGAACTGTGGTTGAAAGCCAAGGGTAAGTTGTAAGCGGTGAAACCGTTATTTGACTTTGCCGACCCGGCTCATAATCGAAGCCGAGGTTAGATGAGTGATAAACTCAGCATCGGCCGAGGGCAGATCGCAGAACTCAAGTCCTACATCACAGAAATTTTCCTTGATTTCAACCCAGCGGGTGACGGCCTTGGCCATAATTGTGCGCTGGTTCAGAATAAAGCCGACCTTGAGCCCCTCGCCTTTATTGAGGGCTTTAGGAATTCTAATCCTGGCACCGCTAGCGCTGAGGTCGAGAATCAGGCCATCGAAAACCCCTTTGGCAGAAGTGCCGAGACGAATCTGCAAACGGGAAAGATTTTGGGGCAAGATACTCTTTAGCGAAGAGGCGTCGGCACGGTCATGACGCCTGGCTTGTTTGGCCTTGAGACGTTTAGCATAGTCGGTATCAAGCTCCAGATGCAGAGTAGGGATATCATCCCATGTTTTATTAAATGACATCGCCTCCTCCCTTTGAACTCGATCCCAACACATTCATGATCTGCATTGGCAAATATATATTCCCTTTATCGGCTTAACCAAGCAATTTCATTACACCTTTATGACATTTCAGACAATATTTGTCCATAGCAGAGACGGATCTTGACTAAGTTGTGGTGTTTTTTGTTCATAGTTTCGTCCTATGAGGGTCAAGTAAGTGCTCTTGGGGACCTTCACCCACCGCCAGAGTGAGCTCCTTGGGCGATTGCGTCGGCCCCGGTGAGGCATTGCCGTTGAGCCGGACGGTGCAGGTAACGGTGACAGGGTTGATCCCCGCCGTAGGTGGGAAAGTCCTGTGGACACAGGGGTCGCTCTCGGCCGCCAGCAGGGCCGGGCCGGGATCGCTGCCGGGGGTGACGCAGGGCCGCCTGGTTGATCGGGGCCTCGGCGGTGAAGGCTACCGTCTGGTTGGCGATGGAGTTGCCGTAACGATCGGCGACGATCAATCCCACCGGCCCGCTCCAGTTGAGGATCTCCCCCCAGCCATTGATGCCATCGGTGCGGACCAGATGATCAGGCACCCCGGGCTTAGCCAGAGCGGTGAAAGGGCTGGCAATGGCAGTCCCGGATTTAATCGCGGCATCGACGATGTTCTCGCCAACCTGCAAATCGCTGGCGGTGTTTTTTTGGATAAACATGGCCACGGCAGGGTCGCGATTGGGCGGGGTGTTGCCCAGTTCCAGCTGACCGGCCAGGGTGCCGCCTCCGGTCTTGACCGTGAATCACTTGTAAAGCCCAGAAGCAATCATCTGGGGAATGTTCGGTTCCGGGGGGAGTTTGCCGGATGGGGGGACCACCAGGGGAGCCACCAGGGACGTTGTTTATTCGCCCAGAAATTCCTGTCGGCCAAGGAATAATCGCTATTAATCACACTCTGGCTAAGTTCCCGGAACAGTGCTGTGATCTGAGACGTTGGATGAAGAGTTAGTAGGTAATATCATGTTGCCCACCCCACTGACCGCAGGTCCGTTGGCCGTTAATCATATCCCATGAAAGCGTCCGTTTTTATCCGTTCTTCCGGAACACCTGTCGCAGCAAGAGCTTCCCTTACAGCCTTGACCATGACCGGTGGTCCGGAAACCATATAGATTGCGGACTCTTTCCTCGATACTTCCCTGGCGATAATCCCGGCGGTAATAAATCCCTTGTCGGCTTTTTCCACCCCTGTAGTGTCGGAGAGGACATGGACCAGTTTGAAATCGGCAAGCCGCAAGTGTTCCAACTCATCCCTGAAGGCGATATCTTCCTTGTTCTTGTTGCCGTAGATTAGAACCAGCCGACCACGGCACTCCCCCTTTTTTTCCCTGCTTTTCAGGATGCTGCGGATCGGGGTGATGCCAATACCACCGGCCAGCAGGATCACTTCACCGACTGGATCATTGAGTGTAAACCTGCCTTCTGGGCCCTTCACAGCGATTTGCTCCCCTTTTTTCAGGGATTCGAGCCTCCGGCAATATTCACTTCCGGTCATCCGCTTGGTAAATTCGATATAATCATATTCTTCGGGGCAGTCGCTTAAAGACAAGGGATGAATCAGTCCGCCGCCAAGATCGACCAGCATATATTGGCCGGGGGCAAAATCCATACCTTCCGGTCGCTTGAACCTATAGCTGTTTGCAGCAGAGGTTCGTTGTATACGCTCAAGAAATTCTGTCCGGTATTCAGATGTCATTTTTGCTCCCACTACATTAGGCCCGGGCTCGAAAGATTATTTTTACCCGGACAAGATAGGTCAGAACTGCTGTCCCTCTATGTTTTTCTTAAAATGAAAGGCGTCGGAAGCACCGCTAAACCATGTAGCCGCTTCCGTGACACGTAGGGCATTCCTGTTTGGGCGTGCACTGGCACTCCTGCCATTCATCGTCAACCTGGGTGCCGCGCCATTCAGAACTACACTGACATGTACCGGCAATAACTTTCTGCCCCTGACATGTTGGACAAAGCTTCTTGTTTTCATCCATAAACACCACCTTTGGTTTAGAAAATCCCGGCAATTTCCTCTTGAATGGTATCTTTGAGAGCAAAATCCATTGTTATGAGACATTACTCTTTGTGAACTTGGCAACTATACTCCAGCGTCGGGCGTTGATTCAGGTAAATGTGGACGAACTGGATCTTTCGCCCACATCCTGTGGCACTGTCGAAAGCATTCCCTCCAGCCGCACGGCTCATAACCAGCCTCAAGCGGAGTTCTGTTCTACTTCCTAAAGATCCGGTCAAAGAATGCCAGCATGTCTCGCCACGATTCTTTGTCAGCCTTCTCCTGATAGGCAATAGGGAGCTTGAATTTACTTCCCAGTTGATCCGCATCGGGGTTGGTGAAGGCATGTAGCGCCCCGGGCAGGGAGTGAAAAGCAAAATCCACCTGGGCGTCAATCATTTCTCTGATGAAGGCCTGGATCGCTTCCGGAGGAGTAAACTTATCGGAGCCGCCGTTAAAAACCAGGATCTCTGCCTTGACTACGCCGGGTTTGGCTGGCTCTCCGCTTCCCAATTCCCCGTGAAAACTGACCACGCCTTTAAGGTCGACGCCATCTCTTGCCATCTGCAAGACGACTCCGCCGCCAAAACAGTACCCGATGGCGGCCAGCCGTTCCTGGTCGGTGTAGGGGTTGGCTTTTAACACATTCATTCCGGCCAGGAATCTTTTGCGAGCCATGGGGAGGTTGCTGCGTACGGCAGTCGCAAATTTACCAGCGTCGTCTGGGTGGGTGGCCACTCGGCCGTCGCCGTACATGTCGACTGCCATGGCCACGTAACCGGCAGCAGCCAGCATGTCGGCGCGTTTGCGGGCATAATCGTTAAGCCCCCACCACTCGTGGACCACGACAACCCCCGGTCGTTTGACGGTGGTTGCGTCGTCATACGCGATGTATCCCTTCAGGTCGACATCATCGGCCCGGTAAGATATCTCCTTGCCGACCACTGCCGCATTGGCTTGTGTGAAACAAGTCAATAATAGCACTACTCCTAAAAATAGATTTCTAACCATATCGTCCTCCTGTCATTTTTCCGGCACTACCCAGGCGTCCACCGCCTCTCTTTCTGACTGATAATATTGAAACGATCGGTGAGAAGGCCAGAAAAATATTTACGGAGAAGTTTCGCGGTTCCGAAGTGCAACCATTGAAGACCGGAAGTTCCAGCGGTGCTCCTTTCGGGGCTCGAATATATGTTTAGCAACGCAATTCGAACCCCGAGGGTGCACTGCCGTGATCTTAATCAGCGAAAATTGCTTTACGTTTGAAGTGGTAGCGGTTTTTGAGACAGGTGTGTAAGCAATGAACCGAACTTAAAAAAGGAGAAGGTTCATGTCGCAAAACCGAGCACGTCACAGCGCAGAATTTAAGGCCAAAGTCGCCTTGGCCGCCCTGACCGAGGCAAAGACCCTGGCCGAGATTTCGAGTGAATATAAAGTTTACTCCACCCAGATCTCCCGCTGGAAACAGGAGCTTCTCGAAAACGCCTCAGAGCTTTTTGGCAAGGGCAAGAAGCAAGCAGTAAACCATGAGGCAGAAGTAGCCGAACTTCATCGCCAAATCGGCAAGCTCAAGGTTGAGAACGATTTTTTAGCTCGTCTGCCCGGTCTGAACTTGACCGGGCGCAGAAGCAGCAGGTGATCACCATGGCTGATTCTGAAGTATCTGCTGAAAGACGCTGCAATCTTCTTGGCCTTCCCCGGGCCAGCTTCTACCGAGGTCTTCCATTAAAAGGCCCTTTGTCAAGAGATAGACTTCTCCGTTAGGGTGGAAATAACGTTTTTTTCCTCTAACAAAGGTTAAAGTTTGGAGACTTCTCCAGCACTGTGATCAAGGCTCCCTTCCCAGCACCCGTTATATCTAACTCGTGGGTCGGTGTCTTGCACCGCACCAGTCATCCATCAGGTTCAAGGCGGTGAGAGAGGCGATTGAACGGCAACGTTCAACTGGCTCTCTCGGCCCCTGTCCGTTGCACGGACCCAGATAATCAGCGGTTCCTCGTCGTGTCCGATCAGAAATATAATTCACAGATCTCAGGGATTAAGCCAACCCTTTGCTGGTTCACGACTCGGGCGGGAGCAAGCCAAAATCACTTGGGCGGGACGGCTGCCAATCAGACTTGGTGGTTAGTTTTTCCAACCCCGACACTGGCTTGCCGCCCCGGCCAAACTGTTACGAAAAAAGTTTCTCGGGATCGTAATCCACTCCGTCTCTGATGCGGTAAGCGAGATGATCCTGCCGACGCTGGGGATCGTCTGCAAACCCCCCGTATGGATCGAGTAACTCCACCCGTTCTTCCACGGAGACCTCAACCTCGCGGATTTTTTGCGAAAAATAATCGATACAATCCTTGCTCACTGACCCGCTCATGGCCAGATCTTCCTGGGAGGCCAGTAACGGGGCGATGTTGTTTACCCGTACCTGTTTGATTTTGTTACCGGTCAGGCGGCAGCCGCAATTACGGCTGATGATTCCTTGCAGACTGTTGATCAGGGAGGTGCGCAACCGAACCAAGTGTCCTCGCTTGCGAAGCAGGTCGCGAACCGGTCGCCACTCCTTCGGATCAATGTACCCCTCGGCAAGAATCCCAAATCGCAGAAGCTGGGCCAGCCAGAAGGCGTCATGCTCATCGTCGCTGTGTTTTAATCCCTTGTCTTTCTGGATCCCGGCGGGGTTTGCCAGATGAACCTGATATCCTTCACGGGGCATTGCTTATTTCACACCTCAGGTTGTCTCACTAACCCCGACCACCTCAATGGCGCTGCTGCGGCGGTGTTATGGAAAACTGCGTCTGCGGGGCAACGAGAGCAAAAGTGCGGTGGCGAAGGCCAGTGGCCGCAAGTTTTTGGGGTACAGCTTCTGGCTTGCCGCCAGAGGCGAGGGCAAACGCAAGGTGAGGTGGTCGCCAAAGCGCTGGCGACGTTCAAGCACCCCGGGTGCGACAGGCTTTACCCGGCGTTCTCGGGCGGGCGCGGTCTGGTAGAGGTCGTGGAACGACTGTGACCCTACCGCCTTGCTATACCGCGTCTCGCATGACCTCAACTTCTCGAACCGCCGCCCGGTGCGCGGACCCGCATGCCGGGTGGGTGGTGTGGCAGGGGAGCAGTCCGATTGACTGCCCCCTATGACGATTGCGGCTTAAGACGCTTCAGGCTTCATAGGGAAAGCTTTTGACCTTCTAACATCGGGTTGAAGACGCCTATGGGGAGGACTATCGGGAAAACCGCACTCGACAGAACTTACGTTTGCCTACCTTGAGTAGAACGCCGCTATTTGTCGGTAGCTGGTACTCGACATCGGCGATTTTCTTTCCATCGACCGTTACCGCATTTTGCTGGATCATTCGTCGCCCTTCTCCGGTGGAACCGACCATCCCTGACTCTAATAGCAACTTTGGCAGCCAAATTGTTGTACCTAGTGTGCTGACCGTTACTTGGTCGATTTCATCTGGAAGTTCGTGTTTGCTGAAGACCTTCTCAAAATGTGCTTCGGCTAAATGTGCCGCCTCGGTATCGTGAAAACGTCCGGCCAATTCACGGGCCAATTGCTGTTTAACGGCCTTTGGATGAATTACCCCGGCCAGCAACCCATCATTCAACTTGGTAATCTCGGTGGCTGAAAGGTCACTTAATAAATCGTAATAGCGAAACATTAGTTGATCGGAAATAGAAAGGGTTTTACCGTAAATATCAACTGCTGATTCGGTTATGCCGATATAGTTGCCTAAAGACTTGCTCATCTTGTTAACGCCGTCCAATCCCTCGAGTAGAGGCATGGTCATGACAACTTGGGGCGCTTGCCCCCAAACCTTTTGCAGGGCACGCCCCATGAGGAGGTTGAAGAGTTGATCGGTGCCGCCAAGCTCTATGTCGGCTTTTAGTGCCACAGAGTCATAACCCTGGACGAGGGGATAGAGAAATTCGTGGATTGAGATGGGACGCTCGTTAGCGAAGCGCACCTTGAAATCTTCACGTTCAAGCATCCTGGCAACGGTAAGTTGAGAGGCGAGGCGAACAAAGTCGTATGCGGTGAGTTTTTCAAGCCATGTCGAGTTGAATACAACTTCAGTCTTGGCAGGATCGAGAATCTTAAAAATCTGTTCTTTGTAAGACTCTGCATTGCGTTTGACATCATCAACGGTCAAGGCCTTGCGGGTTTCTGACTTGCCGGTTGGATCACCGATCATGCCGGTGAAATCACCGATCAGGAACTTGACGTCGTGGCCAAGATCCTGGAAATGTTTGAGCTTCTGGATAAGGACGGTGTGGCCGAGATGCAGGTCGGGGGCGGTGGGATCAAAGCCCGCTTTGACCTTGAGAGGTACACCCGATGCAAGAGATTTCCTTAGCTTCTCTGCTAATTCGTTACGAGAAAATACGTCTACTGTCCCCCGCGTCAACAATGCAAGTTGTTCTTCGACACTCTTAATCATCTGGCGTATTCAACCGCCCTGGTTTCCCGAATAACCGTCACACGAATCTGACCGGGATAGGTAAGATCTTGCTCAATTTTCTTTGCAATGTCACGACTCAACATCAGACTCTGGGCATCAGTGACGTCGCCGCTGTCAACCACAATCCGGATCTCGCGACCAGCTTGGATGGCAAAGGCCTTTTCTACTCCTGGGAAGGATGTGGCAATTTTTTCAAGATCGTCTAATCGTTTAACATAACTTTCTAGCATTTCCTTGCGGGCGCCAGGACGTGCTCCTGAGAGTGCATCGGCAGATTTTACAATCACATCCATAATGCTTTCGACCGGAATATCTTCATGATGGGCAGCAATAGCATGGACTATTTCGTGTGCCTCGCCGTACTTTTTGGCCAAGTCGCGTCCAATTGCAGCGTGGGTGCCCTCAACCTCATGGTCAACGGCCTTGCCGATATCGTGAAGTAAGCCGGCTCTTTTCGCCATTTTTACGTTAAGACCCAGCTCCGAGGCAATTATCCCGGATAGGTAGGCAACTTCCAAGGAATGCTGTAAGACGTTCTGCCCGTAACTAGTCCGGTAGCGTAAACGGCCCAATAGTTTGACCAGCTCCATATGGACCCCGTGGGCGCCGACGTCGAAAGTTGCCTGTTCACCAGCCTCGCGCATTGACACTTCTAGCTCCTCGGTGACCTTGACGACGATTTCTTCGATACGAGCAGGGTGAATACGACCGTCGGAGATCAGCCGTTCAAGGGACTGTCGTGCGACTTCCCGTCTAACAGGGTTAAAGCCAGAGAGGATTACCGCCTCAGGTGTATCGTCAATGATGATATCGATACCAGTGGCTGCCTCAATTGCTCTGATATTGCGACCTTCTCGGCCGATGATCCTGCCCTTCATTTCTTCGTTCGGCAGAGGGACCACGGAAACTGTTTTCTCCGCGACATAGTCTCCTGCATAACGGGCAATGGCCAGCGCGATGATATTCTTGGCCTTACGATCGGCTTCCATCTTGGTCTCGTTTTCGATCCGCACCAAGGCCTTGGCCGCTTCCATTTTGGCCTCGCTTTCTATACTTTCGGATAGTTGACGGATGGCTTCTTCTCTAGAAATTCCGGAGATCCTTTCAAGCTGTCGGCGTTGTTCATCAATTACAGCATCAAGTTCTTTGCTGCGTTGCCCCAGTTTATCCTCCTGTTTTACGAATAGTTGTTCTTTTTTGAGCAACTCCATCTCGCGACTGTCAAGGAGATCTATTTTTCTTTCAATCTGGTCAAGTTTCTGGCTAAATCTTTTTTCTTCTTCTATTAGCTCAGCTTTACGGACCTTTACTTCCTTTTCTGCCTCTTGTTTTAGTTGCAGTGCCTCATCTTTGATTTGTAATGAAGCCTCTTTTTTCAACCGGTCAACTTCAGACAGAGCATCATTGATTAGCTTACGACCTTGTTCATCATAGCCAGCTAAACGTTTTTCGATAAGAATTTTTCTAATAATGAATCCAAAAATCACTCCTATTACCAATGCCAAAGCTGAATAAAGTAATGCAATCGTGCTCATGGCGAATATCTCCCGATGAAAATTATTATAACAGGGTTGCGGACAAGCCGCCGCCACTGGTCGATGAGCTGCCTGTCAACACGGTGGGGCATAGAATAACCAAACCGAAATAGTAGGCAACTTGGTATGCAATTAAACTTGTAATTTGGCACAGCTTACGGACAGAACGAGATTTACTGGGAAAGGGAGGAAAGAGGAGAATAACATTGCAATATCTGGATTATAAACATAGACTCCGCTACGTACCGCACGAAATCAAATGCATTCATCTCAGAAAAAAAGCAATACCGCACTTAAACTCTTAAAAAACCGGACGATAAAACCGATCTTATTTTGCACATCAAAAAATAAGTCGGCAATAACAACCTATTTTCATAATTCGTTCCCCAATCCTTCCAGTCGCCCGCTTTATTTACGTAAGCTCCTGAAACCCGACAAAAACCTCCTGGATTGATTGATTATATATAAAACCGTAGGCCTTGTCGCCTCGGTGACTTATTGATTTTTTAAGTTAAATCCCCCGCCTTTGCCGTGTCGGCAGATTGTATAACGAACCTAACTAAGTTAGGTGGGCGATACTCGTGTCCCTTTCAGGGAATTGCTCTGTGCAGTTCCTATTCTGAAACAGCGGAGTCGCCCTAATGAAACAATGTTGGCTCGAAACAATCAGCAAATCACCAACAAGGCAGGGGACACACAGTGTAGCGCAATTAGGAAAAATCCTCAATTTTTTTCCTTAGGCGCGCATCCAAATCGCTAATCTCCTTACGGTAATTCTCGAAATCCCTCTTTAGCTTGACGTACTGGCCAGCCATATTTAGGCTCGCAAGTATTACCGATTTGCTGGACGGGAGCACATTAGATACCCTGCAGGTTTGCAAGAGATGCATACGCACCATCTCAAGGATCTCTTGGACATCCTCTTCCGGCGCCTCTGTGTTAAGGGAGTATTCCTGGCCGAAAACCTCGAATTTAACCGATCGTGCCAAGCCATCCCTCCCCGCCACCTGTCAAAATAAGACAAATTCTCCGTAGCCGATGGCCAAACTCAGAACAGGGTTTTGCCCTCACCTGGTAAATTTGTCGGGGGATTGGCTTTTGCTTTGACCGTAGGTTTAACGTCGACGCCCTTTTCCCATTTGTCGATGGAAGTGATCAATCCAGCTACTCTCTGATGGATTCTGCTTCTTTCACTTTGTAATGTCTCTAGCTGTTGTTTTAGCTCGAAAGCTTCTTGCTCTTTTTCCTCCAGCCTTGTCTCTACCTGGGCTTTTTCATCCTTAAGCTCCTGCATGGCAGCCAAAAGGTTATCTATGGCTTCCTCAAGTCTGGCAAGGTTTTCTACATGTTCCATACTTCCGTACCTGAATTATTTTGGCTAACTATCTGTAATCAGTTGAAATTTTTAGGAATATACACATCAAACACGACCAAAGTCAAGCAGTTTGTCTGCCCTTATCAGGCAGGAACTGCCTCCCCCGGGAAACAGTGCCAACGGTAACAGTTGCACCTGAACATACATCACAGTCCATCAGATAGGTACCCGGTTCAATACATACTCCTTCACCTACCTGGCAATTGTGGAGAATTGTCTGAGGACCTAAATGACAGCAACAGCCCACAGTGCTGTTCCCCGAGACCCGGACGTTGCGGTCAATCAAAGTATCCCGCCCAATTTTGACCCCAGGTGCGATTTCGACGGATTCTGGGCCGAATATGCTCACGCCATCTAGCATGAGTTGACGATTGCGTCTACGCTGCAATTCCTTGTGGGCTTGGGCCAATTCCAACCGAGAGTTTACCCCCAGTACCTCTAAAGAGTCTGGGCAGTTGTGACCAGTAACAAGAAGCCCTTTGGCATTGGCGATCGCGACCAAATCAGTCAAGTAAAACTCCCGCTGGCAGTTGTTGAGATCAACCAAAGCAAGCCCTTCACGGAGGAATTGGCTGTTAACACAATAAACTCCTGCATTGATGTTGCGGATCAGCTTCTCCTTGGTAGTTGCATCCTTTTCTTCGACAATCCTGAGAATTTGTCCGGTAGCCGAGGTGATTATCCGTCCATAATGACTGGGATCGGGCATACAAGTGGTCATGACCGTTAAGGTGGCAGCAGATGAGTGGTGTTGCTTAAGCATTTTCCGTACGGTCTCTGTGCGAATCAGCGGAGTGTCGCCGCACAGGATCATGACAGTTCCTGCAAAATCTTCATAAAAATCTCGGGCTGCCAGAACTGCATGGGCGGTGCCCAATTGTTCGGCCTGATGGCAAAATGTTACCGGAAAGTTTGACAATGATGCCTGAACCACCTCGCACTGATGGCCGGTGACCACCACTGTAGACTTGAGAAGCTCAAGCGGTTCTAGCGCGAAAAGTACATGATGAAGCATCGGGGAAAAGAAGACCTCATGCATGACCTTGGCCCTTTCAGATTTCATCCTGGTGCCTTTACCGGCAGCTAGAATCACTACTTTAACGGAATTGGTGTACATAAATAAATCTCATTTTGGAGATTAATTGGCTTCGTATCTCAGTGATAGAAACAGCTAACGCAAAGATTTGCAAGTTGGGCTTAGGCAAGACTTCGGTTCCTGTTGGTTTAATGGAGTGTTTCTGCTAGCTATTTTGGTTAATCTCCAATGCATTGGTAATTTTGACGAAATCCTCAATGGTTAGCCTCTCCGGACGATCTTGGGGCGAAATGGAGACCCGTTTCAATAGGGTGGGTAGATCTTTCTTGTCTGTGCCGGGCAGGCCTGAGACAGAAAGACTGTTGAGCAGGGTTTTGCGGCGTTGCTGGAATGCGGCTTTTATAAGTTGTTTGAGAATTTCGTGATTATGCAGAGGGAGTGAAGCTGTCCTGTCTGGCACTGGCAAAAAAGTAATCTTAACCACCACTGAATCAACCTTAGGCCTTGGATGAAATTGCTCAGGTCCAATATCCATCAGTTTCTTTACCGTTGCGTAGCCGTTCAGGAGCACGGTTAGTATTCCGTATTCCTTGGAGGACGGTTTGGCCATCAGCCTTTGGCCCACCTCTTTTTGAAGCATCAGTACAGCAGATTCCACTATCGCCCGGTTTTCCACCAGCTTGAAGAGTAAGGGGTTTGAGATGGAGTAAGGTAGGTTGGCGACAATCTTCAGTGGGCCACCAGTTTCTTTTGCCAGTAATGGGAAGTTAGACTTTAATAGATCTTCGTGACGCAGGGTGACGTTGGACGGCAGGTCTTGCTCTTGCTGGTGCCAGGCGATAATACCTGAATCGATCTCCAGTCCGATTACTTTTGCTGCCCGGGTTGCCAAAGGCCCTGTTAGTGCCCCGAAACCTACCCCTAATTCGATTACCCGGTCATTCTCTGAAACGCCGGCCAATTCGACGATAAGCTCGGCGGTGCGGCGGTGGATTAAGAAGTTTTGGCCGCGCTGTCGGCTGGGGGCCAGTGAGTGGCGGTGGAGAATGGCTTTGTGGTCAGGATGATTGGGCATCGATTTTCCCCGATTCCCGGCGCTTGCTGCGCCTGGCTTCGATTTTGATGAAGATGTTGAGTGAGATGAAGTAACCGGCCAATGTGAAGGGTATCGCCAGTAGACAGCCGCCAGCGATCATTGCGGCGATTGCTTTGGTGCCTAGGGCGGCAATATGGTGAAAGGTGGACATGAAGCTGCGTCCCTCTTCAATTTGCTGTAGTACGGTATTGATCCTGTGCCAGCTTAAATTTCCGGGAAAAAGCTGCTTGCCGACCCACCAAGACAAGTAATACTGGGCTGGGATGGTTAGGGGATTGCTGACCACCCATGAAGCCAGCAGGGCCGAGATCTTGCTGGTACGCAGGATAAAGGCCAGAACCAGAATTAAGATGGTATGAAGGGGGATGGTGGGTGTGATACCGATGAGTATCCCCAGGGCCACCCCTCGGGCCAGATAACGCGGTTCCCCGCGGAGGCGGATGAGCTTGAGATAATAGAACCTGGCTGTGCGTCTTGGTCTGGTGAGCATGGCCGGTCTAAGTTAATTCAATCGGGAGCGGGAATAGACATCTGAGCCGGCGGAGAGCTCGTTTTCTGATCGAAATCGGTAATAGCCGGCCAATGCAACCATTGCGGCATTGTCGGTGCAGTAATTAGCAGGAGTAAGATATATCTCAAGGCTATTTTCTTTTCCAGCCATTGACAACTTTTCCCTTAATCTGGTGTTGGCGGCCACCCCACCAGCCAGGACTACCCGCTTACACCCAGAGGCTATGGCTGCACGAACGGTCTTCCCGACGATGACATCAACCACGGCCTCCTGGAAGGCTGCGCATATATCAGCCTTGCGAATTGCCAGCTCGGCGGGTGGTAACTGATTGACCAAAGTAGCCACTGCGGTCTTGAGGCCGCTGAAGCTGAAATCGAGACTGTCTTTGTCTAACCAGGCCCTGGGGAATTTGATGGCGAATGGGTTTCCTGTTGCTGCCATGCGGCTAACCGTTGGGCCGCCTGGATAGCCCAGGCCCAGAAGCTTAGCGATCTTGTCGAAGGCCTCTCCGGCAGCATCGTCCCGACTACGTCCCAATAACCTGAATTCGGATGGGCTGACGGCCAGGAATAGGCTGGTGTGGCCGCCGGAGGCCAGCATTGCGACAAAGGGGAAATCCGGCCGGTTTGCCCCCAAAAACACGGACGAGAGATGGCCGACAAGATGATCTACACCGACCAGAGGTATCCCGCGCGCCAGCGAGAGGGCACGTGTAAAGGAATGTCCGACTAATAAGCAACCGACCAGCCCCGGCCCCTCGGTAACCGCCAGAAGATCGATCTGCTCCAGGACAAGACCGGACTGATTCAATGCTTCTTGAACAACCGGGTAGATATTTTGCAGGTGTTGGCGGGAGGCCAGCTCCGGTACTACCCCTCCGTAAAGCGAATGGATAGCGATTTGAGAATTTATGATGTTGGCCAGGACTTCCCGATCGTCAAGGATAATGGCAGCCGCAGTTTCGTCACAGGAACTTTCAATGCCGAGGATATGCATGGAAACTCCCTAATATCTAGTTAAACGTCGTTTTCTTCAACTCGTGGGTAAGAGCCCAGCCACTCGAAACTGGCACAGCTTTCCCTGAGCCGGTCACAGGCCGATGTAATGCTGGGATCTTCAAGGTGTCCGATGAAATCAATGAAGAACATATACTTTCCTGCCTCGCCCTTCATGGGTCTGGACTCGATTTTTGTAAGGTTGACGCCCTGGTCGGCAAGGATGTTGAGTGTGTGGTAAAGGGCGCCAGGGCGATCGACTAGGCTCAAGAGCAATGAGGTCTTATCGCGACCGCTACGACTGGGTGATGCCTTGCCGATAACCAGGAAGCGGGTAGTGTTGCCGCGGTAATCTTCAATCCCTCGGGCCACTACTTGCAGGTTGTAGGTTTTGATTGCTAAATCGCTGGCCACTGCAGCCAGGGTGTGGTCGGTCTGGGCCATCTGGGCGGCCGTGCCGGTACTGAGCACGGTCTGGGTAGGAATCGTCGGGAGGTGGCCGCGTAGCCAACCCTGGCACTGGGCAAGGGGCTGCGAGTGGCTTACCACCAGTTTGACATCGTCGATATTGCCGCTGTAGTTGACCAGATTGTGCTTAATGGCTAGATTGACTTCGCCGCAGATCTTCACGGAATACTTGATAAAAGAATCCAAGGCTGAGGTTACTGAGCCTTCAATGGAATTTTCTACCGGCACAATGCCGTAGTCGATCCGACCATGTTCGACATCGTGAAATATATCCTCAAAGGAGGGCATGGGCATAAATTTGGCGGCATGACCGAAGTATTTGACTGCGGCTAAATGGGAGAAGGTCGCCTCCGGTCCTAGATATCCCACGTCAACTGGCTTCTGTGATAGGCGGCAGGTGGTTATGATCTCGCGGAAGATGCTGGTTAAGGGCTGTTCGGGGAAATCGCCACTGTTTAATTTTCGCAGACGTTCGAAAATCTGGCGCTCCCGTTTTGGATCCCATTTGGCTCGGTTCTCCAAACTTTTCAAACGACCGATTTCCCTGGCGCATTTAAGGCGCTCCTTGAGCAGAAGTAATATCTCCTGGTCGATGGCGTCAATGCGGTCGCGAATACTGGACAGGGGAGTAAGGTCTGGAGTGTCTGTAGGGCTTATTTTCTTTGCCATGTTTAGCAATGTTCTCGGTTCTTGGGGGTAGGAGGGTAAAGTGACCGACATACTAAAAGGATTTCGTTCTTTCAACAAGCGAAATGAAGAGGTGTCAGGGACTGGCAATGCCAGCTAAAGGGCTGCCTCTTCCACCCTGGTGGGATGCGGGAAATCCCTCAATAACCCTTGAAATTATAAGCTTTATATTCTAACGTAACGCCTTCATAGTTTTATGCCATCGTCATTCAATCGGGGGAAGAACTGCATGAAGGTCAAGAACTGGATGAAAGTAAATCCGGTAACTATAGAGAGGACCGCTCTATTGCAAGAGGCTGCCGCCTTGATGGAAGAACATTCGATCCGTCATTTACCGGTGGTTGAAAATGGCCAGCTAGTTGGGTTTATCACTCAGACAGATTTGCGGCAGTATTTTTTCCCTTCAATGGTCGAGAGGATCCCTGTCCATGATGTGATGGTGGCCAATCCCATTACCATCGACATTAATTCAAGTATTGAGAAGGCTGCTCGCTTGATTCATGACTTCAAGATCGGCGGATTGCCGGTCATGGACAAGAAAAAACTGGTTGGTATGATCACTTCTTCTGATATTGTCTCAGGGTTTATTGAGGTTATGGGGTTGCTGCGAAGTTCGATCAGATTGGATCTTATCGCTAGTGCGGATGGTGGCGTCGATGATGCACTCCGGATCATTAAGCAACATGAAATCGAAATATTAAGCGTTGCTACGGGGACGCAATCTGCCCAGAGCAAGGTCTACTATTTCAGGCTCGGCCGCGGCGAGATTGATTCCGTGGTTGCCGATTTGGAGTCCTCAGGGCACAAGGTGCTTTCTGTTATGGAATAACCTTCGCCATCAAGACTTAAGGAAACAAACTATGTCCAAGTTTCAGGTAGTGAAAACCTTTGATGAGATCAACGCCCGTATAAGGGCAGGAAAGGCAGTCGTCGTAACTGCCGAGGAGATGATCCAGATTGTCAGAGATAGCGGTCCGGTCGAGGCGGCAAAACAGGTGGATGTGGTCACCACCGGCACCTTCTCTCCCATGTGTTCTTCCGGGGCCTTTATCAACTTCGGGCATGCCAATCCAACAATCAAAGCGGGGCAGGTGTGGTTGAATAATGTCCCGGCCTACGGGGGGCTAGCGGCGGTCGATGTTTATATTGGTGCCACCGAGCCCTGTTCTGACGATCCCCTGAACAAGGTATTCCCAGGAGAATTCCGTTATGGCGGTGGGCACGTTCTTGAGGACCTTGTGGCCGGAAGGGAGGTTAATCTGAAGGCCGAAGGGTACGGGACCGACTGCTATCCTAATCGAAGTTTCGAAAAGACGGTGACCCTGAAGGACCTGCCCTATGCTCTGCTCTGCAACCCTCGTAACTGTTACCAAAATTATAACTGTGCAATAAATCTCTCCGATAAAACCATTTACACATACATGGGTACCCTGAAGGCTAATGCTCGTAACGCTACTTATTGCAGCGCTGGTCAGTTGAGCCCGTTGATGAATGATCCCTACTACCGGACCATCGGTCTCGGTACAAGGATATTTTTGGGTGGTGGCGAAGGGTATGTGACGTGGTTTGGATCACAACATAATCCTAAGGCCATGCGTGGCGCCAACGGTGTACCTGTTCGCCCGGCGGGGACCTTAATGCTTCAGGGGGATCTGAAACAGATGTCTCCACGCTGGCTCAAAGGGATCAGCATGCAGGGGTACGGTTGTACCTTGGCCGTTGGTGTCGGTGTGCCCATCCCCATTCTTAATGAGGAGATGGCCGCTTTTACCGGGGTATCCGACGAGGAGATTTTTACTCAGATCAGCGATTATTCTCATGATTATTCGCATGGGATCAGCCGGAGTTACGGTGAGGTAAGTTATGCTCAGTTAAAGAGCGGGCAAATCGAATTCAATGGTAAGTCGGTTGTTACTGCCCCTCTCTCCAGTGTTGTTAGGGCAAGGGAGATCGCCGAGACTCTTAAGCAGTGGATTACAGTGAACGGATTTGTCCTGGGCGTGCCGGTCAAGCATTTTCCTGACGGGTCTTGACTTGTAAACAGGTTGATTGCCGACTATGACGATGGTTAGCCTAGGCGCTGGTCTGACGCGACGCTATGATCGGCTCTTGGAAGTGGTTTCAAAGCACCCTGGATGGGTTGCGTTCTCAGGCGGTGTTGACAGTACTCTCACTCTGAAAGTTTCCCGTGAAGTTAATTCCGTTTCTCCAGTGGCTCTTTTTGCTGATTCTTCACTTCAGTCAGAATATGACCGAGACAATGTCAAGAGGTTGGCCGACCAGCTTAATAGTGATCTCCGTATAGTGTCATTTGACCCTTTTGTACGGGCAGATTTTGCCGAAAACCTTAAGGATCGCTGTTACCTTTGCAAAAAGGCAATCTTTGCAGAATTTCAGGGCATGCTTCCTTTTGGTTTGGTGTTGCTGGATGGTACCAATCATGATGATCTCAATGATGACCGCCCCGGTTATCGGGCAGTTGTTGAATTAGGTGTGCGTTCTCCCTTGGCCATGGCGGGTATGACTAAATCAGAGGTCCGCCAAATTTCCCGGTGGTTGGGTTTGCCAAACTGGGGTAGGCCTTCCTCTTCCTGTCTGGCCACACGGATACCAGTTGGGTTTGCGATTACCCCAAAACTTCTCCGTCACATTGAAGAGTGCGAGCGTATTGTAAGGCGTCATGTTTCTGGGCATATTAGGGTACGATTAGTTGCGGGAAGCCCAGATGATTTGTTGGTGGAACTTGCCCGAGAGGATGTGGAGCAAACAGGATTCAGTTCCAGGCTGGAAGGAATCACTGAAGATCTTCTTGGGCTGGGGGGTGGGGGGGTCAATTTTACCCTAAGAGAGGAAGCTAAATTTGACATGAAATCATAGCCCTACTGTGAGGTCAGAGGCTGATTTTTCCGTAAATTAAAATTCTCTCGCCATGTATTGGGGTTTATGATTGAGAAGATGTTTTTTTCTTGATATTTGATGCTGTTTAGGATGTACTGTACTCGCTTTTTGGTTGCTAATACTGAGTTTTTTAGTTTGACAATCAAACCCCAGTTGTTTAAATCGATTACTTATTTTTCGCTTAATCGAGATCAAGCAACGATATTACAAAAAATTCCAGGAGGAGATCGGGCATGAACAAGGGTGAATTGGTTGAAAGTATGGCTGATGCTGCAGGAATAAGCAAAGCTGGCGCGGAAAGGGCTTTGACGGAACTTTTGGATTCAATAACCAAAGCTCTGGCAAAAGGTGACAAAGTTACTTTGGTCGGTTTCGGGACTTTTTCCGTAAGCAAAAGATCTGCCCGTCAGGGGCGTAACCCACAGACTGGAGCAGCAATCAAAATTCCCGCTCGGAAGGTTGCCCGTTTCAAGACAGGCAGTAAACTTGCTGAAGCGGTAAAATAGCAGCTAATGGCTGTGTTTTAAATGTCCTGCAATTAGAGTGCTTATTGGGGGGTAGCAGATGTCTGCTGCCCCCATTGTATTTTCAGGTGGTTTTTAAATTTTATTTTAGGTTCAGCATCCTATATCTGAGGTTAAACGAGATGAATAATCTTTGTAAGTCACTAGTTGTTGCGACTTTCGGTGTTGTTGCTCTTGGGTCGATAGAAGCCAAGTCCATTGAATTAGTAGATTTGCCATCCCGGCAGGGTTACAGCATTGGCTATCAGCTTGGGAGTGATTTTGTGGCCAAAGATATTGCAATCAGTCCAGAGGCCTTGCTTGCTGGTATAAAAGACGCCATGTCGGGTGGAGACTCTGCTCTATCACGTGAGCAGATGTCACAGATTTTATCAGATCTGCAAAAACAGGTTGAAGAGAAGCGACGGGCAATGATGCAAAAGGTTGCAGAGGACAATAGATTGGCCGAGAATAAGTTTTTTACTGAAAATGGGGCCAAGGAAGGAGTAATTAGTCTTCCAAGTGGGCTTCAGTATAAAATACTCACAGAGGGTACCGGCCAGAAGCCAAGCGCCATTTCATCAGTTACCGTGAATTACCGGGGTACTCTGCCGGATGGCACGGAGTTTGACAGCTCATACAAACGCGGGAAGCCGGCTTCTTTTCCAGTGAATCGGGTAATTGCTGGATGGACCGAAGCATTGCAGCTCATGCCGGTGGGATCTAAATGGATTCTGTATGTCCCTGCGACATTAGGCTATGGGGAGAGAGGGGCTGCTCCATTGATAGGCCCTAGCCAAACATTGGTATTTGAAGTAGAGCTGATTTCTATTGAAAAATAACATTTGACGCGAATGAATCACGCAAATTTGCTCCCAACACACTGTTGTGTGTTTCCCTGCCGTGGGCAAAGGTGAATACGGAATTTTTATTACATATTGCAACAAGAACGTGGCAAAATAGCTGCCCATAATCGTTCCTTGATTCAATTTGTCTTGTTTTTCTAGCCATTGTCTGGTTCAGGTGTTTATTGCTATATTCGGTTGATAATGAACCCCGGATTTCAATAAATTGAGGGCTAGGGATATGAATAAGATGCTGTCAATGGTGCTTGTGCTATGTTTGCTCTTTTGTTCCAGCTTTGCCAGGGCTGCTGACTTCGGTCTTAAAAAGAAACGCCCCAAGCCCCAAGAATTTGGTAACGTTATAATCGATCACTGCTGTCTTATAATTTTCAGATCAAAGAAAACTGCCTACAAACAACGGGTTGAACGACTGGTGGCTTAAGC
>Ga0334722_10000608_pt1 | contig 51120 bp, 49 predicted proteins | sample C3_bottom_MG_FD_207210 | JGI IMG/M metagenome (GOLD analysis project Ga0334722, IMG submission 207210) | Sediment microbial communities from Yellowstone Lake, YNP, Wyoming, USA - C3_bottom | ecosystem: Environmental > Aquatic > Freshwater > Lake > Sediment | place: USA: Wyoming | collected...
AAAAAGATGAGCAGAAGGCTTTTTGAAAAAATTTCGAAAAAAGATCGAGGGGGCTTGATGTAGGCTGTCTTGGTTTGGAAATCTAAAATTATTTCATGTTTATAAAAGAAATCGAGTCCTAAGATTCCATCAATATCTTTCCATTCATCAAATTCATAGATAAAAAATTTCCAACTTCCAGAATCGACCCCGGATAATACAAGCTTATTGCTCACAAAGAATTTCCTACTCGGATAAACCTCAATATTGGATTGAGGAGAGATCAATGACTGTCTGATAGCTGAAAAGTTAGCGCAAGTATCTAATAAAAATCTATGTGTCCCAGCATCTGTGGTAACAGTTAGAAAGATATGGCCGCCCGAAGTCTGCTCAAAAGGCATTTGAAAAAAGCGAGATAAGGAAGTATATCTCCCCATCACGTTTTTATCCTTTGCGATCACAATTTTAGCTCTAAAAAAATCGAATAGGCAGCAGTAGGGGGTAAAAAATTGGGAACCAAGACGTCCCTGAGTCTTATCTTGAGGAGCATCTTTCTCTGGCCTGGTAGGTGGTAAAACCACAGCATTTTTTCGAAATTCATTGCTCTCCTGCGCGACTTGGGTGTCTTTGAAAGACCACCCTCCGAGTTTAAGATTAGGTATTAAAAAAACAGGGCTTTCATATCGGTAGCTTTTGATGCCGACAGTTATTTTTTGCTTAATGAATTTTTTCTGCTTGATATTCTGTAGGATCTCCTCTCTTACAGCTACAAATCCTGTAGCACCTAGGTCGACTTCGCACGGAATGCATTTTCCCTCAATCTCCAGTTCGACAAAGGGGAATGCCCATTTATGGTAGTAGTGCAAAGGAATCCATGTATAAGATTTATTTTGAAAACAGGAGGCCCCTAATATGAGCAGTAATGAATATAAAAGAGGCCTCGCAATGTTCATAGTTTAATCCTTATCATCTCTTGCAGCATGGTCTCGTGTATCGGGTTCGGACTTATTCGTTTCCTTACTTGAGTCGTCCTTATTTTGAGGATCTCTATCAAACCTCAAAATAATTCTATTATCATTATTCTCCCACTCTATTTCGATTCTTGAACAGCTTGTCATAAGTGGTTGAATGAATCGATGAATTGTTGATGTTGCTTTTTGATTATTCGCTATCAAACGGTGAAGATGAAGCTCTTCATCTCTTAAATATTCGACTTCCCGGCCTGCCAAATCTCCGATTGTACTCGCTAATGCCAGATCCATGGCTTCAACATCAAAATCTGTCAAGGATACACTTTCCATTTTACACCTCCAATTCATTTGGGTTTTTCGAGAGGTGGATGTGATACTAAATCTTGAGATAAAAGAGCAACCGTTTTTTTAATGTAAAGCTGTTTTACAGAAGATCGAAGACTTGCTCTGCAGCGTAGGTAAAGATCATGTCTGCGCCGGCTCGTTTGATGCTGAGCAGCGCTTCGTGGAAGACTTTGGGGGCATCAAGGTAGCCTGCTTGGGCGGCAGCCATGACCATCGAATATTCCCCACTGATATGGTAGGCGGCAATGGGACGGTGAGTGGAGGCCCGGAGCTTGGCGATGACGTCGAGATAGAACGTAGCGGGCTTTACCATGAGGATATCGGCTCCCTCTTCTTCATCCAATTGGGCCTCCAGGAGCGCCTCTCGTACGTTGGCCGGGTCCATCTGATAGGTTTTTTTATCGCCAAATTTAAGGCGGACATTGAGCGCATCGCGGAAAGGGGCATAGAGAGAGGTGGCATATTTAGCGCTGTAAGCAAGAATGCTCACGTGTTGGAACCCCTCCTGGTCTAATCCCGCTCGAATCGCTCCGATTCTCCCATCCATCATATCGCTGGGAGCGACAATATCGATCCCCGATTGAGCCTGGACAATGGCCATTTTGACAAGACACTCAACCGATTCATCGTTGATGATTTCACCCGTCTCATTGACTAATCCATCGTGACCATGAACGGTGTAGGGATCGAGCGCCACATCGCAAATCAGGCAGATGTCGGGAAAGCGTTCTTTGATTTCCGAGATGGACCGGTTGAGAAAACTATCGGGATTCCAAGCCTCTTCCGCAGCGTCTGATTTCACCCTGTGGTCGAGAGAGGGGAAAAGAGCGATCGACTGAATGCCCCGCTTGGAGAGGAAATCAATTTTTTTAAAGGCAAGATCCAGCGTAAGACGATCGATGCCAGGCATGGTTTTGATCGGATCGATCCGTTGATGTCCTTCAATGAGGAAAAGGGGAACGATCAGATCGGCGACATTGAGCTCTGTTTCCTGCACCAATTTTCGAATGGCTGCAGTGCGACGGTTGCGACGAAGGCGAATCGATAAATCTAAAGACATAAGTGGCTAGTTTAAAGATCTTCTTTTTTGTTGCAAGGGCAATTTGGTTCTGGCACGCTTGAAGCAAGATTTCATTGAGGGTTTTCACATGTTGCAAGGATATGAGGAATTTTCTGAAGGGCAATTAAAAATTCTCGATCATTTCGTAACGAGCACAACAAGCAATATTTTTGTCCTACGCAACTTGCCCGAGGTGATTAAGGGAGCTCTCTTTTCTCGCTATTCCCGCTCTACGTTGGGACTCCGTTCCTTACTCTTAAAAGAATTTATTTTGAATGAAGACACCGCTTTTTCGGCAATCGCCGGAAAGTATTCCGACGCCGATCCGCACCAAGATCAGATGATGGCGATTCAAAAAGCGCAAAATTTCTACGATCGGATTCTCGATGGGTATGGAGATGATTCGATTGGAGAGCTGGGCGGCGCTCATTTGGCCGTGGAAAATGTATCGATGCTCGCTGCAAAAGCCATCGAAGATTGCCGCATTGGCGGATCGCCATTGGAAAAATCGACCCGGTATATTTATTTCGATCAGAAAGTGGGGAACCACTATCTCTTTTATCAAGAGCCGGTTCTGATGACATCGGCCTATCGAGATCTTTTTTTAAATACTTGCAATCACCTATTTGAAACCTATACGAAACTCATCTCGCCGCTGACCGCGGTCATCGAACAGGGATTCCCTAAAGAGCCGGCGATTTCAAAAGCGGCTTATACAGCTGCTTTACGGGCAAAAGTATTGGATTGCCTACGGGGGCTTTTACCGGCGAGCGCAATGACGAACATGGGCGTGTATGGCAATGGACGATTCTTTGAAAACTTAATGCAGAAATTGAATGCGAACAGTTTGGCCGAGATGCAAGAAGTCGGCAAACGGGCCCATCAGGAGTTGTCGAAGGTGATCCCCTCCTTCATCCGCCGCTCCGATCCGACACACAAGCACTACCAATCCTACGCTAAATTTGAAGAATCGATGTTGGGCGAGATCAAAGAATTTGCAATGCGGCATACGGGATCCATTCAACCGATGTCGCAAGCTGGCGTCCGTCTGACTGAGTACGATCCTGAATCGGTTCGTCGAGTCGCTGGCGCTCTTTTATTTAGCTGTAGTTCGAGTGGTCTTTTGGAATTACAAAAATATTGCAAAGCGCTTCCGGACGAAGAATTGGCTCGCATTCTCGACGCTGCATCCAGTGCGAGAGAAAACCGGCGCCACAAATCGCCCCGCGCATTGGAACATGCAAACTTTACCTTTGAAATCCTGGCCGATTTTGGCGTGTATCGAGATCTCCATCGACACCGGATGCTCACCCAAGAAAGGCAGCTGTTGACCTGTGACTTCGGCTACCACACGCCCCCGGAAATTGTGGGGACGCCAATGGAAGAAGAGTATCATGCAGCGATGGAAACGGCGAAAAAGGCCTATGACGCCATCGCGTCTGAACTGCCTGAAGAGGCCCAGTATGTGGTCCCAATGGCCTACAACGTCCACTGGTATTTCCATGTCAATCTGCGAGGGCTTCAATGGCTCTGCGAACTCCGTTCGCAAGCTGCGGGTCACCCAACCTATCGATTCATTGCGCAAGAAATGGCTCGCCAAGTCAGTACGGCCTTGCCCCCTTTTGAGCGATTCTTTAAATTTGTAGACTACAATGGCTATGAACTTGGCCGACTGGACGCAGAAGTGCGCCAGGAACAAAAAATGCAAAGACCTAAATAAAATGGATCCCAAACAGTTAGTTCCTGGCAGTGTTCTCGGCGGCGCTCTTCTCATAGCTGGTTGTTGCATCGGCGCTGGAATGCTGGCCCTTCCTGTTCTCACAGGCTTGGCTGGTTTTTTCCCTTCTTTATTGGCTCTTGGAGCCGTCTGGGCATTCATGACTTTCACAGGTCTTTTGTTTGTGGAAATCAATGGCTGGTTTTACGGCCAGGTCAACCTATTGTCGATGGCTAAAGAGGCTTTTGGAGAACCAGGTCGTGTAGTCGGATGGCTTACTTATCTACTCCTCTTTTATTCTTTGCTCATGGCTTATCTTTCCGCAAGCGGAGCGATTTTTTCTGCCGTCCTTTTTGAATTATTCGATATTTCCATTCACCCTTCGATTGCATCCATTTTCTTCGCATTTTTTTTCGGCTTTATTATCTATCTCGGCACCCGGCCCGTGGATCTTTGCAACCGCCTGTTGATGGCAGGGTTGATCATCGCCTACCTGGGGATGATCGGGCTGGGCATTTTCCGCATCCACCCCTCGCACCTGTTTCACGCTGATATGAGATACGTCCTGATCTCGTTGCCTGTGTTGGTCACCTCTTTCGGATTCCAAAACATGATTCCCAGTGTAACGGCCTACATGAAGGGCGACCTGCAGCGAGTCCGACAGACCATTCTCTATGGAAGCCTTCTGACGTTGGCCGTTTATGTGATTTGGTCGATCTTTGTGTTGGGCATTGTCCCGGTCAAGGGACCCAATGGTCTATTCGAGACCTACCAGCGCGGAGAAGAGGCAAGCATGGCTTTGAGTGCGGCTCTGGGTAGCTCGAGAGTTACGTTTTTTGCGCAGGCTTTTGCGTTTTTCGCGATCGTTACCTCTTTTCTTACGATTGCATTGGGCCTGACCCATTTCCTTGCTGACGGTCTACGGAAAATTCCCAACCGCGGCAATCATTGGATCTTTACCTTGCTGACTGTGTTGCCGCCCCTCTTTTTTTCACTCACTTATCCGACTCTATTTTACAAAGCGTTGGGCTTTGCTGGAGGGATTTGCGCCATGATCATATTCGGAATCTTGCCCATCACCATGGCTTGGATCGGCCGATATAAGAAAAACATTACCTCCTCCTATCATGTGGCTGGAGGTAAACCTGCCCTGTCCATTGGAATGGGGTTCTGCCTCCTTGTGATCATTTGCGAACTCGTGCGGATTTTTAGATAATCTATGACAACGTCGAAACTACTCGGCGGCATTCTACTCGTCGCTGGAACATCTATTGGAGCAGGAATGCTTGCCCTTCCTGTGATCTCCTCTTTTGCAGGATTTATCCCTTCGTTTCTTCTTTTGGTTATCTGTTGGGCATTTATGTTTGCCACTGCGTGGCTCACCCTCGAAGTGAATTTAGCCTGTCCTGGTGATGCAAATATGATTACCATGGCAGGACGCACGTTGGGCGATGTAGGTAAAATGGTCTGCTGGGTCGTTTATCTACTTCTCCTCTACTCTCTTACTGCCGCCTACATAGCCGGAAGCTCTCCTCTATTTCTGCAAATCTTCTCTTCACTTGGTTGGCAAGCCCCCACTTGGCTTGGTCCATTTCCGCTTCTAATTCTCTTCGGCCTGTTTGTATATTTGGGCACTCGATCGGTGGATTATGTCAATCGATTGCTGATGATCGGCCTCATCTTTTCATATGCCTCTTTAGCATTGTTTTTGCCGCCACGCATTCAGCCAGAGTTGCTACACCATGCCGATTTCTCTGCAATTTGGATGGCCATCCCCATCGTCTTCACCTCCTATGGATTTCACATTATTATCCCCACGTTGAGCACCTATCTGAATCACAACAAACGGCAGCTGCGGCGGACCATTCTCATCGGCAGTTTGATTCCCCTCATCGTCTACACACTTTGGGAACTATTGATTTTAGGCGTTGTGCCCGTGACTGGAGAAATTAGCCTGCAAGCTGCTTGGGAGGCGGGAGAATCGAGCAGCCGAGTATTGAATGAAATTTTGCAAAATAGCTCCATTTCATTTTTCATCCAGGCCTTTTCATTTTTTGCGATCATCACCTCATTTCTAGGTGTTTCTCTCAGCCTCTCAGACTTTCTTGGCGATGGATTGAAAATGCACCGCTTTACGTGGGGTCGCGAATGCGCTTGCCTACTCACCTTCTTTCCCCCACTCCTCTTTGTCTTCACTTGCCAAAGAGGATTTCTACTAGCCCTGCAATATGCAGGCCTATTGGTTGCCATTCTCCTAGGCGTTTTGCCCGCTCTCATGGCCTGGACCTTGCCCGCCTATCGCCATTTTAACAGACGTATCCTACTGATTGTCATCATCTTGCTATCATTCTTTGTGATTGGCCTAGAGCGTGTTATAATGTAAAGCGGCTTTACATGTTCACATTGAAATCAGACTATCAACCTACCGGCGATCAACCAGAGGCGATCGATCGTTTGGTCGCGGGGCTAGAGAGCGGGAAGAAATCGCAAGTTCTACTCGGAATCACTGGCTCGGGCAAAACTTTTACGATGGCCAATGTGATCCAGCGAGTGCAAAGGCCTGCTCTTGTTCTGGCCCACAATAAAACGCTAGCCGCGCAGCTCTACCAAGAATTCAAGGCTTTTTTCCCAGACAATGCAGTGGAGTATTTCGTCTCCTATTACGACTATTATCAGCCCGAAGCCTACATTGCTCGCACCGATACCTACATTGAAAAAGATCTGGCGATCAACGATCGGATTGAACGGATGCGCCTGAGCGCAACCCGATCGCTCATTGAGCGTTCCGATGTGATCATTGTCTCTTCCGTCTCATGCATCTACGGTTTGGGTACACCCGAATACTATAGCCAGATGGTTCTGAATCTTTCTGTCAAACAACAGGTGCGTCGTGATGATGTGCTCCTCCATCTCGTGGAAATGCACTACACCCGTTCCGATTATGATCTTGTCCGAACCACTTTCCGTGCACGTGGCGATGTATTGGAAATCGTACCTGCCTACGAAGACGATTTGGCCTATCGGATCGAATTTTTTGGCGATGAAATCGAACGAATTTCTGAAATCGATCCCCTGACTGGAAAGGTGCGAAGCCGTTTGGAAAAAATCGCCATCTTCCCAGGTTCCCACTACGTGACGCCAGAACATATCCGCGCTCGCGCCGCCGACACTATTCGAACAGAACTCGCCGAGCGAATCGCTTTTTTTGAAAAAGAAAATCGGCTCGTTGAGGCGCAGAGGATCAAAGAGCGTACCCGCTATGATTTAGAAATGATTCGAGAAATCGGTTTTTGCAAAGGGATTGAAAATTACTCTCGCCATTTTTCAGGACGACTGCCCGGCGATCCGCCTCCCTGTTTGATCGACTACTTTCCCGATGACTTTGTATTTTTCATCGACGAATCGCACCAAACATTGCCGCAGCTCCACGCGATGTACAATGGGGACCGTTCCCGCAAGCAAGCGCTGGTGGAATTTGGATTTCGCCTCCCCTCTGCCTTTGACAACCGTCCCTTAAAGTTTGAAGAGACCTATACCAAATTCCATCAAGTCATTTACGTCTCGGCCACACCGGGTCTTTGGGAAGTGGGACAGGCTGAAGGAGACATTGTCCAGCAGATTATACGGCCCACTGGCCTACTCGATCCCGCAATCACCATTCGGCCAGCAACCAATCAAGTGGACGATTGTCTCGAAGAGATCCGCCTTGAATCGGAGCATGGAGGGCGTGTCCTCGTTACCACATTGACTAAAAAACTCTCTGAAGATCTTTCCAAATATCTCAATGAAATTGGCGTACGAGCGAAGTACATTCACTCAGATATCGATACCCTGGAGCGGATGCAAATCATCAAATCTCTCCGCCAAGGCCATTTCGATGTGCTGGTGGGGATCAACCTCTTGCGAGAAGGGCTCGACATCCCCGAAGTGTCGCTGGTTGTGATATTAGATGCTGACAAGGAGGGTTTCCTCCGTTCAGAAACAGCTCTGATCCAAACGTGCGGCCGAGCGGCTCGTAATGTGCGTGGTCGCGTCATTCTCTACGCTGACAAACAGACCAACGCCATTAAAAATACGGTGGCCATCACTTCGCAAAGGCGTCTCGATCAGATCCAATACAATGAAACGCACGGCATTACGCCCCGCTCGACCATCCGTAAAGAGGCCGAATCGATCGAAGAAACTTTTGGCATTGCCGCCGAAGAACCAGGCCCCAAAAAGCCAATGCCCCTCGATATCCCAGATCTTGAATCCAAGATCCGGGCATGTGAAATCGATATGAAACAGGCGGCCAAAGAGCACCGTTTCGAAGATGCGGCTCGTGCGCGCGATCTGATGCGCTACTACCAAAATTTAGAAATGATGAAAGCAGGCGATGCGTAGAATTTTTTCTGCTGGATAAAAAAACAAGAAGAAATAACAAGATACGCCTCGCTCTGCGAGGCTGCAAGATACGCTCCCCTATGGGAGAGCTGCAGGATAAGAAAAAAGGAAGCCATCGGGCGCAAGCTTTTGCTTGCAGCTGCGCCTTAAGGCGCAGCACCGATCTTCGATCGGGCCCGATGCTGTTTCTGTGCACCGCCTCTTTTTTGGGGGGTACGGGGGCTTCCCCCGGAATCCTGAAGCTCCCGGAGGGAGCGTATCATGTAGGCTCGCGCATGCGAGCCGTATCTTGTTAATTTGAAGTCGCTTGTTATCGGAATTTCGCCGATCCTGCTTATCTTATTTTTTATCCAGTATCGAGAGAATTTCGACGGTCTCGTCTGAATGATTTTGGCCAGATGGATCGAGTGAGCCTTTCAGGGCCAACCATTTTTCATTCGGCGCAGACGGTTTTGTCTGATGGGGGAAAATGTGTACCTTGTGGATTGCGTAGCCTGGCTCTTCATTGAGAAGCAAAGTCGTTCCCCATGGGAATCGTTGTAAAGCGTGATGCTCCCCCTCTTTTTTCCCAATTTTTAAGAGTTCAGAGACCATGTTTTTTACTTTTTGCGATGCCCCCTTCTTACTAATGAAGGTCGCATCTTCCGTTTCAACGATCAGTAGATCTTCTAGCCCGATGGTGGAGATGAGCCGCTTGCCGCCGATGATGAGGCTATTTTTGGTGTCGATATCGACCACATTGCCCACTTTCACATTTTGATTGAGATCTTTATCCATCGTTTCATAGACGCTATCCCATGAGCCCACGTCGGACCAGGCGACGGGAAGAGGGCAAACAAGAATAGGAGAGGCTTTTTCTAACACGGCATAATCGAATGAGATATCGGGCATCTCGTGGAATCGATCGGTCTGGATCAGCTCATAAATTTCAGGAGAGTATTTGGCTAATAATTTCCAAAAAAGCCGAATGGAGAAGGCGAACATCCCCGCATTCCAATAGTAATCGCCAGAGGAAAGATAGTGTTCGGCAGTCTTTAGATCTGGTTTTTCCACAAACCGCTTCACGAAATAGGTTTGGGTATTGAAAGGTTTTCCAATCTGGATGTATCCATAGCCTGTTTCGGGCTTTGTCGGTTGGATTCCAAATAGAACAAGATGATCTTCTCGAATCAATGGTTCAGCTTGCTCCAAAGAATGGAGAAAAACTGCCTGGGGTTCGATGAGATGATCGGAAGGAAGCACGAGCACGCTCGAATGATCCAGCGCTCCCCACTTGGTTTGCAGAGCTTGGATCGCAAACGCAATGGCAGGGGCCGTATTTTTCCTAGCTGGTTCAATGAGGATCTGCACCTTTTTGGCCGGATCTATTTTTGCAAGCTGATCTTGTACAAGGGAGGCATATTGCGCATTGGTGGAGATCGAGAGAGTTTCCGTCAGGGGCGAATCGATGAATCGGCTCACTGTTTTTTGCAATAGGGACAGATGGTCGCCGAAATGGAGAAATTGTTTAGGAAAATCTTGTCTTGATAGGGGCCACAGTCTGGTTCCGCCGCCGCCAGCGAGAATTAAGACGTGCATGTTGCCTCCGCAACCCACTGTTTAAACTCCCGGTTGAAACGATCTGGAGCAAATCGTTCGGCTTGCAGACGGATGACTTCGGGATTGAATTCCATTTTCTCAAACTGGTTCACTGCTTCGATCAGAGCCTCAATGGTTTGCTCTTTGTAAAACAGACCCGTGTGTCCGTTGACAACCGTTTCAAGCACAGCCCCTTTTCCAAAGGCAATCACGGGAGTTCCACAGCTTTGCGCCTCGATGGGCAAGATTCCAAAATCTTCGATGGCGGTAAAAACCAGCGCTTTGGCTTTTTGCAAATAGGATCGTAATTTTTCATCGGGCTGATAACCAAGGAGTTCCACATTCTTTTTCGCCTTGGCCTTCACTTTCTCAAAGTCGGGTCCATCACCGATGACCACCAGCCGTTTTTCTGGCATGTAACCAAACGCTTCTACGATGAGATCCATTTTTTTATACGGAACAAAGCGGGAAGCTGCGAGATAAAACCCCTCTTTTTTCCGTTCCAGCTGGAAAAAATCGATGTTGACTGGTGGGTAAATCACCTTAGCGTCTCGTCCGTAGGTCTTTTTAATTCGTTTGGCCACGTAGTGTGAAATCGCCCCGAAGGCATCGACCCGGTGACTCGATTGTGCATCCCATACTCTAAGGTAGTGGAGAAAAAATTGTGCCAACCTTCCTTTCAGTCCCGTCTGAATATTGGATTCTTGCAGATATTGGTGATAGAGATCCCATGCGTATCGCATGGGCGTGTAGCAATAGGAGAGATGAATCTGGTCGGCATGGGTCAAGACCCCTTTTGCCACGCAGTGGGAACAGGAAATAATCACCTCATAAGAGGACAAATCGAACTGTTCGATGGCCAGTGGATAGAACGGCAGGTAGGAGCGATAGTATTTCAGCGCCTTGGGAAGTTTAGCGATGAAGGAAGTGTAGATCTGTTCTTTTTCAAAGGCAGTCCCTTGGATGCTTTTAGGGCTATGGAGAAGAGTGTAAATTGGCGATGGAAACAGCCGATAAATCGCTTCGAAAGCTTTTTCGCCGCCGCCGGCAAACTCTCCAAACCAATCGTAGACAAGGGCTGTCTTCACACAAGGCATTCCAGTTGAGAAGGAGAACCGATTGATCTTGGGGCATCGATTGCACGCAGATCTGACTCAATCATCATGGTGACCAACTCTTGGATGGAAGTTGTGGGGATCCAACCCAATTCCTTTTTCGCCTTCGAGGGATCTCCGATGAGTAGATCTACTTCTGCCGGACGGAAAAATTGGGGAGAGATTTCCACGACCGTTTTCCCATTTACGATTCCTTTTTCGAGTAGACCTTTGCCCTGCCACTCCACTTGCATGCCCACGGCTGCAAAGGAGAGTTCAACAAAGTGGCGAACTGTGGTCGTTTCTCCGGTTGCCAGGACAAAATCCTCTGGTTTTTCTCTTTGCAACATGCGCCACATTCCCTCGACAAAGTCCTTGGCGTAGCCCCAATCGCGTTTGGCATCGAGATTGCCTAAGATCAATTTTTCTTGTAGCCCTTTGGCGATGCGAGTGACTGCTTGGGTAATTTTTCTCGATACAAACATTTCGCCTCGTCTTGGGCTTTCGTGATTGAACAAAATGCCATTGCAAGCGAAGAGGTTGTGAGCTTCCCGATAATTCACGACGATCCAATAGGCATACAGCTTCGCCACACCGTAGGGAGAGCGGGGATGAAAGGGGGTTTTTTCCGATTGCGGAATCTCGCGCACCTTGCCATATAACTCGGAGGTGGAGGCTTGGTAGAAACGGATGGAGGGATCGTAGCTTTTGATCGCATCGAGTAGGCGAAGAACAGCGATTCCATCCACATCGGCTGTGTATTCAGGCATGTCGAAGGAGACTTTCACATGGCTCATCGCAGCCAGATTATAGATCTCGTGAGGAGAGACCCGTTCGATGATCCGTTTGAGACTTGACGAATCGCTCAAATCGCCTTCATGAAGAAAAAATCTTCCTCGAAGCGAAGGGTCATTACAAAGGTGCCAAATCCGTTCCAGGTTGGACAGCGAAGAGCGGCGCACGATGCCATGAACCGTATACCCTTTTTCCAACAGAAGTTCGGCTAAATACGAACCATCTTGACCCGTGATTCCAGTGATCAGTGCTTTTTTCATTTTTTATCCGTGGTTGTCATCATTTGTGCCAGCGTTCGCCCGATGGCAAAGCTTGCGGTCGCTGCCGGTGAGGGGGCATTGATCACGTGCAGCATATTCCCTTGCCGCATAAACGCAAAGTCATCGAGTAATTTTCCCTCTCTTGTGACCACTTGCGCTCGAATGCCCACACCTCCGGGAGATAGGTCTTTCGCTTGAATCGAGGGAACGAGTCGCTGCAAATCTTTTAAAAATAGTCTTTTACTCATCGATCGGATTATTTCGTAAACGCCTGGTTTCCAGTATCTTGCGGCCATTTGCCAGAAGCCCGAATAGCCCAGCAATTCTTTCATATCGGCCCAATCGAAGTCCCTTTTCCGATACCCTTCACGGGCAAAAGCCAAGACGGCATTGGGGCCCGCTTCCACTTTCCCATTCATCATGGGAGTTAGATGGACGCCCAAGAAAGGAAACTTTGGATCGGGAACTGGATAGATCAGTCCTTGCACCAAGTTTTTTTTCTCTTCGGCCAGTTCATAATACTCTCCGCGAAAAGGGAGAATTTGATGGGGAACTGTGCCTGTGGCGTTGCGCGCAATTCGATCGGAGTGGAGTCCTGTGCAATTGATAAAATAGCGGCAGGAGTAGGAATTGGTACGGATGTGTCCTTCTTCACGCAATTCGGTCAGGGGTTCATTGAATACGATTTGTCCCCCATGCTGTTGTATCCAGCGGCAAAGGGCCTGTGCGACCTGCTTATAATCGATGATGTGGCATTCCGGAATCAAAATGGCTTGCAGGGCCTGTACGTGGGGTTCTAGCTCATGTACCTGCTCTTCAGATAAGAGGCGAATTCCGGGGACCCGATTCATTTGTCCCCGAGTGAGAATCTCCAGCAAGCGTGGAAACTCTTCGTCGCGAGTGGCCACAATCAACTTGTGTTTTTTTTGATAGGCAATCCCCTCCGTGTCGCAAAAAGTGAGCAGCTCTTTTCTCCCCTCAATGCAATTCTTCGCTTTCAAAGAGCCAGGCTTATAGTAAATGCCGGTGTGTACCACTCCGCTATTGCGGCCCGTTTGATGGAGAGCTGCTGCGGCCTCTTTTTCCAATATGATTATTTTCCAATCTGGGTGGCTATGCAAAAGTTGATAGGCCGTGGCAAGGCCAACAATTCCAGCCCCCGCAATGACGACATCAACGGTTTTCATGCACTTCCTGAAATAAATGGATGTAATTTTGGATTGTATTTGCCCAAGAAAAACGGCGCGCTTGCACGCTTCCCTTCTCGATCAATTTTTCCCGCAGGGCCTGATGTCCCGCCACATTGCGCATCGCAAATGCCAATTCATCTGGATGTTCCGGATCAATGTAATAAGAGGCATCTCCACACACTTCGGGCAAACTTGCCCTATTCGACACAATCGTCGGGCATCCGGCAGCCATTGCCTCAAGCGGTGGGAGTCCAAACCCTTCGTAGAGGGAAGGAAAAATCAAAGCGGTGGCTAACTTGTAAAATTGGGGAATCTCTTCATCGTTCACTTCGCCCACCGAAATCACATGCCGATTTTGGTGTAGAGTTGCAATCAGGGGATCAGGGTTCAATAGCCCTTTTATTTTTCCAATCATGACTAGGGGAATCTCAATAGGAGATTGCCGATAGGCATCGAGAATCAAACGGAGATTTTTATGTGGCTTTACATTGCCGACAAAAAGAAAGAAAGAGGCGGGAAGAGCATATTTCTTTCGGATAGGAAAGGAAGTTTGAGGAGCGGAAAATCGATCAAAATCGACGCCTGGGTAAATCACTCGAAGTCTGTCGGGGGAAACGGAGAGATACTTGCAGAGCTCTGTTTGCGAAAACACTGAATCGGTGACGATTGCGTCTGATCGGGAGACAGCTTGACGAAATAGGACATGGGCATACAGCCGTTCGGCAATGCCCAGCGATTTTTGCAAGGCTAGATGGCACGCATCATGAATGGTCACGATGCGCTTTTTTGCACGGATTGAGCGAAGAGGAATGTTGTAATGGGGGGACCAGAAAATATCGCAAGGAGGAATCAGCTTGGGAAACAGCCATTGCTCTTGGAATGAATAAATGGGCAGGTTCGCATTTAGCAAGCTTGTGTGAAACTGCGAGGAGAGGGGGCCGATCAGATTTTTTATGACCGTTCCAATGCCGCTAAATGAAGCCATTCTTGAATCGATGCATAGGCGCATGCGAGACACGATACAACCTTTTTGAGAATCGGGAAAGCTCGTTTTTCTTGCTAAGAATTTACTATCTTCAGTAACTTTCGAGGCGCGCTAAAAGATTTTTGGAGAATGGTATGAGGATTTGCGTTCCTGGTGGAGCTGGATATGTGGGATCGAGGCTTGTGCCCGAACTTTTGAAAAAAGGGCATGAAGTGGTTGTGCTCGATCTGTATTTGTATGGAGACGTGCTCGAAAAACATCCAAAGTTAACGCAAATCAAAGCCGATATGCGAGATCTTAAGGCAGTGGAGAAGGCCTTGACCGGCTGCGATGCGGTGATCCATCTCGCCTGCATCTCCAACGATCCCAGCTTTGAGCTCAATCCCCAGCTGGGTAAATCGATCAATCTCGATGCCTTCGAACCCTTTGTGCAGCTGGCAAAAAAACACCGAGTGAAGCGATTCATCTACGCCTCCTCCTCTTCAGTCTATGGTGTAAAACAAGAACCAAATGTCACAGAGGATATGTCGCTCGAACCATTGACCGATTATTCTAAATACAAGGCCGAGTGCGAAAGAATTCTCTTCCGCTACAAGTCGGACGATTTCATCTGCACCGTTCTTCGTCCCGCTACCGTGTGCGGTTGTGCACCAAGACAACGGCTTGATGTGGTTGTTAATATTTTGACCAACTTGGCTTACCATACGGGAAAAGTGAAAGTGATGGGTGGCGCCCAGATGCGCCCTAATATCCACATCGAAGATATGGTGCGCGCTTATCAACTTGTGCTGGAAAGCTCGAAAGAAAAAATCCAGGGCCAGATTTTCAACGTCGGATACCACAATCACACCGTGCTTCAATTGGGTCAAATGGTGCAGAAAATCGTCGGCAAAAAAAGGCCGGTGGAACTTGTTGTGGAAACGACCAATGACAATCGCTCTTATCACGTTTCCTCCGATAAAATTGCCAAAACACTTGGATTTATTCCAAAATATACGATCGAACGTGCTGTGGAAGATCTTGTGGCTGCTTTCCAAGCTGATCAGTTGCCCAATTCGCTGGAAGAGAGCCGCTACTTCAACATCAAAATGATGAAACTAGTCAACCTAAAGTAAAGCCGCTTTACATGAAAAAAGAGACAGTCCTCATCACAGGTGGCGCTGGCTTCATTGGAAGCCATTTGGCAGACCTGCTTTTATCCAAAGGCCACCCCGTATTGGCTCTCGACAATCTATGTGTCGGCAGGATGCAGAATCTTGCAAAGGCCCAAAAGCACCCCCATTTCACCTTCATCCAAGCAGACATTCGAAATCCAAGAGACCTCGAAGGACGCTTTACAGGGATCGATTGGGTGTTTCACTTCGCAGCTCTTGCTGACATAGTTCCTTCGATCGAAAATCCGAAGGGCTACTTTGAAACCAATGTCGATGGCACTTTCCATGTTTTGGAAGAGGCTAGGAAGGCAAATGTAAAACGGTTTCTCTACGCTGCCTCCTCCTCTTGCTATGGAATTCCGCCCCAATACCCCACTCCCGAAACTGCTCCCATTGCTCCCCAATATCCCTATGCTCTCACCAAATATCTGGGAGAACAGCTCGTCCTTCACTGGGCGCAAGTCTACAAATTGCCAGCCCTTTCCCTCCGCCTCTTCAATGTATTCGGGCCTCGTTCGAGAACCTCTGGCACCTATGGAGCAGTCTTTGGCGTTTTTCTCGCCCAAAAACTTCATGGCAAACCGTTCACCATTGTCGGCGATGGAACGCAAACTAGAGATTTCACCTACGTCACAGACGTTATCGATGCCTTTTACACAGCGGCCCAATCCCCTCTTTGCAATGAATATCTGAATGTGGGAAGTGGAGGCCATTATAGCATAAACCGTCTCGTCGAGCTGTTGGGCGGTGCCAAGACCTACATTCCTAAACGTCCAGGCGAACCCGATTGCACCTTTGCCGACGTATCGAAAATCGGTTCTAAGCTCAATTGGCGTGCGAAAACCTCTTTTGAAGAAGGGGTTGCGCAAATCCTCCATCGAATTGAAGATTTCCGAGATGCACCCTTGTGGGAACCCAAGTCGATCGAGGCCGCCACGCAGAATTGGTTTAAGTATTTGGGGGCCAATGTTTAAAGCTCGATTAGGCGAACTTGTCTCCAGTCTCGATGCCTGCGAAATCACGAGTCATCTGGGTCCTCTGGATCTCGATCAAGGCCTCTCTTTTGCTTGCCAGCTCATTCGGGAAACTAAGAGTCATGGCGGCATTGTCTATGTCATTGGAAATGGAGGGAGCGCCGGCATCGCCTCCCATTTTTGCAACGATCTGATGAAAGCGCTCCGCGTTCCCTCTGCAACGTTGTATGATTCCAATGTCCTTACTTGCCTTTCAAATGATATTGGCTATGAAAATATATTTAGCTATCAGCTGGAACGGCTGTTAAAATCGAATGACTTATTAGTAGCGATCAGCAGCTCTGGGAGATCAAGTAATATCATAAATGCAGCAGACGTAGCTCATAAACATAACGCTCAGTTATTAACTTTCAGTGGATTTGCAAGAGATAATCCCCTGCGTAGACTGGGGACGTTGAATTTTTGGATTGATCGGAGCGACTATGGCCTCGTCGAGTCAGCTCATTTCGTTCTTTTGCATTCAGTTGTCGATTTATGGAACAAGCTCACACCATTGGTTATAAATTATGCCCAAATCCCTGGCGATTCAGAAGCAAGATAAAATCAAGTCTTTCAAGGAGCTTCAAGAGATTCTTGAAAATGAACGAAAGAAAGGTTGCCGCATTGTTCAATGCCATGGGGTATTTGATCTTTTGCATCCCGGACATATTCGCCACTTCAAAGCAGCTAAAGCACAGGGTGATAAACTCGTAGTCTCCTTGACGCCTGACCGTTTCGTAAATAAGGGTCCCGGTAGACCAGCCTTTAATGAAATGCTTCGCATGGAGTCAATTGCGGCTCTTCAGGTTGTGGACTATGTAGTTTTAAATGACAGTCCCGACGCAATATCGGCCATCGAAAAAATTCGCCCCGCATTCTATGTCAAAGGGATCGAGTATGCGGATCACAAGGCCGATGTCACTGGAAAAATTAGTCAAGAAGCGAAAGCGGTCCAAGAAAATGGGGGCCAAATTTACTACACTGATGACATCGTATTTAGCTCTTCGTCTCTAATCAATCGTTATTTTGATGCTCTTCCCCCAGAGTGTGTGAAATTTGTCGACCAGATTAAATCAGAGCACCGTCTGGAAGAAATAATAAACCAAATTGAGTCTTTAAAAGATCTGCGCGTTCTTGTCATAGGCGATGCAATCATCGATGAATACCAATATTCTGAGCCAATGGGTCAAACAGGAAAGGGACACCATCAGGTCGCAAAATGTTTGGATAAGGAAGTATTTCTTGGCGGTTCGCTGATTATAGCAAACCATCTAGCTCAATTTAGCAATCATGTTACCTTACTGAGCGCCATTGGTAGAAATTGTCCCTATGGATCATTCATCAAAACGACTTTGGATACGCGAATCAAACAGGAATTGACCTATCTCGACGACACATCGACATTGATAAAGAAGCGCTATGTTTTAAAAGATGGCAAAAGCCTCTCAAAACTATTTGAAACCTATTCAGGACAAGAAAAAGGGCTAGATTCTAAGCAAACTGCCAAGATTGTGCAATTTCTCTCTGCTCATGCAAGAGAATACGATTTAGTTCTTGCAGCGGATTTTGGAAATGGCTTTACCAATTTGCCAATTATACAGGCGATCTCCGAAGTTCCCACATTTCTTGCCGTAAATACCCAGACAAATAGTGGGAATCGTGGATACAATACAATCACAAACTACCATCGGGCAGATTACATCTCACTGAACGAACCTGAATTACGTCTAGCGGCGCAAGACAAGACAAGTTCACTTGAGGGAATCGCTGAAGACATCACGACCATCATGAACTGCAAGGGGATATCCATCACAAGAGGCGTGAACGGAGTCCTATGCTTACCGCAACAGGGAGAGCCGATTGCAATCCCCGCATTTGCAACGCAGAGTATTGATAGAATTGGAGCCGGCGATGCCTACTTTTCACTTTCCTCTCTTTGCCTTTCGAAAAAATTTCCCCTAAGACTAGCCGGTTTTATTGGGACTTTAGCTGCGGCGATGAGCATTCAAATGATTGGCAACCAGGAGCCTATAAGAAAAGAGGCGCTACTTAAATATCTGATGCGGATTATGAAATAATAAACGAATAGTATGAGTTCAAACAGACTTTTTAATATTGTTATTGGCAAGAAAGGGGTTAATCTTTGGATTTTCTCCTCCTTAGTTTTATTTAGTTTTATTGCAGCTTTGTTGGAGGGAGTTTCCTTTGGCTTTTTGCTCACCGCTTTTTCTGGTTTACAATCAAATGGGATGGGCCATTTAACGCTACTCAAGCGGCTATTTCTGCCTGAAGTTCAGGGGATTAGACTGTTTATTACCAGTACGATTTTAGCGATCATATTCCAAATGCTTCGAAGCGGGGTTTGTTATCTAAGCACAATTTTTTCCACTCAGTTTGGCTGTAATATTCAGGGTAAAATTCAATCTGAAATTTATAATCAAATTCTTAGTTTTAGTTACGGCTTTATCTCTAGACAAAAAGTTGGAGAACTAATAGAGAACGCTCGCTCACCAGTTACATTTACCCATCCGATGTTAGAGGGGATCAATCGACTTCTTGTTTCGGTCTTGACTGCGCTTGTGATTGTAGTCTTGATGATTAATCTCAGCCTTCAGTTGACCTGTTTAACTTTGTGTCTATTTGGATTTTTTGTTTACATCCAAAAATCGATTGTCAAGACGATTCTTAGTTCTTCTTATTCTATGTCTAAACAGTTAATGGAAGTCAATCAAGCAACATCTCAAATGTTACAAGGAATAAAAGTTATACAAACTTTTTCTCAACAGGAGCAGATAAAGAGTAAAGTAAATGTAAAAATTTCTGAAATTGGAATGACAAGTAAAAAAATATATCTTTTATCAAATATTATCCCTTATTTAAATGAAATGATTAGTGTTTTGATACTTTGTGTTATTTTACTATCATCCATGGTGATTATTGGCATTGAAAGTGAATCATTTTTGACAATTTTGATGACTTTTCTCTTGATCAGCTATCGTTTAAGCACACGAGTTCAAAATGCAATTGGCGTTCTAGGTACGACTAGCACTTATTATGGGTACTTAAAAAGGGTCAACGATATTCTAAAAAACAGCGATAAAGAATTTCTTCCTACGGGAGGTGCCCCCTGTACTGAAACAATGGAAAATATTGCTATTCAAGGGGTTAGCTTTAGATATCCAGCTGGGAAAGAGGACGCATTGCACGATATTTCCTTCCAGATAGATAAGGGAGTGACAATTGGAATCGTGGGTCTATCTGGTTCAGGAAAAACATCGCTTATAGATTTATTATTGCGCCTATACGAGCCAAACAAAGGATCGATTTGCGTAAACGGGAAAAATATTCAAAGCTTTTCCATAGATTCATGGAGATCGAAATTTGGAGTCGTTGGACAAGATTCATTTTTATTCGATGAAACCATTCTATACAATACCCGTTTCGGATCAGAAGAAGCATCGATGGAGGCCGTGACAGAAGCAGCAAAAGCTGCGGGGATTCATTCTCTGATCCAACGGTTGTCGCTCGGGTATGAAACAGTCGTAGGAGAAAGAGGATTGCGTCTATCAGGCGGAGAGCGACAAAGAATCGCATTGGCAAGAGCGCTATTAAGAAATCCTGAAATCCTTATCTTGGATGAAGCGACAAGCAATTTAGATAGTCAGTCAGAACATTACATTCAAAATGCTATTGAAAAGTTGCACAAAACAAAAACTATTATTTTAATAGCACATCGCCTTTCCACTTTGGTTCAAGCCGATATAATTTTGGTGATTGAGCATGGAACGGTGGTTGAAAGTGGCTCTCATAAAGAGTTAATCGACCGGAAAGGAAGATATGCCAATTTATGGGATTTACAGACGCAAAGTGAAAATAATCAACTTTTAATAGGTGTGTAAAATATGGAAAAAGTTCTCGTCATCGGCAGCAACTCGTTTTCGGGAAGCGACTTCGTAGATTTTCTGCTTGAAAAGGGGGGATATGAGGTGAAAGGGGTCAGTCGATCGGCTGAAAAATCGGGAATTTTTCTGTCTTATAAAAAAAGACACTCAGGCCTCTTTTCTTTTCATCAAATTGATCTCAATACGCAAATGAGGGAACTCACAGAGATTCTCGACTCATTCCAACCAAACTATTTGGTCAACTTTGCTGCGCAAAGCGAAGTGGCGCCCTCTTGGGAAAACCCAGACCACTGGTTTCAGACAAATGCCGTCTCGTTGACAAGACTCGCAAATGCATTAAAGAATAAAAAATATCTAAAAAAATATGTCCACATCTCCTCCCCTGAAGTGTATGGAACTTGCCATGGACTAGTGAAAGAAGACGCTCCTCTCAATCCGACAACGCCTTATGCTGCATCCAAGGCTGCTGGAGATCTGTCTCTCTTTACGTTTTTTAAGAATTTCGAATTCCCTTTGGTTCTTGTTCGTGCAACGAATGTTTATGGTCCAGGTCAACAATTATTTAAAATCATCCCCCGCTCAATTATTTATCTGAAACTAAATAAAATAATCGAGCTGCATGGCGGAGGGGAAGCCATAAAGTCGTATATTCACATACGGGATGTGTCCAGAGGAGAATGGTTTGTCATGGAACAGGGAGTGCCTGGAGAAATCTACCATTTTTCTCCAGACGAAGGCATCCAAGTAAAAGAAGTCGTGCGTGAAATATGTGCCCTGAATGGGACCGCCTTCAATCAGATGACCAAATCAGTTGGAGAGCGGCTCGGCCAAGATAAGGCCTACGTGATCGATTCAACCAAAGCTCGGAAGAAATTTGGGTGGAGACCGGACATTTCATTTAAACAAGGAATTCAAGAGACCTTCCGTTGGATAGAAGGAAATTCCTCGGAAATTCTTAAGATGCCCCTCAATTATATCCATAAGGCTTAGAATGTGTGGCATCGCCGGATTACTCACATCGTCACAACTAAATAAGCAAGAGTGTTTAGACTTCATCGATGCATTAGCTCACCGAGGCCCTGATGGACGAGGTACCTATTTTGATCCAGACTGTTCTCTTTTTCTCGGTCATAGACGATTAAAAATCCTAGATCCATCCGAGCTAGGAAAGCAACCGATGGCCTCTCCAAGCGGGCGGTATCAGATCGTCTTCAATGGTGAGATTTATAATTTTTTGGAAATAAGAGAGGAGCTAGAAAAAAAGGGTTATCAGTTTCGATCTCAATCGGATACGGAGGTGATCCTAGCAGCTTATGAAGAATGGGGGGAGGTCTGCCAGTTAAAATTTAACGGAATGTGGGCTTTTGCGGTATGGGACTCAGCTGAAAAAAAGCTCTTTTTATCTCGCGATCGATTTGGTGTAAAGCCGCTTTACATCGCGTACAAAGAGGCCTATTTTGCTTTTTCCTCCGAAATCAAAGCCTTTAGTTCCTTCATGCCATTGTCATTCGATGAGCAAAGAGTTGCGGATACGATTGAAGATCCACTGATACTGGAACCCAACGCAGAAACTCTTTTTCAGGGGATTTATAAGGTTCTTCCCGGCCATAGCCTCACAGTTGATCAAACCTTTCGCCCGTTGATCAAGACATGGTGGAATACTCTAGATCATCTTCACCCTGACTTGGGAACCTGGGACCAGCAGGTTAACACGTTTCGCTCCCTTTTTTTTGATGCGTGCTCTCTTCGGATGAGAAGCGATGTTTCAATCGGCACAGCCCTGAGCGGCGGGCTTGACTCTTCTTCTATTCTTTGCTCTATTTTTCAGATGAGTCAGTCTTCCCATATCCGCTGGCCAGAGTCCTGGCAAAAATCATTCACTGCTGTTTTCCCCAATTCCTCTCATTCAGAATTGGAGTATGCCAAAATTGCATCGCAAAAGACTGGTGCACATGCTTTTTATTACACGATCTCTCCATCAGATCTAATGGGTCGGTTAGAGGATACCCTGTATGCGATAGAAGACATCTTTGACCCTCCCATCGGTCCATGGCTTCTGTACAGAGAATATCGGAAACAGGGTGTCACCATCTCCATAGATGGCCATGGCGCCGATGAACTTTTAGCAGGCTACCACCATCAAGCTGAAAGAGCTTTTGTCGAAACCCTCTTTCCATTTCCCCGTCTCAAACGATTGGCAACTCTATGGCCGATGATGCAACAAATGTACGCCGTATCCTCGGAGGGAAGTGCAGGGAATATTTTGCAAAATCTTCTGAAATCAACAGTTCAAGCCCTTGTGCCTGAGAAAACCAGCCTAGTCTACCGGCTATTAAAAAAAGCTTACTGGGGGCGATCTTTGGATCGTCAAGGGTATGGACGGTACGGTTGGCTAAGACTGGAACCCTCGTGCGTCAACAAAGCCCTGGAGCGGGCGCAAGCTTCTCATTCGTTTCAAAAACTCTCTCTTCTCAACAAGCTTCTGTATCTCGACTTTCACATCCGCACTCTTCCCTCAATCTTAAGAAATTTTGACCATTGCTCTATGGCTCACGGCGTCGAGATTCGGGCTCCATTCATGGATTGGCGCATAGCGACGTATGTATTTTCACTCCCTTCCGAAGCTAAAATTGGCTCCCTAGGATCCAAGCACCTTCTCCGTTCTGCGATGCAAGGGATCCTACCCGAAGAAATCCGCTTACGGAAATCAAAGATAGGGTTCGCTTCGCCTCTCAATCAATGGATTGCCACAAGTTTAAAAGAGTACATCCTTGACATTGTCCAGAGCCAAAGCTTTAGAGAATCGTCCATCTGGAATGGGCCAAGAATTGCAAGCGAAGCCGAGGCATTTGTGGCCTCTGGTCATTACCTTGGATTGCGCAAAGTGTGGGAATTTCTTCTCGCCGATCGTCTCATGGTTCAATTTAGAAAGCGGGCGCCTGTAGAGAGATGAAAAAGTATCGGTATTATTTACGTTCAATCCTATTTTTTTACGAATCTCGTATTGCACCTCTGATTGCGATCTATCTTGGCTGGCTTTACTGGCCAATCTATCGAATATTGAAAGCATACAATGTGTGCTTCGTGGTCAATATTGCTGGGGGCACTGGGCACATCATTTGCGAACTCGATTTCTTTCTCAGACGAATCCATAAGAAAGAGCTCGATGTCAAAAAACGGTACATCTGGATTCGGAAAAATGATCCCTTTTCCTCCACCTTTGTTCGATTTTACAAGCACAATTTTTTGTATGCAAAAGCCAGTTATCTCCTCTATGAGTTGACCCTTCCGCTCACCATCCGTTACAAAGACATCACGCAAGATAGCGGCCTATCAGGTCTGTTGTGGCAATTGGACAATCAGGGCCATTACATTCGACCGATCCAAAACCAAAATTATCTCAATCTTCTCCCTCTTTCCGATCTGACTCCACTCTGGAATCACTATTTCCAGCTCAAAAACAAAACGAAAAATTTTTATCCACTGATTAAATCCGGTATCTCCTGGGATTTACTGGAGTCATTGGTGGGAGAACGTTCTCAACAGCGGGTCCTCATCCACATTAAAGAGAAGGCAGCCAATGCAACAACAGCTCCCACCGACCCAAAGTCCTATCTTGAGGCTCTTCAGTATCTTTATTCTAAAAAAGTTCAACTCGTGATGGTGGGTAGAGAAGAAATGCCCGCCTGTTTTCGGGACTTTTCAGTGATCAGTTATGCCAAATCCTCTCTGGCAAACTTTGCGCATGATATTGCCCTATTCCAAAGTTGCCAGTTCGCCTTGATTGGGGGATCTGGCATCGCCTATTTAGCCGACGCCTACCAAAAACCCTATCTTTACTTGAACTCCTGGCATCTCGCAACACCTGTCCCTTCTCCACTTGCGATCGTGGTTCCCACCCTTTTGCAAAAAAAACAGGGGGCAGTTCTTTCTTTCCAAGAACAGATCGATCTATTCCTCACCACGCAAAGCGATGGGACTGTCCCAGGACTGCGCCAATACAGCCCTAGAAATGCAACATCGGATGAAATTTTAGCAGCTGTGATTGAGTTAGAGGAGCTAATCAACCACTCTCAGCCAAGGTCCCCTCTGCAAGAATCAATGCGAATGCTTGGCACGAATCTTCCTTTGTACTACGCTGGCTCCCGTTATAGTGAGTATTTTTTGAGAAAACACAGCCTCCTTTTTCAATGAAATTTCTTCGAGTTTCAGGTCTCCATTACACCATTCCTAAGCGTTTTGCATATGAGCAAAAGCCCTCTCTTTCTTCCTGTTCTTATGCTGAACAATCAAGAGCGATTTTTTCCCACTTTTTTCATTATAGCAATTCGCTTACGAGTGCTCTGACTTGTTATGGTTATGAGGCACATGAAATTCTGTACGATGCCGAGTTCTTACAAAAGAAGTGGGCTGAAGAAAATGGGCTGACATCCATCACTGAGAGCTGGCAGCAAGAAATTCTAGTCCGACAAATCCAGACGATAAAACCTCAGATCCTTTATCTACATAATGCATCGGCATTGCCGGCTTCTATCCTTCTAAGGCGCAAAGAGTTATTTCCATCAGTTGAAAAGCTAGTGATTTTCCGCGGATACCCAGAAATCGATCAACCCCTTCTTCAAGTGCTTTCATTAGCAGATATTCTTCTCGTAGGCTCTCCCATTTTGGAGAAAATTTGCAGGGAAAAACAGTTAAATCCCCATCTTTTCTATCATTATTTTGATGATCGAATACTGAGCTTTTTAAAAGAAGATCGGCGACGCCCTTTTACCTTCATTGGGACATCGGGAGTTGGATATGGGTGGAACCATCAGCCAAGGTATTCGTATCTATTCGAGTTATTGAAAACAACAGGCATCGAATGTTGGGTGGATGAACACGTAAAAAGAAATTCCTGGAAAGATTTGATCAAACGATTTGGAGAAAACTGTTTTAGTCTCTGCTCCAAGTCGATGTTACGAAATTTTACAGATGATTGTTCTATTCCTTCATTGATGAGAAAAATCGCCTTTAATGCCCTTGCTAAACAGGCAAGTGGGCAAAATCCAAACAGATTATTTCCCCAAGTTCCTTTACAAGATCTGTTTCCTAAAAAGTGTCACCTCCCTGTTTTTGGACTGGAGATGTATAAAATACTTTCGGCTTCATCTGTTACATTCAACAAACACACCTTTGCAGCGAGAGGTACCGTAGATAACATCCGTCTTTTTGAAGCCACAGGTGTCGGTACGTGCCTTTTAACCGATTCAGGATCTAATATTTCCGATCTGTTTGAAGGAGATCGAGAAATAGTGACCTATTCCTCTTTTGAGGAATGCAAAGAAAAACTGACTGCACTTTTAAGCAATGAGGCTCTTAGGCAGAGTATTGCAATCAAAGGGCAAAAACGGGCTTTACGCGATCACACAGCATTGGTACGCGCTCAAAGCCTTCATGAATTATTAGGAGCTTATGGGACTTAGAAAAGAGGCCATTTATTTGCTCATGCAAGAGGGGTTGAAGAGGCCTTTCAATGGGCGGATCATCACGTTGGGGAAACAAGATATTTGGATCACTTATAAAGAACTGAAAGAGATCGCCGCAAAGGCTAACTTTTCCTTAAGGCCCCTAAAAAAAATCGAATTGAATGAAAAAGAACAAATGCAATCCCTGGGGTATATTTCAGATCGCACCTTGTTTACATCGCTAGGCTTTGAGGAAATTAAATCTTTAGATGCCTCTTCTTATGAAAATGCAGATCTAATCTATGACTTAAATCTTTCCTCTCTTCCTCGAGAACTACAAGGTGGCTTTGATCTAGTGCTAGATCCTGGCACAATTGAGCACGTTTTCCATGTTCCCAATTCCCTGAAAAATATCTATGATCTACTCCGCGTAGGCGGGAGGGTAATACATATCTCTCCTTCTTCTAATCATTTAGACCATGGATTTTATATGTTTTCCCCTACCCTTTTTTGGGATTACTATACTGCAAATCAGTTTGATATTTCTGGTCTAAGAATCATTCAGTATCAGCCTCAGCCAGTGTTCGATTGGAAAATTGCGGAGTATGTCCCTGGGGCATTTAATGCTTTTTCCTTTGGTGGATTAGATCAAAGCATGTATGCGATCTACTTGATTGGCACCAAAACACCACACTCTACCCATGACAAAATTCCACAGCAGTACAATTTTTCCAAGAATCTCTGGAATCAGAAAGGCCCTACATATAGGACCTCTAAACTCAAAGAGCGCATAAAAAAAATCCGTTTCCTTTATAAAATTTCTCTTTTCATCTATGGGGCCTACAAGGGGAGAAAATTGCAGAGGAAATTCAAGAATTTGGTGCGATAATGTTGATTTCAGTAATTATATCGACATATAATCATGCTCATTTTCTTCCTGAGTGTATTCATTCTGTTTTCGAACAGGAATTAAAACCAGACGAGGTAATTATTGTTGACGATGCCTCAAAAGACAACACGCAAGAGGTAGTAAAGTTTTTCCAGAAGCAACATCCTGAGATCATACTGTTGTCTAATTTGAATAATTTAGGCCCTGCGCGAAGTTTAAATCGAGCACTTGCAGTTGCGAAGGGGGAATTTATTGCGGGTTCTGCGGCAGACGATTTTATTTTGCCCTGCTTCTTTAAGAAAGGTATTGAATTTCTTAAGCTCCACCCAGAATTGGCCTTTTGTTGCGGAGATACCTACCATTTTCAAGGCCAAAAGCCGTACAAATTCAAATTTCTAAAAACTTTACCTTTTGCTAAGGCGGAATCATTTAATCCTCAAGATGCTCAGCGTTTATTTCGGTATGAGAATTTTGCAATACAATCTCACGCATGCCTGTATCGGAAATCTTCCATGCTTGAATACGGAGGATTTATCCCGGAGCTTGGGAGTTTATGTGATTGGTACTTAAATATTTGCCTTTCCCTGAAATGGGGCTTTGGGTACGTACCGGAGGCCTTTGCAGCTTACCGGCTCACTCCAGGTTCCTATGCAAATAATGCGTCTAGAAATCCTTCCGCTAGGCAGTCCATTCTCCGTTGCCTCTATGGTCTACTAGAAAATGACCGTGAATTGGCGACGCTTTTTAAAAAAAATCGGCTATTTTCTCAGTTCAACTACCGATATTTCTTTGATTTCATAAAAAAAAGGGAGTGGTGGAGTTTAGCACTCCCATCGGTTCCTTTGAAAATCAAGAAATTGATTAGCAATCAATTATAAAGCCCCTAAATTTTTCCATTTAGAGGGTGTCTACAAAGTCAGCGATCAAGCAGATTTTGAGGGATTTTTGATGAGATTTCGCTTGGCTTTGAGGCGATGACCTTGCCCCTTTCTTTAGCCCAGCCTTAATTAGAGGTTCCGGTTAATTTTTCCTCTTCTCTAGCCACCTCATTGGGAGTTTTCCCATCAAGGGAGCTGTGAGGACGTCGTCCATTGTACTCTTCTCTCCATGCCTCTACAAGTCTCTTTGCTTCTTGCAAGCTGGTAAAAACATGTTCATTCAGACATTCATCTCGGAGCTTCCCGTTGAAGCTCTCGATGTATCCGTTTTGATATGGTTTTCCGGGCTGGATATAATCCCATCTGATCTCCTTTTCTTGGCACCATTTCAGTACAGCTATGCTCGTAAATTCTGTGCCGTTATCGCTGAGGATTCTGTCGGGTTTGCCTCGACTTTCGATGACCTGTTCCAGCTCTTCGCAGACTCTACGTCCGCTCAGTGAGGCATCCACCGTAATTTTGACGCTCTCTCGGGTAAAATCATCCACGACCGTATAGGAAAATTGATGGATGAATAGGTTTTCCCGGGACTTTATTAATTCAATGATTTAATAATTCTTAATTACTCAGGGCTTCGATGAAACAACAAGTTCCCATTTGCGTCGATTTAGACGGGACTTTGCTTAAGACGGATCTTTTTTTTGAATCGATCATCCAGTTGCTCAAACGGAAACCTTTTTCTGTGTTCTCGCTTTTTTTGTGGCGCTTGCGGGGCAAAGCATATCTCAAAAACAGGATAGCCGCGCTGATCCCCATCTGCAGCGAATTTCTCCCTTATAACCAAAAGGTGATGCGGTTTCTACAAGAGGCAAAAGAAAAAAAACATCCTCTTTATTTGGCCACTGGATCTCCTAAAGCTTACGCAGATCAGGTAGCCGAGCATTTAGGGTTATTTGATGATATTTTCTCCTCTGACGCTTCGATCAATCTTACCCAAAAGAATAAAATGAGAGCCCTGGTCGATGTTTTCGGAGAAAAGGGATTTATCTATATCGGGAACAGCAACGATGATATTTCCATTTGGAAAGTTGCCAAGGCTGCTTATTTTGTAAACACTTCTTTATCTATCCAGAAGAAAGTGAAGGCTTTTACTTCAACCACATCGGTGATCGACGATCGAAAAATTTCCATCCGGTTAATTTTAAAACAATTGCGAATATATCAGTGGGTGAAAAACGCTCTCTTGTTTGTTCCGTTGATCGCATCCCATTCTTTTGCGGGGTTTCTAGATACAGTGATTGCGTTCTTTAGCTTTTCATTTTTATCCTCTGCGATTTACGTGATTAATGATCTCTGCGATTTAGAAGCCGACCGGCAGCATTCTACAAAAAAGAATCGGCCTCTTGCATCAGGGGAGATGCCGGTGCAGTTTGGAGCTGCATTGACGCTACTTTTATCTTCGTTGAGTTTTGGGCTTGCCCACTTCCTGCCTATAAAATTTACAAGCGTTCTTCTCTTTTATTTGGCGATCAACATCTCCTACAACGTAGCGTTAAAAACGAAGCCAATCATCGATGTGTTGTGTCTTTCGATGCTCTATTTATTGAGAGTTTTAGGAGGACATGCAGTGACAGGAGTGCCACTCTCTTCTTGGCTGACGACTTTTGCCCTTTTTTTCTTTTTGTCTTTGGCATTAATCAAAAGATATACCGAGTGCAGCACTCAAGAGGTTGTAGTGGGAAGGGGATATGGGTCGAACGATGCCCATTTCATCAGCGCCATTGGAATTTCATCGAATGCGATTTCCATTTTAGTATTTGCCCTTTATTTGAATACCGAACAGGTTACAAAAATTTATCGATCGCCTGAATATCTCTGGTTTTTTATCCCGATTCTTTTCTATTGGATTAATCGGCTTTGGCTTAAGGCCTTCCGCCACCAGATGCACGATGATCCTGTCGTTTTCGCTCTAAAAGACCGAATCAGCCATTATTTAGCCATCATTTTGATTTTGGTAATCCTTGCCGCTTACCACTTTAGCTGGCCATGAAAATCAACCCGATGAGAATTAAAAACATGCCGATCCAATGGGAGGGCAGGAGATTCTCTTGAAAGAAATAGTGGGAGAAGAAGGCGATAAGGATAAATCCAACCCCTGCAAATACGGGATAGGCGAGAGAAAGAGGAAGGCGATCGAGAGCGCGGGAAAAAGCTAAGACGTTAATGCCATAAAAGAAAAGAGCTAAAAGAAAGAACGGGGAAAGGAGCCCGCCGCTTTGCAATCGAGCTTGCTTTAAGCAGAGATTTCCGCTGCAGGTTAAGGAAGCCGCCAAGAATACATAGCCCCAGTTGCTGATGAGTTGGGTTACGAGAACTGTTTGATTAGCCATAGAATTTTCTCCCTTACCGGTTTTCTATGAACAGAGCCCATTTGTTCTGCATTTCCTTTGACTCTCGATTCTAAAAATGCATCGTAGCTCTCACGGAGCATCGCTTCATTGGAATATTTTGGTTTCCACCCAAGTTGTTTAAGAGGAGTCAGATCGAAATAGAGCTCTTTGCCATAGGTGAGATAATGCAGTGGAACCAAAGGAGATAAGGAGAGATGATAAAGAATTCTGAGTCCGTTTACGGTCAGCCAGCGAGGAAGCCCTTTCACTTTTGATGAGGACCCTGCGTAAGCGATTAATTTCTCAAGATCCTGGCGTAATGTAGAATATTGATCGGTTCCCACATTGTAGGTCCCGCATTTTCCCGTTTCCAAAATGAGCATGTAGGCGTCCATCAGATCATAAGCATGGATGAATTGGAAAAGGACGTTCCCATCCCCGATGATATAAACATTTTTTCCAGCCCGGATCCAATCGAAGAGAATTTGAAAAATGCCCATTCTCCCTGCGCCGAGAATGGTCCGGGGGCGGATCACGATCAGAGGTACTCCGTGCTGGTTCAAAATCCGGGTCGCCTCCCGCTCGCCTTCTAATTTGGTTCGCCCATAAGCTTCAATAGGGCTGGGGGGAGTATTTTGATAAATGGGGCTCTTCGATTTGGCGAAAAGGGCGCTCGAACTCATGTAGATGAATGATTTGACCTTTGCTTTCACGGCTTCTTCGGCTGCGATCCGGGATCCCAAGACATTGACCTCCTGAAAGCCCTTTTTGGATTTTGTCAAAGGGACCAAGGCTACGTTGTGATGGACAATATCGATGTCTTTCATCGCTTGAGCCACTTTCTCCCGGTTGCGGATATCGGCTTCAAAATATTCGATCTCTTTTGGACGTGACGGGTCTTCCCAAAGATCGAGAATCCTCACCCGCTCGCCTTGCGCCAGCAATCGCCTGGCCAAAAGATTTCCAAAAAATCCGCTGCCGCCGGTAATTAAATGCCTCATGGAAATTCCTTTTGTTGGATTGCCGATTGGATGCTCCGGAACATCCCTTCTTTTAACGAAATGTCCGGATGATAGCCTAATTCTTCATTTGCTTTTTGGACCGAACAAGCAATCGTCTTGTTCATCTCGGAAAGGACATGAATTTTTTGGTGATAAAGCCCGACTGATTGCAAACCTCTATCGAGGCTATAAGCAATGGAGGAAAAGAAATTGGGTAGATGGATCCTCTTTCTGCGGCACGGGATGTCAAAGCGCTCTTCCAATACATTCTCAACCGTGCTGATAATTTCCTGCATCGTATAAGGCTTGGCATCGGCGATCCAATAGATTTGCCCCGCCGCTTTGGGAGCGAGAAGAGCTTTTAAGATACCCTGAGAAATGTGATCGACATAGGCCATGGAGCGGCGGTTCAATCCATCTCCGACGATTGGCATTTTTCCATCTCTCACCATTTTGAAAAAAAGGACCTGTCTCGAGGGCTGCATGGGTCCATAAAACCAGGGAGAGCGGATGATGACAGTTTCCAAATCGAAAGTTCTCACAAACTGCTCCATCATAGCTTTAGAGCGGCCATAATGCATGTAGGGATTGTAGGGAGAAAGCTCATCGAAAAGATGCTCTCGAGAGGGATTCACCCCGATCGGGGAGTTGGAGGACATAATCACAGCTCGTTGGATTCCAGCCCTTTTTGCCGCTCGGAGAAGATTTTGGGTCCCTTGCACATTGACTTCATAGAACTGCTTAACGCGTTTTGGGTGAATGATGCCGGCAAGATGGACGAGGTGGCCCTTTTCAAAGTTTTGTAGAAGCCGCTGGCAGTCGTTTTCTTGAGAAATGTCTCCTTTTATCCATTCAATCTCAGGATTGATTTTCAGAAGCGTTTCTTCATCTTCCCATGGAGCAATCAGGCACCGGATTCGATACCGATTTTGCAAAAAATGCAAAAAATTTTTCCCCAGCCATCCTGCGGCGCCGGTAATTACGAGTTTTTCCATAAGCCTCTTTGATTTAAGAAATGGGTGACATTGCGCCTAGCTATCGCCATGACGATTCCTTGAGGATTGACGCTTGGCCCCCCTCCTAAAAGAGAACTATCGGAGATGTAGAGATTTTCCAATCCATGGACTTTTCCAAAAGAATCGGCAGCGCAAAGGGATCGATTTTCTCCCATGGGACAGGAGCCGCAGAGATGAATAGTCATAAGGCCCTTCGCTCTTTTGCCGATTGCTTCCGGTAGCTGGGATGGGTTGTGGCAGCGAGCGCCTGCAGCGGTGATCACTTCCAGAGCGCCTGCTGCAAAAAGGAGTTCGGCAAGTCTTTTTTGTCCCTGTGCCAGCAGCTCTCTATCTTGAAGGCTCATCCGATAAGTGACAAGGGGGCTATCGCAACCCGGGATGGCTCGGATTGAGCCTCGAGTATCGGTGCAGATCATAGCATAGTAAGTGAAGAGGTGTTTCCAGTGCAGCAAAAACCACTCAGGAAAATCGGGATGATGAGCGTAGGCGGCCATCAAGTGGGGCATTCGACTCACAGATCCGCCCAGCGAAATTTGGGGAGAAAACTCTTTGACTTGATGGACAGGAATTCCTACCGAATTCCCATTGATTTCTTCTTTGAAACGGGCTGTTAGTTTGATTGTGGGATGAAGAGCCAGCTGCATTCCCGTATTTTTGTTTAGACCGCTTCTCTCCAATAGCCAGGGTGTTTGGATGGCTCCTGCTGATAGAAAAACGGTCTCTGCGAAAATGCTTCCTTTGGATGTGAAGATTTCCCATCCCCCTTTTTTTTGGATGAGGCGCTGCACTTTGGTATTGGAAAGAAGTTTCCCGCCACATGCTAAGAAATTGGGGATAAATGTCTTAGACATCGAATAGCGGGTTCCTTCTTTTCCGAACCAACGGGGAACTTCTACGAATTTCCAACCTAGCTTCGAAGAGCCTTTGGCAATTTTCAACGAGGCTAGGCTGATATGTGATGAAGTTTGGATTGAGAGGATCCTTTCACATTCTTGGTAATGGGGCTCTAAATCAGAGGCAGCAAAGGAAGCGATCTGCAATCTTTTTGTCCATTCTTCTCGGATCGGATCGGGGAGGCGGTGATAGAGACCGCTGTTGATTTCGCTGCCACCGCCCACGCAGCATCCTTCTACATATTGAACATGAGGCGATCCAAAGGCCAGGGTTTGTCCTCTTCCCCGGTATTTCAGGCGTAGCTCTTTCAGGGAAAAAGGGGGAACGATTTCTTCTGCTCCTTCTTCAATCAAAAGAACATCTAAGCCTGCTTGAGCTAAATAGAATGCGGCAATAGAGCCGCCCGGGCCGGAGCCGACGACTACAATTTTGCCTTTCATCGTTCCTCTGGAAGAGAATAGGCGTAGAAAGCGATGAGCGTTTGATGGTATTGGATAAATTCACGAAAGACGCCGAAACGGGAAGTCTTCCATTTTTTTAGGGTCTGTTCCGACTGTTTCCCCCGAAGATGAACCCAAAAGTAAAGGCTCCAGAATACGATTCGAATGTAGCCAGGTAAAGCATTGTATTGCTGTTCGATAAACAGGCTCAATTCAGGAGTGTCGCATTGCAGCGCCAGAGATCCGTTTGCGAATTTGCAAACTGAGTAGGCAAGATCTCTAATTTTCATAGACAAAAGGGTAAAATTCTTCTTTGAAGAAAGTCAAGCGTTATCTAAGATATCACGATGAATGAATGCACAAGCACAAGCACAAAAGCCCATTCGGCCATTAACTTGGATTTATACCAAGCATTTCCTGCTGATCGCCGGAGTTGTTTTTACCTTCCATTTGATTTTTTCTGCTTTTGGATATAACCCGACAGACGATGGATTCAATCTCGCGTATGCGAGGCGATTGCTGGAAGGGGAAATTCCCCATCGCGATTTCATTTCGATCAGGCCTGTGGGATCTCCTTTGTTTCATCTTCTATTTCTTCCTTTTGGCGGAGACTACACCTACCTTTTGACTCGGGGGATTGTCACAGCGCAAATCGTCATTTTTACATGGCTTTGGATTCAGATCTTAAAAAAGAAACTATCACTCGACTTTTCCTGGAATCAAGAGAGCCTGTTATTAATCGTCGCAACTCTTTGCAATCTAGGGTGCCCTGTTTATGCCTGGTATACCACGGATGGGATTTTCTTTTGCACTTTAGGAGTCGCTTTTTGCACTTTTTATCCCCGGCTCAAATTTTGGGGTTATTTTCTAATTGGGTTTGCCGTCCTATGCAAGCAGAATTTTGTATTCTTCGCTTTAGGCGCTCCTTTTTTACTCGGAGACCGGAAGAAAGCGTCGGCTTGGATTGGAGCTGCCTTGCCGGGAATTTTATATCTTGCTTTTCTAGCTTATTTCAAGGCTCTTCCTGATTACTTTTTGCAAGTGACCAGCCATACCAGCTTTCTCGATATAGGGACAAAGCCCTATATGCACCGGTATTTTATGATCCCTCTCATTGCTGGAGCCATTCTTTCTCTCCTGGTTCGAAAATTTGGGAAGTCCTTAGCCCCTCTTTTAAGCGGGCTTGTTCTTATTAATTTGTTGATTTGTAGCATGGGCATCTTTTTGGGGAAAGTAATGCCTCCTGCGCTTTCATCTTTTGGCCTTTCGATTGGCATTATTGCCGCATCCCTCTTTGATAGAGAAGAAAAGCGGGCTCTTATCCGATGGGGTACAGCGATTGTCTTATTAAATTGGGCCGGAGCTATTTCTATCAGCGGCCCATTTCCCTTTCATTCTTGGGGAATCTTGGTCGTTTTCCTCTTTTTTGCAGCGGAAGAGGAGTTTTCATTTTCGCATCATTTCCTATTGAAAAATGGGTTGGTGGCATCCACTTTGATCGCAGCTCTTCTCATTGCGCATGGACGGCTCCATTTTTTGGGGAGAGAAAAGCCCATGAGCGAATGCACATATTCGCTTGATGGATTGTTTCCAGGCTGCAAGGGAATTCAGACGAATGGGAATACGCACGCTTTTCTTGTCGATATGAATAAGGCTCTACAAAAAGTCAAAGGATCGAGATACGCGATTTTGCCTGATTGTCCCGGGTATTGGGTGAAAGCAAAAGAGCGCAATCCCTTGCCCATGGACTGGGTTCAAAGGCTGGAAATTTTCCATCCTAAATTGATCGAAAGAATGAAGCATGTTCTTCTAGCTGAGAAAGAGAAAAAAACAAAATTCCTAATCCAAAAAATTCAAGCTCATAACCTTGCCACGGCGGCTTTTCCAGAGCCTCTGCATCTAGTGGACGAGGAATTGAATTTTGGTCTGAATGAGTTTGCTCACTATCGCTTTGAAGACGAGCCGGATAAGAAATATGGGGGCTATTATGGACTGACTCAATTTGTCATTGACCATTTTAAAAAGGTTGACGAGACTCAGTTTTTTGAAATATTTGAATAGCAAATAGACTATGAATGGGATTGAATTTAATAAAGATCTTGATCCAGATCTCCTTCTCCCATACCGAACATTTGTCCGTAATAACTTTTCATGAACGCTTCCGATAAGCAGATGTTGCTCATATAAAATCTTCGAATGTTTTTTTTTCATTGTGCAGAAATGCATAGGGAGAAGTGTGCCATGAATAAGGGGTTTGCATAAATGCGGAAAGTGTATTCGGTTTAAATTAAGGAGTTGTCTTGATGTAAGCAATTCCGATTTGATACAACATGACCTTATGCCAACAGCTCATAGGCGCCGAAAGCCCAAGCGGAAGATCGCAAAAAGACCCAAAAGATGCGATCGATCACTTTGTAGACGCCCTCTTAGGGGCGATTTGTTCTTATTTTCGTTTAATATGGGCAGGGATTTTAGTGATATTGCCGTGAAATGTTTCTGTAGATTCGATATCTGTCCATCCCCACGGATCTGCGCAATTATCTGTCCCGATGATCTGATAATGGGCTTTATAATCGCTGATTAAATATTTCACCCATCGATCGATTCGAATATGCTCTAGATCTGTCTCTAGCTCAGCAAATTTGGGAAAGTCTTCGCTCTGTACGAAAAAGCAATTTGTATCGGTGAGACCGACCAATGAATAACCCTTTTGGGTTGCAAGTCTCTTTAAAGCTGCGACTGAACAGCCCAAACTATTGTGATAATTTGAATAGACATCTAGGTGAGCTGGGATTGATGGATTGTACTCTATGATAATCAGTCTCGCCCTCAGATTTTCTATTGCCTCAAATATTTGGTAGTCATTTCCGTCCACATCGATCGATAAGATATCAACGACTGGAAAATGTAAATCGTATTTGCTCAACACAGATTCTAGGGAATCCTTTCCTGTCCCAATCGCTTCTTCGATTGTTATGCAGGAGTATTTGGCCACATTTTTTAGCATATTATTATAGTAATTCGAATTTGGCTCTATTAGAACGGCAGTCCAGCTTGGATCTTTAGTCCAGAGATTGGCTGTATTGGATAGACTCAGGCCATCATAGGCCCCAAATTCTATGGCTATTTTGTTCGTTTTCCCAATGATTTCAAAAATCTTCTCGATCATTCCATCTTCCCCCCACTGCGAGTAGACGTTTTTTTTGAAATCGGTGAGCTTCGGCTTTCCTTGGCCAAAGGCGAAAGTTGAAAGTAAAACTGCTAAAACTAAAGTGATCAAGTGCATAGATGATTCCTCCTGGAGTTAAGGGAATTATATCCCGATGGAAGTAGATTCATAATTTAGTAAATCCCAGTTTGGCGTTGGGATAGTTGGAACTGGCAAAGTGGTGTAATTAGAAGGATAAAAGGTTTTTCTATATGCAGGGGATTCGTTAGGGAACCATTTCTCTGGGGCTAAAATCAGCCCTTCGGCATCTTTTTTAAGATAGGCTCCCCACCAACTGAATGTGGAATTGGCAATGATAATGTTTTTGCACAATGAAATGAGGTACAAATCCTCAATGTGTGAATTTCCCTCAATGAACACGACCTGCTTATTTGCCAGTCTTAGATGATCTTTGCACCATCCAATTCGATCTGAAAAGATGAGGAAAAGATGATCATTGGAAAACCGATTCATCGCTTTCTCGTAATAGTCTTCTCCCAAACACCAGTGTATGGAGTAGCTTGGATGATAAGTGCGAACGTGAACTGCGACCGTTTTAGGATGATCGATGACAGACTCATACTTTTGCCTAAGTTTTAGAATGATCTCCTCGGAAGGACCAAACAGAGTCCGTATTTTTTCTCGATAGGCATGGAAATAATTCAATGGATAGTTAGGCATGCCGCAGATGCAAATATTGCCCCCGTAATAAGGGAATGGATTCCTAGCATCACTATAGGCGCCCATATGTGTTGGTAAATTTGGATCTGTGCCAGGCGGCAGTTCTTGAGGCAATCGATAAAAGATGAACTGATAGTTCGCTTCGCCTCCAGGCAGTCCCAACAGCATCTCTTTTGGAAATAGAGCATGGAGACCATGGGCCCATGCATAGCCTAAAATAGTTGCAAACGTGGTCAACTGTCCGCCTAACTGATTTCCCTCACTGCACACGGTGACATAGTGATCCAAAGCAGGGGCAGCGGGGGCAATGTGGCTAGTGTGGGGTTTCTTTTTTTTCTTTGATGAGCGCGCAAGTTCAGTAGATTGCAAATTGAAAGTAAAAATGCACAAAAGTGCGCTGGTGATGATGCCGATTGTATTGAAAAACACGCGAAAGCCTCCGACTTTAGAAATTTTACCGTAATACTAAAAAAATGAATGGGATAGCGTAGGGAATTACAGAAAAATTAGCAAATTTATTTTACGGCTTACGATCGCAACGAACCTTCTGGAATCGTAAAAATGCTATTTCACGATCAGAGTCAATTCTGCGGAGATGCGCAATTCTGTATTGTTGTGAGTGGGGCCTCGATGGACAAGATCCATATCAAATAGAATACACTCACCTTTTGAGAGTTCGATCGGAGAGATGAAGTCCTTTTCATGATCTTTTAACCATTCTCGATCGATATTCGGCTTACGTCCATATTCGGTTTCATCGACAACTGTGGCGATTTTCATTCGGTGTGATTGAGGGATGATTTGCAGAGATGTTGAGGGTGTGCAGCCTTGCAGAGGAATCCAGATCTTGATGCTATCTCGAATGGGATCGAAAGGGAATGGGATTTTCGGGTCATAACCATCTTCAAGCTCTAATATCCAAAAGGTTGCGTCCCGGTGAGGACGGCCCGCATCTGGCTTGCCGGGCCTAACACAGCGCCAATAGATAGCCAAACTGTTTGTGGATAGAGATTTGTTGAGTTCAACTTCATAGGCGCTAACGGCATTGATTGATGATCGGTCCTTCCCAAATGGTTTACGGACGGATTCATCAGCCCAATATTGGAGCTTGTGGGCAAGTTCATCGGGAAACATGCGAAATCCTCGATGCATTTTTTTTGTCCATACTTCATCGGGAATGGACTCGGCAATCTTCTCAAGAGGGGCATTGTGGGTATTTGTGTAGATGGCTCCAAGTTCCCGGATATGACTATCTATGTGCTTCAGCATAGAAAGGCGCAGTTCTTGAGAGAAGGATCTAGTTACAAAACCATACTTCTCGAACCGTTTCTTCAAGGAAAGATCTTCCGATTGCAACAACATAAAGCCACTCCTCATCGTATGAAAGAGATTTTATCCCATGAAGAAAAAAATGTAAAACTGCTTTACAAAGCCTCTGGACTTCGGTAGATTTTTTTCGAAATGAATCTTACTACATGGATCACTGGACTTCTTCTCTTCGGGATTCGGATCGGATATGTTTTCTCCTTCCCATTGAATTTCGGGGGAGATGCCAGTATTTATTACACGATGCTGGTAGAAAGGCATAGCAGCTTGTTGATGGCAAGCGGCTATCCATTTCTGATGATGGTACCCTACCATTTTTTTCGTTGGGTCACTTCTTTGTTGTGGACCATTCCAAGGGATCCTTGTTTTACCCCCTGGTGGCAATCAGAAGGGATGCGGGGCGATATAGTGGGTTCAGAAAAGCTGCTAACCGATTTTTCTTGGGCGGCCTTTTTTCAAGATCATGGGTTTTTGATTTTTCAGCATTTCATCGCTTGTTTAGCAATCGTGTGTATCTACTTATTAGTTCGAAAATATTTTGGCTTTTCGGTTGCAATTTTGACAGCTATACTTTTAGGGCTAAGCCCCCTAGGTCTTGAATGGCCCTCTTCCTCCCTTCCGGAGTGGCTGCAAGGCGCGGGCGTTGCTTTCTGGGTCTTTTTGGCGGATAAGGCTAAGGAGGAAAATGCAAAAAGATGGATCTATTATCCTCTTTTGGGGGCAACGGCTTTACTGACAGTCCTGATTAAGTTTAATGCGGTTCCAGTCTTTCTGGTGCTATTTATAGGATTGCTGATCTGGGATCAGGCTTCATTGTTGAAAAAAGTAGCCGCTGTCTTACTTTCTACAGTTGCAGGTCTTTGTGTGGTGGCTTGTTTTTTATTTGGTTTTCACTATCCCACAACGGGTTCTTATGCTTTATCAATGAATAAATGGCCCCTTGCAGATAAGGTCTTTCAGATTCTTCCTCATCTGTCTGTCCGAGAGGGAGAAAAGACTAAACGGGTGATTGCTCTTCTTTCACAACTGCCAAAAAGTAATCCTAACGTGTTAAGCCCTGCTGCCTATTTTAGGAGTGTGCATGCGGCAGATGGAGAAAGGATAGGGTATCGGAATCAGGGCTTATGGCTCATGGGGACAAGTTCGGAAGAGCTCGATCAGTATTTGAAAACGGGTTCCTTTAGTCCGGTGTTTGGACAGTCTCCAATGCTCAGAATTGCCTACTATGTAGGGCTAAAAGAGTACAACGATCTATTGCAAGGGATCTATCGAGAAACTGTTTTTCATCACCCCTTTTTATTTCTCCAGGATACGGCTCACCGGTTTATGAGAGATTTTGGGCTGCGGCAAAATTCATATGAGTTCAGGCCTCGGAGGGAAGATGTAAATGAGGAATCCCAACCTGCTCGCTATGGGTACGTTAAGTTCCAATGGCCCTCTGAAAAATATGTGTGTTATCATGAAAATGGTGCGTGGCTACCCGGTGTGATATTTTTTTCAAATTGGCAGAGTTATTGGCCTCCTACGTGGGTATTTTGGCTGTTTGCATTTGCTGCATTTGCCTTTTCTCTAAAAAATCGAAAGTCCACCCAAGATGGCCTTGTGATATTCTTCTTTATTCTCTGTATCGGCTTCGTTTGGGTTTCGAATATGGCTTGGTCATTTAGGCTAAAAGAGTTTGAATGCATTCGTTGGATTTGTACTTTTCTTGCATCGATTGGAATGGTCGGTTGCTATAGATTTGCAAAATCGAAGCTCAGAATGTATCTTTTCCAGTGGAAAAAACGTCAACTGAGGATGGAATGAAAGATCTTTTCCCTATTCAAATCATTGAGAGAAATGGACGATATTATGGGCTGGTCCAGGAGCTTTCCATTTTGGAAAATGGAGAGGATATAAAACAGGTTTATGAAAAGGTTAAGCTCAAGAGGGAAGAGGTCATTCAGGAATTTGAAAAGGTGAACATTCCCTTAATAAAGCCTGTAGACAAAGAAAAAGAAGGGAGACGATGGTTCAGTTTTTCTCTGAACTCTTTTATTGTGGCGTGTATTTTATTAGTTCCTATTGCTTCTCTCACGCAACCACTTTCTGTTATTCTATCCAGGATCGCAAATGTTCTTCAGTTGAAACCAATGGAATTTGTCATCAATTTGAATGAGCATTTGGAACAGATACCTCGGGAGAAAAAGATGGAGTTTAAAAGAGCATTGGAAAATTTGACTGCGCAATTTGATGAGTTTTCTAAGGTTGATACGGCGGAGTGACCGGTTTATTTTTTGAAAAGACGGCTGAGCATGACGAGGGTAGTCAGTGGAATTTCGGCGGAAAAGGCAAAGATTCGACGACCCAAAAAATTCCAAAACAGGACAGCTGGGATCACTGATAACTTAATCCAGATCGGAGGGAGTGAGGTGGATTGGTAAAGAAGGATGAATCCGATTGTATTGAAAATCAGTCCGATGGAGGCGACGAGGAATGTGCGGGTGAGTTGTTGATAAAATGAATTGGAACTTTGGAAGATGAATTTGACGGAGAGATAATAGTTGACTAGGGTCGCCAGGGTGAAAGAGAGGGTTGTGGCGAGGATTGGACTTGTGTAGGAAGCAATGAGGAGAAAGGTGGTGACATCAATGAGACAGCAGATGGCGCCAACGACGGAATAAAGTAAGAATTGCAGGAGGAAAACCCAAGTTTTTAACGATGCCATACTTGGATTTTTTCCCGATTTTGTTCGGGGAGACTGATGTAGTCACCACGAGATAAGGTTTTTTCTATAAAACAGTAGAAAATAATAAAAAGATAACGGGATCCAATTTCTTTAATCTTAAATTTTGAGGAGCCCTCTTTTCTATTGTGCCAGGAATTGGGAAGTATTGCGTATTTGTAACCCCTGACAATTGCTTTGAGGGGCAATTCGACTGTGAGATTGAAGTGAGAAGAGAGGATAGGCTGAATGCCAGATATGACGTGTCGCCGATAGAGTTTAAAGGCATTGGTCGTATCGTTGTATCTCATCCAAAATAGGGTCCGGATGAATAAATTACCCAGTCGATTGAGGACGAGTTTGAGAAAGGGGTAATTGAATATTGCGCCGCCCTTGATGAATCGGGAGCCGAATACGCAATCGTATCCTTCTTGCATTTTTTTGTAGAATCGGACGAGATCAGCTGGGGAGTCGGAGCTATCAGCCATGAAAATACAAACCGCATCTCCTCGAAAGATGGCTAGACCATATCGAATGGCGAATCCAAATCCATGCGGCGAAACGTTATTTGCATAACGGAGTGTCGGGATTTCTTGAGTAAGCAGATGGAGTATTTCTTCAGTTCGGTCTGTGCTGCAATCATTGACGACGACGATCTCATGGGAAATGGAGGATAGTTCTCGGTAGAGAGAACGGATGGTCGATTCGATGACCTTCTCTTCGTTGTGGGCTGGGATGATGACGGAGAGCATTCCAGAAATTTTATCAGCTTCCCATTCTGCGAGAGATTTTACGGCTATTGGCATAGGTGAACTCTCCGTTGGATGAGGCCTTCGTGAATTTGACGGAGGATTTGTTCAATGTTGTAGCGGAAGTTCCATGCGGGATAGTGGGATTGAAACTTTCGCACATCACTAATCCACCAGATGTGATCGCCTTTACGGGCTGTGTCAAGGTATTGAATGTTCATGGGTTTGTTTGTGAGCCGTTCGCAAATGGCAATGGCCTCTAGCATGGAACAGTTGCTATGGCGGCTTCCGCCAAGGTTGTAATATTCTCCAGAACGGGGGTGTTGATAAAAATGCCAAAAGGCATTGACTAGGTCAAACGAGTGGATGTTGTCCCGAACCTGTTTCCCTTTGTACCCAAAGATTGAGTAGAGGGTTCCGTCGATTGCACATTTGACTAGATAGGATAAAAAGCCATGGAGCTGTGCTCCGGAGTGGTCCGGACCTGTGAGGCATCCGCCTCGAAAACAGGCTGTTTGTAGGCCAAAATATCGACCATATTCTTGCACGAGGAGATCGGCTGCAGCTTTTGAGGCGCCAAAGAGGCTGTGAGTCGATCCATCAATAGACATGTGTTCATCAATCCCATGTGTATGGTAGGGGTGTTGGGTAGAAATTTCCCAGCGAGTGGGAGTTTCGATCAGGGGAAGTCGATTCGGGGTGTCTCCATACACTTTATTTGTGCTCGCAAAGATAAACACGGCATTGGGGCAATGGGTACGAGTCATTTCAAGCAGATTGAGGGTCCCGTTTGCATTGATGGTGAAATCGGTAAAGGGTTCTCTTGCGGCCCAATCATGCGAAGGTTGGGCGGCACAGTGAATGATGAGGTCGATGGCTTGGCTGTAACGGGAGAAAATTTGCTCTAGGTCTGTGAGATTGCGGATGTCGATGTTGTGATGGGTATAGTTTGGAAGCGTTTGTTCTAGCTTTTTCTGATTCCAGAGAGTGCTCGCCTCTTCTCCGAAGAAATAGCTTCTTAAATTGTTATCGATTCCAATGATTTCGAATCCTTTCTCAGAGAAAAAACGGCTGGCTTCTGAACCAATGAGGCCTGAAGAACCGGTGATAAGCGCTATAGGCATAAGGACCTCGGCAAAGTATCTATTTTTTAGCTTTTTACGCTACAGCAAAATTTTTTCTAGAGTGGGCCCCTGTTGTTGGAGCCATTGTGCTGTCTCTTGAAGAAGGAGGGGGAGTTTTTTTTTGGGGCGCCAGCCTGTTTGTTCTGTAATCTCTTTATTATCAGTGATATAGAATGGTATATCGGCAGGATGAGAAGAGGGGTTAGATTGAATGGGAATGGGACCGATGTGGTTTGTGCACCAGTGGGTGAGTTCAGCAAGGGAGATGCTATTATCTAGGCCGCCACCGACGTTGTATACTTTCCCTTTGTGCTTGGAGATGTGTTCTAATTGCAGAAGAATCAGGTGGAATAGGTCTTCTACATGAAGGACATCTCTCACTTGGTATCCTTGTCCTCCAAAACCGGTGTATTTTAGTTCTTTTCGGAAGAGATGACGGGCTAACCAAAGAGAGATAAAACCTTGGTCCACTTTTCCCATTTGCCAGGGGCCTGCAATGACTCCACATCGATTGATGACGATATTGAGATCGTACATCTGGGCATATTCTTTTAAAATGAGCTCCGAGGCAAGTTTTGTGGCTCCGTATAGGGATCTGGTGCCTTCTAGAGAGAAGGCAGTCGTGATTCCTTCTGATGACCAACCTATACCTTCATTGGAGAGTGTAAATCTTTGGTTCTTTATGGAGAGGGGCAATTCTCTTAGTTTTTCGATTGAATAGACTCGGCTAGTGGATAAGAAAATGAGGTCAGATTTTGTTTTGCGAGCTGCTTCTAGGCAATGGAGTGTGCCGAGTAGGTTTGTGTTGAGCAAATAGGAGGGATCTTGTCCGTATCCTGCACGAACGGAAGGCTCTGCAGAGCATTCGATCAGAAGGTCGAATTCTTGCAGTCCAGTTAAGTCCTCTTTACAGCGGACGTCTCCATGAATGAATTCAATTCCGGCCTCTTTGAGACGGGGCAGAGCAAGTTCGCTGCCTCTGCGATAGAGATTGTCTAAAGCGATGAGGTGTAGGGTTGGAAACTGTCTTTTTAGTAGGAGGGCAAGGCTAGATCCAACAAAGCCGGCGCCTCCCGTGATGACTGCTTTTCGGTATGATTTCATAGTGGAGTCTGGTTGAGAAAGATAAGATCGACCTGCAGTTGATGAAACTGTTCGCTGATGTGTCCTGGCTCAATCAAAATGGGAACAAACCCTTTGGATCCCATGTATTGGATCATTTCGCCAATAAGAGTCTCCCCTTTATAGAGCGGAACGAGAGAAACTTCTAATTTAACGAGGCGTACATGAGGAAGACATTTTCCAGTTCCATCCAATACTGGCTTTTCAAAGCCTTGGGTATCAATTTTTAAGAGGACTGAGTCGGTTGGTTTGCAAAGAGTGGGATAGAGATCTTCTAAACGTTGGATACGAACTAGTTCTTCTCTCGTTGCTTTCAGTTTGCATTCTTGGGCGAGGAAGTCGTGCAGCTTAAGAAAAGAGCTATTGTAAGCGTTGTTGAAAATGGTGAGCTTTTTTTCGCCAGTCTCGTTGCCCAGTGCAAGATGGTGGCAGTCCCAGAGGGGGTCTTTGCTAGCTTTTTTTTGCAATTGGAGAAATTTTTCATGGATGGGCTCAAAGGAGACGATTCGACCTTGAAAATTCCATCGGCTTCGGAAGTGGGCCCCTGTTTCTCCCATATGGGCGCCTACATCTAATAGAACATTGATTTTGTTTCTTTGCAAAATCTCTTTGAAGCAGTTCTTGAGAGCTAGTTTGTGTGCTCGATCTCCTCGCTGAGCTTGGTAGTAGCCCAAAAGGGATCGGAGAAGAGGGGTTGATTCCATGAAGGATTTGATCGTTTTTTTAATCGTGGTCATGAGGATCCCCTATTCGAAGTAAATGAAAGAATGGTCGCCGCTATAGCCTGTTTGTCGAAACCACCATTCCCATTCTAAGGGGGTAAAAAACGATTCGCAGGTGAGTTGCCAATAGAGCAGATTCGCTTTTTCTTCTTCGTTTCTGTAGGACTCGACGACAATGTATTTGTGGCTCTTGCCCACTCGTTCGATTTCTCGAAAGGCCTGATCGAGTTCATAGCAGTAGAGATTGTGAAGGGTTGTGATGGAAATGATGAGATCGAATGAGTGATCTGGATAGGGGAGGGAGGTGGCAGTGCCCTGTTTTAGATGGGGGCGGACTTCTTCTTTAGAATGATCAATGGCATATTGAGAGATGTCGAGACCAAATACTTGAAGGCCCGGTACGGCTTGCATGAGGTCATAGAGCAAAAATCCCTTTCCACAGCCTATGTCGAGCACCTTTTGTCCTGCCTTGAGTTGGTAGTGGGTCGCGAGTTTTTGCGCGACAGATGCCCATCTTCCATCGTAACGAAAGCCTCCGTATCCAGTTTTTCGGTCGCCATCCCAGTAATCGAAGTCGAATTTTTTCGCTAATTTTGCCGCTTCTGCCTTCGGGAATTCATTGACTCGTTTGAGATAATCTCGTTTTGTTTTTGAGTGGATCGAGGAGATAAAATCGATGTAAGGCATGTGGAGCTCCATTTGGAAATTTAAAAGGATAAAGGAAGGCAAAATTTTACGTGATAAAAATTTGACCAGAATCGGTCGTGGAGATATCCTGGGCTCTTTTTATTGGGGCTGGGCGTATGTCACTGCAATTGAAAGTAAAAAAAGTTCCTTTTTTAGATTTAAGAGTGCCTTTAGAGGAGAGGAAAAGTCTGCTCCAGGCGGTCGATCAGGTATTTCAGCATGGGCGCTTTATTTTAGGGCCAGAAGTGACTGAGTTAGAGGTGGCGATTGCGAAATATTGCGGCCGAAAGTTTGCCGTTGGAGTGGGTTCTGGCACAGATGCACTGTTTTTAGGGCTGAAAGGGTTGGGTATTGGACCAGGAGATGAGGTGATCACCACCTCTTTGTCTTGGATTGCGACCACGAATGCCATTGCGATGACAGGGGCCGATGTGGTGTTTGCAGATATTCGAGACGATTTGAATATCGATCCCGCGAGCGTAGAGCGATTGATTACTCCTAAAACGAAGGCAATTCTGCCCGTGCATTACACGGGGAAAATGTGTGATATGAATGCTTTGATGGCGATTGCAAAGAGACATGGGATCGCGGTTGTGGAAGATGCGGCTCAGGCGTTTGGTTCGTCCTTGCATGGAAAGGTGGCCGGATCGTTTGGAACAGTTTCTTGCTTCAGCATGAATCCAATGAAGGTCTTTGCTGCTTGTGGAGAGGCGGGGATGATTCTTACGGATAGTGAGGAGATTCATCAACGGTTGATCCCTCTGAGATACAATGGAACTATCAATAAGGAACGGTGCATTGCTCCCAGCATGAATTGCAGGCTTGATACCATTCAGGCTGCGATGCTGCTGCGACGGTTGGCTGGAGTCGATGAAATCGTATTAAAAAGACGGGAAGTAGCTAAGGTGTATGACCGGAGGCTCACTTCGGTTGTGCGAAAACCTGTGGAAAAGGCTGGTGAGCGGGATATCTATTATACGTACCAGATTCAAACGTCCAGACGAGATGAATTGAAGCAGTTTTTAGAAGAGGTGGGCATTGAGACAAAAATTCAACACCCGTTTTTGATGTGCCAGCAACCGCCGTACCAGAAATATTTGCGTCAGCCTGTGCCAAAGGCCGAGAAGCTCGTGCAAGAGATTCTCTGTTTGCCGATGCATGAAAAACTCACTGAGGCAGAGCTGGATCATGTGATAGAGTCTATACATCTCTTTTTTTCATGATTGATACCCCATCTGTATTGGTTGCCAAAGGTGCAATAGCGGTTGTTTTAGAAGAGACGATTGAACGGCTGAAAAAGATGGCTGTTCAGACTCCTTTAAAACGGGCGAGATTGTGTCTCCATCGTTCGCATGAAGATCCGGTTCAGGAGATGGTCATTGTGTTGCATCGAGATTCCTATATTCGCCCACATCGTCATCAACATAAGACCGAATCATTTCATATGATTGAAGGAGAGGTCGTGATCGGATTTTTTAATGACGGGGGAGATATTCAGTCGACTCTTCGCCTTTCTGCGAGTGAGAGGTATTTATATCGCCTTTCAGCGCCCCTGTGGCACACGGTGGTGCCCTTGACCGAATTTGCCGTTTTTCATGAAGTGTCAACGGGACCCTTTATTCAGTCGGAATACCCATTTTGGGAACCTGGGGTTGAGATGGCACAAGACTTTAAGGATAAGGTGGTTAGTTTCAGATGAAACAGCTGGGTGGGAATTTTTTATCGGAAGAGGAAATAAGGTCAGCCGGATTTAGAAAGGTGGGGCGGGATGTAAAAATCCATTCCAGGGCGAGTCTGTATGGACTTGAAAACATAGACATCGGAGACCATGTTCGGATCGATGATTTTACAGTGATTATTGCAACGGGTCCTTTGGTGATTGGGAATTATGTGAGCATTCCCAATTTTTGTTTTTTGGGAGCAAAGTATGGGATTTCGATTGGAAATTTTGTCACGTTTGCCCCAGGAGTAAAGATTTTTTCTGCTAGCGACGACTATGAGGGGCATCGACTGACAGGGGTTGCAGTTCCTGGAAGTATGACGGGTGGAAAACAGGCCCCCGTGACGATTGAAGATCATGTGATCATTGGGTGTGGATCGATCGTTCTGCCCGGTTGTCGCTTGTCTGTTGGGTGTGCGGTTGGGGCTTTGTCATTGGTTAAGGCAGATCTTGACCCGTGGGGTATTTATGCAGGGATACCGGCCCGACGTCGAAAGGAGAGGAAGCAGGATCTCATGCAATTGGCGCAAATGGTAAATCATTAAACGGAGGGGATATGAAGGAAGGTACAGTTTGGGAAAATTATAAAGAAGGCACAGCAAGTGCGTTTGAGTATCCTGAAGTCCCGATTGGACCTTGGACCTCGTATAACTTGATTCACGATCCAAGACATAATTTATTTGTTCTTTCCCGCTATAAGTTTTGTGCGAAGATGTTGGAGGGGAAAGACCTTGTCGTAGAGGTAGGGTGTGGTGATGGATTTGGGATCCCGATTATGGCACAGGCAGTCAAAAAGTTAGTGTGCATAGATTGGGATGAGAGGAATCTGGAAAATTGTGCAAAGCGACTGGGGCATATTAAAAATGTATCCTATGAGAAGATCGATTTGAATCAGACCACTCGATCGATGAATGCGGATGCTTTATTTTCTGTGGATGTGCTTGAGCACATCGATCCTCCTCATGAGGATCGATTCATGAAAAATATTTGTGGATTGATGAAAAAAGAATCTGTTTTGCTAACGGGAACACCGAATATTTATGCAAAGCAATATGCAAATAAGAATAGTGAACGGCTTCATATCAATTTGAAGAGTCCCAAATCTTTGCGTGAGACAATGTTGCGATATTTCAAATACGAGTTTAGTTTTGGAATGAATGATGAGGTTCTCCATACGGGATATGGCCCAATGTGCCACTATCTATGGTCTATGGGAGTAGAAAAGAGGTAGTTTTTGGCAATTTCTAATTGCGTCGTCTGAGAAATTATTCCCTGGGAGAATTCTCTCCTGGTCTTATCTGTTTTGGTGAATACATTCAGAATAATGCAACACCATTTGATTTGGCAGATGGGAAGTACTTGTATAGTTCTTTGAAGAGTTTTTTCACCATTGAGGGAAAGTTGCGCAATGGCTCTTGCAAAGGATTGGAAATGGGAAAAGGGGATTGGAATTTTTGGTTGTAAAAAGAAATCGGCGATTGTTTTCGCGGGGTCGTCCCATCCTGCATATTCGAAATCGATGAAGTAGGGTGTGCCAGAAGAATGAAGGAGCGCGTTGTGGAGTCCAAAATCGGAGGGACTTATGATTAGATCTTCAGGCTCTGGGTCCAAGTGGTGTAAAGTGGCTTTACAAAGGCCATTTGTGATGTGGTTCCAGCGGGGAATGAGCTCTTGGTGCAAAAACTGGTGCATCTTTTTTTCTAGAGCGGTCTCTTGTGGGGAGTGGAGAAGGCGGGATAGTTTCTTTTCCACTGTTTCAGTGTAGTGGTGGAGCGTTGTGCAAGCCTCAGAAGCTGGGAGTAGATGTGTCCCCTCTTTTTTATTTTTGTTCAGGCTGGTGAGAAAAGAGGTAGCGTGTTGGACAAATAGGGGCGTTGCATGGGTGGGTTGCGATCCATCGATGTAGGAATATAGGGCGCCGTTTTTTGTGGGATCGGCTGCTAGGGGCTTTGGGATATTTCGTAGATTTTGATTCCAGGCATAGGTTAGAAATTCGAACTCAGCCCGTAGGCGGGGGCGCGTGTCTTGGGCATGGTGAAAATAGGTTTTCAGAACGAGAGAATCTGAGTTTTGTAGATCGATGCGAAGGACTCGGTTATTGGCCCCACCCTTTAATAGGTGGAGATGGACGGGTGGTGGGACGATTCCTGCTTTTCTTAAGAGTGAGAGTAAGAGTTCAGAATCGAGGGCATCTTGTCCCAAGAGGAGAAGGTTGTCCATTCAGTGGTTTTTGGGTAGTGGTTTGAAGGATCGAATAAAATTTTTTGGGTTGTCGATGGGAAGGCAGGTTCTCTGAGGAGTTCTGGAAGATCATCGATAAAATAATCGCATGCGGCTGTTTTGATTCGTTGAAGTTTTTCTGGAAGGGTGAGCTCAAAGTAGGTGGCGATCCGAGGATCGAAGAACGATTGGTTGAGGAGCCATTCTTTGGCCGCTTTGTGTAGGTCATATTGGGGTCCCAAATAGGGATGTTTTGTTTTATGGCTGATGATGGAGAGTTGAATTCCACGGGCGTGGCAGAAGGAAAAGAATGCATCAATTCCTTGAAATGGTTTTGCCAGATCCATTCTGGCTCCATACACATATCCTTGGAGGTGTGTCCATTCGTGTTCTTTGTTTTGTGTGCGAAAATAGTCTCTGATCACTGTTTTTGAAGAAGAGAGGTGCGGGGGGATTCGATTTTGTTCTAAGGCTACGGCGTAAAATACGTCATCATAGCAAACAATGGTATTGTCGAAGTCGATCCCTATGTGGAGGGGCTTTTTCACGATATACTCATATCGATTAAGGGGCGCAATACTTGACCTGTTTCTAAATCTGAAAGGGCTTTATCGATTTGATTCAAGGAGTACATGTGTTCGGTGAATGGGGTCAGTTTTAGGTGTCCGTACCGAATTAGATTGCAATAGCGAGGGAAGTGGAGGTCGGGTTGGTTATCACCGCCCCAGGTTCCCAAGAGGCGCTTGCCTTGGTTGAATTCTTTTGGGTCAATGTTCAATGAATGGCCCGCGTGAGCATTGCCGACAATCACGGCCGTTCCACCTTGTGCTCGGACAGATTTAATGGCTTGGTTCATGGCAATTGGGCTTCCCGTGGCTTCAATCGCATAATCTAGAGCCCCTATTTTTTGCAGAGAGGCAACCGGATCTTCTTTCGAGGCATCGATGCAATGGGTTGCGCCCATAGCTTTGGCTAGGACAAGTTTTTGTGGATTTAGATCGATTGCAATGCGGGGAACACATCCGATGATTTGAGCGCCGAGAAGTGCACAGAGACCAATGCCTCCGCACCCAAAGACAGCCAGACTCTCTCCAGCTTTCGGCTGCGCTGTATTGAAAACGACTCCCAAACCTGTGGGGATTGCGCATCCGATTAGAGCGGCCTCTTTCATGGGAAAATCAGGGGAGATTTTTGTGACCCGATTTTCGGATAAAATGGAGTGGCGACTGAACGTTGTGATGGCCCCGGCATTGACTCGCTTGCCTTTCCAGTCGAAAATGGATCCCGGCACGTTGGCGCCTATCCCTTTCATCCAAGAGAGGATGACGGTGTCTCCCGCTTTTACTTTCTCGACCTTGGGGCCTACTTCAAGAATGATTCCAGCTCCTTCGTGTCCGAGGCAGTGGGGTAAAAATGGATCAGGGCCTCGGTGGCCTCTCACTTCAAGTAGTTGGGTATGGCAGACTCCGCAATATTTGA
>Ga0334722_10000609_pt1 | contig 51087 bp, 44 predicted proteins | sample C3_bottom_MG_FD_207210 | JGI IMG/M metagenome (GOLD analysis project Ga0334722, IMG submission 207210) | Sediment microbial communities from Yellowstone Lake, YNP, Wyoming, USA - C3_bottom | ecosystem: Environmental > Aquatic > Freshwater > Lake > Sediment | place: USA: Wyoming | collected...
GCCCTGCATATCTCTATCCCGCTCACCTCAGGCATCATCCAGTCGAGAACAACCAGGTCCGGCTTCTGCTTTTTAATGAAAGCCACAGCATTTTTGCTCTCCCTGAGGGTCAATACTTCTATGCCCGCCTTCCTGAGTTTGTCTTCAACCATCATCAGAATAAACGGCTCGTCGTCAATCACGATAACTTTGCTCATATGACCTCCCTGCCTGGGAAATATAAAATAACTTTTGTGCCCTTGCCTATGCTGCTTTCTATGCTCATCATTCCGCCGTGCATTTTGACTATCTCGTCGCATATCGAAAGTCCAAGCCCGGTCCCCTTTACCTTGTCGCTATAACTTCCCCTGAAGAACTTTTCAGTAAGGTGCGGAAGATCGAGAGCGGAAATACCCCAGCCGTTGTCGGAAACCGACATCTCGACACCTCCGCTCTTTGCGGCAACGCTTATTTCCACAACGCAGCCTTCGTCCGAAAAGACAAGGGAATTATCTACAAGGTTCGAAATCAGCTGTTTGATCTTCTCCGCATCGCCCACAAAGGGACCGGGAAGACCGACATCCGTTCTCAGGACGGCTTTCTTCATTTCGAGTCTCGCGGCGAAAGACCCGGCCAGCTCGCCCAGAAGCGCTTTCATGTCTATATACTCGAATTTCGCGGATTCATTTCCGCCCTCTATCCTGGCGATGCTCAGCAGGTCAGAAACAATACCGGAAAGCCTCACGCCCTCGCTCAAAATAATATTCAGATATTTTTTGACGAGGGCGTCTTCGACATCTCCGCTCAGTATCATCTCGGTCATGCCGACAATGGCTGAAAGAGGAGTCCTGAGTTCATGCGACACGGATTTTATGATCTCGGTCTTCATGCGGTCGATTTCCTTTTCCCTGCTGATATCCCTGACAAGGTTTACCACTCCTGTAACCCGTCCTTCAGCGCCGAAGATGGGAGAACTGCTGATCATCACAGAGGTTCTGCGGCCTTCAGGGCTCGTCAGGGAAGACTCCCGCCCGGTCTTGATGCCTTCAAGCGCCGCTTCAAGACACTCGGCAAGCGACATTCTGAATTCAACATTTTCGCCGCGCCCGCCGGACGCTTCGCACACAGGACGTCCTACTACCGCATCAACCGGCGAGCCGGTCAGTCTTTCAAAGGCCTTGTTTGCAGAGAGAGTTCTGCCGTTCCTGTCCACTGTAATTATTCCTTCGGCAACGCTCTGCAGAACAGTATCCGACAGGCCTTTTTCCATAATGGCCCTCGCATAGAAATCCGACCGTTCGATTGATACCGCCAGGAGGTTGGCGACAATCCTCAGAAAATGCAGTTCTTCATCCCTGAACTCTCTTATCGAGGAGAAATAAAGCGCAAACACGCCGACGGCCTTGGCGCCGATATGCATCGGCACCGAGATCACCGACTGATGGCGCATTTCGGACAGATCCGGATGTATGTAGAACCTGGACTCAGAGCGCATATCCGCAATTGCGGTGGGCATCTTTCTGACGACCGAATAGCCCTCAATGGAACTCACGCCTGCGGGGTATATGATCATGCTTTCAGGGTAGTCGGGAGATGTCGAGGATTTGAGTATGTAGTTATCCTCGTTGTCGTTTACGAGCATCCACACAAAAGCCGCCCCGTACATACTCTTTATCAGTTCAAGGACCTGTCCCATAACGTCCCTTAATTCTATGGCCGAACCGAGTTGGGTGGAAAGCGAAAGCAGTCTGGCCTGCTCTTCATCCCTGCCCTTCCTCTGCGACTCGTAAAGCTCGCGCATCCTTTCGTACAGCTTGATGTTTTCGATGGCTATTCCGGTCATCTCCCCTATGGAAGAGAGGATGTTTTCTTCCTCTGCGGAGAAATGGTGGTATCTGAAACTGAACAGGCTGAATACGCCGATTATGCGTTCCTTTCCTCTCACCGGTATACAGCAATACCCTTTTATGCCGGAATGTTTGATTATAGAGCGGGTAACCCTCTCGTCCTTTGACAGGTCGGATGTAGTCATTATCTGTCCGGTTACGGCCACCCTCCCGGGGATGTCTTCTCCCAATCTGATCCGGCCCATCATTTTTATGAATTCATCGGATAACCCTTTATGATACTGGCAGTGCATTTCCTTCTTTACGTTGTCTATGAAGAAAATGCCGCCGCCGTCCATCTTCATCAGTTCGGTCATCTTATCCAGGACCTTCGTGAATATCTCGTCCGCCCTGAGGGACTTGCTCAGAATCCCTGATATGCTGTTAAGGGCCACCAGTTCGTTGTTCTTTCTGGATATCTCGTCCTCATGGATCATCCTGTCCGTCACGTCCCTGACGAGTTCGATTACCTGCGTGACATTGCCTGCCGCATCCATGATGGGGCTTGCGGTAATGTCGTGAAACCTTCGTTCTCCCGATATCCCGACATGCTCGTGGGTAGTCCTGAAATTTTTTCCCGTCAGAAACACCCGCTGGGCAGGACATTCCTTGCCGTCCTGCCAGCACGGATGTTCGCTATTATGCGACACGGCATAGCAGTAATCCCCGATTGCCGGTTCGTCGCAGTTCCCGGCAAAATGCTTATTGGTCCTGACGATCCTGTAATTCCGGTCGATCACCATGATTGCGTCTTCTATGCTGTTCATGATCGTTTCGACATAATCCTTTGAGCGGCTCAACTCGTTCCGCAGTCTGCTTTGCTCGCTGAAATCCTTGAGAATGCCCAGCCAGCCGGACCGTTTGCCGCCGGAGTACAGGGGAGAGCCGCTCAGCAGGACCGGCGAGGGCGTCCCTTCTTTGGTAAGGATATCGGCTTCGCACGTAAACGCGTCATCGGACTTTTTTTCGTTTTCCAGACCTCTTACGATGTCGGCGTTTTTTTCATCAAAGAAATCGTAAATAGAAGCCCCAATGACCTCATCCCTGGAATATCCCAAATAGCTTATAAACGCCGGATTAATGTCGGTGATGTTGCCGTCCGCGTCGACGACCCACAGCGGGTCCAGCATGGCGCTGATATAGACGTCCTTTTTTTTGAGTTCATCGGTCATCTTCCTGAGGGACGAAGCCATTTCATTGAAGGCCCTTGAAGCGTCGCCGAGTTCGTCGTTTGAAATTATTTCAAGTCTTGCGTCAAGGTCTCCGTTTTTTATGGCGAGCGAACCCTGCCTCAAGTGGTTCAGGGAAAGGACCATTTTTCTCAGAAAAAAAATCGAAAGCACAAAAGACATCAGCAATATATAGAACGCATACGGTAATACCTGCTCGGCAAGTCTGGCGGCAAATGTCTTTTGCGCCGCGATGTTCCCCTCAGCGTCGGCAGGCCTGACCGGGTCGGTCTGCGTCGTCATCTTTTCCACCTGTTTTACGACGGTCAATGAAAAAGGGACCATTATAAGCGCCGCGAAGACAATGAACACGAAAATCAGCTTGTATATTATCCGCGCGCCGAACATCAGAATATGCTCCTGACAATATAGATGAGCATTATTGTGAAGCTCCAGGAAATGAAGATAATGCCCAGCGGCGTCAAGCCCCTCTCAAGAACGGAATTGACATCCACCGAAAACCCTATGGCGGCAAGAGCGGCAGAGAGCAGAAAACTTCCGGCTATTTTCAAAGATGCGTTCAGCGGGGCCGGCAGGCTCACCGCATTTGCAAGAAAGGCAAATAAAAAAAACAGCGCCATAAACCATGGGAACTTCATTTTCGTCCCCTCCCGGCCGGAAAGCAGGACCGCGGCAGCAGAAAACAAAAGCAGGAAAGAGATCCTGATCAGTTTTATCTCCGTCGCGGCGGCAAGCGCTTCAGGACCAAAACCGCCCGCTGCAACCCGAACCTGGCCCAGCATGGGCAGGGTCGTGCCGGCAAGGAATATAAACTCGGAGCGCGACATGAGATAGTCGGCAAGAAGCGGATAAAAGATCATACCCGTCAGGCCCAGCATTACGACCGAAATTATCGAAACCGAGATATCCAGCTTCTTCGCGCCGATAAGCGGCGATATAACAGCGATAGCGGACGCGCCGCAAATTGAGAGGCCGGACGAAAGAAGCACAGAGAGCTTCCTGTCGAGATTGAAGACTTCCCCCAGCAGGAATGTAAGCACGAAAAGACAGATTGTAATGACGAAAATTTCGAGCACAAAAGAAATATTAAGCCCCTTGAATACCAGCTGATTGCCGTACAGGGCTATGCCGGCGGGAAGGCATATATTCAGAGAGCGTTCCACACCAGGGGCAAAGGCCTCTTTTCCGGCAAGGAGCCCCCCGCAGAGCATGCCCATTATAATTGAAATGACAAGAGAGTCAAAGGAAGGATGGATAGTCGAAATGCTATATGACACCACGGCCATAATAAGGACAATCAAAACCCCGGGCATATAGCTTGTTATTCTCATGAGTTCAGCCTAATTCTACCATAAATTCAGGGCGGGCCAAGATAAATTTACCGGCTCAGGTCGGCTGTTCTACAGCCTTTCGCGAAGGAACACTTCTATATCCGGGATGGGGATTTCTCCCTGAGCGGAATCGGCCAGCCGCTTCCACTTTATTGATCCTGAAGAAAGCTCGTCGTCGCCAAGGATAAGGACATACTTGGCTGAGTGTCTGTCAGCCCTTCTCATCTGAACCTTAAGAGAAGAAGACGCCTCCGCGAGTTCCACCCAAAACCCGGCTGACCTGAGCCTGTCGGCAATAATAAGGGATTCCCGGAAGGCCTGCATACCTATATAGGCAAAAAAAACGTCGGGGACCGGAACCGGTGCGCCGGCTGTTTTAAGTAGCTCGATTATCCTCTCCATCCCCACTGCAAACCCTATGGCAGGAGTGTCGGGTCCGCCGAACTCCTTAACAAGAGCGTCATATCTGCCGCCTGCAGCAACCGCATTCTGGGAGCCGAGGCTGTTGCTCGTGACTTCAAAGATCGTCTTGGTATAGTAATCGAGACCGCGCACCATGTCCGGCTCCACGGTATGGGAAACGCCGAGCACTTCAAGCAGTTTCAGGAGCCCGTCAAAATGTTCGCCGCAATCCTTGCAAAGGTAATCCGTGATCTTCGGAGCCCCTTTTCTGAGTTCACGGCAGCGCGGGACCTTGCAGTCGAGTATGCGAAGCGGGTTCTGCAGGTACCTGCGGCTGCAGTCGGGGCAGAGCCCGTCGAGACTCCCCGAAAAAAAAGCGAGGAGCGCCTCCTTGTATGCGGGTCTGCAGTTGCGGCAGCCTATGGAATTTATCTGAAAGCTGAGGCCTTCCAGGCCGATCTTCTGCAGGAAACGCATCAGCATCGAAATAATTTCCGCATCAATTGCCGGACCGGCTGAACCGAACGCCTCGGCCCCGATCTGATAAAACTGCCGCTGACGGCCGGACTGAGGTCTCTCATATCTGAACATGGGTCCTGAATAAAAGTATTTCTGCGGGGCCGGCAGGGTATGGAGATGATGCTCCACATAACACCTGACTACAGAAGCTGTGCCCTCGGGCCTTAGAGAAATGCTCCTTCCGCCCTTGTCCGTGAAGGTATACATTTCCTTTTCCACTATATCGGTGTTTTCACCGATGCTCCGGGTAAAAAGCGAGGTGGCTTCTGCAATCGGGGGCCTTATTTCCATAAGCCCGTACGAGGCAAAGACATCCCTTGCGGCGCGCTCCACCATCTGCCAGATATGGATTTCAGGCGGCATGATGTCCTTCATGCCTTTCAGCGCCGTATATCTTTCGGAAGAACTCACCTGGCGTCCTCGTCCCGGTTTTCGCCTTCCCTGAAGGCGTCGTGCTCAAGCATTCTGGAGTGGCTGTCGATAAGCCTCTTTACCTCTTCCTTGAAATGCCGTCTGATGCCCTTGAGGTCCACGATGTCTTCATGTATCTTGATCACCTTTTCCTGGGCCTCTCTGACAAGGGTGTCCGCCTTCAGCTCCGCTTCCTTGATAAGAAGCTCGGCCTCTTTCCTGGCGTTCCCCTTGAAGTCTTCCACCATCTGCTGCGCGGTCATCAGCGTTTCGCGGAGGGTGACCTCCATGTCCTTGTATTCCCGGACATGGTTTTCCGCCCTCTGAACGTTTTCCTTGAGATTGGCGTTCTCCCTCAACAGCTCTTCCATCTCTTCCCTGATAACTTCGAGAAAGGCGTACACTTCCTCAACATCAAAGCCCCTGAACTTCATAGGGAAGTTTTTCTGCTGGATATCAAGCGGCGTAATTCTCATTTTTATCCTCCTCCGAACCTGTAGCCTATTTTAATCATTACCCTGACGATAAAGCCCTGCGCAAGCCATATTGCAAGAATGACAACGAGCGGCGAGATATCCATCGGACCGAGCCTGTATCCTATCAGCCGTCTGATCGGCCTTAAGACGGGTTCCGTCACTGAATAGAGAAACCGGACTATCGGGTTGTAGGGGTCCGGATTCACCCAGCTGAGCAGGGCGGAGATGATAATGATCCATTTGTATATCTCAAGCAGAGAATCAAGGATTTTCGCGACTGTTATAATCAAATCACCAAAGATAAACATCTTCACCTCATAATTATTTGCCCGAATCCGTCGTCAGGCAGGACGGCCGCAGGCTTCCCGGCCGCTTTCAATATCAGTAATTATATACTGTTTTTTGCATTTTTTGATATGCAGATCAACGGAAGATTAAGACGATTGATGTCGATAAATACCATGCTCAGGCGCTGATCCCGGAATGACTCAACCGTGCCCACACACAGCCTTATTTTTAAGAACAACAGCGAATTGGGGTCCAGCTGCCAAAAAACCGATCACTCCCCGCACCAGCCCGAAACGAGCAGCCCGGCGGCCTTTCTTGCGATAAATAACGCGTCGACGATATTCACAGTGCCGTCGCAGTTGACATCGGCCGCGTCGGAGACAAATGTCCCGACACTCAAACCTGCCGCGCTCCTGGCAACAAACAGCGCGTCTATTATGTTCACTGAGCCGTTTCTGTCAGGGTCGCCGAGAGCGGTTGTCATCCCGGTTAAAACCACTCCGGATATCGCCGTGTCCGGATCGTCGGACGGGACATTTAACCCGGCCGTCCGTTTGCCGGTTGCGGTTGTCGTAAATTTTACCTCTGCGCTGCATATCTCAGAGGGCTTCACCGGCCGGCCGGAACAGTTGTCGCTTAAAAGGCTGAAGTCTGATGCGTTAGGCCCGCTGATGGATATGTTCCCGACATTAAGATCGACATTGCCTGTATTCTCTATTAGAACGGTCCTCTGCTCGTTGTTCGACGTGAAATTAAGAACAGCCGGTCTGCACATAAGCCAGACATTGTCTATGGCCCAGTATCCGCTGTCCGTGCTGTTGTTATAAACAAAGCGTACCCTGGCATTCGAGGAACCTGAAATCTCATTAATTACCTCAGCCTTCCAAACCGGCCCTTCGTCCGTCGTCAGGCTCATCTTGTTCAGCCACGCTGCTCCGTTGTCGGCGCTTACAGCCACCTTCCCGCTGCCGCCGTTCCACACGCCTGCGCTTGTAAAGGCAAGCTCTGAAACAGTGCAGCTTTTTGCGCTGAAGGTATTCGTCGTGAGCGTTTCTGTCGATGTCGTCTTACAGGATGAATCAGCAGCAATCCAATGGGAGGTAAACGGCGATGCCAACGTGCGCGGGCATTGGGTATCCGTCGACCAGGCATCAGCGTTCGTCCATGTAGCGGGCATGCCTGAATCGAAGTCCTCCATCAAAAGGACACTGCTTATCTGAATGTGGGGAGGAGGGAGAATCGAAGCGTCGCTGTCGTCGGGATCGAGACTGTTCGCAACATAACCGAGCGGTCTTGTGCACGAAGAAATTACATTGTTAGGATCGCCGAAGCCGTCGTTGTCCGAGTCGCGGTAAAAGTTGCGTCTGACGCATTCATCAAACGAAATGTCTATGCCGGTGAGCTCAGAACCCGCCGTTACAGTTATCGGACCGCCCGCGTATTCTCCGAAAGGTTCGCCCTGGTCATAAAGATCGTTGCAGTTCGTCTCCATAAAGGCCTTTACGTACCATGTGCCGACCGGCACCTGCATACTGTATATGTCATCACGCGCCTTTATCATCGTTGTTACGGCAGGGAAGTCATTGCCCGGTGCGGGCGATATCCAAACCATGACCTCACCCGGAGCGCCGCCCGCATAAATGAAAGAGCCCTTTATCGTCCCGCCTTTTGAAAGTCTGAAATCAATATTTGGAGCGGTAGTTCCGGCGGTCACATCGACCGTCGTCGCGGCTGCATAAGACTTTACGTTATTGTAATATTCTCCGGCGTAAAGTCCTTTCCCGGAAGTCCTAACCCTATGTTTGCCGGGGTTAAGACCCGAGGCGGTATAGTTGCCGGCTTCATCCGTATATGCGCTGACGCAAATGTCCCCCGATGTCCTACATACAATTACTTCGATATCCGGCAAAGTAAGCCCTGTATCGTCCGCGACAATTTTCCCTGATATGCTGCCTGCAGGCGCAAGCCCGAAGTTAATATCCGTAATGGTATTACCACTTGTTACATATAATGGCTTTGCGGCTGAAAGGCTATCCGCATTGCTGTAGTATTCACCGGCATATTCGCCCCGTCCGTATACTTTGATAAAATGAGGAGCTTCCTGCAGGTGTGCTATCGTATAGTTGCCTGAGGAATCCGTTCTTGTACCGTTACACATACCCCAGGGAGAAGGGCATGCCTCAACACCAACATATGAAAGAGGAAGTCCGCTGTCATCAGCAAACACCTTTCCCTGTATGATGCCGGCAGGTTTCAGATTAAAATCAATTCCTGTTACAGTCTTCTTGCTTTCAACGTTGACGTCAGTGGCATCGTAAAAAACATTAACGTTATTGTAATATTCAGCAGCATAAAGGCTGCTGCCCCATGTCAATACTTTATAAGGGCCAGGCCGCAAGCCTGTTATCGTATAATTGCCGGATGCATCCGTCTGGGCATCCCCGCCATGGACCGCTGATCGAAAGTGGACATTTATCCAAAGACCTGAGATTGGTAAGCCGCTATCCCGAGCAACAACCTTGCCTGATATGCTGCCGGCAAGGAGTAAACTGAAATTTATGCCCGAAGTTGTTGAGCCTCCTACAACTTGAACCTCAGTTGCAAGGTCATAACTGTAGGACTTGTTATAATATTCAAAGGCATATTTGTCGTTAGGGTGTACGCTGATTATATGAGGTCCGGGCAGGAGGCCTGTTATTGTATAGTTTCCGGACGCATCCGTTACCGCAGAGGTCCCGGTATATAAATAACTGTGCTGTGCAAAAACTATTATTCCCGCAATAGGAAGGCCTGTGTCAGCCGCGATTACCTTCCCTGAAATGCTGCCGCCTAGCGCGAGGCTGAAATCTATCCCGGTTGTAGTTTTGCCGCTTGTAACATTTACCTTCGTTGCAGTATCTGCAGTGTGAGTATTGTCGTAGTATTCTCCCGAATATTTACCGGAGCTCGACGCAATAACATTGTATGAACCGGCAGGCAAGCCGGTTAAAGTATACTTGCCGAAACTATCGGTATATGCGTCATTGAGAAGCGACGTCAAGTTCGCATATGCATATACATACACATTCGCAATGGGAAGACCTGTATCGTCGGCAATAACCTTTCCTGATATTCTGCCGGCCTGCGTCAGACTGAAGTCTATACCTGTGGTCTTTTTCCCGCCCAAAACAGTCACTTGTTTAATATAACTCTGTCCAGCATACAAGTTGTTGCCGTTTGCCCTTACGTCATATGGACCCGGAAGCAGTCCGACTATTGTATAGTTACCGTCACTACCAACTCGAGCTATGCTGCATACCGCATAACTAGCTGAACAGGCATCTACATAAACACCCGAGATCGGAAGCCCCGTATCAGTTGCAATCACCTTTCCTGATATGCTGCCGGCCAACGCCAACCCGAAGTTAATACCGGCCGTAGTTTTTCCGCTCGTAATCGTTACCTCTGCGGCATTAGTATAATTATATGTATTGTTGTAGTATTCGCGGGCATATTCACTATTGCCTCCCGCATTAACTATATATGAACCCGGCAACTGACCGGCAATTGTATAATTGCCGGCTGCATCTGTTATTGTGTGTCCGCTAGAGCGTGCTGGTATATTACCGGCATAAATATAAATATCTATGCCGGCGATCGGCAGTCCGGTGTCGTCCGCGACCACTTTCCCGGAGATACTGCCGAAAGACGCAAGGCTGAAGTCGATATTGCCGGTTTTCTTTCCACTTTCAACATTCACAGTTGCAGCTTCACTTGAGCTGTAAACATTGTTGTAGTATTCTCCTGCATAACTATTATTGCTGTATGCCTGAACGGTATATGAACCCGGTTGGAGGCCGGTAAGTGTGTAGTTGCCCGATGCATCTGTACGTGCAACCTGACTCGAACCTGCTGATATAGGGCTTGCATAAATCTGAATACCCGCTATCGGCAGCCCCGTGTCCTCCGCAACCACTTTCCCGGATATTCTCCCCGTATCCGCCCATGCGTCAACCGCAAACAAACACATAGCAGCAAACAAAACGATTAAAGCTCCGCGAGTGATTATTCTTTTAATGAAGCTCTTTGAGATCCCCTGAGATATCTCCCTTCCCCTTTTATCCCCGTAACAACAGAAGCCCGACATATATTTCCCCTTTTTCTGAAATTTATAGTCTTACACCATAATTTTCGCTGTGTGATTATATCATAGAACCTGCCGGAGACTGTGGGGACAAAGAAAGGCTATCAACCGGTATTTCCGGTCTTTCTAAACAGATCGCTCTTGGTCCAGATCCAAAAGAGACTCCTCAGACTTTTGAGCGCAGTCATAAAATCATGGGGGTTTCTGAGCTGCAAAAGCTTTCTCAGGATAAACGACGGTCTGGAGTAAAAACGCTTGAAGGCGAGCCTTCTAAGTTCGATGATTTCTTCGCGTGTCATTGTATGCGGGATGAACGCCGCGCCTTGATAGGTATAATCGGATAGTTCGTTAGAAAGCGAGCCTAATTTGTCGATATTGTCATAAAGATACGTGCCGGGAAACGGCGTGATCGCATGGAAATTTGCCATATCCGGATCAAGGTCTACCGCAAATTTTATGGTCTCCAGGCCTTCTTCAAAGGTCTCTCCCGGAATGCCGAACATAAAGGGAGTGCTTACCCTTATACCCACTTCCTTTGCGGCTGTAACCGCCTTCCTGATCTGCTCCAGAGTGGAACCCTTGCGTATTGCGTTGAGGTTTTTCTGAACTCCGCTTTCCGCGCCGAACAATATGGCCCAGCAGCCGGCCTCCCTGAACGCCTTTAGCAACGGTTTGTCGACCTGGTTAACACATGCCGACGCAAACCAGGTAAAATCAAACTTCCGTCTTTTGATCTCCTCAGCAATCTTCATCGCCCTGTCGTAGTCCGCGGCCAAAGTATCGTCAATGAACTTTATCTCCCGATAGCCCTGAGCAAGACAGTGTTCTATTTCCATCATGACGTTCTCAACGCTTCTGTACCTGATGCCGCTCTTTCTGTCTTTATCGATCTGGAAGCAGTAGATGCATCTCCTGTTGCAGCCCCGTGAAGTCATCAGCACAGCAACAGGTTTTCTCTTGTATGTGGCAGGAGGGGGAATATACAATCCCGCGTCTCCCAGAAGTTCCCGCGCAGGAAAGGGCAGAGCATCAAGGTCATCTATCAGCGGCCTGTCGGGGTTCGGGATAACCCTTCCGTTTTCACGGTAAACAGTTCCCGCCACACCGTCAAGCCCCTTGCCCGCTTCAAGCCTTTCAATTATTTCAAGTGATGTAAACTCGCCCTCCCCGGTCACTATCGCGTCGAGGGAAACGCAGTCTTCAAGACAACGTTCTTTCACGGCAATAGGATATGGTCCTCCGGCGCAGATAAACGTCCTGTCGCCAAATAGAAGCCTGTAGTCCGCAGCCGCCTTTTTCGCCTTTTCCCAGCCGAAGGTAGTCGAATATATGCCGATGAAACCAGGGTTGAATTTTCCGATTTCGTCGAGGATGTCTTCTCCGGTTCTGAATGCGCCGTTCATGAACCTTACCTCGTGGCCGGCCCTTTGAAGGACTGCGGCAACGTAAAGCGTGCCCAGCGGCTGCCAGTAGTTTATCTGGGAGCTTGCGGTCTTGGAAGAAAATATGTCTTCAGGCACCCAGGAGGGAATTACAAGAGCGCACTTCATAATTATGCTGCCGGTGAAAAGGCTTCAACCCCGTTCGGGTCTCGGTGAGAATGCGCTTCAATAACCGCATCCGCCGCAGCCAGGCCCGACTCAATGGCATGGTCCATATTGTAATAACGGAACATCCCGGACCTTCCCGCAACATGAAGGTTACTGAAGCGAGCGAGGTAATCATAAATCGTGCCGCAGAGTTTCTGATAGCCGATCTCGAAAAGGGGATAGGCCCTGGGAACGCGCACAACCATTGAATCCGATACATCTCCGCGCTTAAGAAACCGAAGTGCTTCCAGATGGTCGACTGTAATCTGAGTAAGATTGGGATCGGTCTCGTTCCATATCCTGTCGCCTGCAAAACAAAAAAATTCCATTACAAGGATCGTCTTTCCCTCCGGCGCCATCCCGGCCGACCAGTTGGTAGGCTCATGAATTCTGCCGAACGGGATCTCCTTGTCAGGAACGTATATCCAGGTCTGGTCTGTCACGCGCTCCTTGTCCACCATCACGGCGACCACAACAAGATCGCGGAATCTGAGCGCGGAAGCGGCTGAGAGGATATGTTCCGGCGCGGCAGGCCGCAGCATTTTAATCACGTGGTTCAGGGGCAGACTCGAAATAAACCGGTCTGCCGCTATACGCACCTGCCTGCCGGCGCTATTGGCAAGGACTTCGTCAATCCGGTTGTTATCATGGTAAATTGCCTCTACCCTCGTATCGAGCAAAACATTATTTGAAATTTCGATCTCTTCCTTCAGCCTGTCCGAAATCCTCCCGATGCCGAGATCAGGATAGAAAAACCGGTCGACAAGCGTAGGAATTTTCCTGCCCCCTGCCCTGGAAAAGGCGTTTGCCACGGCCTTGCCGAGCGAAAGTCCGTTTATCCTGCGGTCGACCCACTCGGCGCTGATACTGCTGCAGTCAATTCCCCAGACCTTTTCGCTGTATACCTTGAAATAGATTTCGAACATCGTCCTGCCGAAATTTCTTATCACCCAGTCTTCCAGAGAAACCGGCTCCCTGCGGGAGGCAAGTCCGCCGGCCTTTTGTAATAAATAATCCGCGATAACACTGAGGCTCTTGACTACCCCTAGGCCGAAAAATGCATTGACTGGGCTGAGGGGATAATTGAAATATTTGCCGTTCATCAATATCTTGCTGGAACGGGCAACTTCGACCAGCTCATCGCCCATGAGTCCACGGACAAAGGAGTTCAGTTTCTCGTCGGTTGAGAAGAACCTGTGCCCCCCCAGATCGAACCTGAAGCCGTCTTTTTCGATAGTCCTCGAAAGACCGCCGACCGATGAGTCGCCTTCCAGAACGGCAACGCTCATCCCAGCCTTCGAAAGGGAATATCCGGCGGAAAGGCCGGTGAGGCCGCCGCCCAAAACAGCCGCATCAACAACCGGGTTAAAAGGAGCTGTCATGGATATAACTTCCTGAAACAAGGTATCCGGTCATACGCAGCAGGCCCTGCCGCTCGCGCGGACAACAAAATGACCATCCGCTTTGTCGATATTTGTTGAGCAGCCCGACATTGACATGAACGCCCTTACCCGCTTCGCATCTCTCATGGTTGCAAGCAGCACATCAATAAAGACTTCTTCCGCGCCGCAGTTCGCTTTCAGGACCTCTCTGAGCTCCAGCAATACCTCATGCACGTCGCTCTGTCTCCCATCGACTTTCATGGTTATAGTTTAAACTTTAGACCTCTTTTTTTAAAAGGTTCGGGGCCAAAAATATCTCTGAACAAAGACAGGAATTTGGCGGAAAAAACAAAAAAATGAGGCAGCTGCGTAACGCATGCTGCCTCAGGATCAACTAATGTTTTGCCTGCTGCTTTATTCCATCTCGTTCATCGGTTTGATGAACTTGTAATAAACCATCGTCCAGTTGCCGAGGATGATCGCGATGGTGGCTGCGATGCTGCCGACCGAAAGAGTGGCTGCTCCGGTAAGCGCCTGTCCCACATTGCAGCCTCCGGCAACGGATGCGCCGAAACCCATCATAAGACTGCCCCCGAGGACGGTAAGCAGTTCTCTCGGATCACGAGGCGTCTTCCAGATGAACTCTTTCAATATCTTTGCGCTGATGAAAGCGCCCAGCGGCACGCCTATGTAGAAAAATACAGCCCAGGTGACCTTAAACCCTGCAAGGTCGAACATCGGAAAAAACTTGGAACGCGAATCGCCTGTCAGCAGCGTAAAAAACAACTCTCCTGTCGGGGTCGTGAAGTTGGCCCCTCTCGCGAAGCCGGGGGAACCGAAATATTCGGAAGCCCAGAAAGTCACAACGCAAATGAGGCCGATCAGGAGACCGGTAACAGACCAGTAAAAACCCTTTGATTTCTTTATCGCAAACGGTTTGCTTTTCATGGCAAAGGCCAGACAGATCGCGGAGATAACCAGAATAATGCCCCACTTTATTGCGATGTTATCGTCTCCGCCCGCCATCCCCTGAAGAGTAAGCGGACCTTCTCCGATCTTTACGCTCCTGAGAAGGTCGTATACCGGTTTCAGAACTCCGTTGGTGGTAGCCCCGATGCCGAGGAAAAAACCAAAAACCGCAAACCATGAAGCGAGCTGGCCCTCTCCCACTCTGTAGGTGATGCCGCTTCCGCAGCCGCCGGCAAGCACCATGCCTATGCCGAAGATATATCCGCCGACTATATTGGCAAGCGGATAAAACGATTGCGCCTTAAGATGGATCGCGCCCATATCATTTAGCGCCTGGGCGCCGATGATAGTAACCGCGAGCGCGATCAGATAGGCATGGAACACAGTGAAATCCTTTATGAAGATCGTGTCTCTGAAGGCGCTGTTCATGCAGAATCTACCCCGCTGTAAAATCAAACCGAAGAGACCGCCCACTACCAGGCCGGAGACAATGAAGCCCAGTGTCACGACATTCACATTTCCTGCAACTCCTTCCATCAGTTACCCCCTTGTACGTTTTATTTTGCGTGTTAAAATATCACAGAGCAGCTGATTTGTCAACGGACTTATACGGTAATTACAATGACTTATGGCCCGCAAAATGATCCGGCATTCAGCGATAATAAACGGCAACCAGGGACTGATACTCATACCTGTTGTCTGTTGCATTAAAGACTTTTGAACGAAGACCCTTTATTTTTTCCGCTGTCCCGGGAGCCGGAATATAATCACTGTCTGAGTATATTATCGCCACAGGGCCGGCTTTGTCCGGCGTTGCGCTTCTTTCATCATACTTCGGATTTTCGTCATAATATTTCGGGTTTCTGTACTCCCATGTAAACCTGAGCGGCGATTTCAGCAGGACTTCCCTGACGGGCTGCTGGGCCGGGTGATAGCGGTAGATGATCCTTTTCTTAGTATAGAGATCGAGCACTGATACCGAGACAGCCGGATTGACCTCGGAGCCGGGCGAGCCCGCTGTTAATACCTCCACGGAATCTCCGGGCAGGGAATCAAGAAAGGCACCGGCCTTTGCCAAATTCATGGAGCTGTCTTTTAACAGGTATGGATGAAACCCGAAAAAAGCCACAGCAAGCGAAAACGCCGTTATGCATAAGGCGGTGTATTTCACAGGCATGCGGTTTGCGAGCTGCCTCAGTCCGTACGAGGCCATCAGACTCAACATCGGAAAGAGTATCATAATATAGCGCACTCGTCTTATCCGCAAGGCCAGGACCAGAAAGACCAGCCATGAGATTATCAGAAATTTAAAGTCCCTCTTCCTGACCGCCCTGTATGTCGCAAAAACGGCTGCAGCGGTTATAACCGGATGCACCTGGAACATGAAGATCGCAAACAGACTCTCGCCCCATCTTCTCAGCCCCGGCCCCTGATAATCGACCAGAAGCCTCATCTGCCGGGACATGACGTCCTGTTTGTACGCAAAGAAGATATAAACGCCGGCTGCGGCCATAACAAAAACCTGTAGCGCCCTGATGAGGGCCGCGCGTCTCGCCGGCCCGGTTATTTCGAATGCGTAAACAAGAACAATAACGGGCAGGACCGACAGCGTTATCCACGTTGAATATTTGACATAGAATGTTGCCGCAATAGAAAAGGCGGAGACCGGAATCATGTATCCGCCTTTTTCTATTGCGGATATAAATGTGTAGACCGACAGGGCAAGAAAAAACATGGTGGGAACATCAACGAGCATGAGTGGGACCTGCGAAAACAGATAAGGAATCCCCATCAGCAGCAAACCGCCGATAAACCCTGTATCGCGATCCCAGAGGGCTCTTCCGGTCAGGTAGGTCAGGACCACTGTGGCTGAAAACAGCAAAGCGGTGAGGCACTGGATGTATAGCCTGCTCTCCCCGGCATATCGGAACAAAAGGCCGTAAAGGAGCGGGACGAACGGCATATCGGTCCATACATTGATGTCGTGTCCCCATTCCCTGATAAACTGCCCAAGGCCGTACAGTTCAATGTTTTTTGCATAGGTGAAATAACGCGAGGCATCCACAACAGCCTCAGGTTCACTGAAAAACAGGGCTGCCGCTGAAAAAGAAAAAAGGAAGAGGAATGCGGCCGGGTATCTCTCGGGCAACGAAACTTTAAGGGTGAGATAAACGAACAACATACCGACCGTCAACGCGGTTAAAATCCTTGTTGCGTCAGCGGCGGTAAGCAGCTCCCAACTCGTAAAACGGGTGTCGTCCAGCGCCCTTGCAAAAAAGAGCGCTACAAATATCAAAAGAGAAAAAAAAGAGATGAGAGCGGGATGCAGCCTGCCGGGACAAAATGACGGGTTGTCGTCCATTTATCTGTTGTTGCAGGGCCTCTGTGCTACCATGAAATTACCCTGTCGTACGAAAAAATATCCCTCACAATACTATCGTAAGACAGCTCCTTTGAGGTCAGATCGATCACCTTTATTTCATCTCCCTCTGCCAGGGCTTCGTCCTGCAGCCTTATTATCGATTCAGACAAAGAGTCCGGTCCGTCATTCAATATATGTAAAATTTTCATTTCAGTTCGTTTCTCCTCTCACAGCACAATGACCCGGTCGGACTCATGGTTCATGACAGCATTATGATATTGGCTGCCCGACGTGATCACCCCGGGAAGTTTGTCTTTCATTATGCTGTACCGCCTCGTGCTCATATCACAAAAAGTCATGGAAACGCCTCTCATGCTGCTGAGACCGGCAATTGAGGGATCATCGAGCAGTTTCACGCCTTCGTCCATAATGAAAATTGTCACCTCATGTCCCAACGAGACCGCGGCTGCTGTAATTCCGGACAAATGCCCGGCATGCCTGTCGGTATTAACAAGGATTCCAAGTTTCATCATGCCTCCCCAGGCCGGAGAATATCCATAATACGACGATATACAAACTCCGGCGATATACCGCGCATGCACCTGAGGTCCGGGCAATGCCTCCTGAAACACGGCGAACATTTTTCCTCACTCCGGATTATAATATGGCCGTTCCCATAGGGCCCGGTCCGGACCGGACTCGTAGGACCGAATATGGCTGCAACCGGTATGCCGAAGCCTGCCGCTATATGCATGGGACCTGAATCATTGGATATAACCATTGTAGCCCCCCTTATAATTTCGATCAGTTCCGGAAGCGAAGTCGCGCCTGCAAGAGAACGGGCCTTTCCGCCGGAGACAGCCGCCGCTTCTTCAGCCAGAGGCATCTCCTTCTTTCCCCCGACTACTACAGACCTCATAGGCAGCATTGACGCTACTTTGCCGAAGGAAGCCGCAGGCCATATCTTCGTGTCCCATCTGGCGCCGGCAACAATAACAGCGTAAGGCAATCCGTCTTCCAGGACGGCAGCCGTTTCCCCAACGACCTTTGACTTTGCAAAAGGAAAAATAATCCGTTTATCATAGCAGCCCAGCGCGCCGGCTATCTTCATATATCTCTCAACAGCATGCACGTCGCGGCCGCCTTTTATCCGATGAGTATAAAACAGCCTGCTGCCCTCCCTGGCCTCTGAAAACCCGATCCTGACCGGCGCGGCCGAAGCAGCGCATATAAGCCCGCTTCTAAGCAACCCCTGAAGGTCTATCGCGAGGTCGTATTTCTCCCTGCGCAACTGAGCATACAAAGCTCCGATCTCACGCATCGTCCGTCCTGCAGCGGATAATTTCTTCCACATATCTTTTTGGATGACGATCAACCGGTCGATCATGGGATGGCCTTCCAGGAGCCCCTCAAGACCGGCTGCTATCACCCAGTGAATTTCTGATTTAGGGAAACACGACCTTAGTGAATTCAGAAAAGGGAGGCTGTGCACTACATCGCCGAGCGAACTCGGTTTGACAACAAGAATCTTCTGCGGCGCTTTGCCGGAAAGAATTTCCTGCGCGGCAATAGTCATTTTTCCGTCCGGACCCTTGTCGTCATATTTGCTCCGACAGGATGATCTTTACCGCCTCATCAAGGTCCGCCGCAATATAATCGGCATACGGCGATGTCTGCACCCCGCCGGTCCTGACAAAGATTCCTCTCGCTCCAACAGCCCTTGCCAGCAGCATGTCCGGGTCCCTGTCGCCGACCATAAAGGAATTCTTCAGGTCTACCGCAAAGTCCCTGCGGGCCTGATAAAGCATGGCGGGTTCCGGTTTTCTGCAGGAACATTTCTCGTCGGGATGGTGGGGACAATAATAGAAACCATCGAAGCCGAATGAGTCCATAAAAATACCGTTCACCTGCCTGACGAAATCCTCCCTGATAAGCCCCCTTGCAATACCGGACTGGTTGGTGATTCCTATAAGAAGCAGGCCCCTGTCTTTCAGCTTTTTCAGGGCCGAGATCTCAGGATATATCTCAAAATCCTCCATCCTGCTCAGATAGTGAGCGTCCCTGCACAACGTGCCGTCCCTGTCAAAAAACACCGCCCTCTTTGTTTTGACAAACCTTCTTACAGCGTTGAAAACATCTTCAGCGCCCACCAGTTCCATACACTGCAGGCTGCCTGTTTTGCATTCTCTTTCAAAACAGGGCGAGCAGTCGGGCTTCTCCCTTACTACTACGCTTTCAAAACCGTTCGGTCCGGTATGTTCAGGCGAAGTAGACCCGAAGATAGCAGCAACGGGAGTGCCTACCGCATAACCTATATGCATGGGTCCGGAATCATTGGTGACCAGCGCATCACATTCCGAAATCAGCGCAGCCAGCTCACGCAAACCTGTTTTGCCGGCAACGTTCAGCAGGCTGAAAGGGTCGTCGATTATCTCGGCTATCTCATCCGCGATTCCGGTTTCAGCAGGCCCGCCGAACACAACAACACTTCCGCGCAGTTCTGAAATTATGCGCCGGCCGACTTCTGCAAACCGGTCAGTGGGCCACCTCTTTGAGGAGCCGTAGGCAGCGCCCGGATTCAGTCCGATAACAGGACGCTTCAGGGCTCTGAGCTTATCCCTGGCAGCCGTTCTTTCATCAAGGGAAAGGTATATCCACGGCATTTTTTTCAGCGTGCCGGCATTTGCGACCGGCAGGCCGGACCGCTCCAGGAGATCGAGATAGTAATCTATGTGATGAAGGGACTTTGCGCGTTGATCAAATGGGACAGGGTTTGTCAGGAGCAGTCTGCGGCCGTCCCTTGCATAGCCGATTCTCTCCGGAATCCCGGCGAGAAAGGCGACAGCCGCCGCTCCAAAGGCGTTTTGCAAAAGGTATGCGGCGTCAAAACCCCGCCTGCCAAGTCCGGACGCAAGCCTGAACTTGCCCGCAATTCCGCCGAAATCCTCGGTATACGGAATTATTTCATCTATGCTTGGATCTTTTTCAAACAGGGGGGCAACCCAGGGTTTTACAAGAAGGGCAATGTGCGATCCCGGATAAGTCTTCTTCAGCGCCCTGAGCGCGGGCATGGTCATAACGGCATCGCCGATCCAGTTGACGCCCCTCACCAATATGCGGTTGTGATTGTCCTGAGACATCCGTAATTTTAACACGGCGGTCTCAGGAGATGTAAATATCAAAGCCCGCGCTTATTATTATTTACTGTCTCTTGAAAGCACGTCATCGAGCCAGGATATTCCGGCTGAGACCGCAGGGAAGCCTATGGTGCTGGTGACAACGATAAGCGCGTGATACAGCTCTTCCGGAGTTGCGCCGGCCTCAATTGCGCGCCTGGCATGGGAGTGCACCGACCCCTCGGATTTGACGGCTGCGGCGGCTGCGAGCTGAATAAGGTGAGACGTTTTTTCATCCAGAGGCCCGGCGGTCCTGGCCGCCTTTCCAAGATTGTTTAGGGCGGTAAAATATTTCTTATATTTCCTGCCGATGCCTGTATAACGGTCCGGAAGTTTAGACATGGTTGCCTCCTCTGTTCTTTCTTCTGCGCATGAAAATAACTCCGCATATCAGGGCGAACACCCCAATCGGATATTCGACGGTATAAACTATCGGGGCGAGAAGCGAGCGAACGGCAAATCTAAGCGGCGCATGCTGCGCTATGAATCCGGCCACGCGCGGTGAGTTTCTGTAATAGAAATCCACGAACTTTCTGCCCAAAGGATTTGTGAGAAGGTGTTTGTCCCTGAACTCCCTGAGCGCCTGCACATGCGGATCGAGATAAGAGCCATAGGCTGCGGTAGCGATAAAACATTTAATGCCGCCTGTCTGGTCCGCAGCTGTGGTAAAGTTCCAGGAAACATCCGCAATCAGGGGAATATTGGCAACATTAGCAACCCCTTTAGTTATGGTAGCTGTATATTGAAGATTACCCCCCAGGCTGATTGAAGGTGTAAAGGTTGCAGTCCTGGATGTGTGATTAAAAGTCACAACGCCTGTTACCGGATTGCCGGATATAGTTTCTTTGAGCGTAAAGGTAGAAGTATTGATTGTAGATTCATTCATGTCTTCGTCGAATATAGCTGTCAGAGCAGTAGTAGTCAGCACATTTATTGTCCCGTTTGCAGGAGTTGTTGATGATACCACCGGCGGGGTGGTATCGTCGCCTGTCCCTGTTGCAAAAGTCCAGGTAAAAGTAGGCATCAGATTATTGGCAAGGTCCTTGAAATTCTTCATTGATACGGTATATTGAGTACTCGTCGAGAGCTTGACAGTCGGGGTAATCGTCAACGTCTGTGAAGTCCGATTGTAACTCAAAGTTGAAACGGCAACACCACTCACCGTGCTTAAGGTTACATTAGCTGCATTTATTGCCGTCGGATTAATGGGTTCAGAAAGTATCGCCATAATGGGCGCATTTGTGGGAACAGCTGTTCCGTTTGCCGGCGGATTTATATTCAGGACGGACGGAGCGACGGTATCAGTGACTGTACCCGTTGTAAAATTTGCCGAATAAATAGCGGCAAGCGGCGTGCCCGTAGCGTCCAGGACAGCAGTGGACAGGTTAATTGTATATGTCGTACTTGGTGAAAGATTAGCCAAAGGGGCAAAAGTTGCGGTCAATGTTGTGGGATCATATGATATACTGCCTGTGACCCCGTTTCCAAAGCTGTCTTGAATAGTAAAATTAGCACCACTTATTGTGCTCGCATTCATTTCCGATGAAAAGGTGACCGTGACAATATCGTTAAGGGCTACGCTGCCTGCGCCGGGGGCCGGTAGAGTAAAAAAGACTGAAGGTGCAGCGGCGTATGAAATCCCAGAATAGCCGTGCAGGTTCAAACTAATGACCGCAAACATGGAAAAGAAATAAAAGATAACCTTTTTAATCTTCATAACAATCCCCTCCGTTAAAAATAAAATTTAAAAAGATTTATTGTTGACGGCTTACTGCTTTCTGGTCTCTTCCTTTGCTTCCCTCAACTGTCTCTCCCTGGTCTCCACTTTTTCCTTTACCCCTTTGATCCTGTTGATCACTTCCTTTGACATTGCGTCGGCCTCATCGCCGTTTGAAACCACATGAGGCGTTACCATGAGAATCAGTTCCTTGCGCTCGTTCGTATCAGTTGTCGAGCCGAACAAATATCCCAGCAACGGAATATCGCTCAGGAAAGGAAGTCCTGAGCGGGACGTCCCTTTTCTCTCGGTTATAATGCCGCCAATTACCAGAGTGTGCCCGTCCTGTACAATAGCGGTAGTGTTTGCCTTCCGGGTCTTGAACCCCTGAAAGTCCTCCCCTCCTATCTTGACGACCTGTCCGAGTTCACTGACTTCCTGGGTGAGCTTTAGGGTGACCTGCTTATTCTCGTTGATGTGAGGGGTAACGGTAAGAATGGTTCCCGCCGACTTGAACTGTACCTGAGACGTTGCGGTATTCGTAGTCGTGCCCGCCAATCCGGACGTTATGGTCGTTGCAACCGGCACTTCGTCCGCCACCTCGATCTTGGCCTCTTTATTGTCGAGCGCCAGTACATGCGGACTTGCGATAACATTCAATTTACTGGATGACGCGGCAGCGGTCACCAGACCCGCAAACCTGGTCGGGTCTATGACCATTGCAAATACGTCGGCCGGATGGCTCAATATTCCGGTCGTGGTGCTGGCGCCGGTGGTGCCGGTTGTAGTGCCCGTCGGCAGGCCGAACCTGCCGGAAGTTCCGTCTGAGTTAGTCGTGAGCGGGAGCAGTCCGGAATTCCCGGAAGTTGTAAAACCGCCGATTAAATTGTAATCCTTATGGTTAACATTTGCCGTTGCCTTCAGGAGCCACTCAATACCGAACTGCATCGAGTGATCAAGCGTTATCTCGGCAATCAGCACCTCGATCAGGACCTGTCTTGCCTGAATGTCCAGCTTCTTGATTGTCTCAAGCAGGGAAACATATCCGCGAGGTGTTGCCTTTATCAGAATCGCATTGACGTCCTCATATGCCTCCATAACGATATCCCCTTCGATCTCTCCGGCAAGCCCTTCCTGGACCGTTGCCCCTCCGGCCGGCTGAGGTCTTGCAGGGATCGGACGCCCGGGCGTAGGCGTAGGAGCAGGCGCCGGGGTCGTAGCGGTCCGGATCGGCGTAGTTCCTGTTGCGCCCTTTTTGGCATAGAGGTTCCTGAGTATTTCAACCAGCTTTTTCGCCTCGCCGTTTTCAACGTTATAGACATATGTCTTTACCTGATCACGGTCGGATGAAGGTATGTCTATCGCTTCGAGCAGCTTCAGGAATTTCATTATGCCGACCGGCGGCGCGGTTATAATAAGCATGTTCTGGGGTTCATACACGACTATATCGGTCCCTCTGGGCATGAGGTTCCTTACGATATTCGCAACGTCGTTCGCCTTTACATATTCCAGAGGTATCTCCTGCGTAACGAAACTCGAATCTTTCTGCTCAATTACCTTTTTCCCGGCCTCTATCTGGAGAGGCTGCTGTTTGGCATTATCGATCGGGATGATCCTGTAAAAGCTGCCGTACTTCACCGCTGTAAAGCCGTTGAATTCCAGTATGGACTGGAAGGTTGAAAACAGTTCGCTGATAGGGATTTTATTGTGCGACTGAATGGTTATCTTCCCGCTCACTCCCGGCGCCAGAATGTAGTTTATCTTCAGCATCTCGCCGATTGTAGTAATAACCGTCTCTATGTCCGCATTGTCGAAATTCAGCATGATATACTGCTCTTCGGGTTTTTTGGCCGCGGGCTGGACCTCCGGTTTTTTTGCCTCTTCAACAGGCTTCTTTATTTCAATTTCAGGGAGCTTCAGCTCAGGTTCGGAGGGGGCGGCCTCCTCAGGCTTCAGCGCCTGTTTCGGCGCACAGGCGCCCGTCAGCATCACGACAAGAAACAACACTGCCAACAAACGGTTCATTTTTTTAACCTCGGATTAAGGATCGTTTTTATTTTATCAACGCTGAGATTGATCGCTTTGTCATTCCATTGTAACACAACCTGTCTGTCCGTTATATCCAGGACCTCAACGCCTTCCAGTTTGTCGCCCTTCCTCATCGGGGCCGCTTTGCCCTTGTCGATTTCGATGTAGGCGACATAGTCTCCGAACGTATCCAGGACTATGCCCTTTAGCAGAAGTTCCGGCTGTCTGGGCGGCTCCACGTATACCGGAGCGATCGGGGCAGCAACAACCGGCTTGGGCTCCCTGTAAGTCCGGTTTGGACTGAATATGTTTTTCTCATAAATGGCCTCGGTCCATCCGGCCCTGTTTTTCAGGGAAAGCGGGGCAACAGACTGGAGCAGTTTGCCCTTCCGGGATGTGACCTCGCTCATAGGATCGTAACTGAAGGCGCCAAAGTAAAAATTCCATGCTGTATACAGAAAGAGCAGAGCCACAACTGCGAGCATAAAGATCTTTCTGATCATAGCTTCGCCAGCCCGGACACCTGTATTTTAAACTTGAGGTCTTTCGGATTCTGCACATTGGTTATGTTCAGATTCAGTTTATCGACCTTTAGCAGCAGTTTCCCGGACTCTACATTTTTAAGGAATTCGCTGACCTGTTTTATATTTCCGCTTCCTTCGAAATACACCGGCAGGGTGGTATAATTGCCGTTTTTGACAGCGCTGAGCGGTCTGATGGTAAGCAGGAGCAGCCCGGCCTTCCTGGCCGTGTCGGTAACGTCCCCCTGGATTTTTGCCGACGCCAGAAACTCGGTCTTTTCCTGGATGAGCCTCTTTTCTATATTTTTCATGTCGTTGAGAATGGAGTTCATATCTTCATTGGTATTCTCAGCCCCGCTGATATAAAGCGAATCCTTGCGGAGCGCATTATATTGCGTCTGGACAGATTCCTTTACAGCCTCGGTCCTGGGCGCAATAAAATAATGCTCGAACATGAAAACAGATATAACGAGCGCCGTGGCAATTAGTGTGTATCTGTTACTTTTCAAGGCCTTCAACCTCCGCCTTCAGGGCAAACCTTTCTTCTCCCTCTTTGGCGATAATAGGGGCCGAAAAAGAAACGTTTTTGAACTCTTTCGAATTCTCCAGTTCTACGACCAGCTTCGCTGTATTGCCTGAAAAACCCTCCATCTCCAGCTTTCCCTTGTCGTCGACCGAAAAGTTTATCAGCCATGCGTCTTTGGAGAGAACATTACTTAGATCGCTCAGAGCCCTTACCGCGACATTGCTCCTGTGCACGAAATCGAAGAGGGCCTTCCGGTCGCCCTGGAGCAGCTCAAGTTTTTTGCGCTCGACAGATACCTTTGACGCCTTGTCCTTTATTGCGGACCTTTTTGCCTCGATGGAGGCAAGCGTCCTGGACTCCTTGTAATACGTGGTAAGTCCGGCAAGAAGGAACAGGACAAGGGCTGCGCCGGACAAAGCCCCGATCAGATGGGGGTAGTAGTCTTTAGGAGGGGGTATCATCTCCCAGGGTATAAATTCGAGGTTGACCGCGGGCTTCACAGTTCGTGAACCAGCGAGCGCATTTGCAATGGAGATATGATATTTCCTGCCTGCGAATTTTTCCGTGATCAACTGTCCGGGGTCGCCAAGGAAATATACAGGTCCGGGATGAAGTTCGCTCAGCCTTTCGAGTTCTTTCGCAAGGTCGATATTCGAGGAAAAGCATTTCAGGTATACGGGCATGGAATTTTTCAGACCCGTTACTTCAAAGGTATGGTCGGTCATATTGACGAACAGACCGCTCACGCCCTTTTCGCCTGCAGCGTCCATAACCGCGCATAAGGCGTCGATCGTATTGCACCTTACTGAAAGTATTTCGACATCCGCCTCGATAAAATAGCGGCAATAGGCATTGACCACATCTTTTTTGACTGACAGGACCAGAACCTTGAGGTTTCCAGGGCCCGCGGGCGCGGTCACGAAATCAAATATATATTCGTCGACCGGCAGAGGCAGAAATTTTTCAAGATCGAACATCAGCGCTGACCTGAGGTCAGCCTTTTTCATCGCGGGCATTTCTATTAGCTGATGTGAGAAATGCTCCAGCGGGAGGCCGAGGACCGCCCCGTACGGGGCATGCTCCGTTTTCCAGCGCTTCAGGGTTTCAACAATGAAGGCCGGCCGCTCACCGGCGTTTTCAGGCAGGACAACATCCTCGGACCCGGCCGGTTTGCTCCGTCTGAAACCGGTTTCGATCAGAGAAGCCCGGACAATGCCCCCGCCGAAACTAACTCCTAATATTTTCCGCACTTTCTCTCCAGTATAATGTCTGCGTTTTATACCCCGTGCCCGCGCGTTGCCTGCTGATTACCGCCTCGATCTTTGAAGAGGGGCTGCCTGCCGCGGTCCTGGCGATAATAATAATCCGGACAGTGCCTGTTGCGGTCGCGTTCAGGCCCTTTGCCGCAAACTGCGGAGGGACAAACTTGAACCCGCCGGATTCCTCGTTCCTCTGTTTAAGCACCGCCTCTATCTCGGCCTCCTCAAGCCCCATCATCTGCATGACTTCGGTAGAAACCGTATTTATGTTCATTGTGCCTGATCCAAAAGTAGTAATCATCGGAAGCAGCGCCTTTACCTCCGGAGAGCCGGAAAGGTCGTCGCGCTTTAAGCCCTTCACCAGGGCAAGCTCTTCAGGCACGTCAAAGGGACCGTTCTTCGCCTTGTAAGGCTGGTCCAGCCCCTCGTAATAGTCGCTCTCAGCGCCGGACAGATGATGCTCATCATCAGGGTCCTTCCAGTCGATAATGGAATCGACTATCCCGTCCAGGTCCTCATCCTTTATTCCGGCATATGCGAACAGTTTTCTAAGACGATCCGGAGGGGCTGTATTGATATTGATTTTCGCATCCTCATCCAAAATACTGATGTTCATTTCGCCCGAGTTTTCGAGCGTCCTTTTTCCGGTAACCGGCGTCGTCTCCTTGTCGACCCAGAAGTTGCCGGCGCCGTCGGCATAATCAAACGACGGGTCCTTATCCGACATCAGATAAAACAGCGCCTCGTGATATCCGGACATGGCCAGATAATGAGAGATGGTCTCGTCTTTGAGATTGCGCGTGCTCAGGATTTCCCAGCGGGACGAGCCGAGATAATTCATTGCAATAATGCTCAGCATGACGAGTACCCACAGGACCATGATCAGGGCAAGCCCCTTCTCGGTTGAAACAATTTCCTTTTTCACAGCTCCACCTGCGTGACCCTCAGGACCTCGTCGATAGTCGTAACGCCTTTCTGCACCTTCTGCAGCCCGTCTTCACGGAGCGTCCTCATTCCAAGGGCCACGGCCTGGTCTTTTATCTCGCGGACCGTCGACCTGCGCATTATCAGTTCCCTGATTTCACTGCCTATCGGCAGGACCTCGAATATTCCCAGCCTGCCCCGGTAGCCGGTGCCTTTGCAGTTCTCACAACCCTCGCCGACCCATATCTCGCTTATATTGTAATTAAGCATCTTCAGTATATCTTCAGGGACAGGCTTTCTGACCTTGCAATTATTGCAGATCTTTCGCACAAGACGTTGAGCCATGACACATATCAGAGTAGATGCGACGAGATAGTTCTCGATTCCCATATCCATGAGCCTTGTAATAGAGCCCGGCGCGTCATTGGTATGCAGCGTGCTGAAAAGCAGATGGCCTGTAAGCGCAGCATGAATTGCGATGCTCGCGGTCTCCATGTCCCTGATTTCTCCCACCATGATTATATCCGGGTCCTGCCGCACGATATGCCTGAGACCGCTTGCAAACGTGAGGCCGATCTTGGGTCTGACCTGGATCTGATTGATACCCGACATCAGATATTCAACCGGCTCTTCGACGGTTATAATTTTCTTTTCGGATGTGTTGATTCTGTCCAGAGAGGCATACAGTGTCGTCGATTTGCCGCTGCCGGTCGGACCGGTGCTGAGAATCATGCCGTAGGGCTTTTTTATCGCCTCTTCGTAGATGTCCAATATCACGCGGTCAAAACCGAGCTCCTCGAGGGTTATAAAGGCATTCTCCTTGTCGAGCAGCCTCATAACAATACTCTCCCCGAAAATGGTTGGGATCGTGGATACCCTGATGTCTATCCCTTTTCCGGAAAAAGTGGCCTTTATCCTGCCGTCCTGGGGGAGTCTGCGTTCCGCTATATTCATCTGTGAAAGCAGCTTGATTCTCGACGATATTGCGGAATACATCTTGATCGGGAGCACTTCCTTTTCATATAAAATACCGTCTATCCTGTATCTTGCCCTCACGCTTATCTCGCCGGGTTCGATATGAATATCGCTGGCTCTGTCCTTCACAGCGTTTTCGATGATCAGGTTTACAAGCTGTATGATGCCCTTTTCCTGGGCCAGGTCCCTGAGGTGGCTTACCTCGCCCGACATGTCAATGCCGGTCATATCGTCCTCTGCGGCGTCCTCTATCAGCCGCTGCATGACCGCAGTTCTGGAACCGTGGAGAAGCTGCAGATGCTGGAGTATCTCGGATTTTATGCCAAGCGCTACAGAGACCTCGACATCAAAAGACGACTTCAGGGCCTCTACCGCCTCTATGTTCAGCGGATCGCCGATCGCGATTTTCAGGACTCCTTCCTTCATTGCAAGAGGCAGGACTACGTTGTTTTCCAGGAAACTGAAGGATATCTTTTCAAGGGGGACGTCTTCAGGGAAATCCTCCATCGGAATAAGTTCCATGCTGAACTGTTGCGCAAGGGCCTTATAAACCGCCTCTTCAGGCGTATCATTGTCCATCAGGATTTCCCCGATCCTTCTCGCGCCGCCCTCGCCCTTCTGGATTTCGAGACACTTCCTGAGTTCGGTCTCGGTCAGCAGACCCATTTCGATAAGTATGTCGCCGATTTTCTTATTCATATCAGTTCGTCGATATCCGGGGCATAGTGCTCATCAGATATTTAAAGTCCTCGTCTTCGAATCTCAGCCCGCCGCCTACATAACCGCCGCGCCATTTCTTGTTCATGACATTGTCGACGCCAGCGCTAAGAAACAGGTTCCTGAATACATAATAATCCATTCCGACTTTAACATGGGGGTTCCTCGCGCCCTGCTCGTTCCTGGATATATCCCATACGTCGGCTGATATCTTTCCCTTGTCTTCATTAAAAAAATAGTCCGCGCCGGCGCCGAACGTATTTTCGGTCATGCCTATTCTGAGGGCCGAGTCTCCGAACCTTTTTGCAAACTGCGCCGTAAACTGTATCTTCTTCTTTATCAGATCTTCGCTCACAGTTGTAGTGCCGCCGGCTGTCGTCGTTACGGTCTCCCTGGTAGATACGGTAGCTACCGGGTCGCTGACTACTCCCAGAATATAATATTTGTCCGGCCTTGGCTGTAGCGTAACGTAAAGCGCGCCTTTGGCATCCTTCGGCTTTGACAGATATTCCGATTGAAAGGTTATAAAGGTCCTGAACCTGTCGACAGCCGAAATTGTCCTGTTTACGCCGTCGACCGCCTTTGTTACAGACGTATACAGACTGTCGTCCTTCACGATCTTGCCCAGTGAGCCTTCGCCCCTGTCTATCCTTCCGGCAATGCTGTCAAGAGACGCAACAGTGCTCTTTACCGCAGGCCTGTTTTCCTCAACCAGTTCCCTCAGTTCTTTCGTGGCCTTGCTGAGATTCCCGATCAGTTCGGGACCATTGCTCTTCAATGAGCCCGAGAAATCCCGGAGGTTGGACACCGTGGTATTCAGCGGTCCGCGGTTTTCGGCCAGAAGACCGTTCATCGAGTCTGTAAGGACGGCTATGTTGTCGAGCACCTTTCTCAGCCTGTAATCATTTGCGTCCAGGGTGCGGTTGAGGCTTGAGGTGATCTCGCTGAGGTTGGTGATCGTACGGCTCAGGGCGCTCTTGGCCTCGGGAGTGCCCAGTACCTGATTGAGATTTTCGGTGAGGTCGCCGAAATACCTGGAGACATTCATCAGGTTCCGCGCAAGATCGTCTATATCGACAACTTCGACCACATTTTGTATTGTATCGCCGTCTTTCAGCAGCGGCCGGTCCGGGGAACCGATAGTTATCGACATAAACCTGTCGCCGAGCATGCCGGAAGATTTTATCGCGGCGGTCGCATCACTGTATATTTTTATGTCCGGTGAGATCCGCAGTCCTACCCTGGCCTTCCCCTTGAAGAGCTGTATGCCTTCCACAGTGCCGGCCTCCACACCTGCTATCTTCACCTTGGTCTTTTCATCGAGGCCGGATACATTGTTAAAACCGACGTAAAGGACATAGCCCTTCTTTTTAGCCCATTCCAGTCCGCCTACCTTAAAGGTCATAAACGCCAGTAAGGACATGACGGCAAGAGCAAAGGCGCCCACCTTAAGCTCTGTTGAAATGCCTCTCATGATCCACTCCTTCTACCTTTATGGGTCCGACCGCGCTGCCGGTTACGAACTGCCTGACGACGGGATTTGCGGTATTCCTGATTTCGTCGGGCGTGCCGCTCTCAATGATTCTGCCCTCGTAGAGCATCGCTATCCTGTCGGCTATTTTATAGGCGCTGCTCATATCGTGTGTTATAGCGACCGAAGTCACCTTTAGTCTCTCCTTCATCTCAATAATAAGATCGTTGATCGCATCCGCGGTTATCGGATCAAGGCCGGTGGTCGGCTCATCATAAAGCAGCACCTCGGGTTCGTGCGCAATCGCCCGCGCGAGCCCTACCCTTTTTTTCATGCCGCCCGACAGCTCCGACGGCATCAGGTCCTCTACTCCGGTCAGTCCAACCATCTTCAGCTTTTCTACTGCTCTCTCCTTTATCTCAGCGGGCTTCATGCCTCCCTGTCGCTGCAGCACAAACCCAACATTTTCCCATACGTTCATCGAATCAAACAGCGCCGCCATCTGAAAAAGCATGCCGAATTTCTTTCTGATATCCGCAAGCGCCCGGCTGCCGAGCCCTGTTATGTCGACATTCTCTATATAAACGCCGCCTTTATCAGGCTTCATCAGCCCTATAATATGTTTAAGGATAACACTCTTGCCCGAGCCGCTTCCACCAATTACGACAAGGCCCTCGCCCCTGGGTACCTCAAGGTCGAGTCCTTTCAGCACCTCTTTGGCGCCGAATGATTTATATATACCGGCTAATCTTATCATCTGAACAGCAGGTTTGACAAAAAATAGTCTGAAATAAGGATCGTCATCGACGACAGGACAACCGCGCCTGTGGTGGCCTTACCGACTCCTTCGGCCCCGCCGCTCGTAAAAAACCCCTTATAGCAGCTTATCAGCGAAATAGAAGCCCCGAAAAAACAGGCCTTTATCAGCCCATTATATATGTCGCCCGTCACGAGAAAATCCCATGTCCTTTTCCAGTACACAACAGAGCTGGTGTTAAACATCTTCACTGTAACAATATACCCTCCGATGATCCCGACCGCATCAGCCACTATTGTAACGGCGGGCAGCATCACAAGGCCCGCTATGAACCTTGGGAGGACCAGATATTTCACCGGGTTGGTCGCAAGGGTTTCGAGCGCATCTATCTGCTCGGTCACTCTCATAGTCCCGAGTTCGGCCGCCATCGCGGCCCCGGCCCTGCCGGCTACGATCAGACCCGTCAGAACAGGGCCGAGTTCCCTGGTCATGGACAGCGCCACCACAGTGCCTACAACCGACTCTGCTCCGAACCTTTTAAACCCGGTATAGGTCTGGAGCGCAAAAACCATCCCTGTAAAGACCGCGGTTACCAGCACAACAGGCAGAGACCTTATGCCTATCTCCTCCATCTGGGCAAAGGTATTCCTTATCTCCAGAGGGGGTATGACCGCCTGTTTGAGCGTCTCGGCAAGCAGAAGCATTATCCTTCCGAGTTCTTCGGAAAACAAAATGATCAACCTGCCGAACTTTTCGATCAACCGAATCAATCTCTGTATTCCTTCCGGGCCCTGCTGCCTAAAGCAAGTACAATCTCATAAGGTATGGTGTTAATGCGGCCTGACAGTTCGCGCGCAGAAATCGACTCGCTGCCCTGGCTGCCGAGCAGAACCGTTTCATCGCCTTCCGACACCCCGGGGATATCGGTAACGTCTACCATCGTTGCATCCATACAGACCCTTCCGACTACAGGCGCCCTCTTCCCTCTTACCAGCATCTCGGCATTATTCGAAAACAAACGGTTGTAGCCGTCCGCATATCCGCAGGGGATGACCGCTATCAGACTCTCCCTTGCTGTAACAAAGGTTCTGCCGTAACTAACAGGCGAACCGCTCCTGAAGCTTCTCAGGGCAAGGATCCTTGAGGAGACCCGCATGACCGGCCTTAAACCGAAATCCTCATGAAACGGAGAGCATCCGTAAAGCATTATCCCCGGACGCACCGCATCAAAAAAAGCCTCTTTCAGCGAGAGTATCGCAGCGCTGTTCGCGAAGTGGCACATTATGCCGGCGAGCCCTGTCTTTGCCGCAACTTCCTGCCTGATGGCGTTAAAAATATTTATCTGGCGCAGGGCATAGGATCTGTCCTGCAGGTCGGCCTCTGAAAAATGGCTCATAATGCCTTCCAGTTCTATACTCTTCATGGATGCAATCTGTACTGCTGATGCGACCGCAGCGTCAGGCATCAGGCCTGTCCTGCCCATGCCTGTGTCTATCTTAAGATGCACCCTGATGCATACGCCCCTCTTACATGCTTCAGAGGAAAAGGTCTCCGCGGTCTTCAGATCGCTTATAACCGGGGTGAGATCGAACTCAAAAAAATCTTCGAGGTCCGTCCTGTCAAACAGCACGATTATTCTGCCCTGAATGCCGGATTCCCGCAGCGCCCTGCCCTCTCCAGTATATGCCACAGCAAAATGGGAAACCCCGCCGGCCGACAGCCTTGCCGCTATCTCAGCCGCGCCGTGACCGTAGGCGTCGGCCTTGACAACCGCGATCACCGGCTTATTGCCTGTTAAGGTATTGACTATGCCCAGATTGTGCCGAAGGGCTGATATGTCTATTTCTGCTAAAGCGCCTCTATTCACCCTTGCCCTTGTCTTCGCCGTCTTTGGGTTCTTCCTTTGAGACCTTCTGCTTTGGGGTCACATCGATCTCATCCGGTTCCGAGGTCGCTTTCTTGAAATTCTTTATGGCCTGACCGATGCCTTTGCCTATCTCGGGCAGCCTGTTTGCTCCAAAAAGGACAAGGATGATAATCATTATGACAATGAGTTCCGGCATTCCCAATCCAAACATATGCTCCTCCTGTTAAAAGAAGATCGGCCGGCCGTTCAAGCGGCATACCGGGTAAATATTTTATTTGTTAATACGGGCACTTAAACATAATAATCTAAAGTTTTACCTAAATTCCAGTATCTAATACCGGCCCGCACAGCATATGAATTCGCCCCATTAGTTTATTAGAAATATCCTTTCAATACAAGACAAAATGCACAACAGACAAAATGCATAAGATACCAAACCCTGTTCACAAATGCCCGTCCTCGTCCAGTTCATGCACCTCATCTGGGCCGGGCTCCGTGCCTTCTCCCCTGTTAAGCAATTCCCTGTAGATAAAGGGTTTGGAAGAGAGCGGCGTTTTGGTATCGCTATAAAGGTCCTGAAGGTCGGACGTTTTCATGCCTGAGATGTACTCTGCAGCAAACATTGTAGGGGTATGGAAATTACGTATCAGTGCGTATCTAACAGAATACCGCAGCGACCATTTTGCATGTTCGCAAACCAATCTTACAAGCACGCTGCCTGCAGCAGGCCCGTTGACCGCCCTGCACACATGCGTCTCAGTCAGCATCGGACTGTCAAGGCAGGCGCTAACGACCTTTTCATCTCCGTGTTCCACCAGGCGTAAAAGCATCGAGGGATTCGTTTTCCTGGCAAGGGCGGTCATAACTCCCGAGGGCATTGACGGCAACCTTTCGCTGATGATGTACTCTATCTTTTGCCTGATCACGATGTTGATCCTCTGATCATTCGCGATATCGGAAAGATCGAAAATACGCATGAACTTCAGAAGAGAAAGCGTCACGCGCTGAGGGGTCCTGGGGTTCCTGCAAATCGCGGCCCTGAGTTTATAACTGTCTTTGAACCTTACATCGCCGGCAAGGAAAGTGAGAGTCTCGGCCGTTGCGGTCTTTCTTTTTGCTATATATACCGCCATGTCCTCGCTGAGGCTCCTGTTCAGCACCGCATTGGATATCACCTCAGGGTGGGGGTCGGTGATAAGCAGCCGCAGTTCTTCCTCGCCGGCGGATAGAGCAGCCCTTATTCTTTCTTCAACAGGCTTCACTTTAGCAGTATTTTTATATCAATTTAGGGGCATGCCCCTACGGCTTATAATTCTCATCCTGTTCCCAGTTTAGCGGATTATTGGCAATGTATTCACGTATTTTATCCAATTCAGGTTCGCTGCGGATGATATGTTCGTAGTAATTTCGCTGCCAGGGCATGTATGTAAAAGCATTATTTCTAGCCCATTTGGTAACGCCGATTTTGAATCCTCGCACCACAGAACCAATTGACATGGATGTTCCGTGTAGGGGCGAAATATCTTTCGCCCTGGTTTTGTCGCCATTGATAACGATTGGCAAAACATGTTTTGCCCCTACGTTGCCGTTTCCGGGGATGGGCGAATCATGTGGAACGGGCGAAAGATTTTTCGCCCCTACATTAAATGCGATGATACCATGTACGTGATTCGGCATCACAATAAATTCATCCAAAAACACATTAGGAAAATGTTGCGGAATGGCATTCCAGCATTGCATTGCAACAATGCCCAATTCATTCAGCCTCACTTCCCCATTGACTACATCCCCGAACACGTATTCCTTGTCTTTGGCGCATATCGTCACAAAATACGCGCCTGCCTGTGAATAATCATAATCCTTCAGGCGGATGGACCGGCTGTGATGAATGTCGGGATTGTATTTCATGTCGTTGTCCGTAGGGGCAAAAAATATTTTGCCCTGGTATTGTCGTTGGTATCGATAAAAAAGGGCGAAAAATATTTCGCCCCTACGCTATTCCCGATACGCCGCAGGTTCCTCTGCGGCAGGTATTACTTCCCCTTCTCCCAGACCTCCGGCTCCATTTTCCCCATGGTGCCGAATTCTATGCGTGACGGTCTGGTGATGATAATGCAATAGGTCGGATCATCCGGACCTGTGAAATAGTTTTTCAGGTCGTCGAACCAAAATGCATCCCTCTCGGCCTTATCTATTGAAACCTCAGCCGTCCCTTCAACCTGGAGCCAATGATTAGCGGTCTCAAGGTCTCTTGCCCCAAGGGATATGTGCACATTGGGATTTTTTCTGATCTGGCCGATCTTTCTTCCCGAGAGGTGGGAACAAAACCTGAACACCAGCTTATCATCTGCATGGCCCACAACGTACCTGACCCAGGGCTTCCCGTCCTCTGTTAAGGTCGCAAAATTCAGCAGCTGAAAATCCTTTGCAGTATCAAATATCCTTTGTTTTAAATCACCCATGGCATTTCTCCTTTAATACAGTTTTTTGAACTTCCGCGCACAGTTCACGAAACAAATCAAGTTCAGTATATCATGATAATTTGTATAATATGAGTAGCAGAAAGGAGTTGGAATTTGTCGAAAGAATTGAATGTTCCCCCTAATGGCAGAAAGTCGCGAATAGCGCTTGTAAAGACCGACGACAGGGCCTCAGGCATAAAAAAGGCGCTGGAGCTTCTGGATATAAACCCGGTATCAGGAAAAGAAGTCCTGCTGAAGCCCAACTTCAATACAGCGGATCCTTATCCTGCATCCACCCATAACGACACCCTTATCGGGCTTATCTCCCACCTGAAGGATATGGGAGCTGCAGGCATTACTATCTGCGAAAGGAGCGGTCCCCCTGATTCAGCCGAAGTCATTAAGAAAAAGGGCATTCACGATATGTGCAACAGGCTCGGCGTCGGTCTGATTAATTTCGAGGCCTTGCCGGCGGACAAGTGGGTGAGAGTCAGACCTGAAAAGAGCCATTGGCGGGACGGTTTCGATATCGCGAAACCTGTGCTGGATTCAAACTGCATTGTTACAACATGCTGCCTGAAGACCCACGGGTATGGAGGCGTGTTTACGATGTCCCTCAAGCTTTCGGTCGGCATGACGCACAAAAGGAACATGCTCGAACTTCATTCCTCCCTGCTGAGCATGAGAAAGATGATAGCCGAGATAAACCAGGCGTATAGTCCGTCGCTGATACTGCTTGACGGCATAGAGGCGTTTGTGGACAAAGGTCCGATGTCAGGTCCAAAAAAGAAGGCCGACGTTATACTTGCCGGCACGGACAGGATCGCTATTGACGCGGTCGGCATCGCAATACTGAAAGAACTGGGCAGCAATAAGGCAATAATGGACAGGAAGATATTTGAGCAGGAACAGATAGCGCGGGCCGTCGAACTGGGGCTGGGCGTTGCGCGTCCGGAAGATATCGAAATAACTGCCGGAGACGCTGCAAGCATTGAATACGCGGAAAGATTGCGGACGATACTTTTAAGAGCCTGACAGGTTAAGAGATTCAGGGGAGGACAACCGGTGGATAAGTTCAGGGAAGAAAGTATCCCGATGGAAAAGTGGTAAAAGGCCGGAACGTCTATGCTTTATGCATGACAAACAGCACAATTTCCAGCGCAATGAGTATGACAATAACAACTTCGAGCAGTTCTGTTCTTTTATTCGATATTATTCGGTAGAGCATGTCGTAGACCCTTGAGGCTATATTGATTTTTCGTTCTATGCTCGCCTCCCACTGATGCACCTTAAAGAGGGAAAGCGCGGATGCATAGACCCTCGCATAATAAACATCCTCGGTCACTTTAACTGAATTGTCGATCTTTTCGGTTATATTAGTGAGGTCCGTAACCGTAAGCATTGCCTTTGCCGCGAGTTCCTCATAACGTTTGATCTTCCAGATGGACGGCGACACCTGTTTTATAATCCGGCCGTTAATGATATCGAGTTCTCTGTCGAGCATATCGTCGTATACCCTGAGTTCCAGAAGTTGCGCGTTGGCAAATTCCAGAAGGTCCGGAATATCCATGCTCCCACCGGGTTCAAGCACAAGCGCCTTGTCCCAGCTCAGGACAACAAGGTCGCTGTCGGAGTAGGAAAAACTGTATGCCAGCAGTTCCTCTTTGGTTGCCGCGCTGGGAGGTCTTTCCCCTGCTTCGTTGAGAAGCAGCCCCCCGATATCGCAGGCCCCGATAAGTTCTTTTGCGGTCATTTCAGGATGCAGCCGTCTCAGATAATAAATAGTGTAATCTTCTTCAAACCTGCTCTTATTGATCTGCTGCAAAGCGTCCCCGAGGTCCTCGACAAGGCGATTGAGTTCCCTGGCAAAATCTTCGCTTAAAAGCTCTTCGATATTACCGGTTATGGTCTGAAATTCCGTCACCGCCATTTCGTTGACCGGGATTTCGAAGATTATACTCAGGACCCCGTAGTCATAGGCTTTTGCATAGACATTTAGGGTGTACGGCTGTCCCTTTAACACTTTTTCAAATGTCTTCAGTGTCAGAGAAAGCGGAGGGTTTACGAATTCAAACGCCTTGCTGAAGCGTTTTCTGTCAATGCCCCGGCGTTTATGGTCCCTGACTTTCTCCTCCACCTTGACGAGATCTATGTCCCAGGCCACATCATATAGTCTGTACAGGAGAATGCTGCCTGATATCCCAATTTCCATGTCTTTCATATAGTAATACTCAATAACCCCAATAATTTGGGCGCCCTGTCCATGTACGATCAAAAATCATATGCCTCTTCCGGCAGCCCATATTTACAGTCTCTCTTAAAACAACATAGCACCTGCGGCCTTAAAAAACAAGGTATACATATAGGGAAAGGCTTTCCTGAAGCGATAAGAAAAAACCATCAGGGCATTGCTAAATCAGGCATCCCCGTGTTAATATAAATAACAGAATTTTAGAGGTTTTTGCCGTTTATGGGGCCACAAAGACTTTTTAACTTTGCGGCCTTTTTTATTTGTTGAGGCCTTCTGGGATTTGAGTCTATACAAGAGGAGGTAGCACAAAATGGAACAAGGAATAGTGAAATGGTTTAACGACAGCAAAGGCTTCGGCTTCATCACCAGCAATGCCGGCGGTGACGCTTTTGTCCACCATACTTCAATCCAGGGCGACGGCTTTAAGAGCCTTGCCGAGGGCGACATGGTCAGTTTTGATACCGAAAAAGGCCCTAAGGGCCCCAAGGCTATTAACGTAGTAAAACTGTAATATGTGAAGAAGTCCCCCTCTCATAATGGGAGGGGGACTCTCACCCGGAGGAAAATGAACAACAGTATAAACAGCAGGAAAAACGCAGCAAGAAAAGACAGGATACAGAGAAAGCTTGACGCAGGTCTTGTGGATGCCATGTTCCCTGAAGTCACGGGTATTGTCATAAATATGACTTACACCCAGCGCGGCATACAAAAATCATTGCCCAGGATCGTTAATTTCTTTCCCGGCAGTGATGCGTTGTTCAGGATAGACTGTCTTTGCAAAGAATGTGTTGACGGCGGATTTGATCTCACACAGGTTATTACCGGAATGGTAAGAAACCGGAGAGAGAGAGCTGTGGGAGATCTCAGCTGCGAAGGCAGCGGAGCCTCAGACGATCACTCGAAAATTGACTACAACGTTTCCATCCAGTACAATTAGGCCGTTTTATCCTAACAATATTCCGGTTCCGACCGGGAATCGTAAATGAAGTCAGTAATTATCCGCGCACGACAGGAACTCCTGAACATTTTCTAACGGCGTCCCAGGCGGCAGGTCGCAGGATGGCATGAGAATATAGTTTCGATATGGGTCCGACACGCCCGACACGCATTCAGACACCGCCTTGCGAATGGATGCAGGATCACCTCCGAAGATGGTGTTAATCACATCGACATTTCCCGCGGCCGTAAGTCTGCCGGCAAACATCCCGTAAACTTCTCCCATCGACACACCGGTATCCAGAGTCACGCAGTCAGCCCCGGTTTCAGGATAAAGCGACAGCTGCGGCCCCACATTGCCGCACTGATGCAGAAAGCAGCCGATGCCTTTGGCCCTGACCAGATCGAAGAGTTTCTTTTCAGCCGGAAGTATATCCTCTCTGTAAATCTCCGACGGAATAAGCGTCACTGCGCCGTCCGGAATCGAAATACCGTCTATGGCTCCCCTTTCGGTCAGGGGCTCAAAAAAGGCCATGGAAAGCCTGACGCCGAGATCGCATATCTCCCGCACAAAGGCGCGTTCCGTGACAACCCTGGTTTGAAGAGTATAACTGTCGCAGAGTACCATGGCCCAGGTAAACGGGCCCCAGGATGTGGCGCACAGATAGCGATCAGGGAGCAGTCTTCTCAAAACGCAGATCATGTCTATGAGAGACAGGCTTTGCGGCGAATGCGAAATATCTATATGACCAAGAGAGCGTATGTCTTCTATCTTCTCGATAACCGGAAACGAGAGGAGCGGCGCCTGTCCGCTCACAAATGAAAGTTCGCCGCCAATTGCTTCGGCAGGAAAAGTGTTAAGTCCCGAGCCCGCGAAGACAATGTCTGTATCAAGCCCTGCGTAAAGCCCCGCAAGCATTTCCGCAAACCCTTGCGGATCTTTTTGCAGGGCTTCTAAAACAAGCCCGGTCTGCCGGTATGCCCACAAACCCGCGCCGAACAGCGCCCTCGGAATCCGTTTGCCGCTCTTTCCCAGCAAGACCTCTTTGATACGCTCACGTCTATCCATCAAGCCTTAAGTCGAGTTCGGGGTTTATTGTGCCTGTCCAAGAGAAATGAGAAAGACCGGCAATTTCGCTCATTCTCGGCTAAAAATATATTTAATAGGTCGACCTCCGAGGGCACCGGCGCACCACACACTCCGTGTGTGACATACGCGCCGCTGAAACCGCTCAAATGCCGGTCCTTCTCATTTTCTTTCATCGTATTACAGCAAGGTCGGCAATCATCTGAATGACAGGACCGGGCCATACTCCCAGCAAGACCAAAAAAAGCAGCAGGACCGCCATGGTCACTGCGGATGCGTTCTTTACGGGTATACGCGGCGTGTCCGTTGCCTCGTCCGCATCATAATGCTCAAACATCGCAATAATAACCCGAAGGTAATAAAACAGACCTATCACACTTGAAGCAGCAACTATTATAAGAAGAGTCCAGAGTCCGGACTTTGCTCCGGCATAAATCACATAAAACTTTGCCGTGAAACCGGCTGTCATCGGAATTCCCGCAAGAGAAAATAACGATGCAATAAAAACCCCGGCCTGCCACGGCTGTTTCCAGGCCAGAGAACGAAAATCCGAGATCCTGTCCGCACGAGCATTCCCCTGATTCATCATAACGAGCGTACCGAAGGCAGCAAATATGGTCACAAAATATGCCGCAAGATAAAAGGCGACCGCAGCCGATGCAAGCGCACCGCCGGCCAGAAACGCGGTAAGCATGTAACCCATGTGTGATATCGATGAATAGGCCAGGATGCGCCTGACCCTGTCCTCAAACAATGCAAGCAGATTGCCCGCGATCATCGATCCTGCGGCAACCAGCGAAATGACCGTAAACAGCGAAGTTCCGGCTGGTATGCCCGCTTTACCCGCATATCTCAGGAGAAGGCCGAGGACAGCTCCCTTTGAAACAGAGGCTATAAAGGCCGAGATTGGAGTCGGCGCTCCGTCATATACGTCGGGCGTCCACATATGAAACGGCACAATCCCGAGCTTAAAACCGATCCCTACAAAGACGAGGGCGTAGCCTGCGAACAGCATTATATTCACGCTGCCCATGGCAGCAGGAAATGAAGTCCGGGCGAACTCCATTGTGCCGGTTTCAAAATAGATGAGCGCCAGGCCAAACAGGAGAAAGCCGGCTGATACAGAGGCGAGCACAAGATATTTAATGCCGGCTCCTATTGCAGCAGCGTCGGACCGTTCGTATGAAATAAGCGCATATAGCGATACGCTCAATATTTCAAGGCCGAGGAAAAATGAGATGAAATGAGCGGCTGAGACAAGCGCAATCGAACCGAGTGTTGCAAGCAGCAGAAGAAGATAATACTCCTCCTTAAACCCTGCCTGACTTTCGATCCGTTCATAGGAAAAGATCAAAGTAATAAATGAGCCGGCCAGGATAAGCCCTGTAAACAGCAATGAATATGAATCTACAATAAAAAGGCCGGTTGCCTGATGCGGGGCGGATGATGAAACCGCGGGCAATGAAATCAGCGCCGATACAGCGCCTAACGCTGCAATAAGAAAAGAAAGCTGATGATTACGGCGCACCGCAATCGCGGCCATCAAGATTATTGCGGCAGCTGCAATAATGATTAGAGGGAGAAGAGCATTCAGGTCGGATACAGTCATTTACCCGCTCCAGTTTCTTCAGCGCTCATATCCTTTATGTCTGCCGCTACAGGCTGCTGCTGCGCACCGGCGATTGCCGTCAATTTTCTCAGCGCGGGCTTTGCCGCATCCAGCACAGGCTGAGGATAAACCCCGATGAAAATCAGCGCGGCAGTCAATGCCGACAGGACCAGCATCTCAACTGAACCTGCATCAGAATGCCCTTCTCTTTCCCCGACTTTTCCATGAAAAACGCCCTGTATAAACCTGAGCGAATATATTGCAGCGGCAACCAGGCCCAGGGCTGCGAGCCCTGCTATCAGACGACTTTTTCCATATGCGCCTATCAGAACAAGAAATTCCCCCACAAAATTCCCCAGTCCCGGAAGTCCCAAAGAGGCCATTGCCAGCACCATACCTATGCCTCCGAGACGAGGCATGGAAGACCAAAGTCCTCCCATGCTTCGAATATCCCGTGTATGGAGACGCTCCTGTATCGCGCCCACGAGGATAAATAGCCCCCCTGTGCTCAGTCCGTGACAGAGCATCTGAACCACTGCGCCCTGAAGGGCAATCTCATTCCATGTGAATATCCCGAGTAGAACAAAACCCATATGACTAATGCTCGAATACGCCACCAGTCTCTTGACGTCGCTCTGCGAAAAGGCCATGAACGCCCCATATAGGATGCCGGCAACCGCGAGCCCGGCTCCAACGTAATAAAAGGCCGCAACCGACTCGGGGAAAAGAGGGACCATAAAGCGTATCATTCCATAGGCCCCGGTCTTCAGCAGGAGCCCTGCCAGCATTACGCTTCCTGCAGTCGGCGCCTCGGTGTGAGCATCAGGAAGCCAGGTGTGAAAGAGAAAGACCGGCAGTTTGACCGCAAAGGCTGCAAAAAAGCCCAGCATAAGCCAGATCGATACTGCCGGCGGGATCTTCGCGCCGAGGAGCTGCCGGTAATCAAACGTGTAGATTCCGGTATTGCCGCCGTGCGCAAAGTACAGCCCGACTATGGCTATCAGCATCAGCATGCCGCTCAGCTGCGTGAATATGAAAAACTTAAGGGATGCATATCGCCGGTTTTCATGCCCCCATACGGCAATCAGAAAATACATCGGCACAATCATCAACTCCCAGAAAAAATAGAAGAGAAAAAGGTCCCTCGCAAGAAACACTCCCAAAATTCCGGCTGTTGCCATAAGCAGGTTCATATGGAATAAACCAATGCGATGCCTGATTTCAGACCGTGAAATAATCACGCATATGATGCCGATAAATAGCGTAAGCAGGACCATCAGCAGGCTGAGGCCGTCCAGAGCAAGGTTAAATCCTATCCCGAATTGCGGAAGCCACTCATGATAAAACGCCGGGGTATCCGCAGGGCCGGCAGGCGTTCCGGTCAAAGCCGGATAGGTTCGCACTATGGAAGCTGCGAGAACGAGGTCCGCAAGAAGCGCGGCAGCCGCAATCCAGCGCGAAGCCTGGGCGCTTCTGCGGCCCGCAAACCACGAGAAAACTCCTCCGGCAAAAGGCAGCAGTATGAGCCAACCCAGCGCCATCGTTGTTGAAGGCATCATCCGAACACCGCCAAAGCCGTGATCAGCACAGCTCCGCAGGCTATCGCAGCGGCATACCATCTGATCCTGCCGGATTGTGTGCGGACAAGGAGTTCATTAAGCAGTTCACTGTACCAGCCGATGCCTGAGTATAGGAGGTCGATAAAATCATCGCGGTTGATAGTTGTTATACGTATGAAAGGACGCACAAGCAGGGCATTGTACAGCCTGTCGAATCCGAAGCCCGAAGCCGCGATGCGGTTAATAAAAGCCGCGACGCCGGAAGATTCCGGACGGTTTGCAACAGTTTTTTTCAAATACAGGATATAGGCTATCACAAGTCCTGCAACAGACGCCGACGCTCCGAGTATCTGAAAAACGAACTCCGGCACATCCTTTTTCTCCGCAACAGAGGCATGGAGAACCGTGCCTGTAAAAGAATCAAATAATGAAACGCCTGTTCCGGACGGAAGCATTAACAGCGCGCTCAGCACAGACATGGCTGCCAGGACTACAAGAGGAATATTGATTAGCATCGAAGGACGGTGCTGCGGCGTTATCCCTGTTTCGCCGAAAAATACCAGGAAGACCATCCGGAAGGTATAGATGGAGGTAATAACAGCACCCCCAATTCCGGCAGCCCACAACCTGACGCCTCCTGCCGGCGACGACCATACCTCCCAGAGGATCAGGTCTTTACTGTAAAAACCTGCTGTCACAAGAGGCAGCGCGCTCAGTGCTGCAGCGGCCACAAGAAAGGCGGTAAAGACAAGCGGAAGATGAGTCCTCAGTCCGCCCATTTTGAACATGTCCCTGTTGTGGCCGACAGACGCAATGACAACGCCGGCGCAAAGGAAAAGCAGGGCCTTGAAAAAGGCATGCGTCATGAGATGAAAAACCGCTGCCGGATATGCGCCAACGCCGAGAGCGAGGAACATATAACCGAGCTGGCTTATAGTGGAATAGGCGAGGACGCGTTTAAGGTCGCGCTGTGCAAGCGCGCTGAAGCCCGCGAGCAGCAGCGTAACCGCGCCTGTGACAGCCACCGCAGTCTGCGCAGCAGGCGACAGGGCAAAGATCGGGCCGGTCCTCGCAATGAGATATACTCCTGCGGTGACCATTGTCGCAGCATGTATGAGCGCGCTCACAGGAGTAGGCCCGGCCATGGCATCCGGCAGCCACGTATGCAGGGGCGCCTGGGCCGACTTGCCTATAGCCCCTCCAAGCAGGAGGAAAGCGATAAGGGTAATTACGCCTGAGCCGGCCTTCCAGTGAAGCGGGGCCTGCTGCATAAGAAACCTTATATCCAGGGTGCCGCTGTTCATATACAGGATGAAGATCCCGATTGCGAGGGCAACATCGCCGATGCGTGTAATTATAAAGGCCTTGCGTGCGGCATAGCCGTTGGCGGGGTCTCTATACCAGAAGCCGATCAGGAGATAACTGCACAGGCCCACGCCCTCCCAGCCGAGGTACAGCAGCAGGAAATTGTCCGCCAGTACAAGCACCAGCATAAAAAAGACAAAGAGGTTCAACCATGCAAAAAAACGGCTGTAACCCTCCTCTTCCCTCATGTATTCGACTGAGTACAGATGGATCAGAAAACCCACAACCGTAATGACAAAGATCATCACCATGGAAAGAGGATCGAGGAATAAGGCGATGTCGGATCGCAGCCCTGCGGCCTGCATCCACGTCCAGAGTGTTTGAGTATAAAAGCGTCCTGCCGCCGGCATATTGATCAGCGACACTCCGATCATGATCGAAAGCAGGGCCGACAATCCAACCGAACCGGCTCCGATGACCGCGATGCCGTTTCTGGAAAGGCGGCCGCCCGCCAGGGTAAGGACCAGAAAACCGGCTAAAGGCAATGTCGGGACAAGCCAAAGCAGTTCGTTCAAGTGATTTCTCCCGCATCCCTGTCAGCCCCTGTCTTCCCTATCAGATCGGCATCAAGGCTTCCGAACTTTCTGAACATAAGAAGGACAAGGGCTAGCCCAACAGAAACCTCTGCAGCTGCAACAGCCAGAATAAATATAAACATGACCTGTCCGTCCGGGCTGCCCCAGCGCGCTCCCCCTGCAACAAACGCCAGACCTGCGGCGTTCAGCATTATCTCAACGGACATCAGGATAAAGATGATATTTCTCCGGATAAGGACACCGGTCAGTCCAATCGAAAAAAGTGTGGCCGCAAGTATGAGACCGATATTCAGCGAAATCACGCTCACGCAGACCCCTCTTTCCCGTCAACGGCGCTTTCCCGCCTGCCCAGATGAAACGCGGCCACAAGCCCCGCGAGCAGAAGCATTGAGGCCAGCTCAACGCCCAGCAGATAAGGCCCGAGAAGAGCCGCTCCGACCTGCGCAGGGGTTGACATGACGACCGGTTTAATAACACTATCGCCTGAACCGAAAACATAAACAAGCTCACCCAGAAGCACAGCTGAAAGAGATGCAGGCCCGACCCACAAGGCCGGATTCAGCCATTGCTTTTCCTGCTCCATGGCCGCCCTGCCGGTATTCAGCATTATAACGACAAAGACGAACAGCACCATTACAGCGCCTGCATATATGATAATTTCGAGGGCAGCGATAAACGGCGCGCCCAGGATAAAAAATACCAGCGCGACAGACAGCAGAGAGACGATGAGATATAAAAGCGCATGGACCGGATTGGACCGCGTGATTGTCATAAGCGTCGCCATAACAGCCACAAAACCCGCGATGTATAAAAGAGTGTTCACGGCATTATTCCCCTGATATCCACAGGCGGACTTTCGTTCTCAGCCTCGCCCTTGTCTTTTCCGCCTACAGCGAGTCCTGCGACACGATAATAATCATAGCCGTGATATTTGCCCTGCCCCTTTATCAGGAGGTCCTCCTTCTCATAGACCAGATTTTGCCGGCTGTATTCACCCATCTCAAAATCCGGCGTAAGCTGAATCGCGTATGTCGGACACGCCTCTTCGCAAAACCCGCAAAATATGCATCTGGAAAAATTGATCCTGAAGAATTCGGGATAGCGTCTGCCGTTTTCGTCTTCGGCTGATTGCAGGGATATGCAGTCAACCGGACACGCGGCAGCGCAAAGATAACAGGCCACGCACCTTTCCCTGCCTTCGGGATCGCGCGTGAGGACTATGCGGCCCCGCCAGCGCGGAGGAAGACAGGGCCTTTCTTCAGGGTAACGGACCGTCTCCCGCCTGCTGAACATGTGCAGGAACACCGTCCATATTGTTTTCAAATTGTTAAGCATGACATCCGCCGTGCATAATTGCGCACATAGTTGAAGGGTTCGTAAAAAACTCCGGAGACAAGGCGCGCAAGAAACGAGGAACGAGGTGTACCTTGAGGTACGTTGCAGTGACTGGCTTTGAACTGCAATGCAGTATACAAACTTTTTGCGGACCCGCTAGAGTTTTGCCCAAAGTATAATACCTCCCGTCACCAGCAGATTCAGCAGCGACAACGGCAGCAGCACCTTCCAGCCGAACGACATAAGCTGATCATACCTCATCCTGGGAAGAGACGCCCTGACAAGGATGAACATACAGATGAAGAAAAAAGTCTTAAGAAAAAACCAGATGCCGGGTGCAAACCCAAAATCAATAAATGGTCCATGCCAGCCGCCGAAAAAAAGCACGACGATAAAAGAAGAAACGAGCGTAATCCCGAGATATTCTCCCACAAAAAACATGCCGAACTTAAGGCCTGAATATTCGGAATGATATCCTGCCACGAGTTCGCTTTCAGCCTCGGGCAGATCAAACGGCAGGCGGCGGGTTTCGGCGAGTCCGGCGATCAGAAAGACCGCAAGGCCAAGAAACTGCGGCACGCAAAACCAGAGGCCGTCCTGCGCAGCGACAATATCTCCAAGACTGAAAGAACCGGCGGTCATGACCACTCCCATAAGTGAAAGCCCCATGAACACCTCATAGCTGATCATCTGCGCTGCTGCCCTGAGGCCGCCGATGAGCGGATACTTGCTGCCTGACGCCCATCCCGCGAGCACAGAGCTGTATACTCCCAAAGAGGACATCGCCAGAAAAAAAAGCAGTCCGATATTGGGATCGACCAGCTGCGCGCCGGGTGCAAAAGGCACGACAATAAAAGACATGAGGGTCGTGATCATTATTATCGCCGGAGCGATTACGAATACAGGCCTGTCCGCAAAAGGCGGGACCCAGTCCTCCTTCATCAGTATCTTGATCATGTCCGCGACCGGCTGGAAAAGTCCGAACAATCCCACCCTGTTGGGTCCGTACCGGTCCTGCCAGAGCGCGAGAAGTTTCCGCTCCAGCCAGATCAGGAGCGTGCCGGCTGTCAGCGCGCCGATGAGCAACCCCGCAATGACCGCCAGTGCATGATATGTCCCGTTCATTTCTTTGTATCCATCCGGTTTATATATCGCATCATGCCCCTGCCTCCATGCCGGGCTTTGCAGTCTTGCCGGATATTTCCGCCCATGCGGGCAGTTGAATTCCCTCAAGCGTGCGCAGACCAACAGGCAGACCCGCGACACCGTGCGGCAGACCTGCGCTTATTTTGACAGGGAGAACGCGCTCAACAGACTCTCCGTCCATGCCGAGATTTACATATTCTCCCTCAGCAACGCCGTGGTTTGCGGCCTCTTCGGCGTTCAAAGCCACATATGCAGGGAGCGTCAGTTCAGCTATGGCCGGCGCATGCGCGCTCAACTCCTCGGACCCGAAGATATGATACAGGGGGACTACAAGCAGTTTCTTTTTACGGGCCTTGAACGCCTTTGGTATATGTCCGAAATAAGGGAATTCCTTTTTCGCTGCATCGCGGTCCGGCTCGATAAGCCTCTGCCCCGTATCTCCTCCAAGCAACGGTCCGTTGACCTCTCTCTGAAATTTGGTGACGGCCTGGACCGAATTCCAGCCCGGAGCCCAATAGCGCGGAAGCAGCGATGAGGGCGGCTTCCCGGGATATCCCTCCATCGAAAAAGACATGGGTGAATCGTCGTCATCCGGAGGTTTCGGCTCATGCACTGTTTTGTCCGCAGAAATAGCGGTGCGTCCGCTGAACCTGTGAGACTGACGCGGTATCTTCTGCCCGGTCAGTCTGGATTCAGGAAGGCGGACGTCCGGCGTCTCCGACAACTTTTGGAGAGGCGCGAAAATATCGAACTCAGCGGACAGCGCAGCGCAAATGTCGCTGCTGTTCTTCCATGTGCGGCCTTCGTCACGGCCTGAGGCGGCCATCATTCCGCATAACCATCTCCAGGCTTCTTCGATATTTCCTTCAGGAACAAACACCCTGAAAAACCTCTGTGCCCGGCCTTCATTGTTCACAAATATGCCGCCGGTCTCGGCGAATGAGGCTGAAGGCAGCGCGATATCAGCGCGGCCTGTGGTCCTGTTTTCAAGATAATCCAGGACAATGACGTTTGGTACGCGATCGAGAAATTTATCCACAGTCTCAGCGCCGGCACGTCTGTAAAGGTCGTTTTCAAGTATGATCGCTGTTTCGATATTCCCCGCATCCGCAGTTGCAAAGGCTTTGTCCAGGTCCCCTGCATGAAGGAGTCCGAGACCAAGGCTGTTGCACTCCGGCATTGTCAGGCAGAGTGAAACATCGGAACGCCGGGCAATTAAGGCTGAGGCAACATTTGCGGCAGCCTGCAATACAAATATATCGCCGCCGCCTGTCCCGGATATGATCAAAGGCCGCGCAGCGGACATAAGCTTACCCGCAATAGCCCTGGCCGCAGATACGAGTGCCTCTTCAGCATCAGGGACCTCCGGGGCGGAGGGATCGATTTCATGGGCCACCGCAAAACCGAGGCGGGCAATATCGTCAGGCGCGGCCCTGAAGCATTGTTCCGCAAGCTCGTCCAGACCGGTCTGTTCAGGAGTGGCGACAAAGAGGGGGCCCTTTCGCTCCTGTATCGCTATCTTTACAAATATATCGTTCCATTCCGGAATCCCGAATTTCTTCAGGTCTTCTTTTGGCCTGTTTTGGACAGCCTGTCTGAGCGTCAGATCGAGCAATGGGGCGGCGGCAGAAACGTCTTCACCCAATATTAATACGGCATCGGATTGGGAGACGTCGTAAAGAGAAGCCGGGCGCGCCGGACCTTTTCTTAAGATATCGATTGAGGTGCCGACCAGAGATGCCTGCTGTTCGGACATGCCGGCAAAGAAATTCTCACGCCCCACCAAGCTGCGCAGCGCATAGTTGGCTTCAAGCGAGGCCCTTGGAGAACCTATGCCAATAACGCCTGCTCCGAAATGGAGCAGCTTTGCAAGGACACTGTGCAGTTCATCCGTGGATATTGCGCTGCCGTCGTTTTGCAGATGACCGGAAGCGGATTTTTTTATGACAGGCTTCCTGATACGGAAATCATGGTTGACAAACTCATAACCGAAGCGTCCCCGGTCGCATAGGAAATAGCGGTTCACCGCGCTGTTGTAGCGGTTCCGTATGCGTCTTAGACTGCCGTATCTTTCTCCGGGTATTGTATTGCAGCCGAGTCCGCAATGCACGCATATTGAAGGCGCTGTCTGGAGGTCCCAGCTGCGGGTGAAATGCCTCTTGAACGTCCTGTCGGTAAACACCCCTGTCGGGCAAACCTCCGCGAGATTGCCGCTGAAAGGGCTTTGCAGCACACCGTCCTCGTGCCGTCCAAAATAAACGTGGTCGTGCGATGAAAAGGCCTCGAAATCGCGGCCGCCTGCAAAGTCGCGATAAAACCGCACACAGCGGTAGCAGTGTATGCAGCGGTTCATCTCGTGGTTCAGAAACGGGCCGAGGTACTGATTTCGAAAGGTCCGCTTCGGAAACCTGGTACGGCGGTAAACATGTCCGGTCAGAAGGGTCATGTCCTGCAGGTGACACTCACCGCCCTCATCGCAGACAGGGCAGTCATGGGGATGGTTCAGCATGAGCAGTTCAATAATGCCTGCGCGGAATTCCTTCACCTCAGGATCATCGATCGATATGCGCATATTTTCAGCGACCGGGGTGACGCACGACATTATGATCCTTCCGCGGGTGTCGGCCTCGTCCCTGAACTGTTTGACGGCACACAGTCTGCATGAGCCGACAGAATGCAAGGCAGGGTGCCAGCAGAAGTAAGGTATCTCAAAACCGAGGTTCAGGCAGGCCTGAAGCAGGTTCAGACCGTCTTTTGCCTCGTAGGGTTTGTTATCGATGAATATCCTCGGCATGGGTTATCTCCAGGGGCAGCGTTTTCCGCTGATATGCCTTTCGAAATCTTCCCTGAAATATAAAAGAGCGCTCTGCAGCGGTTCCATGGCGCCCGGCGCCAGGACGCAAAAGGTCTTGCCTATTCCCATCATCCGCGTCAGGGAAAGCAGCGTATCAATATCCTGGGGCTCTCCCCTGCCCTCTTCTATCTCCTCAAGAATCCTGGCTGTCCACGGAAGTCCCTCGCGGCAGGGCGTGCACCAGCCGCACGACTCGCGAGCAAAAAAACGTTCGAGGTTGAGGACAAAACCCACGGGGCAGGTCCTGTCGTCAAGCACCACCATAGTGCCTGTGCCCATGCGGCTTCCGGCCTTTTGCACTGAACTGTAGTCCATCTTCACATCGAGATGTTTTTCAAGGAGGAATTCTGTGGATGCGCCTCCGGGAATCAGCGCGCGGAAGTTATACCCGTCCTTCATCCCGCCCGCATGATCAAACAGTATTTCGCGAACAGGAGTGCCCATAGGAAGCTCCCATGCGCCGGGCCTCTTTACATGTCCTGAAACGCCGAAGATCTTTGTGCCGCCGTCTTCGCTCCTGCTGAGGCCTTTGTACCACGCTGCTCCGTTTCTGATGATGTGAGAAATATTCGAAAGGGTCTCCGCATTATTCACGATTGTCGGCTTGCCCCACAGCCCGACCAGGGTCGCGTGAGGAGGCCTTGATCGCGGCACCGCGCGCCTCCCTTCAAGCGCGTTCAGCAGGGCTGTCTCTTCCCCGCATATGTACCGGCCCGCGCTCACATGTATATGCATGTCGAGAGAAAACCCGGACCCCAGTATATTCTTCCCGAGAAGACCGCCTGCATAAGCCTCGGCAACAGCCTGTTCGAGCACCCGCACAGGTAAATTGTAGGCCCATCTTAAAAAGATATAGGCGATATCAGCCTGCACCGCATAAGAGCTGAGGATCAGGCCTTCGATCAGCTGATGGGGGTTGCCCTCTATGAGCATCCGGTCCTTGAACGTGCCCGGTTCCATTTCATCCGCATTGGCTATGAAATATCTCGGCCTGCGAGGATCTTCAACCGGGGCCATGGATTCGAACTTCATTCCCGTCGGAAAACCGGCCCCTCCCCGACCCTTGAGGTTGGAGTTTTTCAGCTCCGTGATCACATCGCGC